>Ga0187893_10012353_pt1 | contig 12131 bp, 5 predicted proteins | sample MA1701074metaG_FD_139574 | JGI IMG/M metagenome (GOLD analysis project Ga0187893, IMG submission 139574) | White microbial mat communities from a basaltic lava cave in the Kipuka Kanohina Cave System on the Island of Hawaii, USA - MA170107-4 metaG ... | reverse complement strand
GGACAGCAGTTTTCGAGACTGCCCGATTCGGCCACTCTCGCACCTCTCCGTGGGCCGTAATTCCTTCGCATAATTACATGCTTACCTGTCGTTCTGCAAGGTGAACTACATCGACGGAAACGGGGCTGTTGTGAACAGCGTTGTGAAATTCCCCAGCCATCCGTTCAATCGCCTGCGTGCAATGGCTGGGGGACAGATGCCCATAGCGCTGTACCAAGCTGAGATCGCACCAGCCGCCCTGTCAGATTTGCACATCAGGGGTTCGCACGGTCAGGGTATGCAGGCCGCTCGTCTGATGATGGACTCGGCTCCAAGATGGACTTCGTCATCCTGATAGTCCGGCTCTCCACCGGGGAGTGCCACAATCTTCTCCTGTCGGGCCAGGTGAGGCTGCTTGATCACGGAGCCGTGGACATGACCGCAATTCGCACAACGCAGGCTGGTCGCCCACATCTGCCCATATGGGCTCTCCAAGTCTAGGAATTGGTCTTCTATGATGAGCCGCCGGCAGGATAAGCAGGTCATGATCGCTCTCCTTGGTTTCAGGCCGTGGGAAACTCAGCTCTCATATAAAAAATAGCGCACGCCATGGCCAGCGACAGACCCATGAGAGGTACCTCGGAAGTAAGCCACCTGTATTTAGAAATCGTTGGGCGCGATTCTGGAGGTGTGGGGCTGCCGCAAGCCGGACCTCGAGTCCAGCAGAGGACGTGGCAGGTGAGGCGGGCGTGCTATAGCAAAAGGTTGGCCCGGTGTGACAAGCCGGATCGCCCCCACTTCCGCCACTCCCACGGCGGCACGGGTTGTGGATTGAGAATCTCTTGTTTCAATGTCACGTTGATTCTGGCTTTCATAAGTATTGCCCTCGCTTTACCCCCAACGCTCAGCTTTTGGTTACGCAATATCGAAACCCTTCCCAAATAACCTTCCCCGCAGAGACATCCTCCACCCCCACAGAGGCATCATTCACCACGTCAACAATTCGTGCACTATTGCCATGAAGCAATTCTTCGACTTCAGCTCTCTCGATGCCATACGTCTCCATTTTCGGCTTACGGACAGCGTATTTGCGATCTGCATACCATCTCCACAACCGTTCCGGCACGTGCCGTTTGATGAACCCTTTTCCCCCTCCGGGTTCCATGACTGATGATGGGGTACGCACCGCCTTATTCGAGGTTTCAACGCGCCCAGATGTTGCCAGGCACCTGCTCGGCAGTTGGAAAATCAACACGCCTTGAGACTTGAGCACACGGAGGAATTCCTTGATGTAGGATTTCGCGTAGCCGGGTCTCATGTGCTGAAGTACAATAAGGGTGCATATGAAGTCAAACTCCTGATCCGAAAAGAGTCGCAGATTGTCTGCGCCATTGACGTAATACATGCAGCGCGCCCCAAATTGGTTATATCGTTTGGCATGCTTTATCATCGAGGGCGCGATATCTATTCCAACCACCTCTTCAAAGTAGTTAGCAAGCGCCTGTGTAAGCCGTCCCACCCCACACCCAAAATCGAGCGCCCGACCGCGTTGCTGAAGCAGACCAAATTTCTCGACATACTGCATCACGTCCTTGATTTCTTGCTTTCCGGTTTCAAAAAACTCGTCGGGATTCCACTTGTTACCCTTCTTGTCATTGTGCGTAAGAATGGCCCAGAGAGGATCCTCCTTGCCAAATTGATTCCAATGCGCTCGCAGTTCGATCAGATCCATGAGGCCTTCTTTTCTAGAATCTCAAAATCTCTCTGCAACCGAAGATCACGTGGTTTCAACTACCGACGCACAACACTCACAGTCATCTCGCAATCAGCGACCTTCTATTCCCGACTCCTTGGTGAGGCTATCAACGTCTCTCCTGGTACAGAAAATACCACCGATGGTACTCTTCCGGCCCATAGGGCATCGTGCCGACGACTGCCGTCCACACCACCACCGCCTCAAGTATTTCGATCTGTTGTTCATTCGGAAGCGTGACGATACGGAAAGGGATTCTGCTGGTCGTATCGGCAGATCGGCGGAGAGTGGCCAGCCGGTACAGGGGAGATTCCACATGATGCCTTGGCCTTGGTGAGCGTCCCGACGCACGCTGAAATGGCCCACCGTTCCAACGACAGAGTTTAGCACGGGAAGCGGCGAGGCTTCCAAGTTGAGTAAAGACAGCTCACCTGAGCTGGTGGCGTAAGACGCTTCGGAAGCGGAAGGGACGAGTCGAGAAGAGCATAGGAGGCTCGCAGGGAAGCGTATTGTAGGAGGGATGCGAACGGGGGTGCAAGAGGCGATGTGATTGTCTATCGGCTTCCCTGTCCAGTTAATGGCGGGATCGGACCGCGCCAAGAGGCTCTGAGCGTCGTCACTCTCTCAGGCCCCATCTCATCTGTTGTCCTCTAGAACCTGAATGGCAACCCACCAATCACACGATGGGTATTGAACGTTTCCGAGAGTTGTACCGGCCCCGCAAATTCATGCCGGGCATCAAAGTACGTGAAACGATATTCCCAAACAGCCCAATTAATGGTGTGAGCTGGTAGGACGTTCCGGCTCCAACCTAGATGCCCACCGACATGTCCGGATTGCTCTGATTCGCTGGCGGGGCTAAGTTGGTTGTATCTTTCGCTCTTGTCCAAAACAAAACCGGGCCCGCTGTGAGGTATGGTTGCAAACGTCCGTGAGGAAAATCCTTACCTTGGAGTAGGGGCAGGCGGAGCCGCAGGACATCGAATCCAACTCCTAGGACGGAGATGTTGACCGTCTGAATCGTCGTGGTGCCGTCGATTTTCGTGCTAGCTATTGTAAAGTGGATTTTTGGATTGCTGACATGGTCAAGGATGGGATCATCGAACGGATGATAGCATGCTACCAATGGTGGGGTTGGCTTTCAATAGTGATGTTGCTATATTGCGCGGCATGTCACAAAAAACGCGAGACTTCCTCATCCGTGGGCTGCCGGTTGAGCTGGCCAACAAGGTGAAGATTGCCGCCGGGCTGCATGGGCAATCCATGCAGGGATATGTGCAGGTCCTTTTCACGAAGCATGTGAAGGCACTCGAAAAGCAGGGTGTCACGCTCAATCTGTCGAAGCGGATTCAGAAGAAGACACTCAAAAAAGTGTTGTGAATCCCTTTGTGAAATACGTGGGGAAATGGGGGGGACACCTGAGGAAACTTGGGAATGTTAGCAATGCATTTCCCCCAGTTCATGCGGTGTTGCTCACGTTTTCAGCATCTTACGCAAACGGTGCGACGAAATTTTCGAGACTGCCCGATTCGGCCACTCTCGCACCTCCCTGCATGGTTGCACTCATGTCACATCAGGATAAGGGCTGGGGCGGATGTATCGTCGCTGCGATCGGCTGTGGAGGCAGCTTACCCCTGGGAGTGTAAATAGTTCAATTGGTTTTCTTCATTTTCTCCAAATCTGAGTCCAGAGAATACGGACGTATTCATGGAAGACAGTTGTTGTGGAAAAGCAAAACATTCTTTCGAGTTTTTATCAGGCATACTACTCTGTCCGGTGATGTGAGCAATGAGATGAGAATCAGTCTTCACTATCGCGGAAGGCTGATCATATTCATTTGGGTTTCGATGATAGGTCCTTCGAGGGGTATCATCCACAACGCGTCCTTTGGAGAATTCCCGATGTTCTTCTCTCTATATAGATAGGTCTAACCGTTGATGCCGAAGCTTCTGCCTCCGTCCAATCACAGTCTCGCTGACCTCTTCGAGTTTTCTTGCCGGCGACAACCGGAAGAACTCGCCTATGCCTTTGTTCGCGACACCCTCGAACTTGAGAATCAGCTGACCTACGGTGAGCTGGAACGTATGGTGCGCTCACTAGCCGGCCATCTCGCACGTCGGGTTCAGCCGGGAATGAGAGCCCTTCTCCTTTACCCACCGGGGCTCGATGTCGCTTGCGCGTTTTGGGCCTGTATGTGTGCCGGACTGGTGCCGGTTCCGGCTCCCGCTCCGGATCCCGTCAGGCGGAAGCATAGTCTTCCGAGGCTCCGCGCCATTATCGAAGATGCTCAGGTGTCGTTTGTGCTCACAACCTCTGGTTTCGCGACCGTTTCCTCGGAGCTTTCGATGGCTAAGGATGGGAGTCAGATCGAATGGATGGCTACCGATCAACCCTACGATCACTTGGATGCGATCGAGTTCCCCCGTCTCAACGAAACTGCCCTAGCCTATTTGCAATACACCTCGGGCTCGACTGCCACTCCTCGCGGCGTCATGGTCAGCCATGGAAATGTCTTGTCTCAATGCAAGGCCTTGAGTCTGGCCGGAGGAGTGTCGGACTGTAGCCGGTCGCTCTGTTGGCTACCCTATTTCCATGACTATGGATTGCTGCATGGAATCATCGCCCCGTTGTATGCCGGTATCCCTGCCTATCTGATGTCACCCATCACGTTTCTCAGGCGACCGCTGCGTTGGCTTGAAGCGGTGTCTCGATTTTCCATCACGCACAGCGGTGGACCGAATTTTTCCTACGAGTCTTGTCTACGGGCTGTCAGGCAACAGGGGGAGTGGCGGGCTGACTTGAGTACATGGACGGTCGCAAGTTGCGGCGCGGAACCCATCCGTGCGGATACGGTTGAGCAGTTTATCGAAGCCTTCGGACCACAAGGTTTCCGGCGAACGTCGTTTGTGCCGGCGTATGGACTCGCCGAAGCCACCCTGGTGGTGACGACGAAACAGACTGGGGCTGAGCCGACGTTCTTGAAGGTAGAAGCAGAGGCGTTGGCTGAGTCGATTCTCAAAGAGTCTTCCACGTCAGAAAGCGGGACTCGGACATTGGTCGGATGCGGGGAGCCACTCGAAGAGACTCGTATACTGATTGTGAATCCTACAACCCAGCGCACCTGCGAGGCTGGTGTAGTAGGAGAGGTGTGGCTGGCCGGGGCTGGGATCGCCACCGGATACTGGGGGAGACCGGAGGAAAGTGACGCCACTTTTAAGGCTACTCTCGCTGAGTCAGGCGAGGGCCCCTATTTACGGACGGGAGATCTCGGATTCATTCACCGGGGAGAGCTGTTTCTGACCGGCCGGCTCAAGGAGCTGATCATTGTACGAGGGCGGAACTATTATCCCCATGATTTGGAGTGGACGGTAGAGCAAGCGCATCCGGGATTGCGGCGAGGATGTGGAGCGGCTTTCTCGATTGAGAGCGAGGCTGGAGAGCGCGTGGTGCTGATCTATGAGATTGAGAAGAAGTTGTCTGAATCAGACATGTCGGAGGTGATGAGCTGTATCCGTCGCGCGCTGGCTGACGAGTATGAACTGGAAGTCCACAATGTGGTGCTGGTCAAATCCGGAACAATTCCAAGAACCTCCAGCGGAAAAATTCAGCGGCACGCCTGTAGGGCGGAATTTGAGTCCGGGCAGCTCGCCGTGGTTGGGACGAGTATGCTGGGGACGACCGAAGAAGAGCAGAACGTTGAGCCTGTGAGCGCGATCCCGGGCACTCCGGTCGAAATAAGACTGGCTGATATATGGCAGGAGGTGCTGGGAGGACCTCATCCACAACGCCATGCAAACTTCTTCGCGCTCGGGGGTAATTCTCTGCTTGCTGCACAGGTTGTGGCACGAATTCTCGATGTATTTCACGTAGAACTTCCTCTCAGTGTTCTCTTTGAATGCCCGACATTTTCTGCGCTGGCCACTCGTGTCTATGAACTCAGCACCAGCAAGCGTATGACAGAGACTGCTGTGGAGGGGCTTCAATCATCAGGCGACAGTGGGCTGCAGATTTCTCTCCTATCACTTTCCCCGGTATCAAGACAAGACAGGATGCCTCTCAGTTTCGCGCAGCAGCGACTCTGGTTCTTGGAGCAGGTTCACCCTGCCAGCTCGATTAATCATATCTCAATGGGTGTGCGCGTACGGGGTCCTCTCAACCCTGAGATGTTGGAACGGTCGGTACAGGAAATCATCCGTCGACACGAGATTCTTCGAACCCGGTTTGTATCGGATAGGGGAGAGGGATTTGCGGATATATCCGGTGACGCCGTCTTTACGATAAGCCCACATGATCTCCGGCAGCTGAACCAGGCAGAGCAAGAAATAGCGGTCCGGCAGTTCCTACGGACGGAGGCCAGCCAACTTTTTGACCTCGGACGAGGGCCGTTGTTCAGGGTTGCGCTGGCGGCACTCGACCAGAATCAGCATGTCCTGGTGCTGACATTCCATCGCCTCATAGCTGATGGTTGGTCCCTGCGTCTGTTCTGCAAGGAATTGGCTCTTCTCTACGAAGCCGGCTGTGAGGATCGAGGGGCTAGACTAGCGAAGCTGAGCGCGCAGTATGCGGACTATGCGAATTGGCAACGAACCAGGCTCAATCAAGGTCTTCGTGAGGCACATCGAGAATACTGGATCGGACAGTTGAGTGGCGCCTGCCCGCCCGTTGAGCTACCGGCCGACCGTCCTAGGCCGCGCATGCGAACTTTTGAGGGAGACGTGCGGTCACAGCCTCTCTCTCCGGAACTTGTGACAGCCCTGGATCTGTTGTGCCAACAGCAGGGTGTAACCCCGTTTATGGTGCTATATGCCGTCTTTGTGGCATGGCTGCATCGCTATACACGAGAGTCTGATGTCGTGGTTGGATCGGTAGTGACCGGCCGGCGTCGTGTGGAGTTCGAGGATGTGATCGGATACTGTGTGAACACGGTGGCGTTGCGGTCTGAACTCTCGGACGGACTCACCGGACAAGACTTGTTGAAACATGTACGCCGCGTGCTGGCAGATGCCTATGATCATCAGGAACTGCCGTTTGAAGAGGTGATAGAGGCGTTGTCACTACGACGTGAGGGGACGCTTTCCCCGCTCTTCAACGCGATGATTGTGTGTGAAGACGACCCCTTGTCTGCGTTCAAAATTGGAGATCTTGAGGCGACCCATCTTCCCTGGGAGCCGACCGTGTCTGAGTTCGACTTGGTTTTGATAGTCGTGAACAAAGGGCAGGGCCTGGAACTGGCGTTGCTCTACAATTCCTCAATTTTTTTCGACTCGACCGTCAGTCGCATGTTGGGACAGATCGAGACGCTTCTTAGGGAACTCATCAAGAAACCTGAGGCCCGTCTTGGCGAGCTATCGTTACTTACGCAGGAGGAGCGTGGACAAATTCTCCTGGAATGGAACCAAACTAAAGTTCCAGTTCCGTTATCTGCCGGTATCCATGTTCTTATCGAGGCACAGGTTGAGCGGACTCCCGACGCGATCGCCGTCATCTGTGGAGAAGATTCCCTCAGCTACCAGGAATTGAACCGACGTGCTAACCGAGTCGCCCGTGCCTTGAAGAAGTTAGGGGTATGCGCCGATCTACCGGTGGGTCTCTGTGTCGAGCGCTCGGTGGACGGTATCGTGGGTCTCCTGGGTATTCTCAAGGCGGGGGGTGGCTATGTTCCATTGGATCCATCCTTTCCCGATCACCGCCTTCGGCTCATGCTGGATGATGCGCAGGTTTCTATTGTGGTGACGCAGAGGCACCTCCGTGTCCATTTACACACCTTTGGCGGCCGGGTATGTGATGTGGAGACGCTCTGTGAGCCCACGGTGAGCGGAAGGGAGGAGAATCTCGCGACCCCTGTTCTCCCTGATCAGCTTGCTTATATCATGTACACCTCGGGATCGACCGGGAGACCCAAAGGTGTGGCAGTGACACACCGCAATCTGGAGATCTCTCTTCATGCCAGACTTCGTTATTACCCTGAACAGGTGTCCCGGTTCTTGCTGACTTTCTCTCTGGCCTTTGACGGATCCGTAACGGGTATTTTCTGGACGTTGTTGCAAGGGGGGCAATTAGTCATTCCCTCTGAGGCTGCCCATCGCAATCCCGCAGAGCTTGCTGTTCTCGTCGAACATCATCACATCTCCCATGTTGTGTGGGTACCTTCTTTATACAATGCCGTGCTCGGTGATGCGTTGAACAGCCAGTTGGATTCACTTCGCACCGTCATTACCGCCGGAGAAAGCCTTCCCCTTGAACTCGTCCGATCGCACTACCAGCTACTGCCTCATGCCATGCTGTACAACGAATATGGGCCGACGGAAGCCACGGTCTGGTGCAGCGTGTATCAAACGACACGCGAGGAAGCAGGGGCACGAGTGCCGATCGGAAAACCGATCAGCAATACGCAGCTCTATGTGCTTGATGCAGACCTGGAGCCGGTTCCCATTGGCGTACCGGGTGAGCTGTATGTGGGAGGAGATTGTCTGGCTCGCGGGTATGTGAGCCAGCCGCAGTTGACCCAAGAACGGTTTCTCGCGCACCCCCACGCCGCTGGCGCCAGGCTGTATCGGACCGGCGACATGGTTCGATACCGCGAGGACGGCAATGTGGAATTCCTTGGGCGGGTGGATCAGCAGGTCAAGCTGCGTGGGTATCGGATCGAATTGGGTGAGGTTGAATATGTACTGAGTAACTTTCCCGGCGTCTATCAGGTTGCGGTTCTGCTTCGACATGATAAGCCGGAGCAGCAACGGTTGGTGGGCTATGTGACCGGCCAGCCAGCGCTTCATACGATGCTCGATCAGATTCGGAGTTATGTCACGACTCGATTACCGCAATACATGGTGCCGTCCGTCATCCTGTGGGTGGAAACCATGCCTCTCACTGCCACAGGAAAAATCGATCGACGCGCCCTTCCTGTTCCGGAAGAGACCACAGGCCTGGCGGAAGCCAGAATTGCGCCGCGAAATCAGGTGGAAGAGGGGGTGGCAGAGCTGTGGAAGTCTGTTCTTGGTGTACCAGAGGCCGGCATTCATGACAATTTCTTTGAGCGAGGAGGCCACTCTCTTTTGGCTACACAGCTTGTCTCTCGGATGCGCGAAGCCTTTAATGTTGAAGTCTTGCTGCGGGTGATTTTTGAGCGACCCACTATCGCTGATTTGGCCGAAGAGGTGACGCGTTTGTGCCGTGGGGAACGGAAGACCTCAGTCATTCCGTCGATCGTTCGGGTGTCCCGAGATCAGCCTCTGCCCCTTTCTTATTCTCAGCAACGCATGTGGCTCATGTATCGGCTAGCTCCTGAAGGCACAGCGTACAACATGCCGTTTGCCTCGCGACAGATGGGACCACTCAACAAGTCGGCCCTTCGCTGTACGATTGACGCCATCTGCAGCCGTCATGAGGCGTTCAGGACAACCTTCGCGATGACAGGTGAGGGGCCAGTGCAAATCGTCAGCCCATTCCGGCCTCCTCATTGGGTTGAAGTTGATCTCTTACGGTTACCGCGCGAACAGCGACGCCAGGAGGCGGCTCGGCTTGTGGAGCAGGAAGCGAACCAGCCGTTCGATCTTGAAAAGGGTCCCTTGGCAAGGTTCTTATTGATTGAGATTGAGCCCGAAGACCATGTGCTCGTACTCACGATGCACCATATCATTGGCGACCAGTGGTCCTTCGGAGTGATCGGGAGTGAGTTTGCGTCATTCTACAATGCGTTCTGCCGAGGGGAGGCTCCTTCTGCCAAGCCGGTGCTCCTTCAGTATGCCGACTACGCGGTTTGGGAGCGGCGCTGTCTCACCGACGATTGGCTCCGCACACAATCGGATTATTGGCATAAGAAGCTGGCAGGACTTTCCAGGCTCTCGTTGCCGACTGATCATCCACGGCCTGTGATGCAAACGTTTAAAGGTTCCCAATGTATGCTGGAGTTGCCGGCCTCATTGATCGAGCGACTGAAGCGGTTCAGCGCGGAGCGAAACGCAACGGTGTTCATGACCCTGTTGGCGTGTTTCCATATCCTCTTGAGTCGATATTCAGGCCAAACCGATATCGCCGTGGGCTCTCCTATTGCGAACCGGACTCAATCTGCGGTCGAACCGATCATTGGTTCGTTTGTCAATACGTTGGTGCTACGTACCGATCTCTCCGGCAATCCGACCTTCGAAGAGATGCTTACGCTGGTCCGCGAAGCGGCGCTAGAGGCCTATGCCAATCAGGATTATCCGTTCGACAAGCTGGTGGAGACGATGCACTCCAATCGCGACCATAGCTCTGCTCCGCTGGTGCAAGTGCTCTTCAATTTAGCGAATGCGCCTATTGGAGAGATCAACGTCCATGGTTTGAGTTGGGTGCCATTTGAGGTGGATACGGGAGCTGCGCAGTTTGACCTAAGTCTGACGATTGAAACAGAGATTGCCCGCAAAGCCTACTTGACATTCAACACCGACCTCTTTGAACGTCAGACCGCCGAACGGATGTTGGGACAGTACAAAGTACTGCTCCATAGCGCATTGGAAAATCCCACAGCCAAGCTTTCTGAGCTCTCAATGCTCACGGCGTTCGAGCGCACCCAGCTGCTGCAGGACTGGAATCGAACGCAAAAAGACTACCCGCGGTTAGAATGTTGTCCTCAGATGTTTGAAGGGCAAGTCGAATTGACGCCTGATGCCGTTGCCTTGTCGATGGGGCGGGAGGCGTTACGTTACCGGGATGTCAATTCCAGGGCCAACCAGCTGGCACGCTATCTCCGAACACTGAATGTCAGGCCTGGCGTGGCGGTGGGCATTTGTCTCGAACGTTCATTGGAAATGGTCATTGCTCTGATGGCTGTCCTGAAAGCCGGCGGGGCCTATGTTCCTCTCGATCCTGATTATCCGCGAGACCGGCTTCGGTTTATGGCAGAAGACGCCTCCGCCGAGATCATCCTCACGTCCGAAGATCTTTCCGATCGGTTTGATTCTCGGTCCTGCCGCATGCTGTGTCTTGATCGGGAACGGAAGACGATTGCACAGGAACTTGACCACAATCTTCCGCCGGCTGCGACATCTCAAGATTTGGCGTACATTCTCTACACGTCGGGATCGACCGGGCAGCCCAAGGGGGTGGAAATCTCTCACCAGGCGCTGGTCAACTTTTTGTGCTCGATGCGACAGAAGCCGGGATGTGCCGCTCAGGATGTGATGGTTTCCGTCACGACGCTGTCTTTCGATATCGCCGGGCTGGAGTTGTACGTGCCGTTGGTGGTAGGGGCCCGTGTAGAGCTCGTCAGTCGAGCTGTTGCGATGGATGGAAAGAAATTACGGACACTCTGTGAGGCCGTGCAGCCGACAATCATGCAGGCGACACCTGCGACATGGCGAATGTTGATCGAGGCAGGATGGTTGGGCAGCGACAGGCTGACGGTGCTCTGCGGAGGAGAGGCCCTGCCGCCGGACCTTGCGGCGGCACTGCTGGATCGTAGCACCGCCTTGTGGAATATGTATGGTCCGACTGAAACCACGATTTGGTCCACGATCGAAAGAATCGAACGGGCAGATCAGGAGGTGACCATTGGGCGTCCGATTGCCAATACAGAAACGTATATCTTGGATCAGTTTATGCGGCCGGTTCCCGTTGGAGTCTCTGGGGAACTATATATTGGAGGCCATGGCTTAGCCCGGGGGTATCGGAATCGTGCTGAATTAACGACGGAACGGTTCGTCCCCCATCCATTCTCGACAGACCCCCATGCGAGACTGTATCGAACGGGAGATCTGGTTCGCTACCGCCCTGATGGACGCATCGTGCATCTCGGTCGGTTGGATCATCAAGTCAAGATCAGAGGGTTCAGGATCGAATTGGGTGAGATCGAGGCGGTGCTGAGCCGTCATCCAGCCGTCCGTCAGGTGGCGATGACAGCGCGGGATGACCAGCACGGCTTCAAACAGCTGGCGGCTTATGTAGTGTGTCTGGAGGGGCAAGGGCCGAGTTCGACGGAGCTTCGCTCATTTGTGCGGGCGGCGCTTCCCGATTATATGACCCCGTCCTTTTTCGTGTTTCTTGAGGCGATGCCCTTGACGGCCAATAACAAGATCGACATGCGGGCATTGCCTGCTCCGGACCCCTCTCTCTCAGACGGACTGATTCACGTTGGGCCACGAAATCGGGTGGAAGTCCAACTGACGGCCTTGTGGCAGCAGGTGCTAGGAACCCCCCAAATCGGGATCCATGACAACTTTTTCGATCTCGGCGGCCATTCTCTCAAGGCGGCCCAACTCTTCTTCCTTCTCGAGCAGGTGTACGGAAGGCGCCTTCCGCTCGCCACGCTGTTTCAAGCGCCGACCATTGCAGAGTTAGCGTTGGTCCTTTCACACGAACAGTGGGTGCCGCCATGGCAGTCGCTGGTGGCTATTCAACCGAGCGGAACATCAACCCCGAT
>Ga0187893_10012352_pt1 | contig 12132 bp, 13 predicted proteins | sample MA1701074metaG_FD_139574 | JGI IMG/M metagenome (GOLD analysis project Ga0187893, IMG submission 139574) | White microbial mat communities from a basaltic lava cave in the Kipuka Kanohina Cave System on the Island of Hawaii, USA - MA170107-4 metaG ... | reverse complement strand
CACTAGCGATCAGATGCACAGCCGACGGAGTATCCACACGTGCGCTTGCCACTGAGCCCGATTCTACCCGGCCGCCCGGTACGCGGTCGTCGACCCCGCCCTTCCTGGCGTAGCGGGTGGCGAAGCAGGCTGTCCCGCCAGCACCAAGCGATCACCACCCGGATTCGGTGCTACTCCTGGTGCTACTGCACCGGATGAGACAGAGCGTTACGGAGAGATATGACTCCTGCTCCGATTTGGCATCCTGGCCTTTGGCGGCGCACAGATAGGTGCGACGGAGTGAGATGGAGCGTGCTGGAGCCGGACGGGCCGAAATCGCCTTGAACGGCTTCGTAATCAGCAGGTCGCGGGTTCAAGTCCCGCCCCCGGCTCCATTCAGAATCAATCACTTGCGGAGCGTCGCTTGTGCCTGTTCCGATCACCTTTGCCTGCGGCGCGATGAGCTCGTTGCCGAGGCCCTGGTGCGGGCGTTCTTCATGGTCATGGTCCACGAACGCTCGAACAGCAGCCCGGAGGTGCTTCTCGCCGAGAGGGACGATTCGTTCCAGGCACTCGGACTTGGCGGACAGGACGAACCCTTCCGCATAGGCGTTGAGGTTGGGACTCCGGGCTGGCAGAGGCAGTGGTTCACGCCGCTATCCCGGAGCATGCGCCGGAAGGCGGTGGTGTAGAGGGGATCCCGGTCGAGAATGAGGGAGCGCACGCCGCGAAGGAACCCGTCCTGCGCGTCGGTCAGCGTCCGTGCGGTCTGCGTCATCCAGGCTTCGGTCGGTTGGCAGGTGATTCCCGCGAGTGCCACGGTGCGCGTCTTGAGGCGCATCACGAAGAAGACGAAGTACCGGACCAATCCGCGGATGGTCAGCACCTCGACGGTAAAGAAGTCGGCCGCCGCCAGGCTGTCCCAATGAGCGGCCAGGAACGTCTTCCAGGGTGTCTTCGTGCTGCGCTCGGGGGCGGGCTCGATGCCGTGGTCCTTGACGATAGCTTTGATTGTGTTGCGGGCGACTTCGTGGCCGAGGCTCCTCAGCCCGCCGCGGATTCGAGTGCAGCCCCACGTCGGGTTCTCATTCGCCATGCGCACCACCAGGGCGGCAATGTCCGGCTTGGTGCTGGGGCGACCGGGGCCTCGCTTCTTCGAGGCGGCGTATTTCTGGGCGACGAGCCGGCGGTACCACCGGAGGATCGTGTCCGGGGTGACGATGCGCGCGATGGCCCCGAGGCGACGCTGACCGAGCGCCTTTCCCTTCACCGCCAAGCGGCGCTGCTGGTCGTCAGAGAGGCGGAGCCGGCGGTTGCCGCGCTCCGCGCGTAGCACGCGGTTCTCCTCGGGTAATCGATGACCGCCTGCTGCTGGCGGTTGACCCAGCCTGAGAACAGAAGGAGGAAGAAGGCGAGCGGGGGAGGCAACGCGTCCATGGGTCCCAGCTTTCACGGGGAACGGCGACACTTCAAGCCTGTCCGGGAACCGGGATGGTGACCCCGTTCCAGGGTGGACGTCTCGTGCCCGGCCGCAGAGCTTCCCCCCCAGTGGCAACCTCGGTGGAGTTTTCGCACAGGATGGCGTCGAGGTCGATGGTGAGCGCGTTCGGGCGCAGCAGCGTGGCCGACAGGGCCGGAGTGTGCGATGAGAGCCCTATCGAGTCAACCGGCGGAGCGAGCACGCGGTGACGGAGCGTGCGATGATGGGGCCGCGCGGGGCCCTGTGGACAGGTCGCGCGCACGCTGTGAACGGTCCGACGCGCGTAAGAGGTCGCTCATGGACTACCGCATCATCTCCGCCGACTGCCACATCGACATGACGTGGATGCCCGGCAATCTCTGGGTGGAGCACGCGCCCGTAAAATGGCGCGATCAGGTTCCCCAGGTACGCGAAACCGAAGACGGCCCGAAGTGGTACGCGGAGGGCAATGAGCTGGGCGTGTTCGGCGGACTCGGCTTCGGCTTCGATCGGGTGCAGCGCGGTTACTCCAAGCACATGGAACGGATGTTCGAGATCGGCTTCTACGAGGGCGGGCCGCACCCCACCACCCCCTCGCTGCGGCTGAAGGACCAGGAGCGCGACGGCATCGACGCGGAAGTGATGTACGGCATCCTCGGCGTCGGCATGCGCTTGAAGGATCCGGAGCTGATCCAGTTCGTCTACGAGGTGTACAACACGTGGGTGGCCGACTTCTGCAAGAACGAGCCAAAGCGGTTCGTGGCCCTTGCCTGCTTGCCCAACCACGATCCCCAGGTGGCTGCCGCCGAGCTGCGACGGGTGGCGCGTCTCGGCCTCAAGGGGGCGGACTTCCCGGTGTCGACCGCGGTGTATCCGATCTGGCACGGCGCCTGGGACCCGCTGTGGGAGGCGGCCCAGGAGACCAAGCTCTCGATCTCGTTCCACACCACCGGCTACAACGTGCGCGAGCCGTCCGACGAGGCGATGAAGAAGGAGTACGACCTCCGCTATCGCGCCACCCGCACGACCATGTTCCAGGTATGCGCGGCGGAGTTCCTGGCCAGCATCGTGTTTTCAGGCGCGCTCGACCGCTTCCCCGGTTTCAAGTTCGTGCTGGGCGAGGCCGGGGTCTCGTGGCTGCCCTACATCCTCGACCGCATGGACGAGGAGTACGAGGACCGCTACTACCAGCTCAACCTCTCGATGAAGCCTAGCGAGCTGTGGCGCCGCCAGGGCTACTCCACCTATCAGCACGAGCCGTCGGTGGCCGTGATGGTTCCCTTAATCGGCGAGGACAACATCATGTGGGGCTCGGACTATCCGCACCCCGATGGGATCTGGCCCGATTCCCAGAAGTGGATTGCCCAGGACCTGGCCGGCGTGAGCCCGGCCGTGCAGCGCAAGATCCTGTGCGAGAACGCGGGCAAGCTGTACGGGCTGCTGTCGTCGTGATGACGCCCGAGCGCTTCGCCCGTGGCATGACGTTCGACGAGTACGTGAAGTTTACGGGCTCGCCCGAGAACCTGGCCCGCGAGGGCTTCGATATCAGACGGTTCAGCCTGGCCCGTCCCCGCATCGACTGGGGCGGCTACCTACGTGACCGCTACGCGGAGGCGCGCCTCGGGGATGACCAGGCCGCCGCGATCAAGTGGCTGGCGACCCAACCCAACGGTCCCGCCAAGGTGCTGGTGATCTCCGAGGACTGGTCGTCGGACTGCCGCCGCGACGTGCCGTACCTGGCGCGGCTGGCCGAGGCCGGCGGCCTCGAGCTGCGCATCTTCAACCGCGACGGCGATACGATGCACACGAAAGGGCTGCCCGACCCGGGGGCGGGCGGCAACGCCGACCTCGTCAACGCCTACGCCAACGAGAAAAACGGCCAGACGTTCGCCACCGTCCCCGTCGCCGTCTTCTTCACCAAAGATTTCGTCGAGCTGTATCGCTATGTCGAGTACCCCGCCATCTACCACAAGGACCGCCTGATCGGACATCTCCGCGCCGCGCGGGCGGGAGAGAGCGAGGACGAGGCGAAGGCGCGAGGCGGGCGCGAGATCGCCGCGCTGCTCGAGTCCCCGTTCTACGACGTGTGGGCCGAGGCCGGCATCGCCGAGATCCTGAGCGCGCTCCACGAACGCCTGGTGACAGGAGTAACGGCCAAGAGCTGAACGTCAGCGAGCCGCCTGAGGGCCTGCGCTCGAGCGGTAATGGGTGGCGTAGGCGTGTCGACAGCGCTCACGTAGCTCGGCCTCGTTGACCACGCCCGCCGCGAAGCGCGCGGGCGAGACGTCGGAGAGGTCGAGGGCCGGCGCTCCGTCCACGATCCACTCGGCGATGGCTTCGCCGAGGGCCGGGGAGACGCTGAGCCCGCCGACGCAACAGCCGCTCATCACCCACGCGCCGGCCACGCCGGGCAGCGGTCCCGAGAGGTAGCGATCGTCCATCGTGAGCGTGGGGAGCCCGCCGCGATGCTCGGCCACGCGAATCGCCGGGTCCTGGAAGATCGGGAACTGCTCACGAACACTTCGCGCCAGCCGCCACAGGACGTCGATGTTGAGCGGCAACTCGGCGACGTCGTCGGGCAACGTCTCTGGCTGGAGGGGATCGGGCTCGTAGCCGCCGAGCATCAGACCTCCGCGCTCGTGGCGTACGTAGACGTTGACGTCGATCACCCGGGCGATCGGGAATTCAGGCCCGACGCCGGCGATCGGCTCCGTGATCAGGAGCTGGTGCCGCGTCGGGACGATCGGCAGCGGGGCGCCGAGCGCGCTGGCGATCACGCGGGCCCACGCGCCCGCGGCGTCCACTACCACGCGGGTGACGATCGTCCCCCGAGCCGTCCGTACGCGTTCGATCCCCTTGGCGCCGATCTCGAACCCGGTGGCCGCCGTGTGCGGTAGCAGTGTGGCCCCCAGCCTTTCAGCTGCGCGGAGGTAGCCGATCGGCAGCTCGGAGGGCTCGACGTTGCAGTCCGTCGGACTCCACGTGACCGCGACGATCCCGCACGTCTCGAGGATGGGCAGCCGCTCGCGGGCTTCGGCGATCGGGATCAGGTCGATAGGTACGCCGGCGGCGCGGCCCCGCTCGACCTCACGCGCGAGCTGCGCGGCGTCGTCGTCGGTGCGAGCGATCTTCAGCGCACCGCTCTGGGTGAAGCGGAGCGGCTGGCCGGTCTCGGCGGGGAACGCGGCGAGCTTGGCCACCGCGCGCTGGGCGAGCTTGGTCAGTGCGGGCGTCGCGCGGACCTGGCTGGTGAGCCCGGCCGCGCGCGGCGAGGTCTGCGAGGCCAGCGCGGAGCGCTCGAGCACGGCCACCCTCACACCGCGCCGGGCCAGGTGATACGCCGTGCTCGCGCCGAACGCGCCGGAGCCGACGACCACGACGTCAGCGGTGGCGATCACATCGAGAGTCTATCGCCCGCTCCTGCCTCTCGCCAAAGGTCGGCCGGGCGCTGGTTATTGATCTCTCAGCCCTGACCGGACACAATCTCGGGTTGATGATCGCCCTCCTGCTCCACCTTTTTCGACTCCTCCCGGTCCTCTGCGGTAGCCACCGCCAGCTCGCCGTTGAGAACCTTGCCTTGCGTCAGCAGCTTGCGGCCTACAAAAGGACGCTCAGGCGCCCGAAGCTGCATCCGAGCGATCGCCTCTTCTGGATTTGCCTCTCCCGCTTGTGGGCAGGATGGCGGCAAGCTCTCAATGTTTAAGGGCACCCGGCGCCAGTGCGGTGTCATGTTGCCGGAGCACTCGTACGACATCGGCGCCGATAGCCTCGGGCAGCAAGTCCTGAGTCCTGATCTGAATGACACTCGGGCCAGCCGCCGCGCTGTGCGCGAGGATGACGGAGAAGTCGAGGTCGTGAGTGATCACGACGAAACCGTGATCGCGCGCCCATGCCATGATCACGGCATCGGTCGCGGTCGGTTCACCGGTGGTGTTCCAGTGCACCGCGTCGAACCCGCGCTCCTCCAGGAACCTGACCCATGTGGGGGAGGAGCTTCATGGAAGGGGCAGTTCGACTTCCTCGGTGCGCCAGGCGTAGGACAGGGCCGCGCGAATGTCGTCGGCTTCCAAGTAGGGATAGGCCTGCAGGATCTCCTGGTGAGTCCGCCCGGCGGCGAGCAGCCCGACGATGGTGCCCACCATCACCCGCATTCCCCGAATGCACGGTCGCCCGCCCATCACCGCGGGATCGCGTGTGATCCGCTGCCGGAGATCCATGAACCGAGTATAGCCGTCGGTCAGACAATCAGGAACGCTTTCATCGTCGCCACCTCGAATTGGGTGTCCTTCGCCATGTCCGACTTCGCTTGGCGACCTTTCGATTCGCCTGACGAGCTCCAACACGGCCAGAGTTGGTGAGGAGGGGCCGTCGACGTCCGGAAGTTGTCGACCCGCCGCCAACGTTCTGAGGGTGACGGATGACTGCCGGCGGGATCGGCGAATTCGTGGCGGGTCGAACGTGTGAGCCCTGCGGGCCGGCGCGAGACTACGCGGCCTGGCGGAAGTAACGATGATGCAAGCCGCCGACCTCTGGACGCTGCAGGATCTTGCCCGCCGCTGGAAGCTCGATTGGCCTGAGGTCGGGTGCGTCCTTGTCGAGCGCAAGGTGCGTGCGCGCCTCATGGTAATAGACGACGTAGCGGGCGAGGATTCGGCACAGGTGTCGTTCACCGAGCACGAGCACGTGATTCAGATACTCGCGGCGGATCGACCGATCAAGCGCTCCACGAAAGGTCTTCCAGAGGCTGTGGGGCGCCGTGAGAACTCTGGCGATTCCCATGCCTCTCACCCGTTTCCGGAAGGTATCACCGCACACGGTGTCACGGTCGCGGAGGAGATCGGAGGGTGCTGAGTTGTCCGCGAAGCGTCCACGATCTGCTGGGCGGTCCAAGCGGCCATGGGATGTTCCGTGACGTTGGAGTGGACGACGCGCCGGCGGTGGTGGGCGAGCACGACGAGGACGACAAAGACGTGCAAGCGGGCGGTGGGCACGGTGAAGAATCGATCGAGACCTTGCCGGCGTAGGACAGTGTCGGGGGTAACGATGACGAGAGGCTGCCTCCAGCCGGCCCAGATCTTGGCCAGCCCGACCCAGAAGAGGCGGTCCGCTCTGCGTAAGCGGGGCGGGTCAGCATCGCTTGTAGACGGCGAGCTGCTGGCGAAAGGCGAGGCTCCAGGGCGAGCTGGCGGTGGTCGCCGAGGAGGACGGGGAGAAGCCGAAGCAGGCGGAGGAGGAGAGTGATCATCGAGCTGAGATCGTGGACGAATCCAGACCGACGGATCAACCCTTTGCCCGGCGGATGAGGTTTTGGCGAGCGACAGCGGCTACGCCTCCATGGGTCCCAGCTTTCACGGAGAGTGGCTACACTTCGAGCCTGTCCGGGAACCGGGATGATGACCCCGTTCCCGGGTTGACGTCTCGTGCCCGGCCGCAGGGCTTCCCCCAGTGGCAACCTCGGCGGAGTTTTCGCACAGGACGCCGTAGCATCCGAGATTGGCCTAGCCGAGATCGTCGGCGAGGATGAACACGAGGTTCGGCGGCATGGCCGGCGGGAAGGATACAATCGGCGCCATGCTCGCGAAGAAGGTCGCGCTGATCACAGGAGGAGCGCGCGGGATCGGTGCCGGGATCGCGGGGGTGATGTCGGGGCGGGGCGCGCGCGTCGCGGTGCTCGACCTCGACGGCCCGGAAGCGGCGAAGACGGCCGCCGCCTTGCCGGTGCCGGCCATGGCGCTCGCGTGCGACGTCGCCGTCGAGGCGGACATCGCGGCCGCGGCGCGGATGGTGGTGGACCAATTCGGTGGCCTTGACATCCTCGTGAACAACGCGGGCGCTGGGCGGACCGCGTTCGATCCGAACCTGGCGCGATCGGTGGGACGCGGGCGCGCCGAGGACATGTCCGCCGCCGTGTGGGACGAGTGGATGTCGCAGAACGTCAAGACGACGTGGGCGACGACGAAGGCCGCGGCGCCACACCTCAGGGCCCGAGGCGGCGGCGCGATCGTCAACATCGCGTCGATCGCCGGGCTGGTGGCGTCGCCCACGCTGGCCGCGTACGCGGCGGCCAAGGCCGGCGTGATCTCGCTCACCAAGAGCCTGGCGCTCGACTACGCGCCGCACGACATCCGTGTGAACGCCATCTGCCCGGGCTTCCTGTGGACGCGCGCGTGGGAGGGCCTCGCGGCGCGGATGAAGGCCAGCGACCCCCAGTTCGCCGAGCTGACACCACGCGAGGTCTTCCTCGAGATCGTGAAGCGTGGCGTTCCCCTCGGCCGGGAACAGACGCCCGAGGACATCGGCGAGCTGGCGGCGTTCCTGGCGAGCGACGCGGCGCGCAACATCACCGGGCAGTGGATTGCGGTCGACGGCGGGATCACGCTGCAGCAGGGCAGGTGAGCAGGAGCGCGATGCTGAAGGACAAGGTCGCCCTGGTCACCGGTGGTGCCCGCGGGATCGGCGCCGCCATCGCCCTCGCGCTGTCGGCGCAGGGAGCGCGCGTTGCGCTTCTCGATCTCGACGGTGCGGAGGCAGAGAAGACGGCGGCCGGCCTTCCCATGCCCGCCATGGCGTTGGCCTGCGACGCAGCCGACGAGCGGCAGGTCATCGGTGCCGTGCGGGCGGTGGTCGAGTGGTTGGGGGCACTCGACATTCTCGTGAACAACGCGGGGCTCGGACGACCGGTCGGCGCCAGCGGCCGGGTGGACGACATGTCCGCCGCCGAGTGGGACGCCCAGCTCGCGCAGGACCTGCGCTCGACGTTCATCGTGACGAAGACCGCCATCCCGCACCTGAAGGCGCGTGGCGGCGGTGCCATCGTGAATATCGCCTCCATCACCGGGCTCGTGGGGTCGGCGACGCAGCCCGCGCAGGCGGCCGCGAAGGCCGGCATGATCTCCCTGACCAAGAGCCTCGCCCTCGACTATGCGCCTCACGACATCCGCGTGAACGCGATCTGCCCGGGCTACATCTGGACGCGCCCGTGGGAGCGGCTGACGGCGGACCTGCGGCGCACGACGCCCGAGTTCGCCGCGTTGTCACCCCGCGCGATCTTCGAGGAGGTCATGAAGCGGCGAGTGCCGCTCGGCCGCGAGCAGACGGTGGAGGACATCGGACATCTGGCGGCGTTCCTGGCGAGCGACGCGGCGCGAAACATCACCGGGCAGTGGATTGCAGTTGACGGCGGCATCACGCTGCGCCAGGCACAGTGAGGAGAAACTGCGAGCTGCGCCGGCAAAGCCGGGGGTCGAATCGAGGCGAGATCGTTGAGCGGGTGAGGCCACGTCGCGTCGCCTGTCCTTCGCTTTAACCTCGTCCGACTGTGTGGCGACCTTCGGAGTTGCCCTGACGAGCTCCGGCTGGGGTGGGAGTTGGTTGGGCGGTTGACGACTTCAACCTCTTGTCTCCCGGTCGGGGTTTTGGCGAACCACAGGTGCCGCCAGCCGACCGGCCATCGGTCTCATGGGCTCCTCTCATCTCTTGGGATCGTTTCCGCCGCGCCATCTCGCCGCGAAGGCGTCGCCGACCGCGGTGTAGTCGCGTCCCTTGCCGCGGGCCGCCGTGGCCGCGGTGGCCGCTGCGTTCTCGAGCGAGCCGATGCCGGCCGTGGCGAGCGCGAGCCGACGGTACGGCTCAACGTCGAAGCCCGCCAGCAGTAGGCCGCGTTGCGCCGTCCACGGCAACGCGTTGAACAGCTCGAACATGGTCTGCCGCGCGCCGAACGAATCGCACACCATGTCCCAGGCCAGCCGGTTGACGCGCGCACGGTCGCGCGCCGCCGCGGTGGGACCCGTCAGCATGGCCTCGAGGGTGGGGCCGATGACCGGGTTGTCGAACGCGGCCTGGGTCGGCACGTTGATCAGGCCCTGGCTGGCGATGTCCTGTGCGTAGCCGACGATGCGGCGGTAGTGCTCGACCGAGTAGGCGCGGCCTGCGGTCACGTATTGCGGATGGGGCATACAGTGACCGCCGGACGTGATCTCGCTCTGATCCTCGGCGGCGTGGATGAACGCGCGCAGCGTGGTCAGGTATCGCACGACCTCGCCGAGCGCCTCCTGCGCCTGCGGCTGCTGGGCACGGCCGATCATCTCGGGGATGAGGGCGTAGAGTCCCGTGAGCACTTCGGCCTTGACGGCCAACCGCACCAAGATCGACCAGTGCGCCCACTCGGTGATGCGCGGGAAGATGGTCGCGGCGAACTTCTCGTCGCCGATGGCGAAGACGCGCTCCCAGGGCACCAGCACGTCGTCGAAGACGATCATGCAGTCGTTCTCGTCCCCGTACTGGCTCACGGGATGGTCGAAGGCGTTGCCGGTCCCGTAGACGGTGCGGGCGACCACGCGCAGGCCCGGGGTGGCGATGGGAAGGGAGAAGTACACGACGTGGTCCTCGGTGAGGCCCGGCCGTGGCACGGCGCCGATGAGCACCTCGTCGGCGTGGGTGGCGAAGGTGGCCACGGTCTTGACGCCACGAACGATCACGCCGTCGCTCCGGCGGCCGACGATGCGCGGCACCACAGTGTCGTTGATGGCCTGCGCGGGATGGGCCTGCACGTCGACGAAGCCGTGCGAGAGCATCAGGTCTCGCTCTCGCGCCTGCTCCCAGTAGCGCGCGATGTTGCGCTCGAAGCGAGCGTCGCCCCGGCTGAACTCGGCCTTGACGTCCAGCATCCCCAGATGAAAGAGCGGAACGTAGTCCTGCGGCCGGCCGAACAGGCCGCCGGTGAGGCGCGCAATGGTCTCGGTGAACTGGCGGCGCCACCCGAGCTGCGCGCGGTCGCGGGGCTGGACCCATGCCCCGCTCCACCGCTGGCCGTCTTCGTCAGGGAAGGTGAGCGTGTCGGGGTGGCGCGCGACCAGGTCGTACATCCGCGCGAAGGTGTGGGCGACGATGGACAGTCCCGGCTCCGTCGTCACGTCGTCCACGCGCCGCCCGTCGAGGTACACCTCACGGCCGTCGCGCAGACCCTTAACATACTCGGCCCCGGTTCTGAGCCGGGATTTTCGATTTGGATCCATCTTCTTCCTCGGTTCACACTGGCCGTGGGCGCCGTAACACCTTCACTGCCATGCTGAGCGCTCGCAGCAGGAGGCACGGCTCGTTGTCGCGGCGCTAGCTGTCCTTCGCCATAACCTCGTCCCGCTCGTTTGGGGACGTGATCGTCGACTTCGGGTTATCGATTCACAGGCAACAGGACGTCGGAGTTCGGAGAGCGAAAGCCCCATCCTTCACCATAGCCTCGTCCGACTTCGCTTGTCGATTTTTTCTATTCGGCTGACGAGCTCCAACACGGCGAGAGTTGGTGAGGAGGGGCCGTCGACGTCCGGAGGTTGTCGATCCGCCGGCAACGTTCTGAGGGGGGCGGATGACTGCCGGCGGGATCGGGCGAATTCGTGGCGCGCCGAGCGTACGAGCCTGCGGGCGGGCGCGAGACTACGCGCCCTGGCGGAAGTAGCGATGATGCAAGCCGCCGACCTCTGGACGCTGCACAATCTTGCCCGTCGCAGGGAGCTCGATTGGCCGGAGGTCGGGTGCGTCCTTGTCGAGCGCGAGGTGGGGGCGCGCCTCATGGTAATAGGCGACGTAGCGGGTGAGGATTCGGCGCAGGTGTCGTTCGCCGAGGACGAGCATGTGATTCAGACACTCGCGGCGGATCGAACCGATCAAGCGCTCCACGAAGGGACTCTGCCAGGGGCTGTGGGGCGCCGTGAGAACTTCGTCAATTCCCACGCCTTTCACCCGTTTCCGGAAGGTATCACCGTAGATGGTGTCACGGTCGCGGAGGAGATCGGCGGGTGCTGAATCGTGCGGGAAGGCGTCCACGATCTGCTGAGCGGTCCACGCAGCGGTAGGATGCGCGGTGACGTTGAAGTGCAGGACGCGGCGGCGGTGGGTCTCCATTGATTTCTTCCCCGTGCCCACTGCGCGCCTACGCGTCCTCTTCGTCCTGGTTGTGCTCGCCCACCAAGTCCCGGACATGGTTGGCGAGGAATGTCCGCCAGGTTTGAGAGGGCTGGGGACGCCGTCTCGGCATCAGACGAGATACGGTGCGCTCGGCCACGTCGATACCGAGCTTGAGCAGTTCGCCATGGATGCGTGGGGGCGCCCCATAGCGGGTTCGCGGTGGCCATGCGGGCGATCAGAGCCCTGATCTCGGCGTTGATGGGCGGCCGACCGCTGGTCGTACGGCCTGAGAGCTGGGTCCAGTAGTCACGGAAACGACGCCGTTGCCAGCGTAGGACAGTGTCGGGGGTAACGATGACGAGAGACTGCCTCCAGCCGGCCCAGATCCTGGCCAGCCCGACAAAGAAGAGGCGGTCCGCTCTGCGTAAGCGGGGGCGGGTCATCATTCGCTTGTAGACGGCAAGCTGCTGGCGCAAGGCGAGGTTTTCCAGGGCGAGCTGGCGGTGGCCGCCGAGGAGGACGGGGAGAAGCCGAAGCAGGCGGAGCAGGATGATGATCATTGAGCTGAGATTGTCCCGAGATCAGCGTCGGATCAACCTCTTGACAGGATCTTTTCGGGAAGCCCGTCGATTGCCGTCCTCCGCCCTCCCGTGAGAAAGTACGGCGGCAACGGATGGCGCGACAGGATCTCGAGACCCGCTCGAAGCTATGCGGCATGACGACGCTCATGAGCGCGGTCGTGGGCGCTGTCTTGCTCATCGGCGGCGATCCCGGTTTGGCTCAGGAGTCCTCGT
>Ga0187893_10012351_pt1 | contig 12135 bp, 10 predicted proteins | sample MA1701074metaG_FD_139574 | JGI IMG/M metagenome (GOLD analysis project Ga0187893, IMG submission 139574) | White microbial mat communities from a basaltic lava cave in the Kipuka Kanohina Cave System on the Island of Hawaii, USA - MA170107-4 metaG ... | reverse complement strand
GTCTTCTCGCACTTCGCGCAGCAGGTTCATCATGACTGCCAGACACAACAGAGCTCCGATGAAATGCAAGACCACGCCGAAGGAGAAGAACCGGAGAGTCAACAAGACGTCCCGCACCACGAGCGCCCGAAGGCCCTCTGGCAGATGGCGCCGCAGGGCCCGACGCAACAGCAGGCCGATGCCGGAGGTGACGCCCCTTGGGCGTGTTGGCAAGTCATGGAGTCTCAAAGACAGAGCGTGTGCGATCAGTGGCAGCACTTCCAATCTCAACAGGGCCAGCCCAACCTCGACACTGCTTGCCACCGTGGCGATGCGCAACAACCAGCGAAACCCCTCCGCCCCATCGTGAGACAGGTTGAGGAACACGTTAAGACCGAGCAGAAACACAAAATTGCTTAGGCAGCGAAACAGGAAAACAACGGCGTAGCGTTCGATCGGCCGAATCGGCAGAGACAACAGATAGGCATCGGGCGAGGTTTGCGGTGCGAGTGCCTCAACAAGTCTGCGCCACGAAACAAGTAGTTTCGCGGCCACCGACAAAAGGACAATCTGTTGCGGACCCAGGAAGCCCCAGAACGGATGACTGGCTAGACCAGCCAAAAGGCGCTGCACCTGAGGACCCACCGCAAGAAACGCCCCATAAAGAATGATGGGAGCCAGCACAAAAGCATCGAATAGATTGTCGCGAAGCAGCCGGACAGCCAGCCACCACTTCACTTTGAGAATGAGGCCAATGTTTCGCAAAGGACCCGCTTTGTTCGTCCCCGTCAGACTTTGGTTAGACGGTCCCGTCTGAAGCACAGCAGACTTTCACGCCGAGGGATGAATTCGCTCCATCACTCGACCTGAACTCCTCGACGACTCTGCGTTAGCTTATTGGCTTCCGCCATCCAGACCTTTGTCAGCTCCAAGGGATTGACGCGCGCTTCGTTCAAGCGACACGCCCAGTGCAAGTGAGGACCAGTTACGCGTCCGGTGGCACCCACCTCGGCAATCACCTGGCCTCGAGTCACCATCTCATTGGGTTTCACGGCCATCCTGGAACAGTGTGCGTAATAGGTATAAAGCCCGAGGCCATGATCAAGCACTACTGTGTTTCCGCTGAAATACAGATCCTCTGCCAGAACAACCTTGCCCGCGTTCCCCGCCTTGATGGGTGTGCCTGTTGTTGCTTTCAAGTCCACTCCAGAATGGGGACTACGAGGCTGGTTGTTGACAATACGCCTTCTTCCGAATCCACTTGTGAGCTGGCTCGCCACCGGTGAGAGAAAGCGGCCTTGCCAAAGTTTCTGAGGAGTGAATGTTTGCCAAATGGCTTTCAATTTCCTTGATTCCTCTTCTACACGCTTCTCGGCTTTCGGGTCCAGCGTCACATACTTTTCCTCAACCTGAATGTGCTGGACAGGAAACGCCTTTGGCAAAACCTGAAATACCTGCTCCAATTCAACGGTGTGGCCGTTCTCGAAGACAACCGTCCCTTTCAGAGAGTAGCTGCCAGGTTTGGTCTCCAGGTCAATTCCTACCATGCCCAACCAATGGTCTAGACTGACCTGGGGTTGAAAAGCAATTCTTTGGCTGCCTAAGAACAAATTCACGGTCTCAACGCCTTTTTCGACCTTGAGATCGGCACGGAGCACATCACCGGGAAAGGTCTTTGTTGGTTGCAAGCTGAGGCGGGCAGGAATGGCCGGGTTTGAAACAGTCTGAAGGAACAATGACTGCGGTGGGACGAGCGAAATAGAAATGAGGAACAGACAAAACAGACGCACCACCCGATGGGATGAAGACCAAACAAGCTGAGATGTGAGCTGCCGGCCGATGCGGCTGAGCTTGAGTCGACGCCTCAATTCATCTCGCGACACATGCCTGGACGGGGTGCGCCGCAAGTGCCGCAGCCACCCGAAGGAGCTTCGAAAGATTCCGAGCTCCCAGTTTGTACGGCAAAAGCAGAAAACAGCTTCTCAACGCGCGAACTGTTGCACTTCTCGCAGTCCATAGAATGAGTATTCAGTGAGACAATCTTTTCGAATGTGGCTCCGCACTGCAAACAGCGGTATTCGTAAATTGGCATGATTCACTCCAGTCAGGACCAAGACACCAATATCAACGTTTTGCACATCACTGGCCGCCTTTGCGGAGGGCCGTGGCTGCCGAATCGTGCATCGCCTTCGCAACGTCGGAGAGCGCATACAACATTTGACGGCGCTTCTCTTGGCCGCTGTCCGAGGCACCACCGCCACGTTTAGCTTCCTCTTCGGCTTTTGCTAGTTGCGTCTCAGAACCAGAAATGTAGTCGTCAAGCTCATAAGAAGCTGAAACCAAGACTTCTTTGCACTCCATTCTCTTGGGTTGTCCAACGACATCGCATTTGCGGAGAGTTCTTTGGTGAGCTGGGAGCGACAACCGCGAGCCCAGGAGAGGATCTTTTCGTTCTGAACCCATCAGCGCCTGCAACTGCCGAGCTTCGGCAAGGTTCGACCGAAGCTGTTCTTGAAGTTGTTTGTAAACCTCACCCGGCGCCGAGGAGGCGGTTGTCGTCTGGAGCTTCTGCGCTTCTTCGTAGGCCGCCAGCATCACCATGCGGATCAATGACGTTAGGTTGGATTCCTTGATCTGTGGAGTTCTGGCGTGCGCATGCCGAACGAGCTCACTCCATTTGGCCAAAAACTCTGTTGTTCCTGGCTTTTCCACAAGGACTCCTGACCACTGGCGGAGCTGCCTCAACTCGGCTTCCGAGAGTTTCCAGGCACCGAGCGTTGCTCGAATATCCACCGAGGGGATGTCTTTGACGATCATCCTGGCCTCATCCACGCTCAATTCCGGCTTAGGAAGAACTTGCTTCTCGTTCGCAGAACTCCGCTTGGACGTGTTGGGTTTCTGTTGAGCAACGCCAGTCTGGAATCCAGCCAAGGCCAGCAACACCAAGCAAAGCGTCAGCGTTATTGTACGAATCATCAGGACCTCCTAGCCACTTGGAATCATTTCAGTTTTCGACTCCAGTAGCAAATGACTTTAAGGCTCCAGGTTATCCACAGCCAGTGGATTTCTAGGTCGCCTCCGCCATCTGAGTTTCGCCTCGATTCCCATTCGAACATCTGAACGGCAAGAGCCAGCAGAGGGAAGCCAGCCGTGGCATGTGGTGGGATGCGTTGGGCTAGGACTAAGCTCTTAAGGAACCAATCAGAATAGGCGCACTCTCACGAGTGGTTCCTATTCGCGAAGCGGGCAAGAGTCAGTGCAGAGGTTACGAAGATCGGACAGCGTTCAGGTAGGCGCGTATTGCAGGACCTGTGATGTTGTCGAGGGTAATGCTGATGAAGCGTGCACCGCGCTGCTTCCAATGCTGGGCTGCGCCAACGTTCCCAACCATGATGCCCAAAGATCTTTTTGAGTTAACAATGAGATCGACCGCCCGATCAAGCACCGGTTTGACCTTCGGGTGATCCAGTTGGCCGGCACAACCCAACGAATTCGAGAGGTCGTTGGGGCCGATGAAAACAACATCCACATCTTCCACTTCCAGGATTTTCGGCAATTGTTCCACCGCCTCAGCGGATTCCACTTGAAGCACCACCAGCGTTTCAGCATTTGCCTTCACAATGTAATCGCTCAACGGTCCTGCTTGAGCAAAGTCTGAGGCACGAACACCGGCCAACCCCCGGGTACCACGCGGAAAGTATTTCACAGACCGCACGGCACGCTCTGCCTCTTCCGCCGAGTTGATCCACGGGACCAACGCTCCTTGAGCACCCGTATCCAGATACCTCAGAATGGTCGGCGCGAGATTGGTCGTTACGCGCACGATCGGCGTCACACCCCGCAGCTCGGCGGCGCGCACCATGTTCTCGCAGTCGCGCGGTTCCAAGGTTCCGTGCTCACCGTCGAACACCAAGAAATCCCAACCCAAGTAGCCCAGGACTTCGATCAAACTGGCATCTGGGTAACGGACAAAACAACCCAAGACCACCTCGCCAGCACGCAGCTTTGCTTTCGTCGTGTTCGTTTGCAATAGGCACCTTCTACAGTAGTGGAATCATTGGCACAAAATGGAGCGGTAGTATCGCTTGGAAGGTCCTCGCTGTCAAACCAAGGGTCTAGATCCTCCTCCACCAATGGCTAGGCCAGCAGTACCCAATATTCAATATTTAAGGCCTGACGCCAACTTCCCCCCCAACTTGCCTCGCCAACTTGCCCCAACTTGCCCCAGGGCTGAGCCATCAGGGTTGCCCCGCCAGATAGAGACTCCACCTTTGCTGATCTTTCACGACAAAGAAGACCCGTTGCTTTCTCATTCGCGAGCGGCGGAGCTTTCAATGTGTGGAAGCACGCAGACCTGATCAGTACCTCAGGTAACGGTCACCACTCCATCTTGGATGATCCTGGCGTGGTTCGAGAAGCGATCTTTTTTTTGCAAGATCAGAACAACTTTGGGAGGGGATTTCAAGGGACCAGCTAAGACTTCCTATACTTTACTTGTCCAAGCCAGATACGACTTTGAAGGTGGCGTGCTCACCCTTACGGCGGCCTGTTACCGGTGGCGGTGCTGTTGGAGCCTGACAACTAAAACGGAACGGAGGGATTGAAGGAAAGTGGGAGTGCCCTGGCTTAGGTTTGCAAAGACGACCTATCCAGACTTGATAGAGCGATCAAGGAAACGAGCACTCCCGAATGGTTATGAAGTACCGGGTTGGCCGGTCCTCACATCACTGGAAACGGAAATTCTCGATCAGCATGAGATCGCGCTCTTCGGCAGGGCGTCTTGTATAGAGAATCCAACGACCATCAGGGGAAACGGAGAAACTGCACTCGTTCCAAATGGGTTCTTTGTCGATGAGTGCGACTGTTGTCCTTTGCCCTGTGGCAAAGCTGAGAAATTCAATACGAAACGGCAAGTCGTCTTCAGGGTTGAGGTAACAAATTCCATCCTCTAGTACGTCCCAATAGCCGACACTCGTCCCTTCAACGACACGCGTCTCCTCACCACCACTGACAGGCATTTTCCAAATACTCGACTTTGCAAAACTCCAAATAGGTCCTATCGTTCTGGTGAAGTAAACGAAACGGCCATCCCATGATTCAATCGCTTCAATGCCACCGCGCTGACTGACCTGGATTGCCTCGCCACCTTCCGCTGATATCTTCCAAATCTGCCACACCCCGGTTCGATCAGAGCCGAAATAGATCCAGCGTCCATCTCTGGACCAACTTGGGACCGCCTCTTTCGAGGCACTTTTGATAGCCCGTGTCGCCTTCCCTCCATTCACGCTCACCGTGTAAATGTCACCATCCAATGAAGCAAAGGCAAGCCGACTTGAATCGGGGGCCCACCGTGGATTCTGTGCCCACTTTGGCCCCATGGAAGTCAGCTGAACTGAGTTGTGGCCATTGGGGTCACATAGCCAGACCTCCAGGTCGCCCGATCTTCCCGTTACATAGGCTATCTTCTTTCCGTTGGGCGAATAGCGAGCGTTTTCGTCCTTTGCCGTGGAGGCAATGAATTTGGCTGGAGGTTCATTGTTAGTTGAGGGTTTGGGCCCAGGGGCTCGCCAGATATCCGTAGTCCACATCTCCCGCTGCTCGACAACAAGAGTATCGCCTGTCAGCGAGATCTGCGGATTGTGTGGGTAAAAGCTGAAGAAAAAGGGGACCGAGATGGGGACACTTGTCCTGCCCGAGGCTGGAATTCTCCAAAGGTCGAAAGGGTTATCCAAGCGGGGTTGAGTCCCACGAATTGAAGCAAAAAGAATCTCATCCCCAGCAGAATCCCAGTCGAGACCAACGATCCATCCTCTGTCAAATGTTAGGCGTTCGGGGGCGCCATCGTTTTTCGAAATTGTGTACAAATCGTTCTGAGACATATTGTCCCGTTCGATCTCGGTAAATGCGACGCTCTCTCCAGTGCGAGATACTGCCAGAGCCATTACTCCGACAGAGGTTTTGGAGGGCATATACAACACACGTTTGTCCCCTGTTTCCATAGACAGGATCGAAACCTGGAAAGGATTCTCTTCTGAGACCCGCTCCACAATCGCCAGAGATTTTCCGTCGGGAAACCAGTCGAGGCTTCGGCCACGAAAATGTGCTCTCATCGGAAACAGTGATGCCAGTTTGCGTTCCACGCCGCCGATAGCAGGAACAAGATAAACGCCGCTGTCGTTCCCCGTGTTGCGGTGAAAAGCGACGAAGCGCCCATCAGGGGACCATGCTGGGCTGCTGTCTTGCGCCGGGTGGGTTGTTAGACGCAGCAACGATTCAGTGCCGATCATCTTCACGTAGATGTCGAGATTGTCACCCTTTCCTCCGACCCAACAGAACGCCACGTGGTTCCCATGCGGAGAAAACGTGGGTTGGCTCTCCAGGCCAGGCATCGTTGTTAGAGGAACAATTGTGGATCGAAGTCGCCCTGACTGCATCGGTGTGCGGCGAAAAACAGCGAGCCAAACTCCGCTGACGAGCACTATTGTTGCGACAAATGTCACCAGCCAGAGCCAACGTCGAGAGAGGGAGCGCCGGCTCGAGGGCGATAGGGCGTTGGATTCCAAATCCTTAGCTTCGGGATCAGAACGGACCCGGCGAACATCCTTTGCTTCCTGCTCACGCTGAGGCGCTACCTCAAGCAAATCATCCGTCGCCGCTGCCATTTCCGAGTCAATCCTGAGTTCACGAGGAAGACCGGGGGCCACAAGGTAGTTGGACGCCACCGCACGGTCCGGAGTCACAGGTGGCGGCGCACCGTCTGACCCCGACTCGGCAGGACCAGAATCCGCTCGCTCTGAATCGCGCTTCAGAGCCTGAGACCCAGGCATCGGAACCGGCGCGTGCTCCTCCAACCTCATCACGCTAGACACAAACCGGTAACCACGCTTGGATAGGGTCTCGACGTACCTGTTCCCGTTCTTGTCGTCTCCGAGGGCCTTTCTGAGAAAGTGGACTTGATGAGAGAGGTTGGCCTCCTCGACAATCGTATCTCCCCAAATTCTTTGCAGTAGCTCCTCCTTCTCGACTACGTCACCGGCCCTCTCGACCAAGGTTAGCAGTAGGTCGAAGGTTCGCGGCGTCAGTGGGACTACCTGGCCGTCTTTCAAGAGCAGCCGGTTCGACGCGTCAACCCGAAAGGGACCAAATTCATAGAAGTGCTTGAGGTCGCGACTCATAACTACTTGAAGAATTCTTGAAGAAAAATTGAATCATTTCCAAAGGACTCCGATGCCTCGTCTCATTTACCTTACGCTGCAACACTGTGCAGGAAATGATCGACACAGATTGACCTCATTTTATGCAAGTCAACCCAGTTCGTCGAGAACAAGCAGGGCGACGAAAAGCGACCGAACTAGCCCTAGCCTAAGAACCTAGATCTCACGGTCGACAGCACCCGACGAGTCTTCCTCGCGAGCTAGTCTAAGGGCTCCACAAGTCGAGGGTTGCCGCCTCGCCGAACTCCGAAAATTGTGAGTTTTCGTTAGCTGCCGAGCAATGTGACTACGTTTCTGTGCGATGCGGCGCCTACGGAGGTTCCATGAGAACACAAACGTTAGCTGGGGTTTTACCTGTTATTTTATCTCGATTCCGAAAAACGGAGCCGCAAGTGATTGATGGTCGTCGATCCAAATCTAAGGTTAATCAGAGGTTTTTCACGGGCAAGCTCGAAGCTTACATGCAAGGAGCTTGGCACCGGAAGGCGTCAAAAGATCGATGGCTTTTGGATGTTCACTCAAACCCTGTCTTGAGGGCGCTGGGGTATTTGTGAATGGTGGAAGGCTAAGCACACCTCGCAATTCCGCGTGGTACGAGAATAGGAGAGACTCAATGAGAAGCCAACTGGGCGTTCTGGCGCTGGCTATTCAGGCATGCATGGTTTCTTTTGCAAGTGGTCAGCAGATTCAACCAATCGAGGTCTGCAATAGATTGATTGCTCCTGAACTATTCAACCAGACAAGGAAGTACGAAGTCAAAAGCGGCGCACTCTTGACAAGGAAAGACGTTTGTGAAGCAGTGGAGGAGGCAAAAAAAACAGGAGGCGAGGTGAAGCTCGAACTTGTTGGCGCCTTGAGCGCACAAGACTCTTCCAAAAAAGCACGATCTATTTGCTCATCCGAAATGACCGACTGGAAATCCGAGAACGTGTTACAGCTGTATCAAAGGGAGTTTCCACCTGAGCTTCTTAAAGCATATCAGACATGCGCGAAGCGTCTCGAAAACAATCGAGATATTACCATTGAAAACTTCGAACTAGCCTGGCAGCCAAGCAAAATAACCGTCCCGGGGCAAAAAGTACTACCAACAGATCATGCACATTATACCTTCAGAATAGATTTCAGCTGGACACCGAGAAGAGAAAACGCTGAAACAAAGGCGCGGATAAGCAATGTGAAGGGCACTTGGATAAACTGCGAGTCCTCGCTCGGTATCGAAGAGAACAAGGATCCGTTTCACAAGTCCGTCAAGCTCAGGTCGCGTGTATCGAAGTATGTAGAATGTGCAGTAGTACAGTCAACAACAACAAGCTTTATCACCATCAGCTTGGCCGAAGCTGGACCAATACCTCTGACATTCGCTGAAAAGACTTCCCCATGACGCGTCAGTATACCGGCGCGTCTCCACAGGAGACGCATATAGTGCTGACCTATACAGCGCGGTGTTTCAGAATCGGGGAGGGTGTTTGGGTTCTCTGCAAAGCTCCTTCCAGCGCTTGTTGACTCACTCTCCCCAGTTTATAAGCCTTTGAGGCGACTGTCTTTAGCCCGTCGGGCGTGCCGTGCGCAAAGGGTGAATCTTTCTGCGACCGCCTCGTTAGAGTTAGAGATACATTCTGGGCTGGACGGCAAAAACAGCAGGGGGTTGTGCTTGGACCTCAGCTCGGCCGTACCTCACTGACATCGTTTCGAAGCTTCAGGAAAAGCGCTTGCGGTCCAGAGCCGACGAGAGAGCCGACGAGGGTCACACATCAAAAGTTTCTGTCAAGAGAAAACACGTCTCCCTGTACCAGTTGGATCTCTTTTTTTGCCTCCGCAGTCACCGACGGCGCCTTGCTGGAAGCGAAGGACACCACGGGAATCCGCTGCAGGTGCTGCTTTCCAGAGATTCGCTAACATCAGACTCATCGCCATCTCCTCTGTTCGAACCGCTACTTCCCAGAAGGTCCCGGGGTCTGATAGCACCTAGCACGCGGTAACGTGTCGCGCTGGTAGACGCACCCGGCTGTTTCGTGTCCGTGATTGCAGATCCCAGACGGATCCGTTCAGTCACACATCCGGTTCAAGGCGTGGGCGTGTGGCTGAGCCAGCCCCCGATCTCAGCACCCCGGGCCCCTGGCCTGACTTCGGCCCCAGAAAAGCGTCGGTGCCAGACCGTGTCCAAACGATGGTGGCAGCGCCTGTTGCACAGGGCTGCACTCACAGCACTGTGGTTCCCGGCCTCCCCAGAGGCCGGCCAACCCCGAAGCGGCTCACGGACTGGGCGTCTCCGTTCCGGCGCCACGCGATGGCGTCGAACCTATGGGCTGGGACCGGGGGGCCAATCAGCCCTGGTGGTTGTCAACCAACCCCGCCTCCGGCTCCCCGGTCCCAGCCAGCTTAGGAGCCGAACAGCCGCTTCGGCTCGAACTCCACCTGATCTTTCAAAACCCAGTAGCTGGCCCGGCACAGCTTGTTGGCCAACGCTTTGATCGCCAGGGTCCGGTTGACCTGGGCCGTCTTGCGCGCCACAAACGCCTGCGCCTGCGGGTAGTAGCGCGCCGCAAAGTTGGCCGCTTCCACATACGCCCAGGCCAGATACCGGTTGCCGCACTTGGCGTTGTTCTCTCCCTTCTTCTTGCCGTTGCTGTCCTGCCGGCTGTCCACCGCCCGGCAGTAGGAGCTGTAGTTGCACCTCCCGAAACCGGCTGACCGGGCCAGTCTCCAGCATGATCGTCAGCGCCAGGGTCTCGCCTATCCCCCACACCGACAGCAGCGGCTGCCAACCCCGTTCCAGCTTCACTCGAGATTTGACCTGCTTTTCGATCCGTGCAATTTCCTCCTCCAGCACCTGCATCACCCGCAGGCTGGCGTTGATGGCCATCGACAGTTCCAGCCGGGGGAACAGTCGTTCGACTTCCCTGCAATCGAGATCCTTGACGTAGCGACCGTTGAACCGCGCTCCCATGTTGCGTGTCAGCAGGTTCTCCACACTCAGAATGTGGCGCGTCCGCTCCCTCACCAGCTGTCCCCGCTTCCGCAGCAGATCCCGCACCGGCCTCAATTCCGCCGGGTAAATGGTGCCTTCCGGCAAAATCCCCAGCCGCAGCAGGTGCGCCAGCCACTGCGCGTCGCTCCAGTCGTTGGTCCGCTTGATCCCTTCGTATTGCCGAATCGCCGCCGTGTTGGCCAGGTGTACTCGGTAGCCTGCCTTCATCAGCTCATCCACCAACCAGTACCAGTTATAGGTCGACTCCACCACGATCCCCGTCAACTCCGCCCGGAACGGCTCCAGGCTCTCGAGGATCACACTGGCCACATTGGCCTGACGGCGCCGGAACACCACCTGGTCCGATGCATTGACGATCACTAGGACATTGTTGTTGGAATGCAAATCCAGACCGGCGTACAATTTCATCGCACACCTCCCCGCGTGCCAGCTCCGCCTGTTCCCGCCCGCGGAGCTGATCGAGCCGCATCTTGTCTGGGCTGGCACCTGAAACAGGATGCGGCTTTCTGTACTGAGGGCCAGTGGCCTGCCGGAGGCTGTCCAGCCGACCTCGGGACTTCTCCCGCCAGTAGCACGGCGCTCCGGTCGCTCTCCAGCGTTGCCCTATCCTCCGGCTACCGCCCTCGATCTTACGCCCCCAAGACTTCTCTTGCCTCCAATGCGCTAAACTCTCTTCTCACCGAGAAACTTTTGAATGCTTATCAGCCCTTAGAAAGAAAAAGTAAATTTTGACATGAGCTTCGATTTCGCGAACTTGCCTTCTCAATGTCGCGTCCCTTGGCAAGGCCCTCTTGCAGTCGCCGCAGTTGAATGCTAACAGCGCCTCCTGTCTTCAGGCCCATCACCCCTGCTGCCTCGCGCTGCGTCATCCCCGCCTGCTCCACCAGGGGCTTGGCCAGCAGCGCCCGTTCCCATCCTCCTTTCCGCTGCCGCTCAAATGCCCTGACCTCTTGTCCCAAAATCTCCGCCACCGGCGCCTGCACCCGACCGACTTCGGCCCTTGGGCTCGGTCGCCGAAAAGCGGCGTCCTCCCGCTTCCCGCTCTGCTTCACCCGCAGTTCGTCCTTCTGCTCGATCTCGGCCTGGAACCGTTCCGATCCCACGCTTCCACGCACTGGGTGACGGCACGGCGCCACCAGCATCCGTCCGGACCTCGGGTGCTGGCGAGGTGATCGCTGGTCAAATAGCTCGTGCTACTGGTTTGGCTCGGTGTTCCTCCATCCTCGGCTGCCAATTGTCTCTGGGCATTGTACACCTAGCAAACTGGTGCGGCCGTGCCTGTCTGTTTCTTCACGCGACGAACCGGTGATGGGCCGGATCATGAAAACGCCTCTGCTGTTCCGCTGAAGGTAAGCTGTGGCAGGAGGATCGGCCTTTAGCTTGCGCGTTCTAAGCGATTCCCATTATCATGATCATGCCGCCGAAGTATGCACTGACCTGAGTTTCCGGCCCAAGTTTCCCAAGAAACCGAACCATGAAAGATCTCTTTGTTGCCGACCTCCAGGCAAATCAATCCATCACAACGACGTTCCTAGTAAAATCCAAGGAGGTCAAGTCAAAGAAGACGGGGGAACATTACCTGGCCCTGACACTGGGAGACCGCAGCGGTGAACTCGATGCAAAGATGTGGGACAACGTGGAAGAAGTGGAATCGACTTTCGAGCGCGATGATTTCATCAAGGTGAAGGGCTCGGTTCAGATTTATCGAAATCGCCCACAGCTCACGATCCACAAGCTCCGTCCCTGCGAGGATGGAGAGATCGACTTTGCGGACTACTTTCCCAAAACGACCAAAGACGTGGAAGTGATGTTTGAAGAGTTGCTCGGCATCGTCGATGGAATCGAAACCCAGCCGCTGCGGGAGCTGCTGATGAGTTTGCTCATGGATGAGGAATTCGCGGCTCAATTCAAGCAAGCACCCGCAGCCAAGTCACTCCATCATGCCTGGCTTGG
>Ga0187893_10012349_pt1 | contig 12137 bp, 6 predicted proteins | sample MA1701074metaG_FD_139574 | JGI IMG/M metagenome (GOLD analysis project Ga0187893, IMG submission 139574) | White microbial mat communities from a basaltic lava cave in the Kipuka Kanohina Cave System on the Island of Hawaii, USA - MA170107-4 metaG ... | reverse complement strand
CTCGGGCTGACCGTAGGATGCGCGCGCTGCCACGATCACAAGTACGATCCGATTCCGACCCGGGATTTCTATCGGTTCCAAGCCTTTTTCAATGCCGTTCAGGCTGGCGCGCCCGTCGATGTTGCCTTTCGCGACAAGGCTCTGGCAACGAAGTCCAATCAGGAAATCGAGGCTTATGCCAAGCGCCTGGAAGACGGACCTGAAAAACGTGAGCTTGACGCATTTGAGGCACAGCTCCTGAAGAAGCTTGTTGCGGCGAAAGCTGAGCGGGCAAAGGGCAAGGCTTTCGAGATTGCCGATCTGAGGCTTGAGCTCAAGCTGAAACGGCAACGCCTCTTTACGGAACGGGAACAGCAGCAGCATGCTGATCTGCTGGCGGCGGCTCAGCGAACGGGTGATCCTCCTGAGAAGAAGGCGTTGGATGGTTACGAGCAGATGTTATTGAAGAAGCTCGTCGCAGGCTATGCTTCGGGATCGGTTGATCCGGCGAGCCGTTTTGAAGTCTTGACCGTTGAAGATGTGCGCGCCGAGGTTCAGCAGAGGTATGCAGCGATTTCCATCTTCACTCTGGAGGAGAAGAACCGGCACACCGAGCTCTCGGGCAGCCTCGACATCCTTGAGCGTCGCAAACACCGTTGGAGTGCCAAGGCCCTGGTGGCGAGCAACATTCCAGGGCCGCCTACCGGACCCGGTCTGCCGCCAACGCATGTCTTAGTTCGCGGCGACTACCTGCAACCGGGCGAGACAGTGGAGCCTGGATTTCCGACAGCCTTTGCGGGCGACGCCAAACCTGCCGTGCTGGAAACGGATCGCTACCGGCAGTTCCCCACCCGCGGGCGACGCTTCACGCTGGCAAAATGGATTGCGAGTCCGGAGAATCCCCTGACCGCGCGCGTGATGGTGAATCGCATCTGGCAGCATCACTTTGGTCAAGGGATTGTTAGAACGCCCAGCGACTTTGGAAAAAACGGCGAGCGCCCCCTGCATCCCGAATTGCTGGACTGGCTGGCGGTGCGCTTTGTCGAGTCGGGCTGGGATATCAAGGCGATGCACAGGCTGATGCTGTTATCGAGTACGTATCGACAATCGGCTGACAATGCCTCCGATCCGGAAGCCTTGAAGGATCCAGACAATCGCCTGTTCTCTCGCTTTGAAAGACGGCGTCTGGAAGCGGAGGCCATCCGGGACAGCATCCTGTTTGTCAGCGGCCGGTTGAATCCCGAGATGGGCGGCCCCAGTGTGTTTCCTCCGCTACCTGCGGATCTGGCCGATTTTGCTCGATATGGCAGAACCGGCGGAGTAATGTGGGAACCTAACGAGAAGGAGGAGGACGCACGGCGGCGTTCTGTCTACATCTTCCAGCGCCGCTCTTTGCCGCTGCCTTTGATGGCGTCGTTTGATGCGACACCTTTCAGCGAATCGTGCGAGCGTAGAAGTTCCACAACGACGCCATTACAAGCGCTGGGAATGATGAACGGAACCCTGGTGCAAGAGGAGGCCGGGCATTTGGCCGCCAGGATTCGCAAAGAGGCGGGCGAAGAGCGCTCGCTGCAACTCCAAAAGGCGTTTGAGACCGTCTTGGGGCGTCTCCCTGCGCCCGGTGAAGTGAAGAAGTTCTCGGCATTTGGCGGGCCGCTGGCTTCCATCTGTCTCGTCTTGCTCAATTCCAACGAGTTTCTCTATTTGGAGTAAACCATGCACACACGGCGACAGTTTCTCTTCGATTCCTATCTCGGGCTGGGAAGTCTGGCCCTGTTTGACTTACTCGGTGCTGAGGCAAACCAGGCTGCTACGTCAGTCTCAGCCAACCCGCTCAGCCCGCGACCGCAGCATCACCCGGCCTTGGCCAAAAACTGCATCTTCCTGTTCATGGAAGGCGGCGTGAGCCAGATGGATACGTTTGAGTATAAACCCGCGCTATGGAAATATGCGGGCCAACAGATGCCGCAAGCTGCGCGGACCGTGGGAGAAATTGCAACATTCTCGGCGGCTCCAAACCGCATCATTCCACCCTCCTGGCAATTCAAGCAGCGTGGCCGCTCCGGTCGATGGATGTCGGAGTTGTTGCCGAACCTCGCTCGGTGCGTCGATGACCTGGCTTTCATTCACGGTATTAAAGTCGACAACAACAACCACGGACCAGCCGTTTATCACACTCTTACTGGAAGCCAGTTCCCGGGTAGTGCTTCCATTGGTGCGTGGGTGACCTACGGTCTTGGTTCAGAGAATCGAGATTTACCCGGCTTCATCGTGCTGGGCGATAGGCGCGGCGCCACCATTGGAGGCGCGGGCGTGTGGGGCAACGGATTTCTACCAGCAGCCTACCAGGGAACTCTGTTTCGCAACGGTGACACTCCCATCGTCGATCTGAAGCGACCCGCCGGAAAAACGGAGCAACAGCAACGCAGCGAGCTGGATTTACTGAGCTGGTTCAACAGCCAGCATCGGGACGCACGGCAGAACACCGCCGAGTTGGACGCGCGGATTGCTGCCTACGAGCTTGCCTTCCGCATGCAAAGCCAGGCTCCGGAACTGGTGGAGATTTCGCGCGAGTCAGAAGTGACGAAGAAGTTGTATGGCTTGGACGACCCGCTGACGGAGCCTTTCGGGAAGCAGTGCTTGCTTGCCCGGCGCATGGTCGAGCGTGGTGTGCGATTCGTCAAACTGTTGCATGGCGCTGGAGGCGACCGATGGGACGATCACGGCGCGATTCACGACCGCCTACCGATCCATTGCCGCGAGGTCGACAAGCCAATTGCCGGCCTGCTGCAGGACCTGAAATCACGCGGGTTGCTGGACCAGACACTGGTGGTTTGGGCATCGGAGATGGGTCGTACGCCGTTTGACAACAACCTCACAACCGACAAACCGGGCCGCGATCACAACCAGTACGGCTTGGTGGTGTGGATGGCAGGTGGCGGTATTCGGGCGGGCAGTACGTTTGGAGAGACCGATGACTTTTCCGTTCGAGCTGCTGCGGAAGAGATTCCGCTGAGAGACGTCCACGCCACATTGCTGCACCTGATGGGGCTGAACCAGGAGCGGCTAAACTTTCTGCACGCGGGTCGCTACAAGAAACTAACCGACATCGGCGGTCGCGTGATTCAAGAGATTCTGGGATAGATACCTTGTGAGCATCGGCTCCCGTCTCCCGCGTTGGGGAGAGGGGAACCGAATCCAGCGTGCTGCCGGGGCGAGCAACAATGTTCAGTCATCCATTGGATGCAAGTCTCTTGAAAGTCTCGAAAGCGACGGGACGATCCCTCAAACGGTCCTCGACGCGCGAGTCTGCGCTTCGCAGGTTCTTCTCTGGTGACTTTTTTCGAAGTTTGCTGCTTTTCCTGTTGTGGGCCGTAGCGCTCACACCCACGGAAGGCTTTTCACAAGCTGATCCTGAGGACACCGCGCCACTGCTCCTTTCAATCTCCCCCCTAACGGGGCAGCCTAGCAAGCCTCTGAAGGTCGAAGCTCGCGGCAACCGACTCGACGGTGCCTATGCTGTATGGAGCGACAACAGCGGAGTTACCGGCAAAATTGTTGGCGTTGAAGAGGTCAGAGACTTAGTTAAGCCAAGAGTGAGGCCCTCGCAGCAAGAGATCAAGCCCATACCTGTCTTTCGTGCAGTGCTCGAGCTCCAGATCGCCGCGACGACGCGTGCGGGTGTTTATTCTCTGCGGCTTGTTTCGAGTCGTGGTATTTCGAATGCCATCGGTTTCCCTGTGGTGAATGCTCCGGTCACGGTGGAAATAGCGAGTTCTCATCAGACCGTCGAGCAGTCACAACTGGTCGACTTTCCCGGGTTCATCAGCGGGAAGATTGGTGAACCCGCAGAGGTGGATTCCTATTCCTTCCATGCCAGCAAAGGGCAGGAACTTCGATTTGAAGTCGTGGAGGGGCAACGATTTGATAGTTCGGCCGATCCCGGCAGGTTCGCTGCCGAACTGGCGCTCTACCGTGCAGCCGGCAGCTGGTTCGATGCGCATCGCCCAGTGCGATTGCTTTTCGAGGAAGAACGGTCTTCGGACCTGATGCCGGTAAATCCCGGAGGAACTTACAAGTTCTCTGAAGATGGCCAGTACTTTCTGCAGGTTACCGGGCTGTTTGGCCAGGGATGCGCTGATTGCACTTATCAAGTACGAGCATTCCCGAAGGCAGACGTTTCTGGATCGATTTCTCAAGCCCAACCCGTGCGCTCCGAGTGGTTAGAGCGGAGCCTGGAGCGCCGCTTGACGAGCACCTGGACAAGAGATCTGGAAGCGCGTGCCGTCAAAGGACCGGAAGCCCCTGCCAAAGAGGTTCCCTCTGGCCCGGCGAGTTTTGTTCGCGTCGTCGCCTCGCCGGAACCTCCCCAGGTTAGGACGGCGAGTCATCCGGTAACAGTTCTGGAGCACGAACCTAATGATCAGGCTTCGCGGTCTGAGAGCATTTCGATCCCAGCGGTGATCGAGGGGACCATTGAACGTCCCGGAGATCTCGACAGCTTCAGGTTCAAAGTGGAAGCCGGGCAGAAGCTGGCTTTTGAAGTGGAAAGTCCGGATGCCAAATCTCCTTACTTCAATCCAAGAATTGGGGTCGTTGACAACGAGAACCGTGAGCTCTTTTCAAACGTGGAGCGCCGTTTGTCTATGTACAACAACAATGCCGACCCTCAGGTTTATCTAAAGGGAGTGCAGGCAAAAGCCACGCACAGCTTTGAGCGGGCGGGGGAATATACTCTTCAGATTCGCGACATCACCTCGCGCTACGGAAATCCGAACTATCGATACAGGATTCTGATTCGACCGCAAATTCCGCATGTAGGCGAGATTTCGGTGATTCCCAAGGAGAACGTTGACGCAACTGCTGAAGTGGCAAGGCGAAGCGAGGTGAACCGCGTCAACCTCGTACGCAACACGCCCAGGAAACTGGTCTTGGTGGCTTCCTACGAAGAGGGGTTCACAGGCGATCTTTCGTTCAACTTTACAGGCCTGCCGGAAGGTGTCCATGCGTTTCCGGGAGTACAGTTCAATGAGGGGCGAGCACCGCTGGAGGTGACGCAGAACCCGGACACGATCGCACCCAAGCAGCAGAAGACGGTAATTGTTCTGTTGGCAGACCCCGCGGCGCCGCTGACGAAGGAACCAAGAACCGTCCAGCTGCGGTGCCGGCCGATAGGCAACGGCAAGCTGGGGTCGGACTTGCTCGTTCGAGAGTTCCCGCTGATGGTTGTCGCCAGTTCGACTGAAAAGGACGTGGCGAAGCCAGCGCCGAACAAATGACTGGAACCCGGAAACATTTACGCGTACGACCTAGCCAAGAAATCCCCTCCTTGGAGGGGTGGGGTTTGTTCTCGGCTCCCAGGAACCCACCCCAGGGCCTGACGACCCCTGCCCCCTCCCGAGAGGGGATCAAATCGTTTACGGGGCGGCGCAGCGCCAGCATGAGAGTTTCTGTATGAGGATGACACAGACTCGGAGCAGTCTTTTTGCGATCGCCTTCATCGTCGCGCTCGCGATACTCCCGCCCCAGCCTGCATCGGGAGGGCACGAAGGGCCCGCGCTTGTTTCTCTTCGACTTTTTCCCGAGTGGACGATGTTGACAGGAGGACAAGCCTCACAACAGTTCATGGTCTTGGGCCAGTACCGGGACGGGTTGGAACGAGACCTGACCCCTGAGGCGCGTTTCTCGCTCTCGGATTCGACGAGGGGCGACATCAGCCGTTCTGGCAAGTTTACGGTGCGGAGCTCGGGAGGATTGATTCTGACTGCGACCGTTGGAGGCCGGACGGCCAAGGCTACGATTCGTGTTGAGGACGCCGAGAAACCCCGTCGAGTGACCTTTTCCCGCGAGATCGAAGGGATTTTGACGAAGCGGGGCTGCAATGACTCCACCTGTCACGGTGGCGTGAAGGGACGAGGCGGCTTCAGGCTGTCAGTCTATGGCATCTATCCAAGAGAAGATTACAAGATGATCGTCGAGGGAGGAACGTTCCGAGTGCTGACGGCGGATGAGAATCCGAAGCGTCCACGCATCGACCTGAAGCAGCCTGAAAATAGCTTGGTAGTGTTGAAGCCGACGTTCAGTGTGCCGCACGAAGGCGGAGTGCGGTTTGAGGTGGGTTCCACCGACTACGAGACGATTCTGAACTGGGTTCGTTCGGGAGCGCCCTACGGGGACGAAGCCGGCAAGCTGGAGCCAACTATCAAGGGAGTGGAAGTCTCACCCAGGGAAGTAGCCCTGCAAAAGGGAGCACGGCAGCAACTGATCGTAACGGCCCATTTGTCCGACGGACGACAGGAAGACATCACCGAACAAGTTCGCTACATCACCAGCGACTCAGGAGTAGCCGATGTCAGTGAGACGGGAGTCGTGCAAGCCAAAAAGACGGGTGAAACAAATATCCTGATTCGCACGCCAGGTAACACGCTGAGCGCCGATGTGGGTGTAATCGAGAAGCCAGTTGAGAAATACCCGAAGATTGCAGCGCGCAATTACATCGATGAACAGGTGTTTACGAAGCTGCGAAAATTTCAGATCTTGCCTTCGGAACTGTCCAGCGATCAGGAGTTCCTGCGTCGCGTATGTTTGGATCTGACTGGGACATTGCCTCCTCCGCGGCGCGTGCGGGAGTTCGTGGCCGACAAGAATCCCCAGAAGCGCGACCGACTTGTCGAGGTCCTGTTGAATTCTCCTGAGTATGTCGACTACTGGAGTTTCCGGTTTGGCGATCTTTTGCGCGCCACCTACGTTACTTCCAACAACACTAAGGCCACGAGGGCTTACCAGAATTGGATTACGAACAGCATCGCGATCAACAAGCCTTACGATCAGATGGCTCGCGAGCGCATCGGCGCGCAGGGCTACAGCGCTCCAGCGCGAAACTTCTACTATATCGCCGAGCTGACGACGCCGGATGTTTTGATGCCCGAGTTGATCCGGCTCTTTATGGGGCGCCGCATTGAGTGCGCTCAATGTCACAGCCATCCGTTCGAAGCGTGGAGCCAGAATCAATACTGGGGATTGGCCGCATTCTTTGGGGGTTACACGGAGGTAAGAGATTCCACTTTGATTGTTGACGTGCTGGGTGGCGGCCACGTGGACCAACCCAAGGACATGATGGTCATGAATCCACGCACAAAGGAAACAGTGGTTCCAGCTTTTCTAGATGGGTCCAACTTGCCACCGAGTGATTGGATGGATCCTCGCATGCACCTGGCGAAGTGGGTGACGTCTCATCCTTACTTCGCAGAAGCGACGGTGAACCGCCTATGGAGCTTTTTCTTTGGCCGTGGCATTGTAGAGCCGGTGGATGATTTCAGGAGCACGAATCCGCCTACGCATCCGGAACTGTTGCACGCCTTGGCGAAGGACTTTAAGGACAGCGGATATGATTTGAAGCGGTTGATGAGGACTATTGTGCAGTCGCGCACCTATCAGTTGTCTGCAACTCCTAACGAAAGCAACAAGGAAGACAAGATTGACTATTCCCATGCCCTGGCGCGGCCGCTGGAAGCAGCCGTATTGCTTGATGCCATTACCAGCGTGACCGGCGTGCCTGAGAAATTCGAACTTCATCATATCGTGGGCGGCGGCGATGCGCCTCGTGGAACGCGGGCGATGCAGACGATTGCCGATATCTGCCCGTCGCAGTTCATGGATGACTTCGGTCGTTCGACACGGAGGGCTCTGCCGTCGGGAACTCCACAGCCGAGCTTGCTCGAGGCGCTGCACATGATGTCGGGTCCGGCATACAATGCGAAGGTCACCAGTGAAGGTGGAAGACTCAACGGACTGCTGAAGAAGGGCTCCGCAGATGAGGAGATCCTGGATGAGTTCTACGTGGCAGCTTTGATGCGCCCGCCAACGGGAGAAGAGAAGTCAGAGTTGCTTGGGTTCCTGGCCCAGCGCTCGTCTCGCCGTGAAGAGACTTTGGCAGGGCTTGTGTGGGCAGTGCTCAATTCACGGGAGTTTGCGTATAACCACTGAGTTCGGTTGGCGGGAAGGACTATGGGCACTCCAAGTTACGATGGCGCCACGGATGCTCTGTTCTGATGCGTTCACACTCGTTAGAATCGGCTCCGCTCTCCCCAACGAGAGAGAGGGGCTGGGGGTGAGGGGATACCTCGCTGCCGATTTGCTTCTCGAAGCCCGGCTCTGGATAATGGTTCGGGCTGATATGGAAAACATCCCGGCGTGCTCGCCCCCTCACCCCTGACCCATCTCCCTCGTTGGGGAGACGGGAACCGAATTCCGACGGCATCGTCCGTATATTCAATGCAAGGCACAGATATGAAACACACGGACTGTGAACATTGCTTGGGAGCTTCCCAGACTCGTCGTGATTTTCTGCGAGTGGGTGCGTTGAGTTTTATGGGTGTCGGCCTCAGTGACTTTCTGGCTCTCCGCAGCACGCAGGTGTTGGCGTTGACTTCTTCGGCTGTGGCGGCGCCACAGGCCAAAGCGCAGTCAGTCATTTTGGTTTGGCTGGAGGGAGGAATCAGCCATCTCGATAGTTGGGATGTAAAAGGGAATAGTGGCTTCAGGGCGATTGCCACTAATGCGACCGGAGTGCAGGTTTCTGAGATTTTTCCCGGCGTTGCAAAGCACATGGACAAGCTCTCGATCATTCGCTCCATGAAGTCGGACGAAAGGAACCATCCGCAAGGAACTATTCAGACTCTCACCGGTCATCGTCCGAACCCTGCTTTGAAGTTTCCCAGCTTTGGCTCCATCGTCGCCAAGGAATTGGGCCTCCGTAACAACATGCCTCCTTTCGCGGTGGTGCCAATGCCTACGGAAGGTGATTTCTTCAACTATCAAGAGGCCTATCAGGCTGCTTTTGTCGGGTCGGAGTATGACGGAATGGTTTTGCCTGATCCGAGTAAGCCGGATTTTCAGTTACCAAATTTGAATTTGCCCAAGTCGGTAAGCACAGAAGCCATCAACGATCGCCGCACGATGTTGAGTATTGTCGATCGCCACTTCCGTCAAAAAGAGGAGTTGGCGGAGTTTGCGAAGATGGACGCATTCCAGGAGCAGGCGCTCAAAATGCTTCTCGACCCTCGCGTCAAACAAGCTTTTGATCTGTCTCAAGAGTCGGAGAAAACAAAGGACCAGTACGGCCGCCATCGCGTAGGGCAGAGTGTGCTTCTGGCCCGGCGCCTAGTGGAGGCCGGTTGCCGATTCGTGACGGCTGCCGGCTACAAGCACGGCCAATGGGATACACATGACAACAACGAGGAACGATTGCGCGGGACGCTGGCTCCACTGCTCGATCAAAGTCTGTCGGCCTTGATGGAGGATCTGAAGCAGCGGGGCTTACTCGAGAGTACAGTAGTGCTTGTGACGGGAGAATTTGGCCGGACGCCGGTGATCAATCCCAAGGGTGGGCGGGATCATTGGCCTGATTGCTGGTCTCTGTTGATCGGTGGCGGCGGCATTCGGGGAGGCTGCATTGTTGGTGCGAGCGACAAAGATGGAGCTACCGTCGCTGATAAGCCGGTGTCCATCGGAGATCTCTACGCGACGGTTTACAAAGCTCTGGGAATTGACTGGACGAAGACCTACATGTCGCCAATCGCCCGGCCCATCTATATTGCCAATGGTTTCGAAGATACCGCGGGCAACCCTTTAAGAGAGCTCATTTAGGTGTAGAGGCCAATCCTGTGGCCTCTTCTGTTCCGCCAACGTTTGTTTGCTTACCGGGGGCCTTGACGCTTCCGTCCACACGACTTAGAATCCCGTCGCTCTTATTCTCATATCAGACCTTTCCTGGCTAGTCGGAACCGATAGGCTCCTATGCACACAGGCGATCATCTTGCCGAACTCTTGGTTCAGTGCGGGGCCACACACGTGTTCGGTGTGCCTGGTGGCCAGACCAGCGCCCTGTTTGATGGCATCTTGAAACGAGAAAAGGCCCTTCGTCACGTAGTCATGCGTGACGAGTGCAATGTAACGTTTGCGGCGGACGCTTTTGCGCGTCTGACCCGTCGGATTGGCATCTGTGATGTCACTGTCGGCCCCGGCTGCGTTAAGTTACCTTCGGGCTTGATGGAGGCCTACTACTCTTCGATTCCCATACTCTGCATCATCAGTGAGCTACCTGTGGCGTGGCGTCACCTATACGAACGCGGTGCGGCGCTTCAGGCTATGGAACAGGAAAAACTGATTACGCAGTTCTGCAGGTGGGTTGCGACACTCCACTCTCCCAATCAATTGCCAACGCTGCTTTCGTCTCTCCTTCGCCGGGCTGTCAGCGGGCGCCCCGGACCTGTGGCTTTGATCATTCCTCAGGACGTCTTCGACCAGGTGAGCGAGACCGCGGCCGCGAAGATCGACAGTCATCTGGGGCAATTTCCTTTCTCTCGTTCGTCCCCAGCACTGGAAGACATCGAGCGAGCCGCACTCGTGCTGACTGCAGCGAGCTGCCCTGTCTTAGTTGCGGGCGGAGGCGTGCATATCGCCGATGCCGCAACTGAGGTCAGGGAACTGGCCGAGCTGCTGTCGATGCCTGTGGTTACGACCTTCTCGGGCCGTGCTGTCCTGCCTGACGACCATCCCCTCTCGTTTGGTCTCCTGGGGAATATTGGTGCCGGATGCGCAAGGTGCGCGGTGGAAGCCGCAGATGTGGTGCTACTCGTTGGATTCAAATCTGGCCAGAATTCCACCTGCAACTGGACCTTACCGCGTGCTGGCCAAAAAGTGGTTCACCTGGATATTGATCCTGCAGAGATCGGGAAGGTCTTTGCCACTGAGGTCGGATTAGTTGGAGATGCTCAGCTTGGCCTGAGGGCACTTAATGCTGTAGTGAAAGATCGAATCACTCTTGACTCTCGCCCAAACCGGATCGAACAAATCACCGCCTGGCGTAAGGACTGGCTTAACGAAGTCAACGAGGCACTGCATTCAAATGAGACGCCCATCACTCCGCAGCGCGTGATGCACGAACTAAATCAGATCGCCAAGACTGAAGACACGGTTTGCTGTGACGCCAGCTATGTAACGGGTTGGGGCATGTTGTTTTACCAAGCCCGTCGGGCGGGGAAGGTGATCCTGGCTCCGCGTGGATCCGCCGGGCTTGGGTTCGGCATTCCGGCGGCTATTGGAGCGGCCTGCGCGCGACCTGACACTGTCATCTGGGCCCTTTGCGGAGACCATGGTGTGTCTTACTCGATCGGTGAGCTGGCCACTGCAGTCCACTATGGCTTGAACCTCAAAGTGGTCGTCTTTAATAATCAAGGATCGCGCTGGATCGATCATTACCATCGTGTCCTGTTTCAAGGTAGTGGCGCTCCTTTCCGTTGGGGCAACACGGACTTCGCGGCCGTGGGTCGCGGATTTGGCTGTTTGGGAATTGCGGTAGACCAGCCTCAGGACATCGCCAAGGCTCTGCGTCAGGCGGCCGAGCATCAAGGGCCGGCAGTCATCAACGTTTCGGTTTCAGGCGAGGAGACACCGGTGACTTCGTATCAGAAGGCACTGCGCCAAAAGCGGCAACGAGGTTGATTGGCGTACAAAACTGTCGTCATTCCGGCGCAAGCCGGAATGACAGTTCTGAAGGTTCAACAGCACTTACAAGGAGCAGCTATGACTCTGAGTATGACCATGACCCGCCGCCAGGTCTTGCAGGCAGCTACTCTGGCAGCGCTTAGACCGATCACCGGTTTCGCTGCTGAACCCAACATTCGGTGGGCGCTTGGAGCCGTGACGTGGGTTGTCAAGGCCGGAAAAACCTCTCCCTTGTGGTCGGATATTCTGGCTGACATTGCCGCTGCTGGTTTCGATGGATTCGAACCCTTCACAACGCGGACGCTGCCTGTCAATGACGAGAACATGGCCACGTTGGAAAAACTGGCGGCGCAGCACAAACTGCGGATGAGCGGCATCTATTGGGGAGACGAGTTTCACAAAGCCGAAAAATTTGAGGCGCTCGTGAAGGAATCGCACCGCTTTCTGGGTTATCTGAAGAGATTTGGCTCAGATCGTCTCATCATCGGTCCGCCGACTCCGGTGGTCGACGATGAGAAGAAGTCCATCTCAAACATGGCCAAGCTCATGAACGCCATCGGCAAAATCGCACTCGATGAGTATCGCATCAAGGTGGCAGTCCATCCGCATGTCTCGGGGCTAATTGAGAATCCGCGACAAATCGATCAACT
>Ga0187893_10012348_pt1 | contig 12137 bp, 7 predicted proteins | sample MA1701074metaG_FD_139574 | JGI IMG/M metagenome (GOLD analysis project Ga0187893, IMG submission 139574) | White microbial mat communities from a basaltic lava cave in the Kipuka Kanohina Cave System on the Island of Hawaii, USA - MA170107-4 metaG ... | reverse complement strand
GTGGCAAATGTCCGACGCAAGGCCTGGTAGGTAAGGCCTTCGACTCCATTTCTCTTCGCTACTGGTTTGAGAAAGCGCCGCAAGTCAGTGCGGCTGGTGCAAGGACCGCTGGGGCCTCTCCTGGCAGATCACGCCGCGCGCACTAACCGAGGCGCTTGCAGCTGGTGGCGGAGAGGCAAAGCGTGCCTTCGAGGCAATGATGCCGATGAAGAAGATTGACATCGCCACCATCGAGGAAGCGCGACGAGGCTGACGTAAACACGACGGCTTGCGACATCTCACCCAACCCTATGCGCCTGGAGAACACGACGCGGTGTTCAAAATGGGGCTACCAGAATTGTGCATCGCACTGGAAAGGCGTGTCGGCCCTGTGCGGTTTCACGCGCCCACAGAGTTCACATTCTGCGAGGGTTAGATGTGCGCGGGCATCATGATTGGCCAGTGAAGTCGCCTAGCGTTGACCGAAGATACACGCGGAGTGATCCTCCTTTACTCCCCTCCCAAGTCTACTAAACTCAATTGGCCACAAAACTCCTACATTCCCGATTGTCATCTTTTGAACAGTCTCGTTCACCAGGTGAGGCCAGCATGGAGGTTAGCGTGGCATCGAACAGCTCTGCCATGATTAAAAAGGAGAATGTTATGAAACCTAAATCAGACAGCCTAATAGGAGTAGTCGGACTCGCTATGTTGTTTCTCGCGACGTTTAGTATCGGTGTTCTGGCGGCGCCGCCTGCAGACAATCCAGTCAACGTCACGTTGAGCGAGTACAAGATTGACATGCCTAGCAGCCTCCCTGCTGGACCAACCACTTTTAACGTCACGAACGCCGGAAGCAAGACACACACGTTCAAAATTGAAGGTAACGGTATTGAGGAGAAGCTCAAGTCCAGCCTAAAAGAGAAACAAAGTGGGACGTTACACGTGGACTTGAAACCAGGCACGTACAAAGTGACGTGTCCAGTGATGGGCCACACTCACAAGGGCATGACGATGGACCTCAAGGTGACCCAATAATTCCAAAGATTGGGAAGCCAGTGGCCGTTAACATCGACCACTGCTTCCCACCGATTCTCGAACAATCGCACAGATCCAAGAAGGCAACGCTGGAGCTTGTGGCGGACAAAGTCACCGCGATAGGAACCTGGCTCTCTCCAATAAGCCAAATTGTTTGACGCCAATCAACAACCATAGATGAAGATTCTTGTACTGAATGCGGGGAGTGCTTCGCTGAAGTTCGCAGTCATTGAGGCGGACGCATCACAAACTCGTTATACCGATGGACGGAAACTACTTACTGGAAATGTGGACAGTATTGGCAGCGACGCCGTCTTCACTTGCCAGGATAAAGATGGCGTCGAACTCGTCCGGCAGAATCACGCGACCGCAGAGAATCACGAACTTGCCGCCCGACTGCTGCTGGACTGGATCGACTCCGGTAACTGTAAAGGTGCCGGCATCACTCGAACGGGAGAACTTGACCTGGTAGCGCACCGAATCGTTCATGGCGGCGTCCGCTTCACTGGGCCGATTCTAATCGACGAAAGTCTTACGAAGGTGATCGATGAATTGCATGAACTGGCTCCGCTGCATGGATCCGGGTCGCTGGGAGCGATCAGAGCGGCGGCGAACGCCTTCGGCCAGCAAAAGCCGATGATCGCGGTTTTCGATACAGCTTTCCACAGGACTATTCCCGAGTACGCGGCGCTGTATCCCATTCCGCTCGAGCTCTCGCGCAAGCGCCACATTCGGCGGTACGGCTTTCATGGGATTTCTCATCAGGCCCTGATGCTGCGGTATGCCGATCTAACGGGCATCTTGCCCGAGGATGTAAATATCATCACGTTACATCTCGAAGGCGGCTGCTCAATCACAGCGGTTCGAGGCGGCAGGTCGATCGACACGTCAATGGGGCTTACGCCTCTGGAGGGACTAATGATGTCCACGCGTTGCGGCGATATCGACCCAGCGCTGGTAGGTTTTCTTGCTCGCAAAGAAAACATGTCGTTGGAGCATGTGGAACAGTTGCTAAATAGAAACTCCGGTTTGCTGGGCGTATCGGGGTCGTCGCCAGATACGCGGGTCCTAGCGCCGCGCATCGCAAAAGACGAACGGAGTCGCTTGGCTCTCGAAATGTTCTGCTACCGAATTCGCAAATACATTGGCGCTTATCTGGCGGCGATGGGGGGAGCGGCTAACGGGATCGTTTTCGGTGGAGGTATTGGTGAAAACACTCCCTTAGTCCGGGCTATGGTCTGCGAAGGCCTGGAGTGGTGTGGTGTATCAATCGATCAGGAGCGTAACAGACAAATGGTGGACCGAGAGGGACGCATCACCACGGACAGCTCTCGCCTTCACGTATATGTGATCCCATCTGAAGAAGAATTGATGATCGCGCATGAAGCTGTACGATGCACTCAGAAGACGACAATGGCGCCAGGACGGCCCATATGACAATACCTAACGAGTCAATTCCCGCGGCCCTTGCCGAAGAATTGGCTGCATTCCACAGAGGGCAGGACGCCCCGATGAGCCAGTGGGCCAAAGGGTACGGACCTATTCGCCATTCGGCGGTGACTCAATTGCAGGTGCGGGGAATGGCGGACCTGCTCGCGGCGCGCGACCTCCGCGGAGACGCAGTGCCCTTCCTCCATCTGCTCTATGCTGCAGACCGGGTGGCAAGCGCAGCCATGTGGCTGGTTGTCCATCAGACATATGCGAAGAACGTCTATATCGACGGGCGAAGTTTGTCACAAGAAGACTTCAAGGATGATCCGGAAGGACACACCGGCGGATCTCTCAATATGGTCCCCGCATATGTCGGCTACATGGCCCTCAACGCAGCGACGGGATGCACTCGATCCTGGCTAATGGGCCAGGGACATTGTGTTTCGGCCCTTGATTCGGTGAATCTTCTATTGGGGAACATGACCTTGGCTCACGCCGAGCGCTACTCGTGGACCGATGAAGGTCTTACCCGTTATGTGCGGGACTTTTACTCGCATCGGCTAAACGCGGAGGGTGCGCCGGACTCGCCGCTCGGTAGTCATGTCAACGTCCATACCGCCGGCGGCATGCTGGAAGGCGGCTATCTGGGCTTCGCGGAACTTCAGTATGTCCACATGCCGTTACCCGGCGAGCGCCTGGTAGTTTTCCTTAGCGATGGCGCTTTCGAAGAACAGCGGGGAAGCGATTGGGCGCCTCGCTGGTGGCGGGCTGAGGACTGCGGGATGGTTTTGCCGGTGATGATCAATAATGGCCGGCGCATCGATCAACGCACCACAATGTCCATGCAGGGAGGAGTTTCCTGGTTCGTGGAGCACCTCAGGCTTAACGGATTCGAACCGATTGTCTTCGACGGCCGCGACCCGGCCTGCTACCTGCGAACTCTATTCGAACAAGAACGGCGTCTTGAAGTGGCTGCCGTGGCTCTGCAACAAGGCGAGCAGAGTTACCCAGTGCGGTTACCCTACGGTATAGCCGTGGCCCCGAAAGGGGCGGGATTCTATGGTGAGGGAACCAATCTCGCGCATAACCTGCCTCTTCGAGCCAATCCCAGCAAGGACCCCGAAGCAGTTCACCATTTCAATGAGAGTGCACGGCGGCTGTGGGTATCTCCAGAAGAGTTGAGGGCGGCTGTTGCTTGTTTCAGCCAGCACGATCGTTCGGGTCGTCGGCGCGAACGCGATCATCCGCTGACGAATCGTGAGATTCCGCCACTCGAGATACCGGCTTCTGAATGGAAGCCGGTGCCAGACGATCGAAGCAATCCTGCGGACTGGAAAAAATCCGCCCCGATGGGCGCAATTGATCGCGAGTTCCTGAGCATTGTGCAGGCAAATCCGCAGCTGCGCCCGCGTGTGGGCAACCCAGATGAAATGAAATCGAACCGGATGGTGGAAACACTTGATGCGCTCAGGTTTCGCGTTACGGCTCCAGAGCCTGGTTTGCCGGAGTCAATCGGTGGCGCGGTGATCACTGCTTTGAACGAAGAGGCAGTGGCTGCGGCAGCGCTTGCGAATAAGGGCGGGATCAACATCATTGTCACGTATGAGGCATTCGGCGCGAAGATGCACGGCGCCGTACGACAGGAGATAACCTTCGCAAATCAGCGTAAGCAGAGCGGTCGTGCCCTGGGTTGGCTTTCCGTACCCGTTGTGCTGACCTCGCATACTTGGGAGAATGCGAAGAACGAGAGCTCGCACCAGGACCCTATTATGACTGAGGCGATGCTTGGCGAACCCTCCGATATCTCGCGCGTACTGTTTCCGGCCGACTATAATACCGCGGCTACAACCATTCGCGAGACATATAACACGAGAGGGCAGATCTGGACGCTCGTGGTTCCGAAGGGCTCCGTTGCTGATCTATTCACGCCCGAGGAAGCTGCCAGCCTCATGAGGGACGGAGCGGCGTCTCTTACATGGGCAGGATATCGACCCAAAGCGGCAAAGGTGATTCTCACGGCGGTGGGCGCTTACCAACTCGGGCAGATAGCTGAGGCCTCGGCTCGTTTAACGAACCGGGAAATCGAGCATCGGGTTGTCTATATGCTCGAGCCCGGCCGTTTCCGTCACCCACGCAGTCCTGGCGAGCAGTCGCATGCAGCTTCGGCAGATGTGCGCCAGGCTCTTTTTCCCGCCGATATTCCCTTTCTTGTTTTCCTCACACACACTCGGCCGGAACCTATGATCGGCGCGCTACATCCCCTTAATACAGGCTCACACACGGTTGGGCTGGGATATGTGAATTCCGGAGGCACGCTAGATTTAGAAGGTATGCTGTTTGTAAACCGCAGCACCTGGGCTCACTGTATCTATGAAGCCGCCCGCCTGCTAGACCTGCCGTTTTCGCATTGTCTGACTCGAGAGGAAGTGGATGCGCTCGAAGGCCGCGTATCGCCGGACGGCATCATCATCCATCGCAGCACATCCCAAGGGGGGATGTCAGGCGCATGAGAATTCCAACAACCGCTAGATCGGCGTATGATTGCTTATCGCCAAGCGAACGAGTCCGAAGTTACAGCGCTGAGGCTGAAGAGGAACGGACGATGCTGACAATTTAGGCGACACTTGAAGTAGTCTACCTTTATATCGCTCGCCAATGTGAAACATCTGGCCCTCGTGATCTGCCGGTCTTGCCAACGGAGTAGCTCAGCGGCAAAAACTAGCTCTTCCGTGAGCCTCAGTCTCTCTTTGTCTACTTTCCGGCGCTGCTTGTGGTGGTCTCCAACTCTATTTGCGGTTCACGCGGTCGAAGATGCGCCCCATCTGGCCGACTGGATGCGGACTTTTCAGCTCTTTGAACCGGTTGGTCGCGGACAGTTGATAGTTGCTCTATCGTAACGGCGCTATACGCTGCCAGCCGAGTCTTCAAAACTGATCCCAGGTCACGGGGCACCCACGGAGAAGCAGCCGTGATAAGGTGAGGCGATACACAAATCCTTGATAAGTCCCGCGGGATCGAAAGGCAACTCATAGACGACTCTAGAGAGTTCGCGTAGCCGTTTCCAAAAGACATGAATGCTCTCCGAAATGAGGCGCCGACCATCAAACGAATGAGAATGATAGTGGCGAGGGTGCTGGTCGTCCAGGATTTCCCGCGAAACTTTCATGACGCAACTTCCCTCCGTGGTCCACTTTTTGGTGCAAGAACGAATATCAATAGGGAGCCCAGCTGGACGAGGATAGCAAATCCAATCAGTAGAGGAACGGACCAGTTCGTAGAGCAAACCAGTTGTCACACTAGAACCCACCCACCGCAAGGGTCAGGCATTCGCACGAGTTTTGAAGGCATCGGGAAATGTTTTCCGATGGACATCAGATCGAAGGGCAGAAGTGACCCGAAAACCGCTCCCGGCCCGGCGATGAGTTTCCGGTTGGCTATTCCTTGGCCGGGTTGCTCTCCAGCAGAGCCGACCTCCATCTCGCCAACTGCGTTGCCAGTTCAATCAGAGGACTTTGGGAGTCGAGGAGTTTTCAGTCAACCGCATACTGTCTCTTGACCTTTTGTCTCACCTTGGAGGGCAAGTCCGACCGGCCTGATCGTAGGCGCCATCGAAGAGACAGGGCTCCAATGCATCCAGAAAGGTGCCATGAATAGAAAGATCGAGAACCCAGCGGGTGAATCAACAGACCCAAAATGGCTGGATTCCTTGAAAGATCTTGTTGAGGTGGTGCTAAAGAGCAAAGACGCTGAAAATTCGTTTGTCCTTTCCACAAGGCTCTTGGAGAAACTACGTGAATCGGGCCTCACGCTGCCTAGGGTCGTCAGCACGCCCTACCTCAATACAATTCCGGTTGAAAGTGAGCTCCCATATCCCGGCGATCGTGAAATCGAAAGGAGGATCAAGAGTTATATCCGCTGGAACGCTTTGGCTATGGTGGTAAAAGCCAACCGCATTCACGACGGCATTGGAGGGCACATTTCGACCTATGCTTCCTGCGCGACGCTTTACGAAGTGGGATTTAATCACTTTTTTCGTGGCCGTCAGGGAGATTCTGCGGGGGATCTTATCTACTTTCAAGGTCATGCGTCCCCCGGAAACTATGCACGTGCGTACCTCGAGCGAAGAATCGATGCAAAACATCTGCATCATTTTCGCCAGGAGTTGGCAGAAGGCGGAGGGCTTTCGTCGTATCCTCATCCGTATCTCATGCCGGATTTCTGGCAATTCCCCTCCGTCTCCATGGGTCTGTCTCCCATTCTCTCTATCTATCAGGCACGCTTTAGTCGATATCTCAAGGCCCGAAACCTTCTAAACGGCAAAGAACCCAATGTTTGGTGCTTTGTCGGGGATGGTGAGATGGACGAGCCAGAATCAGTGGGCGCTTTGACGTTGGCGTCACGTGAGAACCTCGACCATCTCGTCTGGGTGGTGAACTGTAATCTTCAACGATTGGACGGACCGGTTCGTGGAAATGGAAAAATCATTCAGGAACTGGAGGCTCTCTTTCGGGGAGCAGGATGGAATGTGATCAAGGTGATCTGGGGCTCTGACTGGGATCCCCTATTGAAAGCTGACCGACATGGTCTGCTGGCAAAGCGCATGGAAGAAGCTGTCGATGGTGACTACCAGAAATATTCGGTTTCGCCCGGCAGTTATATCCGAAAGCACTTCTTCGCGAAGTATCCCGCACTTCTCGAATTGGTGAACCATCTGACTGACGATCAGCTCCGCAAACTTCTGCGAGGTGGTCACGATCCTCAGAAAGTCTACGCAGCTTACAAAGCCGCGGTGGAACACCAAGGCCAACCCACGGTAATTCTGGCAAAGACCGTCAAGGGTTACGGCTTGGGCGAGGCCGGCGAAGGAAGAAATGTTACCCATCAACAGAAGAAACTCAATGAGAAGGAACTGAGGCAATTCCGCTCTCGTTTTCAAATTCCTATTAGTGACGAAGAGGTCGCGGAAGCCCCTTTCTATCGGCCGTCTTTGGAAAGTCAGGAGACAACGTATCTCTTGGAACGTCGCAAAACCCTCGGAGGCTTCCTACCGGAGCGTCAGGTCACTTCTGCTCCTCTCGAGATTCCCAGCCTGGATTACTTTGGAGAATTCTTGAAGGGATCGGGGCAACTTAAGGTAGCAACCACGATGGCCTTTGTTCGTCTCTTGGGCACACTGCTCAGAGAGAAGCAACTCGGTAATCGAATTGTTCCGATCATTCCAGACGAAGCCAGGACTTTCGGGATGGATGCGCTCTTTCGCCAGATCGGCATTTATTCTCCCAGAGGGCAACTGTATGAACCAGTGGACCGGGAATCTCTGCTCTTTTACAACGAAGAGAAAGACGGGCAGATTTTGGAGGAAGGAATAACTGAAGCGGGATCGATGTCTTCTTTCATTGCGGCCGGGACAAGCTATGCGACATTCGGATTCCATACCATTCCGTTTTACATTTTTTATTCCATGTTTGGGTTCCAGCGGGTGGGAGACTTGATTTGGGCTGCAGCGGACAGTAAAGCTAAGGGCTTTCTGTTGGGGGCGACTGCCGGCAGGACCACGTTAAATGGGGAAGGACTGCAGCATCAGGACGGACATAGTCAACTCATCGCGAGTACCGTTCCCACTCTAATGGCCTATGATCCCGCCTTTGCATATGAAATTGCGGTGATCGTGCAGGATGGTATGCAACGGATGTTTCAGGATGGTGAAGAAATCTTCTATTACCTCACACTCTATAACGAAACCTTTCCAATGCCGGCGATGCCCGAGGGATGCGAAAATGGGATCGTAAGTGGTCTGTACCGTTTCAAGACCGCCAGCCATGGCAGTAAGCATAAAGCCCATCTCTTTGGAAGTGGTCCATTGATCCGCGAAGCACTACGAGCGCAAAAGATTTTGGGCGAACGGTACGACATCTCTGCGGATGTCTGGAGCGCAACCAGTTACAAACAGTTGAGACGCGAAGCTCTGGAGACACAGCGATGGAACATGTTGCACCCATCCGCTCATTTCAAAAAGTCCTATCTTGAAAAAGTCCTGGAGAAAGAAGAAGGCGTCTTTGTGGCTGTGTCCGACTTCATGAAGCTTGTCCCGCAGCAGATCGAGCCTTGGGTGCCTGGCGGTCTGTTAAGTCTCGGTACCGACGGATTCGGTCGGAGTGACACTCGTGCCAATCTTCGTCGTTTTTTTGAAATCGACGCGGAGTTTGCGGTCATTGCAACTCTTCACGCTCTTGCACAAAAGGGTTCACTCCGAAGACAAACCGTCACCAAAGCCATCGAGGATCTCAAAGTGCATCCTGAAAAGGCTTATCCATTTCACTGACCGGGTTCTCGCCATCGAGCGTTCATCCCCCTCCAAGGGGAATGGAAGCTTGAGCTTCGCCGCACCTTTTGCCTCAGGAGGTCAGAAAAAGATGGAGTCCCTCTTGATCTCCCCTTCATACGCCTCGCAAGGTGGAAAGCTTTCCTCGTGGTCGTCCTCTTCGAGGGCTGCACTCCAAAACGATTTCACGGAAGCCATCGTCTCAAGATGAGAATTCGAGAAAACTATGGACGTCAAAGTACCTTCTCTCGCTGAGAACATAAACTCGGGAACGATAGTAAAGATTTTTGTCGCTGAAGGTGACCCGGTCCAAAAGGACCAAGATATCGTCGAGCTTGAGACGGAAAAAGCAGTTGCTGCCATCCCTTCGCCTGTGGATGGAAAAGTAACGAAGCTTCACGTCAAAGAGGGCGACGAGGTCCAAGTGGGGCAGGTTCTTCTTTCCCTTTCGGAGGTGGCAGCCAAAGAAGAAGCTGCTAAGGAAGAAAAGAGAGAAGATGCGGGGAATTTGGAAGGTGAAAAGAAACCTGAAGAGATAAGAGCCGAGCCGTCCTCGGCGGACCGAGAGGAAAAACAAACCGCGGGATTAGAAGAGAAGGACGAAGAGCCACAGGCAGAAGAAGGAAGCAACGTGGATGCCGCTAAAGCCGGTCACGGTCCTCCGGCGTCACCGTCTGTCAGAAAGCTAGCTCTTCAATTGGGGATCGACCTCGCCCGGGTGCGTGGAAGTGAGAGGGGCGGCCGAATTACTCTAGACGATGTCAGGGTGTATATAGACCAACTTCAGAAAATCGCTCTTGAACGTACCGCCAAAATCCCAAAGGGTGCGACGAAGACACTTGACTTTGCCCGATGGGGTTACATCCACAAGCAACCGATGGCTTCGCTTCGAAAGAAGATTAGCGAAGCCATGGTGATCTCGTGGACTTCAGTTCCGCACGTCACACAGTTTCACGAGGCAGATATTTCCTCTCCCATGAAGTTCATTGAAAGATATGCCGCTCAGTACGAGAAGAATGACGCTCGTCTCACCTTGACCAGCCTGGTGATGAAGACTCTGGTTCCGATTTTAAAGAAGTATCCGACCTTCAATTGCTCGCTGGACGAAGTTACTAAAGAAATCATTCTCAAGGATTATTTCCACTTTGGTGTCGCCGTCGACACCGAGCAAGGATTGATCGTGCCCGTGATACGTGATGTGGACAAGAAAAAACTGCTTCAGGTCTCTAAGGAACTCGGAGAACTGGCTGAGAAGGCGAGACAGCGTAGGGTTTCATTAGAGGAACTTCAGGGAGGAACTTTTACCATTTCCAATCAAGGAGGAATTGGTGGCGGATATTTCACACCGATCATTCATACCCCTGAGGTGGCCATCTTGGGATTGGGACGGGCAGAAGTCAAACCAGTCGTCAGGAGCGGAAAAATCGAGGAAGCCATGTTGCTTCCCCTCTGTCTTTCTTATGACCACCGTATCATTGACGGCGCCAATGCAGCCCGCTTTGTTCGTGACTTGGCAGAGGAACTCGGAAACTTGAAAGAGGACGAAGTGAAATTAGAAGCCGAAGAGATCGCTCAGAATAAAGAAGGCTCTGAGAAGAGGTCGAGACAGGACAGGAAAACGAAGCAATGAAATCAACGAAAGCCGAGGTCGTCGTTGTAGGTGCGGGTCCTGGAGGGTATACCGCAGCCTTCTATGCGGCCGACAAGGGGAAACGGGTCATTCTTGTTGAGCAGGACAAGCGCCTCGGCGGTGTTTGCCTTAATTACGGATGCATCCCTTCGAAGGCTTTGCTTCATGCGACCAAGCTCATTCGAGAGGCTGAGGAAGCGAAAATTCGCGGTATCAGTTACGGAAAGCCCCAGATCAATCTTGCAAAATTGAAAAGCTGGAAGGATTCAATTGTTGAGCGCCTTTCCAAGGGACTCAACAGTCTCGGTGATAAGAGAAGAGTTGAGATCTTGTATGGAAGGGGACACTTTGAAGACTCTCAAACACTGCGCGTAGAAACCCCTGAAGGACAGAAGTTCATTCAATACGAAAAGGCTGTCATCGCGGTAGGCTCGAAGCCCGCCGTGCCCAAGGCGTTCGATTTGGGCAACAAACGAATTATGACGTCGACCGAAGCACTCGAACTAGAGGAAGCCTCCAAGGATCTGCTCATTGTTGGCGGAGGATACATTGGTCTGGAACTGGGCACAGTCTATGCCACGCTGGGAAGTAATGTCGTGCTGGTCGAGGCGATGGACTCATTGCTGCCAGGAGTAGATCCGGATCTGGTTCAGCATGTGAAGCGGCATGCAGAATCCTATTTTCGCGAGGTTCGCCTGAAGACTAAGGTCCTGGAAATGGCGACCGCTGGGAACCAGATCAAAGTCACATTGGAATTCGAGGGAAAAGAGCAAGTGGGTTACTACGACCAGGTTTTGGTCGCTGTGGGAAGAGTGCCAAACTGTCAGGATCTCGGGTTGGAAAATACCAGAGTGAGAACGGATGACCGGGGCTTCATCCAGGTCAATGACAAGCAGCAGACGAGCGATCCGGCGATCTTTGCCATTGGTGACGTGACGGGTGGCGAATTGTTGGCCCACAGGGCCTCGAAGCAAGCGCGAATCGCGATCGATGTCATGACAGGCGAGCCAAGCACGTCGGCGAACATCGTTGTTCCAGCAGTTGTCTTTACAGACCCGGAGGTCGCGTGGTGTGGTCTTTCGGAAGCGCAAGCTGCAAGCATGGGCATTGAGGTCGAAGTGGTTAAGTTTCCGTGGTCTGCTTCAGGAAGAGCATTGACGCTGGATCGGGCTGACGGTTTGACCAAACTGATCGTCGAACCTCAAACGGACCGCATTCTCGGCGTCGGGATCACCGGGTACGGTGCAGGCGAACTCATCAGTGAAGGTGTGCTTGCGATAGAATTGGGCGCAACGGCCAAAGACTTGGCAGAAACGATTCATCCTCATCCGACCCTATCTGAAACGCTCATGGAATGTTCCCATCTATATTACGGGCAGGCTACCCATATCTCTCCAACGAAGGTCACAGAGTGAGCGGCCTGAACGATCTCCGCTCACAGTTCTTTCTCTACTTCGTCCGGTCAAAAAGGAACAGCGGCGAAAAGTCAGCATATCGTAGGCTCGGCTGAGATCATCGGGCTGCAAAGCGGAACCACGCATCAACCGTTAATTTGGAAGGAGTGCTTTAGTGCCGAGGAACGTGACTCAAAAGCTGATCGAAGGTCATCTCCTGTCAGGCCGTCTTACGCCGGGTGAGGAAATCGGTCTCAAGATTGATCAGACTCTGACTCAAGACGCTACCGGAACCATGGTGATGCTGGAGTTCGAAGCTATGGGTGTGCGGCGTGTGAAAACC
>Ga0187893_10012346_pt1 | contig 12139 bp, 11 predicted proteins | sample MA1701074metaG_FD_139574 | JGI IMG/M metagenome (GOLD analysis project Ga0187893, IMG submission 139574) | White microbial mat communities from a basaltic lava cave in the Kipuka Kanohina Cave System on the Island of Hawaii, USA - MA170107-4 metaG ... | reverse complement strand
CTAATTGAAATAGTTTTAATCAGTTTGAAATAGTTGAAATTTGCCTTGTAATTTATTGACCCATCTGATGTACTGGCCCGGCGTTGAAAGCACGGGTCTCCAGAGTCACGCTTGCTGATGTTGCGCAGCACGCTTCCGTGTCGCTCGCCACGGCCTCGCTGGCGCTGCGCAACAGCCCCAAGATCGCGGCGGAAACCCGGCAGCGGGTGTGGCGTTCCACGTCGCGACTGGGCTACTCTGCCAACCAACGGATGAGCGCCCGGCTGCTCGCCCGCTCGGAGCCCAAGCCCAAACTCCGGAACTTCGGCTTCGTCCTTCTCGGTGCGGACGCCGACCATCGCATCTACCGGCCCACGTTTCACGCGGCCGCGCTTGAAGCGACCCGGGATGGTCAGCATCTGTTCTGTTATCCGATTCTCGACCCGGCTGCGGACATCGAGTCGTTGCTCCATCTCAATTCATCCGAGGCGGATGGATTCCTGCTGATGGGCGACGTGGATGAAAAGTACTTCGACCTCGTCGCGAAGATCGGCCGCCCCATCCTGGTCATCGGCGACCATCACATCCTCAAGCCGGTCAATAATGTCGGCTTCCGCGATTACGAAGCGGGCCGCGATACCGTGCGCTACCTCCACCGGCTCGGGCATCGCCGCATCGCGTTCGCTTCGGAGAACCTCAGCTTCCGGCATCGGCAGGAATGGCTCAGCGGGTATCAGGAGGAGATGCACGCGCTGCGGCTTCCAATCTCAGAAGGTTGGGTTCAGACCCGCTGGCAAAGCACGCCGCATCTCGAAGTGGTGAAGCCGCTACTCGAACTGCGGCCTCGCCCGAGCGCGATCATCGTTACCTCGCAAGGCGAGGGCCTTGACTTGATCGTGCATTGCCGGAGCGTTGGCTTGCGCGTGCCGCAGGACATGAGCGTCATGATCATCGGCATCCTGGATCAGGACCGGCCGGCGGTGACGTGCATGGAGGAAGACACCGGCGACCTGGGACGTATCGCCGTGAAACGCCTGCGCGAACTCGTCGCCAACCCGCACGAGATTCCGCTGACAACACTTTTGGACTTGACGTTGCACGAGGCAGGAACCTGTGCGGCGCCGAAAGCAAACTAGAAGAGGAGTCGCAGATGAAACGTATGCAATTGCGAAATGGGCTGCTGGCGGCGGCGCTGCTGGGCGTCATGGTCGCCAGTGTGCAGGGACAACACTACACCAACGGCCAGGTCGGCACGTTTGGAAACCTGGAGCGGTGGACCTCCGGCTCCAATGTGAACTTCGATAACCTCGCCGACGAGCTCTCCGTCCGCTTCACGGCGATGGAGTCGATCACGGTCGATCGGGTCTTTCAAAACTTCGGATTCGTGGATGGCAGCGCCACGGCCCAGGTGCGGGTGGGCATCATGGCCGACAACGGTTCGGGGGACCCCAGCGGTACCTACCTCACATCGGCCACCTTTACGCCGGTGGATGGCGGCCAGCACGCCACGTTCGGGTCCGTCACGCTCAGTCCCAACACCGTCTATCATCTGGTCTATCAGATCGTGTCTCTCGATACGGACAACTTCATCACGATCAGCTCGAGCACCTTCAATAACGACATCCGTCCTTATGACCGGGCGCTCGACACCAATATGAACACGCTCGCGCGGAACAACGGCGGCGCCTGGACCGTGCGGAACCTCGATCCTTTCTTCTTCTTCTCCAACGGCGCTGACACTGCGCACGTCGCCGGGCCGGGCCAGCCGTACGTCAATGCCAACAACCTCAATGGTACCATATCGCTCGGAAACGGGGGCAACAAGTTTGGCCAGGCGTTCACGATCACCGACAAGGAGATTCCGGCAGGCCTGTGGGTCGCCTTCAACAAGTTCAAGTTGACTACGCTGGCGAATGCCGGCGCGCTGGCCGCCAATCAAACGTTGATCGTACACATCCGCGATACGAACAACACCATCCTCGCCACGGCAACCATTCCAGCGAGCCAGGCTACCGGCACGGAGCAGGAATACACGTTGAACCAGCAGATCGAACTGCAGCAGGGTGTGCGATACGTGATGACGACCGAGTTCGCCTCGTTTGGGACCACGGCGGAATCGTTCCATCTGTTCAACAACAGCACGGTGATACCACCCCTTACCGGGTCAGAGGCTGCCACGGGCTGGGGCGGGACGAATATGTCGTATGTCGTCAGAAACAGCGCCACCGGCGGCAATGTTTGGACGCTGAGCGATCTGAATCCCGAAGTCAACGGCGCCACCGAGCGATATGAGATTCTGTTCGGCTTCCAAGGGATCGTCGTGCCGGAGCCGACGACGACGGCGTTGGCTCTCGCAGCGGCAGCTCTCCTCGCACGACGAAGATTCCGCCGCGAATGACACGAATGGACGCGAATCCAATCTCGCGCAAAGCCGCAGAGCCGAGCAGGTCCTGGCGTCTTGGCGTCTTGGCGCGAGCCTTTACTTTGATAGAACTCTTGGTCGTCGTCGCCGTCATCTCCGTGCTCGCGGCGATGCTTCTGCCGGCGTTGCAGAAGGCGAAGGAAACCGCAAAGGCGGCGGTCTGCATGAACAACCTGCGCCAGATTTTCCTCGGCTTCGTAATCTATGCCGACAACTACAGCGATTACATTCCCTCGGCCACGATCCAGGGAGCGGATTGGAAATTCAAGCTCGGCGAGACGGGCGTGTGGGGCAACTATGTCTCATATCGGGGGGTGGACGTCACCGGCACGACGCCGCAGACGCTGCGCAGTTGGAAGGTCCTCGAATGCCCCAGCGAGCGCGGTGATCCGCAGATCGGTGGCTACTCGTATTTCAAACACAGCGGGCATCGCAGTTCTTATCAGCTCAACTTTTCCATCGGCCAATGGCAATACGGGCGCGCCCGCAAAGGCTGGTCACGCGGCCCGCAACACTACTTCAGCGCGAACTGCAGTTATTGTCCCAACGACGGCGATCACACCCTCCCCCCGAGTGACGCGGGTTTGGTGATGGACTGCGATTCGTGGGGCGGCCCGTTCTGGACGCAGGACTTTTTCCATTGGCGCGTGGACGAAGATCAGATTGATGTCTGGTATCGCTTCCGCCACAACCGCGGCGCGAACATGCTCTTCTGGGACGGGCACGTCGAGAAGGTGAAACACATGACCCAGAGCGGGAAATGCGTCTATCACTACCTGTATCAGTATCTCGACATGCCGCCCGACCCACCTGTCACCCCGTGGCCGGATTGGTAAGCGTCCGCGGCTCGAACTCTTCCACCCACTGCAGGGTGAAATTCCATGTTTCCTGATCGAACCGCCGGCAACCGTTGTCCCTTGTCGCTTTCGATTTTTGCTGCACACCCCGGATTCATCGTGAAAGAATGATTCTGTCAGCATGAACTGTCGCCATACCCAGATCATTCCGTTTCTCATCTTGAACCATCAACTCGATGACTCCGCCTATCTGAGCCGTTTCATCGCGGATTGTGCATCGGCAGGCGTGGACGGCGTGTTTCTGCATGCGCGGCCAGGGTTGCTCACGCCGTACCTTTCGGACGCATGGTTTCGGGCGATTGGCGTGTGCGATCCTGACAGTATTTCTTTGCATTCAACGTCTGGGGTCCTAAATCTGTAGAGAACAATTCCAACACTATGACCAACCAACTTTTGCTTGAAAACGAAACCATGCTCGTCGGCCTCGATCCGCGCACGGGAGCAATCGCCTCGCTCGTGGACAAGATCGGCGGCTTCGACCTCATTGCCGACTCGCGTCTCGCTGAGAACTTCCGATTGCTCCTGCCCTTGCCGGACATGCGGGGCAATTACATCCTCGGCATGGAACAGAAGCTCACCGGCACCGAGAAGACGGCGAATGGGTTGAAACTTCATTGGGCCGGTCCGTTGCGCAACGAGCGCGGCGCGTTCGATCTCGACATGACGATGTGGATCGAGTCCGCCGGCGAGGAAGTCCAGTTTCGCTGTCAGGTTCGAAATGGCACTCCTCACCAGCTCACCGAAGTCTGGTACACGATCCTCGGCGGCATGCGTGGTCTCGGCCAGGGCGAGGACGCGCGCGACACCGAGTTGGTTCTGCCCAAGGACAACCGCGGCTGGCGTCATCCGATCTTCCGCGACTTCAGCAACACGCGCGGCCAGACGCTTGGGGTGCACGGCGCGGAACACTCGTTCGGTTACCCCGGTTTCATGATCATGCCGTGGGCCAGCCTCTTTCATCCGAAGCGCAATCGCGCCCTCTACACGGCGGCGTTGGAAGACACGCCGCGCGTCAAAGCGCTGCGGTTCGAACTCATGCCCGTCGTCGCCGAGACGCGCGCGGGCGGCATCAGTTGCTTGAGTTGCTGCAGCGTGACCGAGTGGAACACCCGGTGCCGGTTCGCCACCACCACGCAATCCACCCAACGCACCTCGTCCAGGCGCTTGTTATCGACCCCGAACTCCGCTTTCACCACGTCGTTGCGCAACAGCGGATCGCAGCCGATTACCTCGACCTCGAATTGGCGCAGGTAATCGATCGTGTCCTGCACGCGCGAGTTGCGGATGTCGGGCACGTCTTCCTTGAACGTCAGCCCCATGATCAACACCTTCGCGCCCTTGAGCACTTTCCCCCGGTGATTCAGCGCTTTGACCACCATCTCGCCCACGTATTTGCCCATCGAATCGTTGATGGCGCGCCCGGCAAGGATCACCGTCGGATGAAAACCCAGCTCCAGCGCCCGGTACGTCAAATAGTAGGGATCGACGCCGATGCAGTGGCCGCCGACGAGACCGGGATGAAACCTTTGGAAGTTCCACTTCGTTCCCGCCGCTTCGAGCACGTCCCTGGTGCGAATGCCGATCCGCGCGAAGATCATCGACAGTTCGTTCATCAACGCGATGTTCAGGTCGCGCTGGATGTTCTCGATCACCTTGGCAGCTTCCGCCGTCTTGATGCTTGGCGCGCGATGGACGCCCGCCTTGGCAACCAGACTGTACAACGCGGCGACGCGCTCCTGCGTTTCCTCGTCGCAGCCCGACACGATCTTGATGATCTTGTCGATGGTGTGGGTCTTATCGCCGGGATTGATCCGCTCCGGCGAGTAGCCGATCTTGAACTGCCCGAGTTTCATGCCCGATTCCTTCTCCAGAATCGGCAGGCAGAATTCCTCGGTCACGCCCGGATAAACCGTGCTCTCATACACGACAGTTGTGCCATGGGAAAGGTTCTGTCCGACGATCGTCGAGGCGGAACGCAATGGTTCGAGGTCGGGGTTCTTCGCTCGGTCGATCGGCGTCGGCACCGCCACGATGATGAACTCGCATCGGCGAAGCTGCGTCGGATCGGTGGTGAACTTCAGCTTCGGATTACGTAGTTCTTTGGGCGCGGTCTCGCCGGTTTCATCGGTCCCGCGCTGCAGCGCGCGGACGCGGCTTTCCTTGATGTCGAACCCGATGGTGAGAACCATCTCTGCAAAATGAACCGCGACGGGCAAGCCGACGTATCCCAGGCCGACGACGCCGACAGGGCCTTTGATCTTTACAGTTTTCTTTTTCAAGGCGGTCGCCATAGAATCACAGCCAGTGGACACGGGCAACGGATTATAGCAAGGCAAGTGCCGCATGCAGAAGAAGATCGGTTCCGCAGCCATCGAGCTCATTCAGGGTGACATCACGTCCCTGAGCGTTGACGCAATCGTTAACGCTGCCAATAAACACCTCCAACACGGCGGCGGAGTGGCGCTGGCCATCTCACGCAAGGGCGGCCCGGCCATTCAAGAGGAGTCCGATGCTCTCCGGCGGCAAGCTGGCGGCGAAGTGGGTGATCCACACCGTCGGCCCGATCTGGGGCGAGGGTGACGAGGACAGGAAACTTCGTTCCGCCATTCACAACAGCCTCAAGCTCGCGGACGCGAAGGACCTGAAGACAATCGCCATCCCAGCGGTCAGTGCCGGTATCTATCATTTCCCCGTGGATCGTTGCGCGAAGATCCTGATCGAGACCGCGACGAAATACCTGCAAGGGAAGACTGGTCTGGCCAGGGTGATTTTCTGCCTGTTCGATGAAAAGACACACAAGGCGTTCGAGGCAGTTCTCAACGAAACGAAAAACTGACACCTGCGCGAGGAAGTTATGGCTGACCCCGTGGAGTTGTTTTCGGTTGGATACCAGCGCTGGCCCGCGAGCAACCGCTGGGAGCGTTTGACGCGCTCCTTGCAAGCGCATCGGGTCGAAGTGCTCGTCGATGTGCGCCACTCTCCCTGTTCCTCAGAACTGGACCCCTCCAGCAATTACGGCCCGCGCGACTGGCATCTTCAGGCCGACGGACGGGGGATCGCCCATCGGCTTCGCGAAGCGGGGATCGAATACCTCTGGCTGGGCGAACTTGGAAACCCCCGGAAAAGGGATGCGGCCATGCGCATTCTCCGGGAACAGCTTGCAGATCGGTCAGGACGCTGGCCGGTTCATCGCGGCATCGAATTACTTCGTCAGGTTCTTTTGGTTCAGCGGAAACGGTGCTGTTTGATGTGCGCCTGTGCCAAGTATGATTCTTGTCATCGGCGGCTGATTGTCGAGGCATTGAACGGGCAAGGACAGGTCCGACATCGGCATCTAGCGGAGCGAACCTTGAGACGGGCTGCCGTTCCAGCTACGCCTGGAACGGTCGCCCGTAGATCAAAGACATGATCTCGGTGCGGGTGGTGATGTTCTCCCGGAAATCGCCGCGCATGGCGGAGGTGATGACGGTCGCGCCGGGCTTCTTCACGCCACGCATGGTCATGCAAGTGTGGATCGCTTCGATGATGACAGCGACGCCCTCGGCGTTGAGCTTTTCGTTGATCAAGTCCGCGATCTGTGAAGTCATGCGTTCCTGCACCTGCGGACGCCGGGCGAAGGCCTCGACCACACGGGCGATCTTGCTGATTCCGACGATCTTGCCGGCGGGGATGTAGGCCACATGCGCTCTGCCGAAGAACGGCAACAGGTGGTGCTCGCACATCGAGTAGAACGGGATGTCTTTGACCAGCACCACTTCGCGATGTTCCTCGTCGAACGTCACCTTGAGCGCCGCGGCCGGGTCGTGGTCGCCTTGTCCGAACACCTCTTCGTACATCCGCGCCACCCGCTCCGGGGTAAGCCGCAGCCCCTCCCGTTTCGGGTCTTCGCCGATCGCTTCGAGGATCATGCGGACGGCCTTTTCGATCTTCGGTTTGTCAACGCCGTGGTTCATCTGGGACATGGATCGCGAGGATAGCCGATTGCCGGCAGCGGGTCAAACGAGGCATTTCAGCCCGCGTTGTTCCCATTCGCGCCCCAAATATCTACTTGGTCTGTTCCAGCCACCGTTGCACGCGCCGGGCATCCACGCTGTTGGGCGCAAGCTCGACGTAACGCTGGTAATGCTGACGGGCCAACTGCCTGGTCGCCCCGTACTTCCCGTACAACCGCCCGAGCGCAAGGTGCGCAGTGGCGTCGCTCGGCGCGGCGCGGGCCATCTCCTCATATTGTTCGATGGCGTCGGCGATGTAGCCCTGCGTCTCGAACGCAATCGCCAGGTTGAGCCGCACATGCGGGAAGCCGGGCTGCTGGTTAAGCGCCTGCTCGTACGCTTCGATGGCCTGATGATTCATGCCCTGCGCCTGCAACGCCGTACCCAGGTTGTAGTACGCGGCCGTCAACGTCGGGTCGAGCTTGATCGCCTCTTTGTAATAATAGACCGCCTGGTCGAGCTTCCGATTTTTCTGCGCGTTGACTCCGTTGTTGAACTGCGTCAGCGCCGCGTCGCGCTGGCCGGGCGCTGGTTTTGTATAGACCCCCGGCTTCCAACGTGGCCCGGGAATCGGCGATTCGGCGGCGACGGGCGGTTGGCTGTTTGGCGCGGCAGCGATTACCGGCAATGCAGTCGTGGTGACGGCAACAGGGGAAGGAACCGGCGGCGGCTTCGGCGCGACCGGGACCTCTGGCACGGGCGCCGGTTTGGGCGGGGTCGCGGTTGCCGGCGTCGGCGCGGTCGGCTTCGATCTCGCGACCGGGCCTTTCTTCAATTGCTCGATGCCCTCCTTGGCGGTCTTGCTCGATGGGCCGACGGGTTCAAGCTGAAGAAATCGCTCGTAGAAATCCAGCGCGGCGGCCGACTTGTTCATCGTGTGATGGTAGAGGATGGCAAGGTTGAGGTAGGCCGGCGAGTACTTCGGGTCGGTCTTGATGCACGACGTGAACCATCGTTCCGCCTTTTGCGGGTCGTCCAGCTTGGCGTCGATCACGCCGAGATTGTTCAGCACTTCGGCGCGGTCCGGGTCGGCGGTGATCAGTTTGAGGTAATTCTCCTGTGCGTTGCGGAGATCGTCCGACTGGAACTGCGCCGAGGCGAGATAGTACAACCCTTCGAGGTTGTTCGGCTGGAGGGCGACGAATTTCGTCAGATGTTCGACGGCCTTCGGATACTGCTGCCGCTCGAAGCAGAGCACGCCCAGGTTGAACCGGGCAGGCGGGAACCTCGGATCGAGCGCGATGCTTTTCTCGAACGCCTTCACCGCGAGCGTCTGGTCGCCTTTGCCTTGATATGCTGCCCCCAAGTAGTTATAAGCCTCGGCGCTTTTCGACAGTCGTTCCGTGGCCTTTTGCAACAACGTGACCGCCTCGTCATACTTCTTCTGGTTGAGGGCAACCACGCCTTGGTTCAACAACTCGGGACCCGATGCCCCGTTGCACCCGGCCAGGAACGCGAGCAACACCAGGAGCATCCGCCAGACGCAAAATCTCATCGCGGTCCGTCGTAACACGCGCGCTGGGGTGAGTCAAGGGAACGGAACGAATGCCGAGTGGACGGCGCGCGAAGCCGAACGGACTCCCGTGAGGAAAGGTTTCCTCTGCAGGATACGTGAATGTGGGAGGCGCCTCTGCGCGCCGACCGGTCGTCCGGCCAAGCGGGCGTTGTTCGGGGTTTGTTTCGCGATTTCCTTTCTGATCCTGTCGAGCGAGGCGCAGGCAGAAAGCCGGTCTCGCGTCGTCGTTGCGCAGGATGCGCAGGCGCTCGAGGCGTTCGATCCGAACCCGCCTCGCGTTCAGCAACTGGTCGAGCGCGGGATGCAAGCGCTGACGGGGAAATCCAAACCAGCCGACATCTGGCGGCACTTCGGGGGCTCGAACGACGTCGTCGGCGTCAAGATCGTCGCGCGCGGTGGGCCGTTGTTTTCCGTGCGCAAGGACGTCGTTAGCGCCATCGTCGCCGGGTTGCGGGCGGCGGGAGTGCCGGAGCAACACATCATCGTGTGGGACAAGTACCAGGGCGATCTCTTGGACGCGGGGTACCCGCTCAACGATTCCACGAATGGCGTTCGGGTCACGGGGGTGATCCCCGGCATCGGGTTCGATCCCACCGTGCGCTACCGTTCGCCATTTGCCGGCAAGCTGATCTGGGGTGACCTGCTCTTTGGCCGCGCCGAGGAAATCAGTGGCGAATCCCATCTGGCGAAGCTGGTCACGCAACAAATCACCAAGCTGATCAACGTCAGCATTCTCTGCGACCACTCGGACGTCGGGTTGTCCGGCTGTCTGTTGAACCTCGCGATCGGTTCGGTCGATAACGCCCGGCGGTTCGTGCACGACCCCGCCGTCTGCGCATCGACGGTGCCCGAGATTTGCGCGCTGCCGGAGCTGCGCGACAAGGCGGTGTTGCACGTCGTGGACGGCCTGCTCGGCCAATATGCGCTCGGGCCGAATTTTCATCCCGAGTTCACCTGGCACCACGGTGCGCTCTACTTCAGCGCCGATCCGGTCGCGCTGGACGTGGTTGCGCTGGAGGAAATCGAGGCGCGTCGGAAACGCACCGGATTCGACTCGATCGCGCGCAAGGCCCGGTACATTCAAGCCGCCGGGCAACTCGGGCTCGGTGTGTCGAATCGCGACGCGATCGAGATCATCCGCGCCGCGACGAAGTGATCAGCGCGGCTCGACCGGCTCCAGCGTCACCTCGCGCACCATGAAATTGGCCAGCTCCTTCGGGTCTTGCGCAACTTCTTTGCGAACCACGACGACGTTCTCCCCGGGCTGAACTGTGATCTCTCCGAGATCGAGCCACTGCGTGTTGTCCTTCGCCAACTCCCACTTCGTCGGGTTGCCGGCAACCTCGACGGAAATCGTCTGCGCCACGCGGTAGCTACCGCAGCGAAGGCGGAGTTTCATTTGGCGGGTCGTCTCCTGCGTACCGTGCACGACCATCCGCCCCGTGCCATGCAGCCCCTTCCAGTGATCAATGGCACCTTGTGGCAACGGAATCTCCGCATACACCCACTCGGGATCGAACAACGCGAACCAGCCTCGCTGGCGGTACAACTCATAGAGGTCTTCCTTCGTGTTGAAATAGATGTCCGTGGCAACGTTCGGGCTGAATGGACCGGCCATATTCCGCCAGAACGCGCCCGAAGGAAGGACGCCGAGGCGGTAGAGCCGGACCAGCGCCGGGTTTTCCAAGCGAACATGCCGGCGAAACGTCTCCAGCCACGCCGAGGGTTGGCCCGCCTCAATGAACAAGTCGTGCTGGGTGTCCACGAAATAGCAATCGGGAAATCGGGCGAATACGCTTCGGATGAACTTGCCGATCTCCTCGTTCCCCGTGTAGCTCGAATGCGGCGCCGGACTTGCCACGAAGCGGTCGGGCGTCGGATAGAAATCGGGCACCTCACGCCGCACATACACGCTGTCGATCACGTACACGCTCCCCGGCGGCGTGTTCGAGACGATCCACCGCGCGATGGCGCGCCCGCACAACAGTTTGCCCTTGAGCGCATAGAGCTGCGTGTAGAAGGGCAGGTGCCACGCCAGCAGCACTGCGGCGAACACGATCCAGGCGATCCGTTGCGCGCTCGGAGCGAGCCGTCGCGTCCACTTCTCGCCGGCCCAGACAAGCGCCAGCGCGGCGAACAGGATCAACGCCGGCAGCAGGCCGATGAAGTACCGCGACTCGTACCGGCCCAACCGTTCGAGGTAGCCGATGCCCACCGCGCCGAACACGCCGAGCACGAGGCAGAGCCACGCGGCGTTTCTCCTCGCGGGATCCCGCAGCGCCAAGGTGATGCCGGTCGCGACGCAGAGCAGAAACAGAGCGAGCGGCACCGGCTGGCTGCTCCAACCCATCTCGCCGAGCATTTTCAAAAAGGAAACGATACCGGGCAGTTGCGCTTCGTGGCGATCGGCGCTGACGTAATGGAAAATCTTCCAGAGAAACGGCAGGAACGGCAGCCATGCGATCGTGAAGGCGATGACGATCGGACGCAGCCGCCGCGATTGCTCCGACTTCGACATGCCGCGGAAGGGTGTCGTCCAAACCGCCAAAACCAACGCCAGGAATTCGCAGATCGCAAACATGATCCCCGCCAGCATCATCTGCAGCACCAGGGCCGTCGTGAGGCAGTACCAGATCAGGCTGGACCGGGACGCCGCGCCGCCTTGTCCGGCTTCCTCCAGCACACGCACAAGCCAGTACCACGAAAGCAACGCGCACAGGATGAACGGCGAGTAGTTGTACGCCTCGCGCGAGTAGTAGATGTGGAAGAACGAAATGCTCCAAAGAAACGCGGAGAGCAGACCGATACTCTCGCCGAACATCCGCTTCGCCAGCAGAAACATCACGCCGATGCTCGCGATCCCCATGAGTGCGGCCGGGATGCGGTAGATCGCTTCGTTCAAAGTCAGCCCCGCGCGCTCGACGATCCAGAGCCAGATCCACTCGATCATGCGCGGCAACGCCGGCTGATGCTGCCAATGGTAGGTGCCGAGGAGTTTATTCCAGACCGCGACCGGCGACGGCAGCCGCGATTCGTTCACGAACGTGATCTCGTCGATCCAGAGACTCGCCCCGCCGAGGTTGTAGAGGCGCAGGAACGACCCAAGCGCGAAGACGGCGACAAGCGCAACGATGGTGACGCGCTTCGTGCTGGGTGGGTCGCTCACGGATGAAGGACCTTGAGAAACGTCACCCGTGGCTCGGGCGCGACCCGATACTCGCCGAGGTTTGCCGGCAACAACAGAAAATCGCCCGGGCCCATTGACCCCGTTGCGCTGCTCCTGGCAACGATCTTTGCGCGTCCGCTTACGCCGCAGAGGATATGGAACGACGACCCATCACAGCGATCCTCTCGCGCCGCGCTCAACTCGTAT
>Ga0187893_10012345_pt1 | contig 12139 bp, 5 predicted proteins | sample MA1701074metaG_FD_139574 | JGI IMG/M metagenome (GOLD analysis project Ga0187893, IMG submission 139574) | White microbial mat communities from a basaltic lava cave in the Kipuka Kanohina Cave System on the Island of Hawaii, USA - MA170107-4 metaG ... | reverse complement strand
GCGGGTCCACACGGCGGCGGCCAGGCCGTAGGGGTTGGCGTGTTCGGCGGGGATGACTTCTTCGACGTTTTTGAAAGGCACGGCGCAGACGACGGGGCCGAAAATTTCTTCATCCATCACTTTCATGCCGGGCTTCGTGTTGACCAGGACAGTCGGTTTGACGAAATAGCCGCGATCGCCGTGGCGCCCGCCGCCCGTGACCACTTCCGCGCCTTCCTTTTCGCCGATGCTCATGTAGCCGAGCACGCGGTTCAATTGTTCCTCGGAGACGAGCGGGCCCATTTCCGTGTCCGCCGCGTGGCCGGGACCGAGCTTGATCTTCTTCGCGGCCGAGGCCACGCCATCGACCACCTTGTCGAAGGATTTCTTGTGAACGTATAGGCGCGAACCAGCGCAGCAGCACTGGCCATGGTTGAAGAAGATGGCGTTGGCGGCTGAGGGGATTGCCGATTCCAAATCCGCGTCTTCCATGATGATGTTCGGTGACTTGCCGCCGAGTTCGAGCGAAACTTTCTTCAGGTCGTTCGCGGCGGCGCGGACGATGATCTTGCCGACTTCGGTGGAGCCGGTGAAGGCAATCTTGTCCACGTCAGGATGCGACGCGAGCGCTGCGCCGGCGGTTTCTCCGAAACCCGTGACGATATTGACGACGCCGTCCGGGAAGCCGGCTTCCTGGATGAGTTCGCCGAGGCGCAAGGCTGAAAGCGGCGTTTGCTCGGCAGGCTTCAACACGACCGTGCAACCCGTCGCCAGCGCCGGGCCGAGTTTCCATGCGGCCATGAGCAGCGGGAAGTTCCATGGAATGATCTGGCCCACCACACCGATGGGTTCACGCAGCGTGTAAGCGAGATACGGCTGGCCCGGCGTGGAGATGGGAATGGTGCTGCCGAGAATTTTTGTCGCCCAGCCGGCCATGTAACGAAATTGCTCCACGGACAGCGGCACGTCGGCCACGCGCGCGACGGCCAGTGGTTTGCCGTTGTCGAGCGATTCGATGCGGGCGAACTCCTCGAGATTTTCTTCGAGCAGATCGGCCAGTTTCCAGAGCATCCGTCCGCGCTCAGCGGGAGTGGTGCGCCGCCAGGGGCCGTTATCGAACGCTTTGCGGGCGGCTTTGACGGCGGCGTCGATGTCTGTGTAATCGCCAGCGGGCACATTGCAAATGGCGTCGCCCGTGGCGGGGTTGAACGTAGCAAATGTTTCACCGGACTGTGCTGAAACCCATTTGCCGTTGATCAACATCCGTTTGGTTTTGGGGGTGGAACCGTTCGTTCGTCCCGAACTGCGACGGCTGGCGCTTGGAGAGGCGCGTCGCGACGACGGAAGTTTGACTTTCATGATTGTCCTTTTGGTTAAAGGTTGCGTGCTTCAGGGGCGACGCTACGACGCGAACGCGAAGAAGCAAGCGAAATGGAGAAGCCAGCGAATGGGATCAAATACGGATTGACGGCAACACCGCGTGGAGCTGCCCGCGCAGAATTTCGTCGGCGCCAAAGTGCGGATTGTTCGGTTGACTTTCATGGATGCTCCTCTATCGAAGCTTGCAGCGGCCTGAAGGCTGTGCTCCGCACGGAGATGATTAGCCCTTCTCCTTCAGAAACGATTTTTTGGAAACGGTAATGGCTGGCCGCCGCCTGACGACGGCGGCCAGCGCAAGCGCTTAGGGTCCGCCCAACCGATAGAACCGGCTCTGGCCTGGACGAACAGGATCATTGACCTGTCGCACGGAGCCGTCGCCGAGGAAGCTGTCGAGCAACTCCCAGGCGGGCGCATTGAGCGAGTTTTTGTATTCCAGCCGATAGGGGCGGCCTGGCTCAGTGGGGTACGACAGACTCATTCCAAGCCCGGGGATGCGCACGATGGTCAACGGGCCTGGCCGCGCTGGCTTGGTGTTCTCTCCAAGGATTTCCAGGCGCTCGATGCCGATGCCTTGGATCGAAACGCGCGACAGCCAGAGCAGCGGATTGGCGGGCGACAGCGCGCTGATGCGCAGTTCATCCCACGGTAGCGGCTGCGGACCGGACACGGCCTCGGCCCAGAAGAGCGTGAAGCCCGCCGCGCCCGTCGGCGAGACACTCGTGCTTGCGGCGACGCGGTTCGGCAATGAATCAAGTTGCAGTGACTCCAGCGGCATTGGGCCGAGCACGCGAACGCCGTGAAGGTAGGCTTCGACCATCGCGGCCGCTGCGCCGCTGCCGGAGAAGTCGGCGGAGATCGCCCAGCCGCGTACGCCGCCACGGAAGACGAGTCTGTCCTGCACAGGTTCGCCAGGCCTCGGCCGCACGGGACCGGCCACCACGAATTGCAAGGAGCGGTCGAAGATTCCACCGCCCGCAGGTCCACCGACGCCAGGGAGGCTGGGCAGCGTGATGTCCAGATCGAGGCAGATGTAACGCGCGGCATTGGCGAAGTCGGGCGCGAGATGCGGGTCGGGGGCGTCCTGCGGTGGCGGCAAAGGAAGACTCGGACTGCCGGGAATGATATCGAGGAGCAGATCGCCGAGCCGTTCGCTCCCCGCCGTGAGCGTGCCTCGCCACGGCCACGGATGCGGTCCGTGCCACGAGACGATGTTGTTCAGATTGCCTGCAAGTTGGTGCAGCGAATCGAATTGCTGAACCCATTCGTGTTTGAGTCTGAAGACTTGGTTTGGGCAACTGAGGCAGCCGGGATCCTGAATGACTTTGATATCAAGGATGTAGCCGGGAATGAGGCAATCCGGCCACGGTTCGCACGGATGCGGGCCGGCCGCAGTGAAGCCGCCTGCGCCTGGAAGCGCCATGTCGGGATAGGCCAGAAACGTCCTTACCTTCGGCGGCTTTTGGGGGACGGGTGGATTCGTGGTGCCGCACCCAGGTCCGTAGCCATCATCGACGAACTGCCACATCACGGCGGAAACACCGGACTTGAGCCGCACGACGCCGCACGCAAGCACATTGACGCCGCCGTTGCTGGAGCACAGCGGAAGCTGATAAGTCCCGCCATTGGGAATTTGGGTCGAGTTCACCGAGGTGCCATTGTCGTCCACCTCGTCAACGCTCAACCGCGCGACTCGGGTGCTGGGATCAAAAAGGGCCGAGAGTTTCGGCGACGTGTCAACCGCGATGACGATCTCCGTCACTGCTTTGACCTTCTCGGGTTCGTCGCCAGGTAGCGGCATGTCCGTCTCCAGTTCAAGCGTCTGGCCCAGCTCCAACCTGAGTTGATCGAACTGGCCGATCCACCCCTGCGCGCGGCCTAGCGCGATCTGCGCTCCGAACCTGCCGCTCCCGCCCGTCGCGGATCGTCCGACTTCGAGCGTGCCGTCAGCCCGCGGCGTCAGAGTGGCTCCGCCGACCGGCGCGTGCGGCAGGCCGGCGTGGTTGATTACACCCCCGCCGCCGTCGAGCACGTTGACGCACGGCGAGAATTCCGACGTGCTGCCTTCGGGATGCGTGGCCGTGGCGGTGATGACGACGCCTGGCGGAACGTGGACAGGGAAGTTGACGTTGAAAGGCGTCACGCACTGGCCGGCGATCCCATTGGTCACGGTTGCCTGCCCGATGTAGTGCCGGCCTTCGCCGAAACCAAATCCGTCACACGCCGGGTTCCAGTAGAAGTCGAGGCGATAGGTCCGGCTCGATTCGCTGTCCAGCACGCCGTCGATTTGCACGGAAGCGGCGAGGCTGAGGGCGAAGGCCAGCGTCGGGAAATTCTGCTGTCGGTTTGGGCCTTCGTCGGGGTCGCAGGCGTCGTTCGGGTTTGGCGCAAACCGTGGCGAGAGGTCGATGCCCATGAGCGTGTTGTTGAAGATCGAGTTCTCGACAATCTCGTTGTCGATGCCCTCGAACACCATCACGCCGGAGCCGCCATTGTGCGCGATGACGTTGCCACGAACGTGATTTCTGGTTGGCCCGCCGAGGAAAAAGATGCCGTCGCCGCCGTTGGGTGCGGGAAAACTCCCTCCGGCCAGTGTCCCGATGAAATTGCCTTCGATGCGGCTCTCCATCGGCATACCCAATCCGCCGATCACCAACAAGCCTTCTTGCAGGTTGCGTGAAATGACATTGCCTTCGCCTGGCGCCAGCGAACCAATTTGGCAGCGCTTGCCGAAATTCAGCACCACGCCTACTCCGTTCGGCACGGCCCACTGCGCGTTCGCTGAGATGCCGATGTAGTTGCCGATCACGCGATGGTCGGCTCCACTGTGGATTTCGAGGCCGCCGCGCTGGTTGCCGGAAATTACATTGCGCTGGCACGGTCCGGTGCCGCCCACGATTGCGTCGCGGCAATCGTTCAGCACCAGCCCTGCGCCGTTCGGTAGAGGAACGTTGCCGGCGGCGTCAGTGCCGATGTGATTGCCAGCGATCACGCTGTTCGTGTTGTACTCGAGCAGAATGCCCGCGCCGGGAAAGCGATAGACCGCCAGCCCTTTGATCGTAACGCCGATCGGCTGGGCCGCCGTGCCCCGCGCCGCGAGGCCGTTCGCGTTTGGCCCCAGGCCAAGGCCATCAAGCTGAATGCGCGGTGGCATGTCCGCCAGGCAACCGTTGGGGTCCGTCCCGTCGATCACCACCGACTCGATGATGTCCGGCAGCGGCGACGAGAACGTGAGCGTCGCCGGATAGGCCGTGAAATCGAAGACGATGACGTCGAGGCCGGGATTGGCGTTGGCGTCGCTGATGGCGCGGCGAAGGTTCGGGGCGACGGCGTTGTCCATCGCGCTGCTGACGACGAACGTGGCGGCGGACGCCCGCTGGGCCGCAGCCGCGAGCAATAGACTCAGAGATGTGGCATTGATGAAGCGGGACCATCGCCCGAGGATTGAGCCAAAGAAGTTTGCTTTCATAACGTGATGTCTTGCGACTCGCTCAATTCCGTCTGTGTGCGACCGGAGGCGAATCCGCTTTCACCTGGGTACAGACTCGTTTGGGGAGATTTGTTACAGGCCGGCGAGGAGCGCGGGAACTGAATCCCGCGTTCGGGCTGCGATCACCAATCCAGATTAAGCCTGGTCAGTTCCTGGCGCAGCGCGCGCAAGTCCCAAAGCTGGATCTCGCTGCCGAAGGTCGAGGCGGCCAATGTGCCGCCGTCGGGACTGAAGGCCAGAGGACCGATGTTTTTCGGCACGGGGGCGTCGAGCGACGCAATCTTCCGCCCGCTTTCCGTTTCGATTAGTTGCAACAAGTTCACCTCGGGGCAGAGAGCGATCATCTTGCCATCGGGCGAAAAGGCGCCGGGCCCGACCAGCTCGCCGGCCGAGCGGCGCGGCAGTTCCCACACCCGCCGCCATGTTCCGATTTCCCACAGCGTGTAGCGATGCGCAGAACCGACGAGGAGGCGGCGATTGTCCGGACTGAACTTCACGAAGCCGCCCTCGGTGCCGAAGCTGTGCCCGCGCTGTCGTGTGCGTGTGTCCCAAATGTACGTGCCGCCGCCTTTCCAATAAGTCGTCGCGATCCAGTTGGTGTCCGGGCTGATGGTGGCCGAGTTGATGTAGCCGATTTGCCCGTTGCCCGGCAAAGCCCACCAGCGTTCTGGCGCGCTCAAGTCCACACAAAAAACCCGGTCCACTGACGGCACCGTGAGCGTGGGCTGCGGGCCGAGAGTCGTGCTGCCTGCATCGAACTTAATCCCCGGCTGCAAAACCAATCGCCCTCTGTCCTGCAACTGAATTTCGTTGCCGCTTGCCTCACCCTCCCTCGCCACCTTCCAGAGGTGGAGGTGGTCCGTGCCCACCAGTACGACGCGTTCTCCATCGGCAGTGAACCAGACGGAATGATTGATTCGATGCGACGCGGAGGCGAGGAGTCTGCCGTTGCGGAAGTCGCACAAATGCACGCCTTCCGCATTCGCGGCCACAATCCACCGCCCGTCCGGGCTGAAGTCAAAACCCGTTACGCGTCGCGCTGAGGCCATCGGAAGATTCACCTCCCGATAGATGGCGCTGGGATTCAACTTCCAAACGCCCAGGCCCTGGCCCTCTCGCACGAAACCGATGCGCGTATCGTCGGAGCTAAAGCGCATTCCGGCGCCGGCGCGAGAGACGAACAGCAAGTCGCCCGAGCCGACATTCCAAAATCGCGTGGTGCCATCATACGCAGCGGACATCAGCAGGTCGCCCTGATGACTGAAGGCCACGTTGAACACGAGTTCAAAATGGCCTTTCAGGATCAGACAGTTGGTTGTTCGGCTATCCCAGAGCCAAACGTCGAGGCTGCCGGCGCACGCCACCGCCAGCCGGTGGCCATCCGGATGCCAGGCAAACGAATCCACTTCTTTTGGATGAGGCAATACATGCACCTCACGGCCTTCGCCCAAATCCCAGATGACAAGATTCGAGGAGACCCCGACCGCCAGCGCCCGGCCATCGGGCCGGAAGCTGACCCGGCTCGAATCGCCTTCGAGCGGCAGCCGCTCCGCTTCCGTGCCGGTGGAAAGGTCAAAAAACCGCACACCGTTCGTTCTATTGGCCAGTGCGAGCGCGCGGTGGTCCGGGCTGAAATCAAAAGACAGGCTGTTGCGACCTTTCACGTTGACCTGGAGCAGGCGGACATGATTGGTCAGGTTCCACACGAAAACCTCGCCGTTGGCAAAGTGGGCGCCGATCAGATGGCCGTTGGGACTGAACCGCGTGATGACCGAGGTGCCTGGCGGACCTTGGAACCCAGCGAGTTTCTCGCCCGTGGTCAGGCGAAAGACCGAGATGTCGCCGCGCCGCCGGCTGAGCGCGTAACGGTCAAGGTCCGGCGCAAACACCGGCTGCTGGTAGTCGTTGGTACGCCCGGTTTGCCACGAACCCTCCTCCGTCACGTCAGTGAGCGCCAGCACGGCGATGGCTTCATCGCGCAGTTCCGGCGAAGGGCGAATCGCGGTGGCAGATTTCACTGCGGCGAGACTTGCCTGTTTTCTTCCCCCCACGCCGGTCAGTCGCTGTGCGTGGGCCTGGGCGAGTCGTGCCTGCCACAACTGCTCCTGCGCTTGCCCTGAAGCATGGCGCGCGTTGCTGGCGCTGGCTTCGGCGCGTCGCCACTGCCAGGCAATGCCGGTCACACCCGCGAGCAATGCCAGTCCGAGCGCGCCCCACAGCGCCGCCAAAGCGGGTTTCCGCCGGCACCAGCGCCAGAACTTCTCCGGCGCGCTCGCAGACCGCGCGAGAATCGGTTCGCCACCCAGCCAATGTTCCAGGTCTTCCGCCAGCGACCGCGCCGAGGTGTAACGGCGGGCTGGATCCTTCTCCAGGCACTTGAGGCAGATGATTTCGAGATCGCGATCAATCTGGTTCGGAGTCCCGGCTTTAGCCGGCACTGGGCGTCCCACAGAGGGAGCCGCTTCTGCTGAGCGACGTGATGCCGCCTGAAGGCGGAACTCCAAACGGCTCGGCGGCACCGGCTCTTCCTCCACGATTTTCCGCAGCAACGCGGGCACGCTGTCCGCGATGAACGGCGGACGGCCCGCGAGCAGCTCATACAGAATCGCGCCAAGGCTGTAAACGTCCGCAGCGGTGGTCGCTTCCGCTGCCTTTCCGGACGCCAGCTCCGGCGCCATGTAAGCCGGCGTGCCGAGGACCGCAGTGGTTTGCGTGAGCGTGGTGTCTTCCTCGAAAAGCTTGGCGAGGCCGAAGTCCGTGACATGCGGCTCGCCGGTCTCGTCGAGGAGGATGTTCGTCGGCTTAAGGTCGCGGTGCAGCACGCCGCGCTGGTGGGCGTAGTGCACAGCGCGGGCGATTTTTTGAAGTAAGAGGGCAGAGGTGTGAAGTGCGAGCCGGTTGGCTTGTTGGTCCCTTTCACTTCTCACTTCGCACTTCGCCGCCAGGCTCCCGCCTTCGATCAGCTTCATGCTGTAGAAGTGCTGGCCCTGGTGCTCGCCCACTTCGTAAATGGGCACGATGTTCGGATGGTCGAGCCGCGCGGCGGCCTCGGCTTCGAGCCGGAAACGCTGCACCTGTGCCGTGCTGGCCAGTTGTCCGGCGGCAATCATCTTCAGAGCCACGGGCCGGTTCAGGCTGACCTGCCGGCTGCGATAAACGACGCCCATGCCGCCGCGCGCCAGTTCGCCCAGGATTTCGTAGTCGCCGAAGAACCGTTGCGGAGCCGTTTTGGCTGCGGACGCCCCAACTGATGGGTCCGCCCGCTCTCCGGTTGCGGTCGATAGCGCGAGGGCCGCCAGGCAGCGCGGGCAGTTGCCGCCCAGCGCGCCGGGCGGAACCGGCTCGCCGCAGCGGCGACAGGTTTTCGTGCCGATGGCCATCAGTCTCGATATTGGATCGGGTTCCAATCAATTACAGACGCGAAACGAGCAAAATGTTACGTCCAGATACCGTTGTCGGACGCCCATCTCGACACTGCCCCGCCTGATGCGCCGGGTTGGAGCGCCGCCCTCCGGCACGGCAGGTTCGGACGTGGTCAACCGCTCGCGCCGTGCCGGAAGCCGGCGCTCCGGGCGTAGGATCGAACTGCGCCCGATGCGGCTTCGTGAAGCCGGCCTCAACTCAACGCCGCGAACAAGTGGCGTAGTTCCTCTTCGATATCCTCGGGGCGCTGAACGATCTTCGCGATTTCGCCCCGCACCGCTTCGCCATAACGCTGCCGTAACCGATGCACCGCCACGCGCACCGCGCCTTCGCTCATCTGCAGCCGCGCGGCGAGTTCGGGATACGATACCTCCTCGTCCTCGCCGGAGATGAACGGCTTGAGTTCCTCGAACAGGGGTTGCTTGCCCGTCGCCGCGTATTCCGTAGCCAGCGCGGACATGGCTTGCTCCAGCACCGTCAGCGCCCAGCGCCGCTCGTAAATCCGCTCTGCCGTCCAGTCGTCGGCAGGTTCAAGCCGGTAGCGCTCCTCGGGGTCACAGCCCTCCCATGCAATGAATGTCTGCCCTCCACCGCGCTTGAGCCGATGGGCCCGAGTCCATTCTTTGGCCAGGAAATGCTCCAGCGAGCTAAGCAGAAATGAGCGGAATTTGCCTTTCCGTCGATCCACCGAGCCGAGCCAGTGCTTTTCGAGAAACCGGGCGAAAAACTCCTGCGTGAGATCCTGCGCGTCGGCCACCTCGTAGCCTTTGCGCCGGACATAGGCATAGAGTGGATACCAGTAGGCCCGGCAGAGTTGCGCCAGGGCGTCGTCCGCGGCCGGGGACGAGTCTTCTTTCGCCGCCAGCACCACGCTCCAATGCGTGGTCGTGAACTGCGGAGCGGCGGGCAGCGCGTTCGGATTGAAGTCCGTGGGCGGCATGGCCGGTGAACCGGATGGCCTTCTAACAGGGCCGGCGCAATTAAGCCAGCGCAGGATCATGGTCCGGCATTTCTGTCTGTCGTTTGCTGAGTTGGAGCGCCGGCCTCTGGCACGGCGATTTTGGGCGTGGTCAGGCGTTCGCGCCGTGCTGGAAGCCGGCGCTCCGAACGGTCACCCTTGCGCTTTTTTCCTACGAGGAAATCTTTGATTAACCAGCCGGCCTGCTTATGCTTGGCTCTTGTCAGCCCGGATGGCGCGTGAATCCGCGCGCACGGCGTTTCGTCAGTCTTGACCGACTCCCCGCAGTTCGGGCAGAACAGAACAACATTATGAAAACGCTGATTGTGATTGTGACCGGCGCCGCCTTGAGCGCGGGCCTCCTCGCCGCCGCTGAATCCAAGGTGGATTTCGCCAAAGACATTCAACCCATTCTCCAGCAGCAGTGCGTCAAGTGCCACGGCCCGGAAAAGCAGAAGGGCAAGCTGCGGCTGGATTCACGCGAAGCGGCGCTCAAGGGCGGCAAGGTTGGCCCCGCCTTCGTTGCGAGCGACGCTGCCAAGAGCGAAATGGTGCGCCGCATCAATCTGCCGAAGGGAGACGATGATGTCATGCCGAACGAAGGAGAACCGTTGTCCAAGGCGCAGATTGACTTGATCACGACATGGGTCAATCAAGGCGCGGTCTGGCCGGAGACGGCGTTGGCGAAGGATTCGACGAAGCCCGCCGCGCCACCGGGGCCGGTGTTGCCAGAAGGCTTCAAACCCAGCGCGGCCGAACAGAAGGCTATCACCGCGCTCGGGCAAAAGGGCATCGATGTGCGGCCCATCGCTGCCAACCTCAACTGGCGCGAGGCGAACCTGCGGTTGCATGGCACCAGTGTGACGGATGCCGTCGTGGCGCAGTTGAAGGACATCCAGGGACTGGTCGATTTGAACCTGGCCACCACAAAGGTCACCGATGCCGGCCTGGCGAACCTCAAGGGGCTGCAGCATCTTCAGCGTCTGCACCTCGAACTGACTGGCGTCACGGATGCCGGCCTGGCCCATTTAAAGGGCCTGACCAATCTCACCTACCTGAACGTTTACGGCACCAAGGTCACGGACAAAGGACTGGAGCACCTCAAGAAGATGGGTTACCTGCGCAACCTTTACGTCTGGCAGTCCAAGGTCACCGACAGCGGCATCAAAAACCTCAAGGCCGCGCTGCCGAATGTGAATGTGTCCACGGGTTGGGATCTGAGCGCGCTGGCGAAGATCGCGGAGGATGCCAAGAAGGAAGAGGCCAGGAAAGAGGAAGCCAAGAAAGAACAGGCGAAGAAGGACGAGGCGAAGAAGGAAGAAGCTAAGAAAGAGGAGGCAAAGAAAGAAGAGGCGAAAAAAGACGCGGCGAAGAAGGAAGAGCCGAAGAAGGACGACAAGCCCGCCGAGAAAAAGCCGGAGGCTGAGAAGAAACCCGACGCCAAACCGGAAAAGAAGGACGACGCTGCAGAGAAGAAAGAAGAGAAGAAGTAGTGGTCAACGGAGCGCGGACAGCCTTGTCCGCGGGATTGTTTGCTGCTAGTCAGAACTCGCGGACAAGCTGTCCGCGCTTCTGCTTTGCGTTTCCACTGCGTCCTTCGCGTCCTCGAAACCCGGCCCAATCGAGGACGAGAACGAGGACGAGGACGAACCGGAGAATTCGCGCGGCCAGGCAAAACCTTTCTGGATAGCAGAGACAACGCAGTGTGAATTCAAATTACCTACTCAATGACAGTTCGGTGTTACGTTACCCCTTACGGCGCTAGGAGACGATAGAAGCGCTGCATCCGGTTCGTTGGCAAAGGATCGTTGAACTGCACGGAGCCGAATGTGTTCGTCAGCGTCGCCAATGAGGCCCAAACGGGCACGCTGGGCGCGAGGTTCGTCGTTGTTTCGATGGAATACCGGACGCCGAATTCGCCCGACAATAGCAACTGAAACTCCTCGCCGTTTGGCAAGCCTTCGCAGAGCAGTGGCGTAAGCCGGGGGCGCTTCGTGAAGTTTGCGGTGATCACAAGGCTCCGGTTCATCGTCACCAAGAGCGGATTGTTTGTTCCGCTGGCGTCACCGCTCCAGCCGATGAAATCCTGTCCGGAGTCTGGCGTTGCCCGCAGCGTGACATTCGTGCCATTGCCAAAGCGGTTTCCGCGCGGGCCGGTCGTCACTTCTCCAAATCCGTCCGGAACGACCGTGAGCGCGTGCTGGTTGGCCGGCAGCGCCGCGAAAACGGCGGTGATGGTCGGGTTGGGATTAACGACGGTGAAGGTCAGAGGATTATTTGTACCCGTCGCCGCGTTGCCCCAGAGAGCAAAGTAACTACCGGCCTGCGGCACCGCGGTCAGTTGCACCGGCGTGCCATGAGGATACCATTCCGTCGCCGGACTCAGCAGAACACTGCCGCTGCCAACGATGGTGTTGCCCAGGGCCGAACCAAAAATCGCCCGCAGACATTTGTTTCGAGTTACAGAGACGGTGGCGACTGGGCTTGTCATTGTCTCATCACCCAGCCAATGCAGGAACGTCCACCCCGCCGCAGGCGTGGCGGTGACTAGTGCCACATTGTTACTAGGGCGTGTTTTCAAAATGAAAAAGTTGAATAGCGGAAGGCGCGACGGTGTCAGTGATGGCCGTTCTCTGCATGAAAATATCTTCGCGGTTTCTTCTGTCGGATCCGCTCTGGGAGCGGATAAAAAAATAAACGTAGCACTCGGGATTTTCGTTATCGTTGACGGGCCGGCGACGGCGCGGACGACCACCCAAGGATCATCGTTTGATGATCGAAGCGATGATCTAGTGCAGTGTCTCTAAAGAGTCTTTCGTAATTATGTTTGGCGAGCCAGCGATTCGCGGGCGCGGCGAATCTTTTCCAGAATGACTTTGCCTTCCGCACGCCATTCATAGCGTTGTGGCTTG
>Ga0187893_10012344_pt1 | contig 12139 bp, 9 predicted proteins | sample MA1701074metaG_FD_139574 | JGI IMG/M metagenome (GOLD analysis project Ga0187893, IMG submission 139574) | White microbial mat communities from a basaltic lava cave in the Kipuka Kanohina Cave System on the Island of Hawaii, USA - MA170107-4 metaG ... | reverse complement strand
CATCGGCATGACGCGGATTGAAGAGTGTATTAAACGTGTCAGGGACAAGGACACTGGGCACCTCGAGAAGAACGGTTCTTCCGGAGCGCAACCAGGTATCCCCAATCCGCCGCGTCACTGAGGAATCATCTTGCCAGCCTGCCGGCAATTCAGCCTCATTCACCCGGTCAATAGAGACCCTATCCGGCGCGTCAATCTTCAGAAACCGGTATCGGGTGGGTAGGTCTTCCACCTCGACCTCTGCATGGACGAGGACCTCCAGTAGAGCGGTTGCAGGATTGGGGGAGCAGTAGACTATAGGCCGACCGCGAGTATGCCAGCGGTGGGACACTCTGAGTCCCCCACCACCGTCAAGGCTCACATGATTGCTGATACGCCAGAGGATCAATCAGGCCGCCATGCCGTCGTCGATCTGGTACAACAGCTCTTCGACGAGCCGTGCTCCTGCTTCAGTCGCTAGCATCTCTAGCGGCGTGCGGGAGTCGAAGCGGCGTTTCGGTTTGCGCAGCCAACGAAAGGCTTTTTCTTCATCCCCAAAGATCTCTTCAGCGAGCGCTGCGATTCGCGCGAGCCGCACGGCTTTGTCAGATTCATCTCGTGTCAGCAGTTGATGTTTCGCCCGCCGATGAATGAGCGTCCGGCGCGGCAACACTAAAGCATAGACCTCTCCTTCACCAAGGCCATGCTTGGTTAACGACACGATTGATCGGACCGGCAAACGACGCTCGACCAGCATCGCCAAATCGCCATCGGACCGCACCTGCTTAATACCTAATTTGGCCTCAATACGCTGATAAAGAGTTGATCCTGCTGTTTCCGTAGGAGGCATCGTCGTCTGCATCATGCACTACTCCGAGCGAATTGCTGACACGATAGCGGCCTCTTACCCGACCCGCAATAGTCGATGTGTTCGATAGTAAGACAAAAGCAGGTAGTCAGTAGTACGAGGCTGTAGGCTTGAGGCGGCAGGCAAAGGCGGCGAAAACCTTTCAGCCTCAAGCCTTCGGCTGAAGCCTTCTTCAGGCTGGTTACTAACTACTGGCTACTAATGCGTTCATCGTTTTTCATTTATTTGAGCCCTGCTTTGCGCAAGGCGGCAGCCCAGCGCTCTATGACCGCCGGATCTTTCTGGGGAACCATTCGCTTCCACCTCTCTATCGAGAATTGCGGCATGAGCCGCAGCATTTCCGCGCCCGCTGCCCGCGCTTCTTCCTCTCGCGCTAACTCACTATAGCTTATGGCTAATCCCCAATGGGCAAACCATAAATTGGGATTATAGGTGAGAACTGCCTTAAGTGTGGATGAGGAAAGTCGTCATACCAGTACAGTCGCTCTTCGTCCCGATAGACCTCATACCCATACGACGTGATCAAGCGAGCCTCAAAATCTAGTTCTTCTCGCAACCGCAGTCGTAAGCCGTGCGAGAACCACACTTCTCCTTCAGCAATGCCAGTATATGGACTCGCTGACCACACCGCGACGGTCGAGCGCTGTACTGTTGGACGGTTGAGCGCCTCAGCAACACACCGGCTGTATGCAGCAAGTGATTGGAGGGGATGCTCACTCATGATTAATATGCGGGCTGATAGCGGAGCGCATCGACGACTGCGCACTGCTTGAGCTGCTCAGCATAGGCGTGCTTGCGGCGTTGCCAGGTCTCGTAGACCCCCTTCCAACGACTGAAATCGGTACGCGTCTCGTCATACTCGTCATAACGTGTCAATTGGCCTGCCAGCAACGCCGCATAGAAATCCTCGCTCAGAATTCCGTACTTCTCTTCATAGAGGGTCAAGCGGCGTTCCAGCAATTTCATCTCGATCACAAGTTCATGTATTCCCATATCTACCTCTCACTAAAAGAACATGCGCCTTCTTCACTTTTTACTCTTTATTCTTTGGAGGATAAATGAAATTTAACGAGTAAAATCGGCCATCAGGTTCCCCCTCACCCTACCCCTCTCCCATCCGGGAGAGGGAACCTCAATCGGGCCACAAGAGATTAGCACAGCAGCAATGTCACCCTGAACGAAGTGAAGGGTCTCTCAGAGAGATTCTGCGCGTTGCTCAGAATGACAAGCCTGGCTGGGTACATCGTAAAGTGTACGAATGTTGTGTGTTTCGATTTAGAATCTCTGTCTCTATCGCTACTTCCCAAATCGGGAAAGCCCTTGGTGGGCGAAAAGTTGTGGGTCGAGGCCAACGTTCACCTTGATGTCGTTGCCTTCACGCAAAGGCAAGATTACGGTGGCCATGTTAGTACGATTATCCAGCCCCATGAGAAAGTCGGTTTGTGCCGTTGAAAAGGTCTTATCTTTCGTCAGCGCAATCCCGCCCCCACGCACGATGGTCTTCCAGTATTCCCCCGACCGATCATAGATCTCTTTGTAGTAGCCAAAGAACAGCTCTTTATCGACCCACAAGATCTGTCGCCCATACGAGTAATAGGGGTCTTTGGAGGTGAATTCGAGAATCCACACCGGACGTTTGGCGAGATGCAAATTGGTCGGCCACCAGGCAGCTCCGGCCCACTGCTGTCCGCTCTGGTCGTACAGCTTGCTCTGTCCTGGCCACGCCATCACCGCCGCGTTTTCATTGGCAGGAAGCAACAGCCCCTTTCCGTCCGCGATTTCCCACGTCTTCGGCATCGGCAAGGTATAGGGGACCAGAGCTTCTTTCTCACCAATCAGTTTCCAATCGAAATTGTGAATCCGACCGGCAAAGGTACCAAAATCATCCCGGCTCAGATGCGAGCCGAACACTCCGTCTGAACTATTTGACGCAGTCAGACGGCGGATTCGCCGGACAACAGGTACGTAGGTCCAGATTGAACGCCAGCGGTCGGGGTCGAGATAATTCCAGTCCAACGTCGCAATACCCACCACATCGTAGGGAGCAACCCCGAAGATCAACACTTTCGCAGCCATATCATCAGGATTGTCAATTGGTCCGGACCAGCGACTACCGTAGAGCAGGGCTTGGCCGCGAAAATCGACGTAGCGCTCCATACCCTCGGGACGCACCCAAAAATAGTTGACAAACACATTAATATCATCTGGCTGACCCAGGACCTGAAAGAAGTTGTACATGATCTTGTAGGGAGCCTTGGGGTCGGTAGGATCGATTTCGAGAAACGGCTTACCATAGCCAAACCGAGGCCAGGTCCCAGTGGCTTTCTCGATCAAAATGTTCTTCTCGTTAATCTCGTATACACCTTGGTTGGCTTCGGTGGCGGCGTTGAATTTGGTACTCCAGTGGAGCGCCTCCTTGGGAATCTCAATGATTTTGGAAATGTGCTGACCAGCCTCAAAGCGCTGGAGGATGGCTTCGGGCATCATCTCTTTGGCTTCATGCCAGGTGGTTTTATCGAGTATCTCGCCGGGTTTTAACTCTGCCCTCCCTTCTGGCTCAAAGAGCAGCACTCCTACAATCCCACACGTAGTGATAAGACTTTTCAACCAGTAACGACCTCTCATATTTCCCCCCTTACTAACGAGATGGCGTGAGGCGGGCGCAAAGAGTATGCCAGGGTTATTGATACGAGTACGTATCTCAAGTCGCTCGCTTTGCCGTCAGAGATCTGTAATGATTGCGTAAAAAAGGACTGAACAAACTGTTCAGTCCTTTTGAACAATAGAGCAATATGTCAATTTGATATATCAAATTGACATACTTGGCTTCTACAAAGTGACGCCTGAACGCCTTCTGCCAGCCCGCTCTGGCAGACAATTGCCAAGAAGCTCCTTTTTTGCCTCTTTTCTTGCTTCCTCTCACGTAAACAGCCCCTGGCACGGTTCCTGCTCTTTTCAAGCAACTGACATACATAACCAAGGAAAGGGGAGCCATACTATGTTGTCATTCATCGTACAGGCTGGCTACGCAACGACCGCTGTTGATTTCACCACCGACCTGTCCTCACTGATGGTTGGACTCGTTGCCCTCACCACACTCTCTGCGGGGATGATCGCTTTTGCGGCCATCCGTTATCACTTTGTGCAGAAAGCTGAGCCAACGCCTGAGATGACCCCGGCTGCGATCGCCTATCAACAGGCTGCGTAATCAGCGCCCGTGACAGGACGGAACGCTGCCTTGTCCATTCGTCCATAAGGAACCAGCTTCTGAGACCCCCTCATCATGATGTCATGCCCGCGCAGGCGGGCATCCAGAGGTGGGGTTTTAGGGTGAACTGGAGACACTTCTCACCACCGCTTGCTTTCGGGACCATTCCAATCTACGGATGGCTTTACGTCGAACGGGAGGAGTGGGGATATTCTTCTCTCGTTTCGCTCGCACGGTGCACAGCCCGGTTCATAAGGGAGGGGGTATGGAGAGATGGTATCGTTTTGTCATTCACCGACCGCGACTCGTTCTCTTTCTCATTGCCCTCCTCACCGTGTTCTTCGCTTTTCACGCTCGCCATATTCAAATTGACAGTTCTCTTGATAGCTTGCTCCCTGACAATGATCCTGAACGGCAGTACTACAATGATGTCGTCCGCTTGTTTGGTAGCGAAAACGTTGCAGTCATTGGGATTCTCGCCGACAATATCTATACGCCGCAAACCCTCCAGAAGATCCAACACCTGACCAACGAGTTTCGCAAAATTCCAGAAGTCAAGAATGCTTTTAGTTTGACCAACGCACCTGATATTATCGCCAAAATCACCGGGGCAGAACAGGAGTTACTGGTTCCGACCATCCCCGCCACCGTTGAAGAGGCTGCGGCCATTAAAGAGAAGGTGGCAACTCAGCCTATCTATCATAAGAACGTAGTCGCCGCGGACGGGCGAGCAGCAGCAATCAATCTCTTCTTCTTGGAAAGTATTACTGACAACGAGTTTGTCCGTCGCGGCGTCGACGAAAAAATCCAGGCGATTATTGACCAGGCCCAGGGGCCCGAAAAACTCTATTATACAGGGCTGCCACATTTTAAGGCGGTCTCCGCTCGTACTATCGTCGAGGATCTCTCCTATTTGCTCCCGGTCGCACTGGTCTTGATTCTCGTCGTATTGTTCTTCTGTCTCCGTTCCGTGCGTGGAGTCATTCTTCCCACACTGACGGTGATTATTACTGTTACCTGGACACTAGGACTCATGGTGCTTGATGGGACTCGCCTCAGCCTCGGTACGCTTTCTTTACCACCAATGTTGCTCGTCCTCGGGGTCGCTTACTCTCTCCACGTGGTGGCTGAGTACTATGAACTCGCGCTCCCAGGCCGCTCGAAAGAAGAAGTCCTGTTAGAAACTCTGCGTAGTATCAATACACCGGTCTTGATGGCCGCGTTGACAACGGTTCTAGGGTTTCTCTCACTCTTCACTAACAACATCGTCAGTATCCGCGAGCTGGGCATCTATTCTGCCATTGGCATTACTATTGCCTTCCTTCTGGCGACGATTTTGATTCCGGCTGCCCTCGCGCTCATGCCGCTCCCCTCTCGCCATCAAGACACCTACTCTCCGAGATTAACCGCGGCGTTGCGGACGTTCACTCAGTTCATTATTCGTTACCGCACTGCCGTCATTCTTGGGAGCCTGCTGATTGCAGTGCTTGCAGCTTTACCGATTCCCTCGATTCAAGTGGGTTCCAATTTTCTGTCTCTCTTTCGTGCGAGCCACCCCGTTCGCCAAGCTACCGATATTATTAACCACGCATTAGTCGGCAGCATGTCCTTCTACGTTACGATTGACGGTAGCGAAAATGACCTCATGAAGAAGGCAGATACGCTGAAGCGGATCAAGGATCTGCAACTCTACATCAACGCTTTGCCAGGCGTGGATAAGACGGTTTCGTTTGTCGATTACGGTGAGATATTTGATCAGAGCATCAAAGCACTCCCAGCAGAAGATGGGACTACGCCCCCCCCTTCCCCCACCAATGCTCCCTTCTGGGAGAACCCCACCCAGCTCGATGAAGTCATGCAGCTCATCTTTTTCAATCCCACGATTATCTCCAGTGTCGTCAATCATCCCATGTATTCGCGGTCGAACATTCTGGTCCGCACTTTTTTCACCCACCCACGCGAAATTGCTGAAGCGGTACACAAAATCCAGACCTTTGCGAAAGAGCATTTTCCTCCTGAGATCAAAGTGCATCCCACGGGAACACTGATTCTTAATACACGGACGGCAAGCAGTCTGATTTCTGGACAGATTCAGAGCCTCACTCTCACTGCTGCTGTGATCTTCGTCATCATGACCGTGATGTTTCTCTCTTTTCGCGTAGGGTTCATCGCCATGATTCCCAACTTGTTTCCTATTCTCGCATTCTTTGGCCTTATGGGAGTCACAGGTGCAACGCTCAGCATCGGCACCAATACCATTGCCGCGATCGTTCTCGGTCTGGCCGTCGATGACACCATTCACCTTATGAGCCGGTTGAGTGCCGAGGCACGGAGAACGTCGGATCAGCGAGAAGCACTTTTACGTTCGCTCTGCACCGTAGGAAAGCCAACACTCTATTACTCCCTGCTGGTGTTTCTGGGCTTCCTTTCATTTGGGCTTTCGACCTTTGTTCCGATCCAAGAGTTTGGGCTGTTGTCTGCTACGACGGTCGCGTTCGGGGTACTGGCAGAATTGGCGTTGCTACCTGCCCTACTCACCACCACTCCAGTCATCACACTGTGGGACGTGCTCTACGTGAGATTGGGGCAAGACCCGCATAAGACCATTCCGTTGTTTGCTGGCTTGCGGCCATTCCAGGCGAAAGTTGTCACGCTCATGGGCGAACTGAAATCGTTTCCCAAGGGTCAACCCATCATTCGGCAGGGCGAAATGGGTAATGAAATGTACGTGGTCATCAACGGCACAGCGGATGTCTTCATGCATTCTTCTGAGCAGTCACGGAAGCTGGGTTCGTTAGAGCGTGGTGATGTCTTTGGAGAGATGGGGTTAATTCGTCACCATGAACGCATAGCGGATGTGATTGCTACGCAAGATGTAGAAGTGTTAGCAGTGAACGAACGCTTTCTCGAGCGGATCAAGCACCGCTACCCGCGTATCGCCACAGAAATCTTTTCCAATATCTCGAAGATTCTCAGCGATCGACTGGAGCAAGCACAGCAAAGACCCAGATAAACATGGAGGGGCAAGTCTCGAATAAGTCGTAAACAAGTCCAAAGCGAGTCTCGGACAAGCCTCGGGCACGTCTCGGACAGGTCTCGGACAAGTCTTAGAAGCTGTTGATAAATCCCCCCTAGCCCCCCTTTTTCTAAGGGGGGAATTCGGAAAAGCCCCCTTTCGTAAAGGGGGCCGCGCAAAGCGCGGGGGATTTTGACGCAGGAACGCTCAAGGACTGGAGTTTTTCAACAGCCTCTTAGACTTGTAGTGACCTGTCTTGGACTTGCAGTGACTTGCCTGAGACTTGCCAGGGCTTGTGAGAAAACCCCAAAGTGGAGTAGGGAAAGAAGGATGAACTCCCGACACGTCACAACAGTATCCCCCGTGGCGACCAGAGCCCTTGAGGAAGTACGACGTATCGTGCTTGACGCAATTGGTGAGAAAAATGCGAAAGTCTACCTCTTTGGTTCTTGGGCTCGGAGAGAAGCGACGCGCTTTTCAGATATTGATGTAGCAATAGAGCCGCACGCGACCCTCCCGCGCGGAACGCTCGCTCGGTTACGCGAACGACTAGAGGAAAGCCACGTCCCATACCATGTCGATGTGGTCGATCTGACCCGAACGAGTCCTGAATTCCGCCGTCGTGTACTCGCGGAGGGGGTACTGTGGAGCGATTGAAAGAGCGCCTCGCGGTTGCACGACGCGCCTTAGGAACGTTTCAGGAGTTATTAGATCTTCAGCACCCCTCTCGGGTGGAGCGAGATGCCGCCATCCAACGATTTGAATACACCTGTGAGGCGGTCTGGAAGGCCGCGCAGCGCTACCTGCAGGAAATGGAAGGAATCAGCGTTGGTTCTCCGAAGGGCAGTATCCGTGCAAGCCGCGATGTGGGCCTCATTAGTGATGAACAGACAACACTCGGCTTAGAAATGATTGACGATCGCAACCTGACCGTTCACACATATAATGAGTCCTTAGCCGAGGAAATTTATCGCCAACTGCCTTCCTATGCTGACTTCCTTGCCGTCTGGGTTGCAGCAATGGAGGAGCGAATGAAGCTGCAGGAGTCGAGCAGTTAGTGTCGTGATCGAAACAGGCCGATGGAATGAAGAACCCTCCTCTTCAGATTTCATGCTCTCAGTGCTCAACCCAAAGGGCTTGCAAAAGGCGAAGGTGCGGCTTCTTGTTCGCGCGCATGCAGCTCTTCAATCACAGGAGGTGACGGTTGCCGCACTCCTTACATTCCCAGATGTCTTTCCCCAGCATGAAGAGACAGTAGACCCATATCGTTTCGTGTCCGCAGTGCTTACAGTACCCGGTCATCGTATCGCCTTCTTTTGGCATCGCCGTCTCCTTTCTGAAGGGCCGCGCTCCGCCGCCACCGCACGCTTCACCTCGTAAGGAGAGATAGTCCTGTACTGTTCTGAAAGTCAAGAGCAGCAGATAGCCCGCTCGCGTTGCTCGCTCTATAGCAGATAGCTCGTTCGTTTCGTTCACTCTATAGCTTATGGCATCTGGTCAAAACTTCCTACCAGCGAGCGGCAGCGAGCGAGCCATAGGCTATAAAGCGAACGCAGTGAGCGGGCTATAGAGCGAAGCGAGCCTTGAACCCTTAATAGCCCCCAAACCCCATATCCGTTGTTGCCTGGGCGTCGGGGTCGGTGCAAACGTTGACTAGCGCAGGTTTGCCACTCGCAATGGCGCGCTTGATAGCTGGAGTGATGTCGTCCGGCTTCTCGACAAACTCGCCGTAGCCACCAAGCGCTTCGACCATTTTATCGTAGCGTTGATAGCCAAGCTCACGGCCAACATTCTCCAACCCCATGTTGCTCGCGGTCATCCGTCCAGTCTGACGTGAAGTGAATCCGGCATTATTCGAGACGACCACAACGATCGGCAGCTTGTGACGAATCGCGGTGTCCATCTCCATGCCGTTCCAGCCAAATGCCCCATCTCCTGACAAGACGAGAACCGGTTTGTCAGGACGGGCAGCTTTTGCCCCAATACCGAAGGGAACTCCCACACCCATGCAACCATGCGGACCAGCATTCAGACTACACGCCACATCGTAGATAGGAATCGACTGGCGACCGAAGTTGAGGATTTCATGCCCATCAACAACGAGGATCGTGTCACGGCTAATGATGTCTCGCACTTCTTTGCACAGACGCAACGGATGAATAGGCACGTTGTTGGAGTGAAGCAGCGGGCTGTTACGCTCTTCATTCGATCGCTGCTTAGCAGCCAACTGCGCCACCCAGGTGGTCTCCTGTTTGCCGTTGATTTTGCCTGCGGCTTCAGCAGTCAGTTGCTGAAGCACGAGTTTCGCATCACCGACGATCCCCACTTCAACACCGCGGTTATGACCGATCTCTTTGCCGTCGAGATTGACGTTTATGAATTTCGCTTCTTGCGAGAAGCGTGGGGCGCGGAGGAAAGAGAGCATCGAGTTGGCGCGTGCACCAATCACTAAGACGACATCTGCCTCACGGAACGCTGTCGAACGGGCAGCGGGAAATGCGCGAGGATGATCTTCGGGGACAACCCCACGGCCTTGAGGCGTCGTGAAGAATGGAATTCCCGTGGCTTCAACGAATTGGCGTAATTCGGTAGCAGCACCAGACCAGAGGACCCCACTGCCAGTGACAATGAGCGGACGTTGGGCCTTCGCGAGCAAATCGACCGCTCGGCGGATCAGTGCTGGATCGCCCGCCGGTCGGCTCTCAACCCGGTAGTTCTCTGGCCAATAGAGTTTGTCGTCTTCGACCTTGGCCGAAAGAATATCGCCGGGCAGGTCCAAATACACGGGGCCTTTCTTCCCATCCATCGCCTCACGGAAGGCGAGACTGACATATTCTGGAATGCGTGAGGCGATATCGATCCGGTAGGCCGCTTTCACTACTGGTTTCATCATCGCCACTTGATCCATCTCTTGAAATGAATCGAGCGTCGTCGCGCGCATCGGGGCTGAACCGCCGATGGCAATAATCGGCGAGGCGTCAGCCCACGCATTCGCCAGGCCAGTCACAGCATTCGCAGTGCCCGGACCCGAAGGCGTAATACAAATGCCAGGTTTGCCAGTCACTCGCGCGTAGGCATGCGCCATCATCGCCGCTGCTTGTTCATGCCGAACATAGATTCCTTGCATACCCAGTCTAAGGCAGGCTCCCGCTGTGCCGCTGGTCGGTCCTCCCATCATAAAGAAGATGGTATCCACGCCTTCATTCTTAAATGCCTGTCCAATAAGTTCTTCGCCACGAACGATACTCATAGTTCCTCCTTGGGAAAAAACGAAAAGTTAAAAGTGAAGAGTGAAGAATGCTACGTTTTTCAATTCTTCATTCTTCACTCTTCATTCTTCATTGTCAGTGGTGTCTCCTCTTCTGTTTTCGGTGTTTCACTCGCTTGTGCTCCAGCAGCAATCACCTCAGTTTTGCGTTCCCGAAGGAAGCGGGCCACGTCGGTCGTCGCTCGTAGCAGCATTTCCATGTAGGCCACCTCATCGGTGGTCAAGATGGCCAGTCCACGATGGTAGGCACCGAGAGCTGTTACTAAGTCGGGGGTTTTTTCTGGCAGCACTTCAAGTCGATCGTTCAGACAGGCATTGACCTGTTCAATCAAACTTTCGATGGTCTGAGTTTTTTTTTGGTCGATGTTTTTCGACAGCATCTCTTGCCACAACACTTCAACCGCATACCGAGCCGGATGTTCCCGTCGTAAGCCTGCGCTCAATTGATACAATTGGGTCGCAAGGGATTGGACGTTTGGTGGTCGTTTCCGCGAGACCAGAGCATTGGCCTTGAGAAGACCTTCATAGAAGCGGGTAAACCCGTTATGTTCGACGAGCGTCGCAATCATGGTGTCAAATTCTTGTATCGTGAGTTGTGCCATAACTCTCCTTCCCTCTCCACCGCACGATCGCTTGGTTGGCCGATGATGACAAAAACACGCGTTCCCTGCAATCGACCTTGGGTACGCTCAGACGTGCGCTTGCTTGCACCAATACTCACATTCGTCTAAGAGACGAGCAACTGGAGTTGTAAAGGCAGAGACCTTCGTCCCGACACGACCCTCGCATCAACCAAAATAGAGTCAAGCCATGAAAGCCATTCTCTTCTCTAGCGAACGACAACCGGGCCAAACTGCCCCTGCTCATCTCCCTGGACTCTCCCATCTGCGACTCACAGATGTCCCGACCCCAAACCTGCCAGACGAAAACTGGGTGATGGTGAAGAGCAAAATCGCTGGGATTTGCGGGAGCGATCTCGGCTTTTTGCAAGGGAAGGCGACGCCGGCAGCCGAACCCTATTTTCATTTACCCATTATTCTCGGTCACGAATTGTTCGGTGAAATCGCTGCCCTGGGGAAGAAAGCGCGTGGGTTACACGTCGGTCAACGGGTGTCGATCGATCCCACGCTTGGCTGTAAAGAGCGCGGCTTCAAAGTCCTGTGTCAGCAGTGTCGCCAAGGGAGTCCCGGTATTTGTGAGCGACTTGCCGAAGGGTGCCTCAGTCCGGGAATTTTAATCGGCTATTGCAGCAATACGGGGGGCGGATGGGGAGAATACTTTGTTGCCGCTCGTCATCGACTCTTCCCTGTGCCTGATAAAATCGATGATGATGAAGCTTCATTATTAGAACCTTTTGCTGTCTGTTTACGCGCGGTGCTGAATAATCCCCCACAGAAAAAAGAACTGGTGGTCGTCATCGGTGCGGGCACAATCGGCTTGATGAATATCGCGGCCCTCAAAGCGGTCGAGCCAAGCTGTCGTGTCACGTGTGTGGCGAAGTATCCCTTTCAAGCGGATTTCGCACGGGCACTGGGAGCAGACGCGATTATCGACTTCCAGAAGGAAGACGTGATGGAGCGCGTCGGGGAATTAGCGAAAACGAAAGTCCACAAACTCTCCGATGGTGGCGCATTGCTCGCCGGCGGTGTCCGCCTGGTATATGACACCGTCACGAACGATACGACGCTCAACCAATCCCTGCGGATGGCGTGTGGCAAGGGAACCGTGGTGATCTTGGGGCTTGCCGCGTTGCCTGAAGGAGTGGATTGGACACCAATCTGGCTCAAAGAGGTGAAAGTG
>Ga0187893_10012343_pt1 | contig 12140 bp, 8 predicted proteins | sample MA1701074metaG_FD_139574 | JGI IMG/M metagenome (GOLD analysis project Ga0187893, IMG submission 139574) | White microbial mat communities from a basaltic lava cave in the Kipuka Kanohina Cave System on the Island of Hawaii, USA - MA170107-4 metaG ... | reverse complement strand
TGTCCGGTGGCACCGGACGGCCAGAACCGCGGGTTATCTCGATGCTCAAAAATCCTCACCGGGCTGCGAGATTGGCCTTGAGCTTTTCCGCGAAACGAGGCTCAGTGTGGTCAACGGTACCCGCGGGTTAGGACCGCGGGACGACGGAGACGAAACATGAGCCTGAACATGAAGAAGGAGCTCGCGGCGCTAGAGGCAATGACGGTCGGAGAACTCCATGTGCGGTACGTCAAGGTCTTTGGCGAACCGGTCCGCAGCCGGCACAGGAAGTACCTGATCCGGCGGATCGCGTGGCGGCTCCAGGCCAACGCCGAGGGCGGCCTGTCCGGGCGGGCGCTGCGCCGGGCCGAGGAACTGGCCAACGTGGCCGACGTCCGCGTGACGCCGCCGCGCACGGCCGATCCCGACGAAAGGCTGCCACGCGTCATATCGAAGCCGGTCGGCGTCCGCGCGGGGGCTGATTCTCGCCTTCCGCCTGTGGGTTCACAGATCACCCGGAAGTACAAGGGTCGGACGATCACGGTGACGGCACTGGCCGACGGCCTTGAATACCTGGGCGAGCGTTATCGCTCGCTCACGGCGGTCGCCAAGGCGATCACCGGCTCGCACATCAACGGCTTCCGGTTCTTCGGGCTGGAGGGCGCGGCGTGACGAGCATGATCGCAATGCGTGAACCTGCCAGCCCCCGCAAGAGAGCATCGGCCAAGGCGACCACGGTTGCGAAGGCGCGTTGCGCCATCTACACGCGCAAGAGCAGCGACGAGGGCCTTCAACAGGAGTTCAACTCGCTCGACGCCCAGCGCGAGGCGGCCGAGGCGTACATCGCCAGCCAGAAAGCCGAAGGCTGGGTCTGCCTGCCCGACCGCTACGACGACGGTGGATTCACGGGCGGCAACATGGAGCGACCCGCGCTCCGGCGGCTTCTCGCGGACATTGACGCAGGCAGGATCGACTGCGTCGTTGTCTACAAGGTGGACCGCCTCAGCCGTTCGCTGATGGACTTCGCCAAGATGGTCGAGGTCTTTGAGCGCAGCCATGTCTCGTTCGTCTCGGTAACGCAGCACTTCAACACGACCAATTCGATGGGACGGCTGACGCTCAACATCCTGCTGTCGTTCGCCCAGTTCGAGCGGGAGATCATCGGCGAGCGAATCCGCGACAAGATCGGAGCATCGCGCCAGCGTGGCAAGTGGACGGGCGGAACACCGATCTTGGGGTACGACGTCGATCGCTCGAACGGCAGCCCCAAGCTCGTCGTCAACGCCGCCGAGGCCTCCCGTGTGCGGCAGATCTTCGACCTGTACCTCGAGTTGGGAACGCTACTGCCGGTGGTCACTGAACTAGAACGACGGGGCTGGTGTAATAAGACCTGGACAACCCGGGACGGTCGGATGCGAGGCGGCCTGCCATTCGACAAGTGCCGGCTCTACAACCTGCTAACCAACGTCTTGTATGTGGGCAAGGTCAGTCACAAGGGGGCGTTATACACCGGCGAGCACGAGGCGATCGTTTCGGACAACGTTTTCGACCGTGTCCAGCAGCAACTCAGGCGGCACGGACGAAGCGGCGCTGCCGAAGGACGAAACCGCCACGGCGCGATGCTTCGTGGGCTGCTGTATTGCCGATCGTGCCGCCGAGCGATGTCGCACACGTTTACGACCAAGGGCAATAAGCGATACCGCTACTATACCTGCACGAACGCGGTGAAGCGCGGACGGGCGGCCTGCCCGAGCCCGTCCCTGCCGGCCGCCGAGATCGAGAGGGCCGTGGTCGACGAGATTCGCTGTATCGGACAGGACGCCGACCTGCGGCGCGAAACGCTGGCCCAGGCCCGCCAGCAGGTCCAATCGGCGTCCGAACGCCTTACCGGCGAGCGTCGCGAGATTGAACGGGCGTTGGCTCGGTTGCACGCGGAAATCCGGCGCACGGCCGCGGCGCAGAATGGAACAGCCTCCTCCGCGCCCCTTCTCGCCGAACTGAACGACCGAGTGCGTGTCGCGGAACGCCAAATACAAGATATCGACGCGAAGCTGTCCGAATTCCAGCGCGAACGGATCGTCACCGCCGCCATCGCCGATTTTGATACGGTATGGGCGGCGCTAATCCCGCGTGAGCAAGGACGGGTCCTGCGTCTGCTGGTCAGCCGAGTCGAGTTTGACGCGGAAGACAGCAGCATTGAAGTGACGTTGCATCCCACGGGAATCCATAGGCCGTCGGGCGACGAAGCCGTGACCAAAAGTGATGTGGAGCACGCGGCATGATCAAAGTGCGGCGCAAGATTCGGTTCGCAAGGCGAGCGCATGGGGTTCAGATTTTGGCCGCAGCGCCGAGCATTGCCCAAATTCAGGTGGGTCGAGTCCCCCGCGTCTCGCGTCTCATGGCGCTGGCCATCCACTTCGACCGGCTGATCCGCGAGGCGACGGTTAAGGACATCACCGAACTGGCACGCCTCGCGCACGTTACCCAGCCGCGCATGACGCAGATCATGAACCTCAACCACCTCGCTCCGGACATCCAAGAAGAACTGCTGTTCCTTCCGCCGGTCACGCGGGGACGCGACCGTCTTCACGAAAAGCGCCTCCGTCTCCTCGCCGCCGAATTCGACTGGCAGGCCCAACGCTGCCTTTGGGACCAAATCCGACCGGCGCAGTAGTGGCACAGGCCCGCCTGCGAGGTTATGTTCCAGCACCGATGGTCTGCGAAACGCGGCTGATTTGTATAAGTGTCCCATTTGAATGGACAGGTCCACAGCCACCTGCGGCGGCCAGAATCCGGCGCGTTGAGTCTTACGAGCAAGAAGTCGCATAGTTGTTGATCATCATGATGGAACGGTTCTTCGAAAAGCCGATTCTCAATTCGCCGTACAAGTACCCTGCATGGCACTGGCCGCTCGACCGCGACGGGCAGCCAATGGGTACGCCAGTGGAGGCGCGCCGCCGCGCAGAATTCATCACGCCCATCCCGAAGCCCAAGAAGAGGAGAGAGGCCGCAGCCCAGGAACAAATCGTATTTAACGAGGCCGCGGAACTTGCCGCAGGCGGACAACGCTACGAGACCATGTCCATCGTCAATGAGGTTCGTCGCCACGTCGACGCATGGAGAATGCTTTCCAACCCTGCTGATTGGCGAGTCACCCCTGAGACAGCAAGGCTCTTGCAGCATTGGCGGCATCACGCATTCAACATATTTCGCCCCTTCTTCTGCCAAGTCGAAGCCGTCGAAACCGTGATTTGGCTTTCGGAAGTCGCCCATGGCAAAGGCGGACAGGTCTATATTGACCACCTCTCTAACGCGAACGAGCAGGCGAATCCGGGACTTTCACGCTTGGCCCTCAAGCTTGCGACGGGCGCCGGCAAGACGACCGTCATGGCGATGCTAATCGCGTGGCAAACGATCAACGCAGTTCGACGGCCCAATAGTAAGAAGTACACGCGCGGCTTCCTCGTCGTCACCCCCGGCCTAACCATCAAAGATCGCCTGCGCGTGCTTTATCCGAACGACCCCGACAGCTACTACAAGAGCCGCGAGCTCGTCCCCGGAGATATGCGCGCGGATCTCGACCGGGCGAAGATCGTTATCACCAACTACCACGCTTTCAAACTACGCGAGACGATGGAACTCTCCGCCGGCGGTCGAGCGCTTCTTGAAGGCCGCGTCAGACGGGAAGGCGACGAGGTCAAGTCGCTCGAAACCGAAGGCCAAATGCTTCAACGCGTCATGGGTGAACTCATGGGCATGAAGACAATCCTCGCCCTTAACGACGAAGGCCATCACTGCTATCGCCAAAAACCCGGCGACGAAGACGAGCCGGAGCTAGCCAGCGAGGAGCGGGAAGAAGCCGAGAAGAATCGAGAAGCCGCCCGAGTCTGGATCTCCGGCCTGGAGGCGGTGAACCGAAAACTCGGACTACAGCGCGTGATCGATCTTTCGGCTACACCGTTTTTCCTCCGCGGCTCCGGCTACGCCGAAGGTACTCTATTCCCCTGGACGATGAGCGACTTCTCGCTCATGGACGCGATCGAGGCCGGAATCGTCAAGCTCCCGCGTGTGCCCGTCGCCGACAACATACCCGGCGGCGAAATGCCCAAATTCCGCGAACTGTGGAAGCATGTGGGAAAAAGAATGCCCAAGAAGAAGCGCGGGGCTGGCGGCGAACTTGACCCGCTCGCGATCCCGGTCGAACTGCAAACCGCGCTTGAGGCTCTCTACGGGCACTACGAGAGGACGTTCGAACTCTGGGAGAAGGAAAGAATCGCCCTTCCCCCATGCTTCATCATCGTGTGTCAGAACACGGCAGTCTCGAAGCTCATCTACGATTATGTGTCGGGCTTCGTCCGTGAGCGTGCTGACGGAAGCGGCCAGTTGGAGGAAGGTCGCCTCAAGCTTTTCCGCAACCACGACGAACACGGAAATCCGCTCGGTCGCCCACGGACCTTGTTGATCGACAGCGTGCAGCTCGAGTCAGGCGACGCCCTCGACAAAAACTTCCGAGACATGGCTTCGCAAGAGATCGAGCGCTTCCGCCGCGAAATCATCAAGCGCACCGGCGACCGCCGCCAGGCTGAAAACCTTTCCGACCAGGATCTCTTGCGCGAGGTCATGAACACAGTTGGAAAGAAAGATCGACTCGGCGAATCCATCCGCTGCGTCGTCTCGGTCTCGATGCTCACCGAGGGCTGGGATGCCAACACGGTCACCCATGTGCTCGGCGTGCGGGCATTCGGCACGCAACTTCTCTGTGAACAGGTCATCGGGCGTGCCCTTCGCCGCCAATCCTACGACCTCAACGAGGAAGGCTTGTTCAATGTCGAATATGCAGATGTACTCGGCATTCCCTTCGACTTCACCGCCAAACCGGTCGTGGCACCACCGCCGCCGCCGCGTGAGACGATCCACGTCACGGCCATTCGCCCCGACCGCGACGAATGCGAAATCCGATTCCCCCGAGTTGAAGGCTACCGCGTCGAACTTCCCGAGGAACGGCTGACCGCACAGTTTGACGACGACTCGACGCTTGAACTGACACCCGACATTGTCGGCCCGTCGGTCACGCGAAATGAGGGCATCATCGGCGAGGGGGTCGATCTCACCCTCGTTCACACCGGCGACTTGCGCCGCTCCACGCTCCTCTTTCACTTGACGCAGAGACTGCTTTACACCAAATGGCGTGACCCCGGCGAGGAGCCGAAGCTCCATCTGTTCGGCCAGCTCAAGCGAGTCACCCGCGAATGGCTCGACAATCACCTGGTTTGCAAAGGCGGCACCTACCCGGCGCAGTTAATGTATCTTTCGCTTGCGGACATAGCCTGTGAGCGCATCACCCGCGGCATCGTCAGCAAACATGTCGGCGAATGTCCCATCAAGGCCGTTCTCGACCCGTACAATCCAACCGGCTCCACAGTCCACGTGAACTTCAACACGTCCAGGAAGGACCGCTGGCAGACAGACGCTCGCCGCTGCCACATCAATTGGGTTGTCCTCGACAGCGACTGGGAAGCCGAGTTTTGCCGTGTCGCCGAAGCCCATCCGAAGGTGCGGGCCTACGCGAAGAATCACAATCTAGGACTTGAGGTTCCGTACAAGTACGGCTCCGAGTCTCGAAGGTATTTGCCGGACTTCATCGTGCTCGTTGACGACGGCCATGAGCCGCGAGCCGATGGCGCACCCGACCTGCTTCACCTTGTCGTCGAGATCAAGGGCTTCCGCCGCGAGGACGCCAAAGAGAAAAAGGCCACAATGGACACCTACTGGGTTCCCGGTGTGAACAACCTCGGTTCCTATGGTCGCTGGGCTTTCGCCGAGTTTTGCGACGTGTACGAGATTCAGGCCGATTTCGAGGATAGGGTTGAAGAACATTTCAACCGGATGGTCGATAGCCTTCTTGGTGCGAGGGCATAGGACGGATGGCCGCCAAATCAAAAAGACCTCTGGCCAAGAAACCCGCGCGGCCCAAGCAGCAATCGCTACTTGACATGACGAATACACAGGCACGTGCATTCCTGCTCAAGCCGGAGAGCTACTGCACCGTCGAACTTCCCGACTACATTCAATTCGGCGGGATACTCACGGCGACCGCGAAGGTGCTTCGCGCAACGAGTCTCGATAGTATGCAGAGCAAATCGGCTCGCAAACACGAGGGCGTCAACTATGCCATGCTGTTCAACAAAGACGGCCGACATGCATGGCGACCGCTCCAGTTAATTCACCCGGTGTTGTACGTGTCGCTCGTCAACGCCATCACTGACAAGGATCAATGGGCCACGATTCGCAATCGGTTTGCCAAGTTTGCGGCCATCGACACGATTAAGTGCCTGAGCATTCCTGTCAGGTCGCTCTCGAAGCCCAAGGACCAAGCGGCCCAGATTTCCCAATGGTGGCAAGGTATCGAGCAGGGCTCAATCGAATTGGCTCTTGATTATCAATTCGTCTTCCACGCAGACATTACCGATTGCTACGCGGCCATATATACGCACTCAATCGCTTGGGCCATCCACGATCGCAGCATCGCAAAAGTTAAGCGGAACGACGACACGCTTATTGGCAACGTCATCGACGCTCATATGCAGGATATGCGATACGGGCAAACGAACGGGATACCGCAAGGGTCTGTCCTAATGGACTTTATCTCAGAGATGGTTCTCGGTTACGCCGACTTGCAATTGAGTATCCGCCTCAAGGAGCACGGGGTTGCAGAGTATCGCATCCTTCGATACCGCGATGACTACCGCATATTTGTGAATAATCCGCAGGCCGGCGAGACAATACTCAAGGCATTGACCGAGGTCATGATAGAATTGGGCTTCCAGCTACATGCCCAAAAGACCACGGGAAGTCAGTCCGTTGTGAGCGGGTCATTAAAAGCCGACAAGCGGGCATGGTTGACGGGCCGCCAGGGTGACGCGAATCTCCAGAAACACCTGCTGGTGATTCATGCGCACGGCATAGAGTTCCCGAATGCTGGCAGCTTAGCCGTTGCATTGACCAACTTTCACGCACGTTTGAGCCGGGCAAAGTCGATTTGGCACCCGCTTGTCCTGATCAGCATCGCCGTTGACATCGCGTATCAGAGCCCACGAGTGTTTCCGGTCTGTGCGGCCATCATCAGCAAACTCCTCAGTGTCCTCAACACGAAGGCGGCGAGACGAGGTGTTATTCAGCAGATTGGCGCGAAACTATCGCAACTGCCAAACACCGGGCACATGGAGGTGTGGCTTCAGCGGATCAGCTACCCCATAGACTCTTCGGTGGCCTTCCGCGAGAAGCTGTGCCAAATTGTCTGCGGAAACGATGAGCGTGTCTGGAACAACGACTGGATATCGTCAGCGAAGCTCAAGGCAGCCGTTGCGACCAAGCACATCATTGACCGGAAGAAGCTCAAGGCACTCAAGCCAGTTGTGCCGCCCGTTGAGATTAGGATCTTTGCGTACGAACGGTATTAACGACGAGAACACGAGGCAGCATGGCTAAGCGAACCACCAGCAATGCAAGACGCGGCACGAGCAAAATAGCTAAGAGCGTCGAAACCCTCACGCACGATGAGGCGACGCGGAAGAACATCCCCACGGCCGAGTTTCAGTCGGTCATGGCCAAGGAGCAGCAGGCCCCGCGGCAACTCAAATACCCGCGCAACACCGACCTCGATCCGCAGCTTGTCTGGCGCGGCAAGGATGAGCAGGATTGGTCCGACCTTGTCGTCCAGGCACCACCGCTCTTCATTCAGGAGAAGGTCCACCCCAAGGTGCTGATCGACGACTTGCTCCGCCGCACGCAGGCGGACCACAAAGCCGCCGAGCCGCAGATGGACCTCTTCTCCGACTTCAACGGCCTGCCCAACACCGACGCCAAGACCGAGTTCTATCAGCACGAAGCCAACTGGTCGAACCGCATGATCCTCGGCGACAGTTTGCAGGTCATGGCCAGCCTCGCCGAGCGCGAGGGGCTGCGCGGGCGGGTGCAGTGCATCTACCTCGACCCGCCGTACGGAATCAAGTTCAACAGCAACTTCCAGTGGAGCACCACCAGCCGCGACGTGAAGGACGGCAGCCGCGACCACATCACCCGCGAGCCCGAACAGGTCAAGGCCTTCCGCGACACCTGGCGCGACGGCATCCACTCCTACCTCACCTACCTCCGCGACCGCCTCACCGTCGCCCGCGACCTGCTCACCGACAGCGGGTCTATCTTCGTGCAGATCGGGGATGAGAATGTGCATCGGATTCGTGCGTTGATGGACGATGTTTTCGGCAGCGACAATTACGTTGGGCAGATCTCATTTCAGAAAACAGGAGGACTGGTTGCCGAAGGGTTGATCAAGACGGTCGACTATTTGTTATGGTTTTCCAAGTGCCGCCAAAATCTGAAATCTCGCACGTTGTACGCGTTTCGACGTGCGGGAGAGAAGTCACTGGATAGATACGATATGGCGGCGTCGATTGACGGTAGCATTCTGCGCTTGACTCCCGACCAGATCAGTAGAGACGAATGCCCACCAGAGTTCAGGAGGCTTCAACTGTTCCCGCTTTACTCTGGCGGCGCTCAGGTCAACCCTCCTGTGTTTCGGTTCCAAGGAAAGGGGTTTCGGATTCGTCCCGATTCCAATTGGAAGACAACTGAGGCTGGCCTTTACTCGCTCGCGAAGGCAAATCGGGTGATGGAACAGGGAAGCGTCGTTCGTTATAAGCGCTTCGCCGACGATTTCCCTGTGATCCCAATTAGCGACAGGTGGGAATCCGTCCAGCTGGGAACTCAAGCCCAATATGTCGTGCAAACTTCTCTTAAGGTCATCGAGCGTTGCCTCCTCATGACCACCGACCCCGGCGATTTGGTGCTCGATCCGACGTGTGGGTCGGGGACGACGGCGTTTGTGGCGGAGCAGTGGGGGAGGCGGTGGATCACGATCGACACCAGCCGGGTCGCCCTGGCACTGGCGCGGGCGCGGATCATGGGAGCGCGGTACTCGTTTTACCTGCTGGCCGACTCGAAGGAGGGGCAGGCGAAGGAGGCCGACATCACCCGCACCGCCGTCAGCACCCAGCCGACGCACGGCAACCTCCGCCACGGGTTCGTCTACGAACGCGTCCCGCACATCACGCTCAAAGCAATCGCCAACAATGCGGAAATCGACGTCATCTGGGAGAAGTTCCAGCAGCGACTTGAGCCCCTCCGCGCCGCGCTCAACAAAGCTCTCGGCAAGAAGTGGGAAGAATGGGAAATCCCGCGCGAGCTGGACGAACAGAGCCGCGCCCGTAAGGAAGCGGTAGATGTACACGCCCGCTGGTGGGAACAGCAAATCGCCCGCCAAAAGGAAATCGACGCCTCCATCGCTGCCAAGGCCGAGTTCGAGCATCTCTACGACAAACCCTACGAGGACAAGAAGAAGGTCCGCGTGGCCGGACCGTTCACCGTTGAGAGCCTCTCGCCGCACCGCGTGCTCGGCGTCGGCGCGGATGACGAGCTCCTCGACCCACACAATCAGAGCCGCGACCGTGAGGGAGCGGGTTCCGAGACCGACTTCGCGACGATGATCCTGGAGAACCTCAAGACCGCGGGCGTCCAGCAAGCCCACAAGGAGGACAAGATCGCGTTCACGTCTCTCACGCCATGGCCGGGGCGATATGTATGCGCCGAAGGGCGGTACATCGAAGGCGAAAACGGCGGCGGCAAGGAGAAGCGGGCGGGCATCTTCGTCGGCCCGGAGTTCGGCACCGTCGCTCGGCAGGACCTCGTGACCGCTGCCCGCGAAGCCGGCGACGCCGATTTCGACGTGCTTATCGCGTGTGCGTTCAACTACGAGGCCCACGCTTCAGAATTCAGCAAGCTCGGCCGCCTCCCCGTTCTCAAGGCTCATATGAATGCAGACCTTCACATGGCGGAAGACCTCAAGAACACCGGCAAGGGCAACCTCTTCGTCATCTTCGGCGAGCCGGACATTGACATCATCAGTACGAATGGCAGCAAGATTCAGGTGAAGATCAACGGCGTCGACGTATTCCACCCCAGCAGCGGTGAAGTTCGCAGCGACGGCGCCGAGGGCATCGCGTGCTGGTTCATCGACACCGATTACAACGAGGAGAGCTTTTTTGTCCGCCACGCGTACTTTCTCGGCGCGAACGACCCGTACAAGTCGCTCAAGACAACCCTCAAGGCCGAGATCAACGAAGACGCCTGGGCCACGCTCAACAGCGACACGTCCCGACCCTTCGATAAGCCGCAATCCGGCCGCATCGCGGTCAAAGTCATCAACCACCTCGGCGACGAGGTGATGAAAGTTTTTCGGGTGGAGTAGAGCTTTGCTGATACAAAACTATGGCCTATTCTGGAGGCGAGATTCGGTCCTATGGGGACGAGGCCGAATGGCAGGCCGCCTCGAAGGTAAACTAGCGGGGAGCAAGCGCAGCAATCCAGTTGACTTTCGCGAACAGCAGGGGATCTACTGCCTTTACGATGAAAACTTCAGACTTGTATATGTCGGACAAGCGGGAGGAAAGAATAAGCAGAGACTCTTCGCGAGACTCAAGCAACATCGGACAGATGCGGTCTCCAACCGTTGGACTCGATTTTCTTGGTTCGGAATCCGCCAAGTACTGCAGAGCGGAGAATTGAAGGCCATCAAACAGGCGGCTCATCCCCAGACTAGTGACGTGCTAAATCACATCGAAGCAATTCTCATTGCTGCAGGAGAACCGGTGCATAACCGCCAAAGTGGAAGATTCGGGGATGCCGTAGAGCAATATTTTCAGTACCAGGATGGCAAAAATCCATCTCGGCCCGTCGATCAAATAATTCAAGACCTGTTGGCACATCGGAAAAAGTGGTTTCGTTGAACGGTCGCATCGCTTATACATATACCGACAACCTTGCCAGTCTTCACGGCGACGAACAAGCGTTTGCGAGGACGACGGGACTTGACGTTCAATTGAACGTGTCCAATCGGCGGATACAATGTAACTTCGGCGACGAGGTGTTGAGAATGTTCAGAGTGGAATGATGAAAATGCAGGATGATTTAGTTCCGGGGCGACCGATAGCAGTCGAGACAAGGTCTGTAGTGCAAAGCCGTCAGACGTTAAAGTGCCTTGCTCGCGAATTTTTGCGGCTGTCCGGTCGGTTTGACCGTTTTGTCTCATTGTCCGAAAAAGTCCGTCACCTGGCGGAAAATGTACATCAATGCGCTGTGCAGGCCGGTCGGCTATTGGTGTCCGCGATCGACGCCGGAGCATTTCCGGGTTCCGCACGGGAGAGGAACGGCGATTGGTGGGATAGACGGATAGGGCGCGTTCCGGGCGGTCCGTTTGCCATTCCCGGAACATTTCAATGGAAACTTGGGGATCCATTGCCACACCAAGCACCGGCCTATCTCGTCGCCGCCGCCGGCGCTTTTGACGCCCAACAGTTCAGTGCCGTTTGGATGTTTGCAGTCGGATCGTGGCTGGTGCGGGACTTTCCAGATCGGTTTCGAGACAAAGCTCGTTCATACGATTGGAGCCAAATCCTAACCGACAAGGCGGGTTACCCAATTGGAAAAAATGGGAAACGTCTGGAACCGCGATGGTACAAGAACGGCAAACTTCTGCCCAAGAGCTTTGAGTACGCATTCCAGAAAGATGGAGCAAATTATAGCGGGCGCTTGAATGGGCGCCTCGTGCTTCGTGAAGAGTTGTACGACGAGGCAGACTGGCTAGCGCACTTGCGCATCCGGGCCGAGGTCTATAGCGACGCCTGCAGGGTCTTGGCAGAACTGATCGATCCTGACGAAGTGGCCTCCAGTCATCTTACGAGTATTCCCATTCAGTACGTGACTCGCTCACAATTTGCCGCCATCGTGAGTCGTTCTCCCCGAACGTTCGAACGAATCAAAGATTTGCCCCCTCCGGCCATCGCGGGTGGCATGGGAAAACCTTCGGAATGGATATGGTCGGACATTAAGCCTTGGTTGGAAAGGAAGTTTGGGCGCAATCTTCCCGATCAATTTCCTGGTGACAAATTCATTCGCCAATAATCCCGCATCGGGATTAACGGAAATTTCCCCCCCCCCCCCCAAAAAAAAAACAAAAAAAAAACACCCCCCCTTGTTTATCCACCTTTTCCCACAAAAAAAAAAAATGAGGGGTTTTTCGCCTTTATCCCCCCCCCCATTTCCCC
>Ga0187893_10012342_pt1 | contig 12141 bp, 18 predicted proteins | sample MA1701074metaG_FD_139574 | JGI IMG/M metagenome (GOLD analysis project Ga0187893, IMG submission 139574) | White microbial mat communities from a basaltic lava cave in the Kipuka Kanohina Cave System on the Island of Hawaii, USA - MA170107-4 metaG ... | reverse complement strand
TACCTGGAATGTATTTGGATCAATTTTGACGACTTGACTGCCAGAAATCCCTACACCGAATCTTACAGCGATCAAGTATTGATTTTTTGCATCCCATTGATAACCAGAAAATGCCGGATTGCCTGTTGCTAAACCAGTTTCCGTTACGTTCTCAGCGGTCTTCGATGTGTCTATCCGTATCAATCCGCTTGTATCGAAATCACGAGCATCTAGAAAGAAACGATGATTACTGAAGTCGAGAGCTCCCTGAGTACCAACCCCTGCATAAGCTGCCAGGATGCTTGGGTTGATGCTACTTATCGGTTTTTGTGGATCGAAGCGTATGACCTCAGAGCCTGTGGCTATGCTACCTCGTGAAGCCAGTAATGTCCCTGCGAGAACGGGAGATGCGGGCAGTAAGAGCGTGAGAACAACAATGCTGAGATACATAGCAAGGCCTATTAAATAAGCCCGGCTAACTCCAGAGTCAGCAGTACGAAGGGCACCTGTGTTACTCATTTTTTCAGCAGCCAAACATTCTCTTTGGCGACACATTTCCCCTTCAATCCACCAGGGACTTCTGTGCTCGCAATGAGGTTTAACTCATACTTACCTGCGTAGTGTCGTTTGACTTCCTCGTTAGTAACTGAAAATGGAGGACCTTCCATCAAGCTTTGGTCGTAGTCATAGCAAATCAGCAACTGTGGAGCCTTGCCTGTGATCTCTGTGAGGTGCACTGCATATCGGTTGCGTATTTCTTCCGGGAAGGCTACTAACGCCGCCCTGTCATATATGGCATCGACTGGGCCAAGCAGCTTTCTAGACAAAGCAAAGATGTCACCAACAAATATGTCGAGATTGTTTGCGCTCCACTGCCCTACTTCCCCAACTGTTGATACTTCTGGTTGTAGCCCAAGTTCCATGAATAACTGTTCAATGGCGATTTGACTCAATTCAGCTCCAGCCACACGATAGCCGTTTGATAGCAACCAGGAAATATCAAGTGTTTTGCCGCACAACGGTACAAAAATACGCCTGCCCTTCGCTAAAGACAGCTCGTTGAAGTGTTTGACCAGTACTGGGTTAGCCGTGCTTTCGTGGAAGGCAATTTCTTTTTTCTCCCACCTCTGGTGCCAGAAACTTGGATCCATTTTCAATTCCATTCGCACAGTCGAGAGCCAATTGCAAGTCTGGTCGCTCGTTTGTTTGGTTTGACGAACGAGAGAGACACACCATACCCGCGCACAGATAGACTGTCTCTGGATCGCTCTCTCCTCCATCTGCAACGCCTCAATAACTCATTGCAAATACTTTCATTTTTGACACAACCACGTTGATTTTCCGTGATGGAATCACTTCTATAGTTGAATCGCCGACAAATTCTCCCGTAAAATTCCCTTCCCCAGTGTCCGACGGAAGGTTGATCTTCGATGAGATCTGCAGCGACGGCACAGGGCGTTCTTCACGCACACCACCACTCGGAAGACGGACTTGTCTTTTCCATCATCGGTCCGCTGGATTCTAACACGACCGGCCTGGCCTGGCGGACCGCGCTGAACAGTCTGCAACTGGCGAATCCGCGCCGCTTGATTATCGATGCGGCGCGGCTGACCTATTGCGACGGAGCCGGGGCGGCCCTACTACGGGAACTTTGCCGCCGTCAGAGCCGTCGACATGGAACCTACGAAATCCGATCTCTTGATCCCGCCTATCAGGCGCTGCTCGACTTGTACGAACGGTCGGAAGGCCAGAACCCGGAACCGGCTGCGCCGGCGGCCTCGCCGGTGGAACAGATCGGTCGTGCGACCGTCATGCTGGGGAACGACATCGTGGACTTGATCGCATTCGTGGGCGAACTCTGCGCCGCTTTGGGACGAGCGCTTCGACATCCGGGCCTCGTTCGGTGGAGGGATCGGTTCTTGACCGCCTTCCTTCTTTCCCCCCCAGACAGCAAGACACAATCGCCCATTCTCTTTTCCTGTCGCGCTTGGCCCAATCAATCGCTATAATCCTGCTCTCCGAGCGGAAGCCGAAGCAAACGGCAGCGTCGTGGGATGAATTAGCCAAGAGAGGGCATTGCATGGATCCAATCAAGTCGTTCATGGTTCCGAGTGAGAAGTTTATTACGGTTGAGCGGGGTACGGATGTGCAAACGGCGGCACGGCTTATGCGCGATCGCCGCATCAGCAGCCTATTTGTGACGAATGGAAAGGAAATCATCGGCATCCTTACGGATACCGATATGGTCCGGCGCGTGGTCGCGGCTGGAGTCGATACCCTCACGACAACGGCTGAAAAGATTATGTCGGCTCCGATTCTGACGATTGAAGAGGATAAGACCGTATTAGATGCCAGTGATCTCATGGCCAACACGCATATCCGACATCTCGGCGTGACGCAGGGTGGGAAAATGGTCGGCATGATTTCTGTGCGCGACATCCTGTTGTTCTTAACGAATCTCCGAAAGAAGTGATTCGATGGGGGAAAAGCCGGAAAGGGCGAAAAGCGATTTTCCTGGCAGTTTCCGTAGACACCCTCGGCTTTGGAACATGGGGCATGACTATACGCTCCCCCTCCTTCTCTTGGTCCTAGCCACGTTATCAAGCTGTGCCAACGAAAACCTCGTTGAAGTCCGCGCTGCTACGCCCGTTCAGACAGGGACCTTTCAGGCGCCCTACGATGCGCTGGCCACCTGTGCGAAGGAACGCATTACAACGGACGTGTGGCCCTTCGGCCCGCCCACCGTACACTGGAAGCGAGAGAAGGGTCTCCCGCTAATTCGTGTCTACGCCACCTACTCACGCTCCACGTTATTTGACGTCACGTTTCAACAAGCCCAACCCGGCCACACCGCTGTAGAATATCGTCGAGGCCTTGAAGGTCCCGACATCCAGAAGCAAATCTGGGGCATCATTGTGTCCTGCGCCCAACAAGGTCTTGCACCAGTCAACTAGCCTACTCCAACGATTGGACAGGATCATCAAGTGGCCATACATCTCTCCATTGTCATTCCAGCTTTTAATGAAGAGCATCTGATTGAACGCTGCCTGCAGTCCATTTCTGCATCACTTGCCGCAAATTTCACGTCCCGTCTCACATCGGAAATTATTGTTGTCGACAATAATTCCACCGATAATACGGCCAGCCTCGCAAGACAGGCAGGTGCTCAGGTCGTGTTTGAGCCCATCAATCAAATCGGCAGAGCCCGCAACGCCGGCGCAGCTGAGGCGACAGGAGATTGGTTGCTGTTCCTGGATGCGGACAGTGAGTTAAACCCGGGCTTGCTAGCTGATATCTTGCGATTGATCGAGGAAGGTAAGAGCGTGGGTTGTGGCTGCACACTACAGATGCAAGGCTTGCCATGGTGGGGAAACTGGATATTCCAACTGTGGAAGGGTACGTCGATTCTGTTTCGCTGGGCGTCGGGTGCGCTGGTCGTCTGTCGAAGCGACGCGTTTCGTGATGTCGGTGGGTTCGACCAGGAACTCTACGCTGCTGACGAAATACGATTAAGTGGTCATCTGAAGCAGTGGGGGCGGCAACGCGGTCTTCAATTCAGCATCTTGAGAACGCACCCGTTGGAGACTTCCTCACGCAAGATTGCCCTCTACTCCGCGCGAGAGATTATCGGTCAGATCTTGCGCGTCATGCTCCATCCTCATCAGACATTGCAAGACAAGAAACAATTATCGGTTTGGTATGATGGGCGGCGTTGAGTCAGGTTTATCTGGTTTCTTCGGTCTATTTCGACTGTTTGGTTCGACGAACGAGAGGAGCAAGTCGGACCCGACCATCAACGGTGTGATACTCTTTCGACCATCAGGAGGACACCAACCGTGACAGAACCGGAACCCATTCGGGTGTTTGACTCGCAGGGCGAGGATTATAAGCGCGCCTTTCAGGTCTTTCTCGACCACACCGATCAGAAACGGAACGCGAAACGGTTGTTGCAGAAGCTGGTGGACGACTTGCCCGCGCGCAAGGTCTTCATTGACGCCGGCGCCGGCAATGGGGAAGTCACCTGCGCCTTCGCCGGAGCCTTCGACCGCACCATCGCGATTGAACCGAACACGTATCTGTTGACCCAGCTCCAGTGTGCCATCCCACAGGCCGACGCCATCGGCACGTCGATTCTAGCAACCAATCCGAAGGTCCAGGGCGATTTCGTCCTCTGTTCCCATACTCTCTATTACATTCCGGCTGAGGAATGGCTTGCGCACCTCGAACGGCTCGTCTCCTGGATGTCCCCCACCGGCGTCACCGTTGTCGTGCTCCAGAACCGCGGCACCGCCTGCATGACGATGCTGGAACATTTCTTCGGGCACAGATTCGACCTCGGCGCGCTCGCCGACACCTTTCGCGCAAAACACGGCGACAGTTACGACGTCACCACGACTCTCGACCCCGCCCATGTGGAGACCTCAGAGGCCGCCGCGGCCTACACCGTCGCCGAATTCATGCTCAATCTCCTGCCAATCAGCCAGCCTCCTGCCCGGCGCGACCTGGAAGCCTATGTCGCATCAAATTTTGCCACCTCCGACGGCACTCATCGCCTCTCAGTCCACCAAGACTTTCTCCAAGTCCGAGCACGGCGGTAACCCCTCCAACGCGCGGCGCGGATCTGGTCTGTCTGGTTTCTCTCGTTTGTTTCGTTTGTCTGGTTCATTTGGTCGGGGAACGAAATAAACTAGATAAACCAGATAGACCAAACCAACCAACCTGACTGCCCATCCCTGATAACGCTGAATGTGTTCAATCAGAATTCCCTCGTTGCCATGGTCAGAAACTACCCTATTTCTAGGCCAATTGACGTCTCCTGCTATACTCTTCCCCAGAATGCCGTAGTGTCATCCGGATATCGATAGAATGCCTATGGAAACTACAACCAGTATCGTCCTGCCTGATTTTCTTCCCTACTTACTGGCAATTTTCGGATTGCTCGTCCTGTGGCAATACCATCAACTGCGCGTGATGAAGGGGCGAATTCTGGCCATCGATATTTTTGACCGATCGGGCATCCGTATGTATCTCTATGCGGTAGCCGACGATCTACACGCGTGCGAGGTGTGCCGCTCCGCTCATGGAATGGTTTTCCCTCCCAGCGAAGTGATGAAGAGCCAGTTCTCGCCGATTAAGGGAACATGTAAGAGCCCCGCCCGTTGCATCGGCTTCCTCGTCGGTTTATACGGCGCATGGCCCGAAGCGAACCAGGTCGTCCAACGATTACGATTGTCCCGCAAGCGCGAACCGATACAGTTGGACCAGGATGGATTGCGAGAGATGATTCTTGGTCCCTGGGAGCGGAGCATCAGCGCCAACACCGACCGGTTTGGTATCTACGTGCTGGAAGCTGTCTTGGGAGATTGCACAAATCCAAGTCCCGCGATGGAGAAATACCGTGATACGCTTGAATATGCTAAGGAGGTTCGACATTTGCCTCTGATCGTGCCGGTATATTTTCGCCTCGTGGAACTCTTGAGTAAGCAGGGGCAAACAGCTGAAGCGCTCCATTTCATCGAGCAGTTTGAGAAACGTTATAAGGGGAAAGAATCGGGACCTTATGCGCCTACCGAGAAGGAGTTGGGTCTCATGACGCTCAAGAAATCCCACTTGAAAAACGCTGCACGAACAACCACGCTCGCTCCAACGACTTGAAATATTTCCTGGATAATGTGGTCAAAATTTAAGGGCAGTAACTGTCGTGACTGTCAATCGTGCTGAGGTGTGTTTCGTTCATCACGTCTGGGAGCGAAATAAACCAGATACACTCGCCAGGCTCTCTTCAGGCGCAACCATAGACCCGCCCAGACAGAAAAAGTAGAATGAACTGATTTCGTCAATGTGTGAGAGAGCAGGATGGAAGACGCTCGCTCCGTCGAAGTGATGGAAATCCTCGTCTGTGCAGGCGGCGTCGTGTATGGCTTTGTATTGGCCTATGGGCTCAAGCAGCAATGGCGCTGGCTCCTCGATCCACCAGAATGGACATCTGTGATCTATTTTCCCACAGTCGTCAAAATGATGTGGGGTCCCAAACATGTTCGTAGCTTTGCATATTTGACGGCCTACGGCTCTCTCGCGATGAGCCTCATTTGTCTCACGCAATCAGTGATTGATGCGTTCTAGGCAAGCGACCACGAACCGGCGCCGTAGACAAGAGTTTAGCTTTCTCGTGGTCCTGTTATAATCAGACGGCTGTGAGGCTTACTGATGCGGCGGCGATACGATCACGTTGACCTGAGGGTGCACAGTCTGGCCGAGGCGCGCCCCTTCTACGAAGCAATACTGCCTGCACTGGGGTTCACACGCAACGTCAAGGTCGAAGGCTGGCTGCAGTACGAAGCTGCCGGAGCGGATGGTGCCACTGAGTTTTTCGGTGTCACCGAGTCATCCCGGCATATCGCCAACGAGTGTCGAATCGCCTTCTGGGCTGATAATACCAGCGAGGTCGACCGTTTGGCTGAAATCGTCGTCCGGGCGGGAGCTCGGAACGTCGAAGGTCCTGGAAACTACGAAGGACATGGCTACTATGCCGTCTTTTTCGAGGATCACAGCGGCAATCGTCTGGAAATCTGTCATCGCTCCGAAGGGGCCAGATGAGTCACGGCAGGACACGCCGTCAGAACTCATTTCACAGCGCAGGCGAAGTTCTGGATTATCTGGTTTCTTATCGTCTGCTTGGTTCGAGGCAGGAGCATGCACGGCACCAACTGCTTGACTGAGCAGTCTCTTTGCGCGTAGCATCGCAGTCAAGACGTTTCAGCCACGCTGACTGTCTTATCTCTCGCGCTTCTTCGCTCTTCCTAACGCGACCGATTCTCCAGTCTCCGCCGCTCCAACGCCGGTATGACACTCCGTATACGTTCACGGGACGAACACATCTCGGCAAGGAGGTATTCACATGGCAACGCAGAGGCCCATTACCGACCGCATACTCGAACTACTTGGAGACTCCAAGGATTGCGAATTCGATGCCTTGGTGGCGCGCTCTCCTGAGTTCAACGCCAGCGACATCTATAACGAGATCTCTCGCTTGAGCCGAACAGGCAAGGTGACCATCACACGAGGCGTAGGTACCTTCACCATCAGACAAGCTGCGGTCGCCAGCTAAGCACCTGGATTGAACATGGCCAGGCCATCTTTTCCGGCACGTGGCGGGGATCTGGTCCGTTTGATTCCTTGGTCTATCTTGTTTGCTTGGTTCATTCGGTCTCGAAATACAACAATCCAGATGAACGAGACAAACTAGATACGCTCGCCTGGCTCCCCTCACCTCACACAATCATGGACGACGACAACCTGAATAAGTAGAATGTCTCCATTTGTCCACCGCCCATACAGGTTTCAGCATTACGTGAAACGGTCGGTGCATGAACCAACGGAGATTGTCTCATGAGTGACGCGCAGCCCATCCTGCTTCGATTCGCCATCGTTCTTGTGCTGTCGATCATCTGCCTCACCGCGCCTGCGTGGGCGGACTTCAAAGCAGGCGAGAAGTCCTATCAGCGCGGCGACTACGCCACGGCTTTGCGTGAGTGGCAACCGCTGGCCACGAAGGGACATGCCGTCGCGCAATACAATCTCGGCCTGCTCTATGCCAATGGCCAGGGCGTCCCGAAGGACGATGCTCAAGCGCGATTGTGGTACGAGAAAGCTGCCGTCCAGGGACACGCGGACGCTCAGGTCAATCTGGGGAGATTATATGACTATGGAAGGGGTGGCCCACAGGATTTCAGGATGGCTGTGAGGTGGTATCGTCGAGCCGCAGATCAAGGCAATAGCTTAGCGCAAACAAGACTTGGCCTCCTGTATGAGCGTGGGGACGGCGTGACGAAGGACTATGTCCAGGCCTATATGTGGTACAAGCTGGGAGCCGCGAATGGCGGAAACACCGGAGCCATGATGCGCGATGAGCTCGCCATCAAGATGACCTCTGACCAACTGGCCGAGGCAAAGAAGTTGGCGCGGGAATGGAAGCCGAATGGCAAATAAGTGACAACCAACTCACATGACGTATTATTAAAGTCTTACATCATAAATTCAACTGATGCATCTGTTTCAACAGTATCGCTTGTAGGCCATGCTGTCGCTAGAGTTCGTGCTAGGCTCGAATGAGAAGGTGGTCGATGAGCGCGGCGTCTTCAACGTGCGTGCCCGTGGGAGTATGGATAAATCGTTTCAGTCTCATCCGATCGGTTGGGTCAACCCGAATCACGCCCACCGTGATCCAAGGCGTACGAACCCAGCTGACGACCGCCAGTCGGATGTCTATAAAGGCCTCCTCGCCTTCCAACCATAGTTGTACCTTCACAAGATCCCCTGCTCTCAGGTGATCGGGGGTGACAAGCGTATGCCCTTCCCCTGAGCTTTCGAGCACGCATCCGTCAGCTTGAAGCTTGGTGGTCGCGCTGGCGAGCACGCAGTCAATAGTAAATCTTGGGCTACCCACCGCTGTCTGTGCTATCTCCTGAGTCATCATGGTAGACGAAGGGTAGTGTGGGAATGGGGTGCCCGGCTATTCCTCAAGAGATGGGGGATGCTTCCCCGAAATGGTGATGATCGCAAGACACAGTGGAGCCGCTCCCTTACAAATTGGACTTGCAAATGCCTTGCGCCTAGAATAAAAAAGATTAGGTTTTGCCGTCACTTTGGAGAAGGAGTGAAGCCTATGACACGATTCAGCAATTCAACAGTCGCGGTGCTGACAGGAGTTCTGGTTATAGCAGGAACCGTCGCACTGGCTCTTCAACCGGCATTTGGCGAAGGTGGTGCACGAAGAGATGTTGTGCTGCATGCCTCCGAGTTTGCACGTGCAGAAGCTGCCGGGCCTGCCTCACTTTCCAAAAACGCGACGATTATGGATCGGGATGGAAAAGTGCTTCGCGAGGGCAGAAATGGTTGGACATGCATGCCCGACAATCCCGACACGCCAGGCACTGACCCAATGTGCATGAACGAACCGTGGTTCAACTTTAGGGACGCGAAGAAGAACAAAAAGAAGCCGACTTACACACAAGTCGGTATTGCGTATATGCTACAAGGTGACACCCCCGTAAGCAATACGGATCCCTACGCGAACACACGAAAGCCAGGAGATGATTGGGTCGAAGAACTCGGCGCACACATCATGATTCTCGTACCGAACGTGGAGGCGCTGAAAAACATCTCGACCAATTCGAAAAACGGCGGACCATGGGTCATGTGGCCTGACACACCCTATGCTCACTTGATGATCCCCATCGATAGTTATCCATCACACTAGGCTGCGGCCGACAGATTTTGTTGGGAGGGATGGTCCAGCGGAATACAGGTTGCCCCTGCCCCCTCCTCTCTCACAAAACTCCCTTCACCTCCAGAGCGATGGATACCTCTCCGACTTTGCAGTAGACTTGCCCATTACAGTTGGTTGAGACCGCTTGGCCTACCAACGGCTGACAGAAGCAGCCTCACTGGTGATTTTCACGGAAGGGAAGCGCATGGCACATACCGTCCGGCAAGCCACCATTCGTGACATGGAGCAACTCGTCCCGCTGTTTGACAAGTATCGTCAGTTCTATGGCCGTGCGAGTGATCTTCAGGCTGCAAGAGAGTTCTTGCTGGCTCGCTTTAACAACGACGAGTCCACCGTGTTCATCGCACATGAGGGCGAGATGGCTCTTGGCTTCACACAGCTGTATCCGAGCTTTTCATCGATCACACTCGCTCGTATCTTCGTACTCAATGATCTTTTCGTCCACGAGCAGGCGCGTAGACAAGGAGTGGCCTCTGCTCTGATGCGTGCTGCCGTACGATTTGCAACTGCCCTGGGTGCGGATCGCCTCTTACTGTCAACGGCCATCACGAACGATGGTGCTCAGGCGCTGTATCAGTCGGCTGGCTGGAAGCGTGATGATCAATTCTTGGTCTACGATCTTGCCATCCCGACATGATCTGAAGGAGAGCAAGGATGCCATAAGCTGGCCCCTGTCGCACCTCTTCCAGGATTACATGCCCCCATTTGAAGTGTCCGTCAAACCCGTATCAGCTCATCCCGACGCCTATTTCTTTCCTCCGCAACAAACCGCTTGGACTTAGGTCCCAATTCTGGCAGGATGCCACCGCTGCAAGACCGTCTGGATCATCTATAGGAATAGGCCATGCCGGAACCTAAGGATCAGATTGTGTCGTCTATCGTCAAAGCTCGCGCTGAGTTGGAGGTTGCCCTGTTTGAACTCGAGAAGTTGCCGGCAATTAGTTAGTCAAAGTTCCGTCTTCTTTGCGGCACACGCACTCAACAACTTTCTGACCGTGACGGGAGGAACGGTGGAACTGCTCTCGCTATCACTGGCAGGCCACCCCGATCCCAAAGTTCACACTGGGATTGAGGCCTTGCAACAGGCAACCAACTTGATGACATACACCGTCGGCCGATTGATGAACGCCTCGACCGACCGAGACGCGAAGCTGCGGTTTGAAAAGGTAGATCTGCCAGTCATGGTGAAACATTTCTGCCTTTATTATGAACGCTTTGCAGATCGGAAACAGATTCGTTGTCTCTTCGAGCCCGCGATCGATGTTCCCTCAGTTTGGACGGATCGGGTTGCGACTGCCGCCGTGCTGGATAACTTGTTCTCGAATGCGGTGAAATACTCGCCACCCAAGACACGTATATGGGTTGATGTATTCGCTGATCGCGACAGGGTGGTCTGTAGTGTCCGCAACGAAGGCCCTGGGCTGAGCGAAGAAGACAAAGCTAAACTATTCCAACCGGGGGCACGACTGACTCCCAAGCCTACGGGCGGAGAACCTTCTTCAGGATATGGCTTAGCCGTCGCAAAGGAGTTCATTGACCGGTTGGGGGGGAACGATTTGGTGTGAAAGCGCATTAGGAGAGGGAACCCGGTTCTCATTTCGACTCCCCTGCTACCAGGAAGCGGTTCATGGATTGGTGGAGCAGTCGCCTTCGATCCCCGACAATGGAATCGACCAAAGCGACGCCACAAGGTAGAATAGCCGCATTTCTTCTCTTGCATCACAAGGATTTACCACACTGCGCGAGTCTTGGAGCTCATGCCATGGCAAGTAATGTCACGTATACCGTTACTGCCCTGCTGGATGTCAATCCCATTCAGGACATCGACGATAGGGCGGAAAGTCGCTCCTACATCGTTGCCGACCATGATTCCGGCAAGGCGGTCATCATTGATGCCGTCTTCGAAAACGTCGATCGCGATCTCAAAACAATTAAAGAATTGGGCTTCATTCTCACCTTTGCCGTCGAAACGCATATCCATGCCGACCACATTACCGGGGCCTCGATGATCAAGGATCGCACCGGAGCAAGAATAGTCTATGGCGGCGCCGTAGAAGGTCTGGTCACGGGTGCGGATCTGTTCCTGCATGACGGGCAGGAGCTGCATTTCGGTAGCACGACGATGAAGACGCTGGCCACCCCCGGCCACACCGACAGCTGTACCAGCTACGTCTTGCCTGGCGCGGTGTTCACAGGCGATTCCTTGTTGATACGCGGCAATGGCCGCACGGATTTTCAGGGTGGCTCCGCGGAAAAGCTTTTCGACTCAGTCCGCAAGAAGCTTTTCGTGCTGCCGGATGAGACGATTGTGTATCCCGGACACGATTATACCGGCAGAGTGTCGTCCACCATCGGCGAGGAAAAGAAGTTCAACGAACACCTGAACCTTGGGGTCGACAAGCATACATTCGTCGCCATCATGAACGGGAAGAAGATAACACGACCTGCAAAAATGGACATTGCACTGCCCGCCAACATGAATGCGGGCCGCATGATCTGGGACGAAAAAGGATCGAATCGCGGGGGCACAGCCTTCTCCTCCCAGACTTCCATCATAGAATCATTTGATGCGTGACGATCAAACGGACTTTGAAGTCACATGTTCAAGATGAAATGCCGCCTCGCCTGGTTGTCCCCAGCCTTCATCGCGTTCCCACTTTTCGCAGCGCAAGCTGAACAGGTCACGGGTACCGCAACCTATTTGCAACGCATCGCGTTGCCGCCGAACGCTGTGTTCGATGCGCACGTGGAGGATGTGTCACGCGCCGATGTGCAAGCTGAATCGATCGGCTCGGTGCGCATCATCGGGCCAGGCAATCCGCCGATCATGTTCGCGATCGACATCGACCCGCAACGGATCGATGAGCGCCACC
>Ga0187893_10012341_pt1 | contig 12141 bp, 11 predicted proteins | sample MA1701074metaG_FD_139574 | JGI IMG/M metagenome (GOLD analysis project Ga0187893, IMG submission 139574) | White microbial mat communities from a basaltic lava cave in the Kipuka Kanohina Cave System on the Island of Hawaii, USA - MA170107-4 metaG ... | reverse complement strand
GGGACTTCGTCCCTACGTGCCCTTTCTTGTTGCCCCGTTGACTTCTTGCCTTTCTTTGCCCTTTCGTATTTCGAATTCTGAACTCTGAACTCTCACTTCCAATCGACATTCGAATATCGCCCATCGGTCATCAAAAACGCCCGTTTTCACCCAAAAAAACAGGGCGCCAACCCTTCGAAAAAGTTTTTGGATAGCGCCTGCGGAGTTATTAGGGTATTGAACCCCCGCGGGATTCGCGGGGGTGGCATGACCGCCGAACGATTGCGGCGGCGGGAAGGAGTGTTAGCATGATCGGCATGAAATCCAAATCGATCCTGATCGCGGCGCTTATCATTTCCTCGGCGGCGACACGGTCCATGGCGGGCGGCGAACCCGCAAGACCAAGGACCGGCCGATGGCGGGCCAAACTGGAAATCCCGCAGCGCGAAATCCCCTTTGAATTGGACCTGTCGTCGTCCGGATCGGCATGGAAGGCCGTTGTCATCAACGCCAAGGAGCGGATCGAACTTTCCAATGTCATTCTCGACGGCTCTCAGCTTGTCATTCGATTTCCGCATTATGACTCTGAAATTCGCGCGACGCTCGAATCGGACGGCGGACGGATGAGCGGTGAATGGGTCAAGCGGGCCGGACCGGACAAATGGACCAGACTTCCCTTTCACGCCAAGGCCGGCGACGACCCTCGCTTTCCGGGCCGATTGGATTTGCCTTCGGCCATGCGCGTCGCGGGCCGTTGGACCGTCAAGTTTGAAAAAAGCGAGGACCCCGCCGTCGGAGTCTTTGAAGCCCTTCCCGATGGAACGCTCACCGGCACGTTTCTGACCACCACCGGCGATTACGGCTTCCTCGCGGGCAAAGTCTCCGGCCCCGTGGTGCGGCTCTCTTCCTTTGACGGCGCCCACGCCTTCCTATTCCACGCCGAGTTATCCAACGAAGGCGAATTGCACGGCGACTTCTGGTCGCGCGACGCCTGGCACGAAACCTGGACCGCCAGACCGGACGCGGAAGCCAAACTGCCCGACGATTTCGAGCTGGCCAAGACGCGTGAGGGCGTGAAACTCGATGACTTGATTTTTCCCGACCTCGACGGACGCAGGAAATCGCTCAACGATCCGGCCTTCGCGGGAAAGGCGCGAATCATCGAAGTCTTCGGCTCCTGGTGCCCCAACTGCAACGACGCCTCGAAATTCTTCGCGGAGTTGGACGCTCTGTATCGCACGCGCGGTTTGTCCATCGTGGGCCTCGCGTTTGAACTGACCGGCGATTTCACGCGGGACGCCGAGCAGGTGCGGCGTTTCGCGGCCTTTAACGGCGTAAAGTATCCGCTTCTGGTGGGCGGTGTGAACGATCGCGAAAAGGCCTCGGCAGCCTTTCCGCTCCTGCAAAAAATCAACGCCTATCCCACGGCCGTAATCCTCGACGGTCGCGGAAACGTCCGCGCCGTTCACTCCGGCTTCTCCGGACCGGCCACCGGCGACGCCTACGCCGCCCTCCGCGAACGATTCACCACCCTGATCGAAAATCTCCTCGCCGAGTCGCCTTGATGGCCTTGCGCTAGATAATCAGTTTGGCCTTGATCTCGTCCACCATGCCCGCCGTGGATTCAGCGGCGAAAAAAAGCGTTATATCTGATGGACCGATGGGGTAGAACAGGCGGTCACGTTGGAGGGGATCCCGATGGGCCCAGGCCGCTCAAGTGGGTTTCGCACGTTGTTCACCGCCGCGGCGGTGATGGCTGGGGCGGTTCTTTCACCGTTTACTCAGCCGACCGCGCGGGCGGATTTCATCCCCGGGCATATCTTTGTCGCGGACACAACGAGGAAGCATTGTGCGGGGCCGCCGCGGTACACATGGGATCGTATTTGGGAGATTGATCCGGAAACGGGAGTTTCATGGCTTTTCGCCGAGCTCGCGGAAGAATGGTGCGGCGGGATCCATGGGTTGGTGTTTACGCCTGACGGCACGCATCTTCGTGGGGCGACCGACGGTCCAAGCCGAGTTTTCGAGTTTGACTCGGACGGCCACTTCGAGGTGATCCACGACATCTCCGACGGGATCGTTGCACCGTTCGGAAAAAGCAGCATCACTTACGACTGCGATGGCAATTTCTACGTGGCCAGTTCCAACATGTACGCGTATTTCCGGCGGGCGGCGGTCCTTCGGTCGTGTTCGCGGACCAGACTGATGAGATCGGGACGAGTGGGAGCTCGATTGCTTTTGCGCCGTCTTGGGAAATGTATTTGGGGAAATATAGCGGGCCACATAATCAACTGCTCAGATTTGAAGGGGCGCATGCTGTGACCTTGTTGGACACCTACCCATTCAATATCTTCATCGGGACGGTGACGACGGACTCCTGCGGGCACGTCTTTGCTGGCTTGTCCAATGGAGAGGTCAATCGTTACCGTGGCGCGAACCCAGGGTCGAAAACATACATTACGACGCACATTCCTGTCGCGGGGATCCAATTGCGGTCGATTGCCTTGTCCCTTGACCATAGATTGCTGTACATGTCGGGTCCGTCCCCGGTGGTGTATTCACTGGACTTGGAGGATGGGACCATTGCCCTGGTCGCTGAAGTCAAGAGCGCGTGGCGCGTCGACGCGGGAATGGCGATCGCCCCCTACCGGACGGCACGGGAGGATTTTGATCACGACGGAATTGTGGGGACGCGCGACTTTGCGTATCAATTGCGGGAATGGACCGGCCCGGGTGTTCCGGCACCCTCGCCTTGTTTTCTTTCCGACGTAACCGGGGAAGGCGCGGTGGAAATGCGCGATTTCGCGCAACGGCAAGACAGTTTTCGTAGCGAATAATCTTTTTGATTGCGGTACAAAGCGTTTCACGCTATCGGGACTATCACGGAGGACGCAATACATGTTCACGCCACGTCTGGTATGCATGGTATTTATTCTCGTTACCGTTGCTTCATCCGCATGCGGGTTGCCTTGTGAAGGCACAGGCCCGGAACACGTGGGACAGTGGGACCCCATGATGCACTGGGACGAGGTGATCCCAGAGGGCTTTGAAACCAGACACGCGGTGCTCCTTCACACCGGCAAGGTGTTGTGCATTGATCCCGGGCAGTTCTTCACCCAGGGAAGCCTCTACTTGCTCTTCGACCCGGCTAATGACTCGATCAGCGCGGTTTATTCCATTCCCTTTGACCACAATGTTTTTTGTTCCGGACACAGTCAGCTTCCCGACGGACGCATATTGTTCCAAGGCGGAGAATGGACCCCTGCGATAGACAGGCGGACGTCACCGTTTGATCCCTCTGTCGGGGCGGGTGGGCATGGATGGAACGCTGCATCATGCGGACCCCGGGTTCAATGCGCCTGTGTCACTCGTCTTCGACAACTTCCAACTGCCTTGGAAACGCTTTGAACCTGCCCACGGATGTCGCCGACATCGACTGGGACAATGACACTTCGGAACCGGTCCCCCTGGACCTCGCCCGAAACGCGCGGAAGGTCGTGGCCCTGGACATCGGCGCCTACGAACTTCCGACCGACCCCGAATGCGGCGGCGGCGGACCGGGACCGCTGGATTGACGGCGTGCTTCCCGATCGTCACCATCAGCGCAATTCAGGTGAGATGGTGGTTGAACGATTCGGGAGCGAGGTAGATGGCACAACGAGTGGCGTACGGCGCCTTGGCCATCGTGGTGCTCGTCCTTTTGGTTCAACTCGACGCGGAAATCGGCACGGCCGCGCTCGCGATGGGCGGGGTCGCCGGGGAGCTCCTGGCGCGCGGGAGCGTCTTGCCGCTCGCATTTCTGATCGTGGTGCTTAAGGCCGCCTGGGAACTCGATGCGTTGGTCCGAGCCCGCGGCGCTGAGCCCCATCGCGCGTTTGCCTGTTTCATGACGGCATTTCTATTTCTTTGCCCCTGGCTTTCGGCCGGCGGGTTACTTGGCAACGACGTGCAGGACCGCGAAGGGTTGTATTGGCCCCTTACAGGCATCCTGTTTTCATTTCTCGGAACCGGAGCATTGACCCTTCTTCGCGGTCAAACCGCAGGCGCGGTGCGCGATGTCAGCGCGACCATGGTCATCATTCTTTATTCGGGGTTCCTCCCTTCCTTTGCCCTTCAGATTCGATGTGGAATCGGACTAATCGGACAAATTGGGGCGTGGTTGTTTCTCTTTGTTCTATTGACCACAAAGGCCGCGGACATCGGGGCCTATTTCGGCGGCTCGCTGTTCGGCCGGCATAAACTTGCCCCGAAAATCAGTCCCGGAAAAACAATTGAGGGGGCCGCTGGCGGTTTGATTTTCAGTGCTTCAGTCGCAGTTCTTCTGGGGTCGCTGGGTTCCATCCTTTCCTATTTTGAAATACCAATCTTTTCTGGATCGAGGATTTCCGAAATTATCTTGGCGCTGCGCTTGCCTTTCGAGCAAACGAATTTAAGCAACACTTTAGATTGCTTGATTTTCGGTTTCGCGATTTCCGCCGCCGGTCAGATCGGCGATCTTGTAGAGTCATGCTTTAAGCGTGACGCCGGGGCTAAAGACTCGGGTAGGATTCTTCCGCAATACGGTGGTATACTCGATCTGATTGACAGCCCTGTAGCGTCCATGCCGGCCGCGTGGTTCCTGCTGAGCGAGGTTTGGAGGGTATTATAGGTAGAGTTGCCATCGGGCCATTGGGTCGCGACGACAGGCAATAGGAGTTCAGACGGGTCGCGACGGCTTAAGTGCGGCCTGCCACGAAATTGGACCTTACGATACCGATAGACGACATGTCGCGGCGCGGGGCGCTGTTCGGACCGGCGGACCGGAATTTGCGGTTTGTGCGGGCGGCGTTCGATGTTCGGATCAGCGCCCGCGAGGGAAGCATTCACATCACCGGACCCGATGATGGCGTCCAGAAAGCCGCGTCGGTACTCGAGCGGCTTCAACAAGCGCTCAAGCGACATCCCGATCTCACGGATGAACAGGTGCAGGACACGATCGAGCACGCCTGTCAGAACGGGCGCGCAGGGACCGGTCCCGGATTCGATGTTTTCGGTTCCCATGTCTCCATTGTTCCGCGCGGGGAGGGTCAGCGGCGATATGTCGATTCAATTCTTCACAGTGACCTTACCTTCGGATTGGGACCGGCGGGGACGGGAAAGACGTACCTCGCCGTGGCGGTTTCGCTGGCGCTGCTCCGTCAACACAAGATCAAGAGGATCGTACTTGCGAGGCCCGCGGTGGAGGCGGGCGAAAAGCTTGGGTACCTGCCCGGCGACTTGCAGGCGAAAGTCAATCCATACCTTCGCCCGCTCTTTGACGCCATGCACGACATGATGTCGTTCGACCAGACACGCCGCCTGCTGCAAAACGACATCATTGAAGTGATCCCGCTGGCCTTCATGCGGGGGCGAACGCTGAACAACGCGGCCATCATCATGGACGAGGCCCAGAATTCCACGGCTTCGCAAATGTTGATGTTCCTGACCCGCCTCGGTCATCACAGCAAGATGGTTGTCACCGGCGACGAAAGCCAGAGCGATCTGGACAGCAAGGACAGCGGACTGGTTGACGCGGTGCGCCGGTTGGAGGGCGTGCCGGGCGTGAGCGTGGTTCGGCTTTCGAAATCGGACATCGTGCGTCACCCGCTCGTGCAGCACGTGGTGGAGGCGTACGACAAGAACGGGAAGCGTCCGCCATGCTAGGGTTTTCGATCCGTCGAAAATTGAGGGTTCGCGCGTCGCGCGAGGGCCGACCGGGGTCCGCGGGGTCCGGTCCCTGGCGATGGGTGAAGCCGGTCTGCCGAAGACCCATGCTGGCGTCGCTGGTTTTCACGGCCGCCGCCGGGGCGATCGCCCTTTCCGGCGAGGACACCATCGACTACGTGGTCAATCAGAAAATCGAGAACTCCATTTATGCGCAAGTGAGTTTCCAGGTTCCGGATGTGGCGAAGACGGCCGCGGACCGGGCGGCGTCGCAGTCGAGAATTCCCAGTTACTACGCACCGAACGATCGGGCGTTGACGCCGGACCGCATCCGCGCGGACCTGATGAGGGTCTATCAAATCGCGGCGGACGCGGACACGTTCGAGGCCTACACGAAAGCGTTGGAATCCTTCCGGTGGCCCGCGGACCGGAATTCCTACGACGAATTGCGGCGTCTCGCGGACTTGCCGGACAACGCGGGGCGAGACGAAATCCAGACCTGGGTGGACGCGCTACCGATTGAAACGCAGTTCGTGGTGCAGGGTTTGTACAAGGAACCGCGCGAACCGGCGAGCACGACGGAGTACATCCTCATCGAGACGAATCTGCCGGACGGCACGCCGAGCATCCGGGCGCTGACGCATTCAGAGCTCGTGCAGCAGGGTAGCGAGAAGGCGCTTCAGGGCAGCGCGGCCCTCATCGCCCGAACGATTCCGAAGTACGAGCTTCGCGGTGTCGTGGAGTCGGTCGTTCTCTCGGCTTTTAGGGAGCGGCCGACAATCGTTTTTCAGCGGGACCGAACGCTGGAGGCGATGAAACAGGCGGAGGAGAATACGCCGGAGGCGGTCACGACCTTCGAAAAGGGCAAGCCGATCATCGCGCGGGGCGTTTTGGACGCGGAGGATTATGAGCTTCTCAAGGCGCACCACGCGGCGTATCTGGCGTATCTGGAGGAATCGACGCCGGAGGCGGCGCAGCTTCGCCAGACACGCTACCTGGAGCGGGCGGGCGCGCTGGTGCTGGTCATCCTGTTGTCGTGGGGATTGATGTCCTATGTGCGGCATTACCAGCCGCGTTTGTTCGAATCCCGGTGGTCGACGGCGGCGTTTCTCCTGACCGTCACGGCGTCGCTGGGCGCCGCCAAGGCCCTTCAATCCAATTGGCCTTACTTGCCGGAATTGTTTCTCGGTCCGTGTCTGTTTCTTTCGAGTCTGCTGGCCATCGCCTATCCGAGACGTTTCGCCCTCGGCGCGGCTTGTTTGGCGATTGTGCTCACCGGGGCGATGCTCTGGGTCCACGTGACCTTGCTCCTGGCGGCGCTGCTCGGCGGGGCGGTGACCGTGCTTCATCTGGATGAGATCCGCACGCGGACGAAGATGATCAAGGTGGGATTGTCGTCCTCGGCGATCGTGCTGGTCGCCGCGGCCTCCGGGGCTTTGGTGCAGACACAGCCCTTGCCCTTCGTCGTCGAGCACACCCTGTGGGCGGGCAGTTTTGGGTTGCTTTCGGCTTTCGTGCTTTCGGGCGTGCTCCCCTTTGTGGAACGAACGTTCGGGGTGGCGACGTCCCTTACGCTCTTGGAATGGCGCGATCCGACGCGACCGCTGCTTCAACTGCTGGCGCAGGAAGCGCCCGGGACGTACAATCACAGTCTGGTCCTCGGCACGCTTGCCGACGCCGCGTGCTCGCGGATCGGCGCCAATGGTCTCCTTGCCCAGGTCGGGGCGCTCTACCACGACGTGGGCAAGATCCACCGGGCTTCCTACTTCACGGAAAATCAGGAGGGGAGGATGAGCCGCCACGAGAACCTCGCCCCGACGATGAGCCTGCTCATCATTTTGGGTCACGTGAAGGACGGACTCGAGCTCGCCCGACAGTACAAAGTGCCGCCGGTGCTTCACCAATTCATCGCCGAGCACCACGGGACGACGGTGGTGCGCTACTTCCATCAATTGGCTAGCGACAAGCAGCCCCGGGTCGCCAGCGGACGGCATGACCGGGCGGTGTCGGAGGCGGACTTCCGCTACGGCGGACCGAAACCTCGAACGCGTGAGTCGGCGGTGCTCATGCTTTGCGATGGCGTGGAAGGCGCGGTGCGGTCGCTGCAGGAGCCGACCGTCGGGCGCATCGAAGGCACGGTGCACCAGATCGTCATGGACCGCCTGAGCGACGGTCAATTCGACGATTGCGACATTACATTGCGGGAAATCCGGCTCGTGGAAGAGTCTCTCGTCAAGTCCCTGTGCGGCATCTATCATGGGCGGGTGGCGTACCCGAAAGCGCGAAAACCGGGGGCGGACCGACCGGCGCGGATGCGCCTGAGCGTTTGATTCAAAGCAACGTGTCCGCGCCATGGCGCTGGTTCCGCACAAATGAAGCCCGCTCCCGCTCATAGAATCCGAATTGTACGCGAGCCGGGCACATTTCGTGTGAGATCTGAAAAGCTTCGAAAGGCGCTCCTTACCGTGCTGCGACGTCACCGCGCCGAAAAAGCGGAGATCGGCATCGCCCTGGTAAGTGACGGAATTATGGCACGATTACACCGGCGGCATCTGGGGAAACGGGGGCCGACCGACGTGCTGGCTTTTGATTTGGCCGCGGGGCACGAACAAGGCGGCGGAGTCGAAGGCGAGATCGTGATTTCCGTGGAGACCGCGAATCGCGAGGCGGCCCTCCGCGGGCATTCCACCCTTTCCGAAGTGACATTGTATGCGGTCCACGGACTTCTTCACTTGATGGGATATAACGATCACGGGCGAATTGAGGCGGCGAAGATGCACGGGATGGAGGACGACATCCTTCGCGAAGTCGGGTTGGTACCCGCCTATGGAAACGGAGAGGGACCGCGTCCGCGAGGGCGTCGCCCTTCGCCTCCTCGACGAATCAGGGTGAAGCGGTGAGTACCTGGGCGCTGTGGATGGGGCTGTTTTCGCTGGCGTGTCTGACGCTCTTTTCCACGCTCAACATCGCCTTGCGAACTCCGTCCCGCGCCCGAATGGCCGAACAATTCGAGAGGCTGGACGTTCCCAATGCCTTCGAGAGATTCGTTCTCTTGCGATCCAAGTATTTGCTGGCCACCGCCACGCTGCGTTCGGCGACAGTGCTCTTGTTGTTCGTCGCCGTCCTGGTATTGGTCGGTTTGGAGGACTCGCAGGCCCGACTGCGGCACATCTTGATTTCCTGCACGGCGGCGTGGGGATTGCTCCTTGTTTTCGGCGTGGCGATTCCCTACGGCTGGGCGAAATACGCGGGGGAGTGGCTGGTGGTCTTGTGCCTTCCCCTTCTGGATACGACCCGCTGGATCTGCTGGCCCATCATCACTCTGCTGGAGCTCTTCGATCCCGTCATCCGCCGGTTGGCGGGTGCCCCGGCGCGCAGCCCGGGATCCTTTGCCGACGAAATGGAACAGGAAATTCTCACCGTGGTGAGCGAGGGCGAGATCCACGGGGCCGTCGACGAGCAGGAAAAGGAAATGATCGAATCAGTGATCGAGCTCGGCGACCTTCGCGTGGCGGAGATCATGACGCCGCGGACCGAGATCATCGCTCTGCCCGCGGACGCTTCGCCCGAGCAGGTTCTCAGGACCATCCGCGAAAAGGGTCCTTCGCGCATTCCGGTCTACGAGGAAACCATCGATCGAATTGCCGGCGTCCTGTATGTCAAGGACCTGCTAAGGCGATCCGAGGGCGATCCCTTTGAACTGCGGGGAATCCTGCGCAAGGCGCTCTTCATTCCGGAATCCAAACCGGTGCGCGATTTGCTGCGGGAGTTTCAAAGGGAGAAGCTGCAAATAGCGATCGTCCTGGACGAGTACGGCGGAACGGCGGGGCTGGTCACGCCGGAGGACATCTTCGAGGTGCTGGTCGGCGACTTGGCGGATGAATACGAAACGCCCGAGCCGGCGGCGTTCAGGAAGATTGACGAACGCACGTATGAGGTGGACGCCGCGATGCGCGTCGACGACCTGAACGATCAACTCGATCTTGCGCTACCCGGTCATCGCGACTATGAGACGATCGGCGGATTCGTGTTCAGCGCCCTGGGCCGAATCCCCAAGGTCGGGGAGCGCCTCGATCATGAGAACTTCGGCATTCAAGTCCTCGCCGCTGAACCGCGCCGCGTCCGAAGACTCCTGCTGACCGTCGCCCCGCGAGACATTCAGGCTTCGGATTCGCCCTAAGACGAGGGACCCCATTTTCCCTTGTAATTTCACGTCCATACCGTATAATGCGCGGATCATCGATCTGGCCGACATTTGCGTCGAGGAGATGGGATTCCATTGTCCATCGTTGGGCGAATACTTGTGGCCTCCGCGCGTGGACCATCACGACGTCTTGTCTTTGCTTTGGCCCTCTCGGCGGCCTGCGCGAATTTCGCTAACGCAGTTGAACCCAAGGCGGCTCATCCACCTACGGCGCCGGACGCCAAGTCGATCATGGATCGGATCAACCAGAAGAACCTGGCGAACAGTTGGAACTTGACCGTGGAGTTGCGGCATGCCGAGGGAGGACAGACGACACTTCACGTACTGGACGTCGTTTGGGCGGCGCTTGGCGACGCCGCCGCGTCGCGAATCACGGTCGTCGAACCCGCCAGCTTCGCGGGGACCACTGTACTTACGCGCGAGAAACTTGATTCCGCGTCGGAAGATCAGGCCTGGGTGGTGTTTCCAACGTCGACACCCAGTCCGCTGCCGGTTCCGCGGGCGTCGCGTGGACAGCGCGTATTGGGCTCGGGGTTCACCCACTGGGATCTGCAGCGGCTGTTGTGCGCCGAGGAATTCGATTGGACGGCGCTGGAGGCCGATCCGGAACGTGTCATTTTGGAGGGCGTTCCGCGCGAGAATTCCATTGAATTCGGCCGAAGCGCCCGCGTACGACTCGTTGTTCGCAAGGCTGCCGCGGAGATCGAACGGATCGAGTACTTCAATGCGGCGGGCGCGAAATACAAGGAAATGGAAGTGTTGGCGTGGACGGACGAGCCCGGCCGGCGGATCCCCCGGCATCAGCGCATGACCGACCATCGCTCGGGATCGGTGACGGACATGCTGCTTCGCCGCCATGAGATCGTTCCGCCGGATCAGGTGCGGGAGTCGGATTTCGAAACGGAGGCGCTGGAGGACGTTGTTTCACGATTTCGCGCGAAGGAGAGCAAGCGGCGTCCGCAAGGAGAGGAGGAGTAGTTCCATGACCGTGTCTTTCGTGTTCATGCTGATTTTTTCGGGCCGCGCCGCGATGGGACCCTTTCCGCCGCCCGTGCTGGGCTATTGCGAAGGGCAGGAGGGGGGCCTGAGCTGCCCTCGCGGCGATTTCATGGACATTGAGATCGAGGGTATGGGCGAGTTCACTTCGACTCTCATGGGATTCACCGACTCTTTTTACGGCGCTGTCGCTCAGCCGTTCAGCGTCGATCCGACACCGGATGTCCAGCGCGAAACGAGTTGTAGTCAGCCGGGGATCCTTACCGATCGACGATTCGAATTCGCCGGCGACATCCCGGGGTTGGGTCCCGCCAGACTGTACCTGGATCCTGGTCGCCTTTCGCGAGGAATGATCGCCCCCCGGTCTTTGCCGGAAAGCGTGGCCGACCTGACCTCGGCGACAGGCATCTTTCCCGCCGTGAATCGATTTCAGTTTTTCCTGAGGCTCGACTTGCCGGATTTTGGCCAGGACGGTCTTGCCCTTGTGAATGTCAATCCATTAACCGTGGAATCGCAAATCGACGAGTGGCCGCCGCCGACCGGATCAATCTACGAACTTTCCCAACCCGTCCAATTCGCGGAAAGGAATCCCAACTCCGGCGAACCGCAGGGTCCGGTGCGGGCGACGCTGCGCATGGGCTCCCACGCCTGCTTTTATGGTCCGGGTCCGTTGGCGGTGGGATTGATACAGTCGGACATCGATGGAATGCGCGTTCATTTGGAGGCGACGGCCCAATCCGGCGTGAATACATCGGGCGTCTGGCACGCCTACACGCGAGGCGAGATCATGTCGCTGAATCCCGTGCCGCCGCCCATCGGAATGCCGGCGCTGGGGCCGCAGGCGGGACGCCTCGACCTCAAGGCGGGCGTCGCCGAAACTCTGCCGATTTCCGCGGACTTCACCGAACCGGGCAGTGAAGCCGTCAGTTTCATGTTCGGCGCGCGAACCGGATCGGGCGACACCTGCCTCGACATTCTGTCCGGTGATCACGCGTCCCTTCGCGCTATACGCCCCAACGAAGGACTTGTGGTTCAATCGGTGGATCCGACGGAATTCGTCGCGGGGCAGACGACGACCATCGTCGTCAGCGGACTGAATTTCCGGGAGCCAATCTCGCTTGTTTTCAGTGGAACGGGCTTGACGGTCGGCGGAATCCAGCTGATTTCGCCGCAGGAGATTCGAGCCTCGGTTCAGACCGATGCTTTTGCTTCGCCATCGAATCGAAACTTGCGAGTTGAGAGCGACGGACGTTCGTTCGCGTTTATCGGCGCTGGCAACG
>Ga0187893_10012340_pt1 | contig 12141 bp, 11 predicted proteins | sample MA1701074metaG_FD_139574 | JGI IMG/M metagenome (GOLD analysis project Ga0187893, IMG submission 139574) | White microbial mat communities from a basaltic lava cave in the Kipuka Kanohina Cave System on the Island of Hawaii, USA - MA170107-4 metaG ... | reverse complement strand
CGAGCGCCGATGCTGCGAGCGCCGATGCTGCGAGCGTGGAGGTGGCCGCCGCCATGCTCGGCTACCGGGCCCGTCGAGCGGTGCTCCTCGGCCCCCTCACCACCTACCGGGTCGGCGGCCCGGCCGCGCTGTTGGTCGAGGCCCGAACGCTGGCTGAACTGCACGCGGCACGGGATGCCGTGTCGGAGTCGGGGGTCCGGGTGCTCGTTGTGGGGAAGGGATCGAACCTGTTGGTCGCCGATCGGGGATTCGACGGCCTGGCCTTGATCCTGGGCGACGACTTCGCGTCGATCTCCTTGCACGGGACGACGGTGGACGCGGGCGGCGCCGCACCCCTGCCGGTGGTGGCTCGGCGCAGCGCGGCGGCGGGGCTGGCCGGTTTCGAATGGGCCGTAGGGGTGCCGGGCTCGGTCGGTGGCGCGGTGCGCATGAACGCCGGCGGCCACGGCTCTGACATGGCCGCCTCGCTGTCGACGGCCCGCGTCGTCGATCTACGAGGAGGCGAGGACATGGACATGAACGTCGCGGCGCTCGCGCTGGGGTACCGCACCTCCGCGCTGGCCGAGCACCAGGTCGTGGTCGGCGTCACGCTCGACCTGGCCGCCGGCGACGTCGGTCGCTCCCAAGCGTCCGTGGCCGAGATCATCCGGTGGCGGCGCGCCCATCAGCCCGGTGGCCAGAACGCCGGCTCCGTCTTCACCAACCCACCGGGGCAGTCGGCCGGCGCGCTGGTGGAGGCGTCGGGCTGTCGGGGGTTGCGCCGGGGGAGCGCACGGGTGTCGTCCAAGCACGCCAACTTCATCATCGCCGACGCGCAGGGCCGGGCCGGCGACGTGGTGGTCCTTATGGCCGATGTGCAGCGCCGCGTAGCCGATGCCACCGGGATCGTCCTGCAGCCCGAGACCCGGCTCGTCGGCTTCGGCCGGGGCGACCGCGGCTACGCCGAAATGCTCATGTTGAACGGGAGGTAGAGAGTTGAAGGTCCCTCCGGTCTCGTCCCCCGCTCGTCGATCGGCGCGCTCACCGGCTCACGCCCATTCGAGCCTGCCTCCGAGCCCACCTCCGAGCCCACCTCCGACGTCGGCGCGGCCTCCGACGTCACCATCGACGTCACCATCGACGTCACCATCGTCGTCGATCGACCCGCGGATGCGGGTCCGCCGGGTCGAGGTGCGCCGGGCCGCGGGACGCCGCCGGCTCCGTTTCTTGGCCTGGTCCGCCGTTGCGCTGGTGCTCGTCGTTGCCGCCATGGTGGCCACTCGCACCGCGCTCCTCGACGTCGATCGGCTGGTGATCGTGGGCGCGATGGAGACCGAGCCGGCCGTGGTGCTCGACGCGGTGGGGATCGCGCTGGGCGACCCCCTCGTCGAGCTCGACCTCGGCGGCGCGGGCCAGCGGGTCGCTCGTTTGCCGTGGGTCGCCGAGGCTTCGGTGACCAAGGGGTGGGACGGCACGGTCACGATCCGAGTCGCGGAACGCACGGCGGTGGCGGCTGTGGCCGCGATGCCGGTCGGCGCCCCGGGCGAGGCCTCGAGTGGTGAGACCGCGGCCCCTGCGGCCTGGTCGGTGGTGGACGGCAGCGGCCGGGTCCTCGATGTACGTGCCGATGCGCCGGCCGGGCTTCCCCGCCTCGAGGGCGTCACGCCCGCCGGCGCCCCCGGGTCGAACCTGGCCGACGATGCCGACGCCGTCCTGCGAGCGGCCGTCGCCTTGCCGGCGCCGCTGGCTGCGACCGTGACGTCCATCGTCCTCTCGGACGGGAACGCGCGCTCGTTGGCGGTGGGGGAGGTGGAGCTCGTGCTGGCCGACGGGGCGGTCATCCGGCTCGGGCCGGCGACCGATCTGGCGGACAAGCTGGTGGCGGCGGCGACCGTCATCGAGCGCCAGCCGAACCAATCTGGGTGCGTCGAGGTGCTCGATGTTCGAGTTCCTGCATCACCAGCCTTGACTCCGCGCGCCGATTGTGCTTAGTGTCTCGACCACTACCGGAGGTTGACATAACTCTCAACCTCAACTATAGGTCCAGACAGTGACGAAAGGTGACGCCCGATGAGCGAGCGCAGCGAGCGCAGCGAGCTCCATGAGCACGGGCCGGCGCAGCCGGCCACTCAGCGGGCGAACGCAAACGTGACCTACCGAAAGGCCGACGTCCGATGAGTGGCAATCCGCAGAATTATCTGGCCGTGATCAAGGTCGTCGGGATCGGCGGCGGCGGCGTGAACGCCGTCAACCGGATGATCGACGCAGGCCTCAAGGGCGTCGAGTTCATCGCGGTCAACACCGACGCCCAGGCGTTGTTGATGAGCGACGCCGACGTGAAGCTCGACATCGGTCGCGAGCTCACTCGGGGGCTCGGGGCGGGCAGCGACCCCGAAGTGGGGCGTCAGGCCGCCGAGGCCCACAAGGAAGAGATCGAGGAGGTGCTCAAGGGGGCCGACATGGTCTTCATCACCGCGGGCAAGGGTGGTGGCACCGGCACCGGTGGTGCCCCGGTGGTGGCCGAGATCGCCAAGGGCCTCGGGGCCCTCACCATCGGCGTGGTGACGCGTCCGTTCGCGTTCGAGGGTCGGCGGCGATCGGTGCAGGCCGACCAGGGCATCCAGCACCTCAAGGAAAAGGTCGACACGCAGATCGTGATACCGAACGATCGGCTGCTCACCGTGTCGAACGAGAAGACATCGGTGCTCAACGCGTTCAAGATGGCCGACGAGGTCCTGCTCCAAGGGGTACAGGGCATCACCGACCTGATCACGACGCCGGGGCTAATCAACACCGACTTCGCCGACGTGAAGATGATCATGAGCAACGCAGGCTCCGCGCTGATGGGCATCGGCTACGGCTCCGGCGAGGGCCGGGCCATGGCGGCGGCGCGGGCGGCCATCTCGAGCCCGCTCCTGGAGGCGTCCATCGAGGGGGCCCGCGGCATCCTGCTCAACATCTCCGGGGGCAGCGATCTCGGGTTGTTCGAGGTGAACGAGGCGGCCGAGATCATCCACGGCGTGGCTCATCCCGACGCCAACATCATCTTCGGCGCGGTCATCGACGACGAGATGGGCGACGAGGTCCGGGTCACCGTGATCGCCGCGGGCTTCGACCGCTGGGAGAGCGCGCGTGACGAGCCCGAGCCGTTGACGACCAGGGAACGGTTCGGTCGAGAGCGTGCCGACGTCGATGTCTTCGCGGCCGCCGATGTCGACGTAGAGTCCGACGACGACTTCGACGTCCCGTCGTTCCTCAAGTAGGGCGAGTTGTCGGCGCTGGCCGCGGTGGACCGCGACGTGACCGAAGGGGCACCGATCGCGCCGGCTGAGGGGCCGGTTCGGGGGCCGGGACGCGCCCGATATCGGTTCACCGGCAGGGCCGAGGGTGACTTGGCGGTCGATGTCGAGCCTGGCGCCCTGGCGGCTCGCCGGCGCACGGTCGTCGGTACCGACGTCCGGGACGCGCCCTGGACGTGGCTGGCTCAGGTGCATGGCCGCGGCGTGGTGACCGTGACCGAACCGGGCCAATGGGCCGGCGCCCGCGCCGATGCCGCGGTGACGGCCGTTCCCGGCTCGCCCCTTGTCGTGCACACCGCCGACTGTGCCCCGGTGGTGCTGCTGGCCGACGGCGTCGTCGGCGTGGCCCATGCCGGATGGCGCGGCCTCGTGGCCGGCGTCATCAGCGCGACCGCCGCGGCGATGCGCGACATCGGGGCCGGCTCCCTGCGGGCCGTGCTGGGCCCGTGCATCCGCTCCCCGTGCTACCCGTTCGGGGCCGAGGACCTGGCACGCGTCAGCGAGCTGCTCGGACGCGAGGTCGAGGCCTCGACGGCGCTCGGGGCGCCCGCGCTCGATCTGGCTGCCGGCGTGCGGACGGCGTTGGCGCGCGCCGGTGTCGACCACGTCGACGACTCCGGCGCGTGCACCGCCTGCGAGCCTGGTCGATACTTCTCGTACCGGGCCCGGGCCGAGGCACAGCGCCAGGCCGCGGTCGTCTGGCTGGCACCGTGATCGACGACGTGGCAGCACGGGCCGACGTGGTGCGGGGTCGCATCGCCGCCGCGGGCGGTGACCTCGACCGGGTGAGGGTCGTGGCGGTGACGAAAGGCTTCGGCGCGGACCACGCCACCGCCGCCCTGGGCGCCGGGTTGATCGATCTCGGTGAGAACTACGCCGCGGAGCTCACGGCGAAGGCCGCCGCGCTCCGGGCCGCCGATTTCCGGCCGGCGGCCGCGGGCGGGTCGCCTCGCTGGCACTTCATCGGTCGGGTGCAGCGCAACAAGGTGCCCGCTCTGGTGGCCGACGTCGCGGTGTGGCAGACCGTCGACCGGGCCGAGGTAGCCGCCGAGATCGCCCGACGATCGCCGGGCAGCGTGGTGCTGGTGCAGGTGAACCTCACCGACAATCCGCTTCGCGGCGGTTGTCCCCTGGACGGCGTCGCCGCTCTGGTCGAGTTGGCCCAGGGCCACGGCCTCGACGTCCAGGGGGTGATGGCCCTAGGCCCGCCCGGCGGTCCCGAGGCGGCGCGGGCCGGGTTCCGGGCCGTGCGGGCCGCGGCCGACCGGCTCGGTCTCCCGGAGCGGTCGCTGGGCATGAGCGCCGACCTCGAGGTCGGCGTCGAGGAAGGTTCGACGATGGTACGAGTGGGACGCGCGTTGTTCGGTCCGAGGCCCGGGCGGGCCCCGCGCCGTCCGCGGCCGCCGTGATCGGGGATGAGAGAGTTGTGCATGTAGTGGCACGAGTTCGGAGCACTAGGGTCGAGCGGTTCGATTGAACCGAAGGGGTTCATCAGTCAAATGTCATCGATGTGGCGACGAGCCATGCTCTACCTGGGGCTCGGCCCCGATGAGGAGTACGACGAGTACGATGCCCTCGATCAACCCGTCCGGCGCGAACCGGCCGAGCGATCCAACGCCGGCGCGCGCTATCCGGTGGCGTCGCGCGGTGCCAGCCACGAGACCGGCGACGTCCAGGTGACCGGAAGCGTCCGGACCTTGACCCCCCAGCCGGTCGACCCGATCAGCGACCGGTCGCCGTCGCCGGGCATCGGCACCGTCGGCGCGGCGGCCAAGCCCCGCGGGGCGGTGGTCCGGCCCATCCCCATCATGGCCAGCGCCAAGCCGTACATCGTCTCGCCGACCTCGTTCAACGAGGCGCAGCAGGTAGCTGACAACTACAAGGCGAACACGCCGGTGATCGTCAACCTGCAGTCCGTCGACCGCGACCTGTCGCGGCGGCTCATCGACTTCGCCAGCGGCCTCTGCTACGGCCTCGGCGGCACGATGGAGAAGGTGGCCAACCAGGTGTACCTGCTCACGCCGAGCAACGTCGAGGTGTCGGCCGAAGAGCGCCGCCGGCTCGAGCGCGGCCTCTACGACTGACCTGTTGGTCGCCCCGTGTCGTTGTTCTGCGCCCTGCTACAGGTCTACATCTTCGTCGTTTTCGCTCGCATCGTGCTGAGCTGGTTCCCGGCCAGCTCCGAGGGCGCCATGGGCGGTGTCCAGTCGGTGCTCTACTCGGTCACCGAACCCGTTCTGGGCCCGTTGCGGCGGGCCATCCCCCCGCTGCGCGCCGGCGGCATGGGCATCGACCTCTCGCCGCTGGTGTTGGTGATCGGTGTCCAGATCATCCAGAGGATCCTCTGCGCCTGAGGCCGGCGCGGCGGCGGTGCCGCGGCTTTCGCAGGCAGGCGGTTCGGGTGCCCGGCTTCGTCGTGCACCCGGCTACGGGCCGTAGCACTACCATTCCCCGGCATGGACAGAACGCCCCAATTGATCACGCCCCAGGTGATCAACGAGGTTGAGTTTCGCCAGAAGGTTCGAGGTTACGACCCCGACGAGGTCGACGATTTCCTCGAGCGTATGGCCATCGCCGTCGCCGAGCTGCAGGACCGATTGCGAGAGGCGACCGAGCGGGCGACCCGAGTCGAGGGTCGGCCGGCGGACGCAGCCGCCGGATCGGTCGCCGCGGTGTCCCCGCCGGCGGCGGCATCGAACGAGATGGAGGCGATCCGGCGCACGCTCGTCCTCGCCCAACGGACCGCCGACGCGGCGGTCGACGAGGCGCAGCAGGCCGCGGCCCAGACGGTGACCGCGGCGCGCCAGGAGGCGGATCGCCTACTCGAGGATGCCCGGTCCAGCGCCGCCACGATCGTGTCCGACGCCGAGGCCGCGGCGGCCCGCGACGCCGAGGCGGCACGCGGGCGACTCGTCGCCGAGATCGAGTCGTTGGAACAGACGCTCGATGACCTTCACGGCGACGTGGCGCTGATCGAGCGCCACCTCGAGGACCAACGTGGCCAGGTGCGTGGCTCCATCGCGGTGCTGCAGGGGCTCCTCGACGATCCGTCGAAGCTGACGGTCGCGGACAAGACCGACCTTGCGCCCGGCGACGCGCCGCGCCATGGCGACGGGGCGCAGAGCGGTCTCGCGTCGGGGCGCATGCAGGATGCGACATCGCCGTTCTCGCCGTTCGCGTCGAGTGCGCCCGCGTCGGTGCCCGATGAAACCTCGGGCGCTTCGGCGCCGGAGAGAACGCCTCCCGGCGGTGGTTCTCAGTCGTCGCCCGGCGCTTTCGACGACGTCGCGCCGCACACGGCCCGAGCTGCGGGAAGCGGCGAAGAGCCGGCGTTCGCCACCTACCGTACCGAGCCCTCGATCGAGCGGGCGGGTGCGCGGGCGACCGAGCGTGCGGGTGAGACGGGAACGGCGTCGCCCTGGTCGCATGTCGCCTCGTCGGACGACGAGCTCGGGCTACCCACGGGTTCGTTCCGGATCGACGATCCCAACGCCACCGACGACGCGTATCTCGACGAGCTTCGCAAGGCGATGATCGACCCCGATGCGCCCGGGCGTCCCGTCGGCACCGTTCGAGAAAGGCCGCACGACGACCGCTTCGCCCGGCCCCACGACGGCCCGCTCGAGGCGCGACCACAACAAGGCGATGGCGACGGCGGCCTGTTCGACCAGGACGACTTCGACGACGTCACGCGTGCCCGCAACCGCTTCGGTCGTCGGCGTTAGCGCCGAGGCCCGTGGTCGGCCATGGTCCCGCGCTGCCGCGAACGGCGGCGCCGGGTCGGGCGGCCGGCCTGAGCGGCGCGATCGAAATGCCGGCGGGGAGCACGTTTCCGGCGACGTCGCCCGGCGCACATAGGATGGCCGTCCAAAGGCCCCGAGTGGGATGGCCCCGATAGGGATGGTGACTTCGTGCTGGTCCTCTTGAGCTTCGGCCTCGTGCTGGTGGCGACCGTGCTCCTCGTGCTCGGTCTGCTCGTCGGTGACGGGCTCGCCCTGATCTACGTGTCGATAGGCCTGAGCGCGGTTGCCGCGCTGGTCCTCATCGTGGCCGTGCGGCTGAGCCGGCCCAGCGGCAGCGCCGCATCGCGTCCCGCGCTGCCGGTCCGCGAGCGCCAACCGGCGCCGGAGATGTCCACCCGCGAGTACGCCACCGTCGGTGCCGCCTCGCCCCGACCTTGGGCATCGCCGACCGAGCGCGAACCAGGCACTCCTGCAGGCGACGAGTGGCAGGCGGGCGACCAGGACTGGGCAGCCGGGCAGTCTCGGGGCTTCGAGGCGGCCGGGTTCGGGAGTGAACGCGACGACGCAGCGAGTGGCGACGAGGCCGACGTCGACTTCGATGACGACGACTATGACGTCGAGGACCTCGAGTTCCCGATAGCCGACTACGAGTCGCTCTCGGTCGAGGAGGTCCTCCCGTTGCTCTCACAGCTCTACCCCGAGGAGTACGACCTCGTGGAGGAGCGCGAGCGGGCCACCCTGAACCGGCCGGCCGTGCTCGATGCGTTGGTCGACCTGCGTTCGGGAGCCGAGCTCGAGGCGGCCGTCGACGCCGTTGACGAAGACGCTGACCGGGCCGACCTTGACGTCGACGAACAAGACGTGGACGAGCAGGACGACGCCGGCGACGTCCAGGACGCTTTCGAGTTTGCCGACGACCAAGCCGACGACCAAGCCGACGAGTTCGAGGACTTCGAGGACGACGACATCGACGAGATCGATCTTGCCGACGAAGCGCTCGATGGTCCGATCGCCATGCCGGTGAGCACGCCGGCGAGCGAGCCGACCCTGGGCGACGAGCCGCGCGACGAGTGGGACGACGACCTCGACTGGGACAGCGGAGCCGGCCTGCCGATCGCGGACTACGACGAGGCCACCGCCGCAGAGATCGCGTCGGTGCTTGGCCAGCTTGATGAGGCCGAGCTGCGTGAGGTACGGGCCTACGAGCTCGCCAACCAGAATCGCCGGACGCTGCTAGCCGACATCGATCGCAGGCTGGGGATCGCCCCTGCGGGTGCCAAGCGCAAGGCGGCGCCCGCCCGCAAGGCGCCAACAGCTAAGAGGGCGCCCGCCAAGAAGGCGCCAGCCACCAAGGCCCCGGCCGCCCGCAAGGCGCCAACAGCTAAGAGGGCGCCAACAGCTAAGAAGGCGCCCGCCAAGAAGGCGCCAGCCACCAAGGCCCCGGCCGCCCGCAAAGCGGCCCCGGCCCGCAAGGCTCCCGCCCGCAAGGCTCCGGCCCGCAAGGCTCCGGCCGCCCGCAAAGCGGCCCCGGCCGCCAAGAAGGCTCCCGCGGCCAAGGCTCCCGCCCGCAAGGCTCCGGCCCGCAAGGCTCCGGCCGTCCGCAAAGCGGCCCCGGCCAAGAAGTCGGCAGGTCGCGCCCGCTGACCAACTGGTAACCAAGCCCTCGCCCGCGAAGGTGCCACCGAACGTGTGGCGCGTCTCGGTGCTATCAGCCCGATAAACCCCGCAGGTTGGCCACCGGTTACACGGCGTGGAGGGCGAGGCGGAACGCTCGCCCGTCGCTGAGTTCGAAGCGGTGTCCTTCGCTCAGCGGTCCGTCGGCCAGCACGACGTCGCGGGCGAGGGTCTGCTCGCTGACGAAGTCATGCCACTGGCGCAGCGCGGCGCGTACGTCGTCGTGATGCCCGGTGTCGAGTACCAGGTGGATGCGATCGGTCACGTGTAGGCCCTGGCCGCGGCGGGCCTCGTTCACGCTGCGGACCACGTCGCGGGCGATGCCCTCGGCCTCTAGCTCGGGCGTGGTGTCGAGGTCGAGCACCACGAGCCCGCGGTCGCCGGGCAGCGCCGCGCTGCCCGCGCCGTCAGACGCGGCCCGGGCCCGGGGCACGAGACGCAGCACGTACTCGTCCTGCGCCATGGTCCTGCCCGCCACCACCACGGTGTGGGAGTCGCGCGACCAGTCGCCGTCCTTCACGGCCCGGAGCAGCTTCTGCACGTCGGGGCCGACCCGGGGCCCGAGCACGGAAGGCACCAGTTGCAGCACCGCGTCGCCGACCGTCGAGACGTCGTCGGTGAGCTCGACGCGCTTGACGTTGACCTCCTCGGCGATGATGTCGACATAGGGCGCCAGGGCCCGGGCGTCGGGCGCGGCCACCGTGAGGAGGGCGAGCGGCAGCCGGTTGCGCAACCCGTTGGCCTTGCGTACCGACGAAGCCGCCGAGCACACCTCGCGCACCGCGTCCATGGCCGCGATCAGGTCGTCGTCGCCAACCTCGGTGGGCGGCAGGCCCGGCGTGGGCCAGTCGGCCAGGTGCACGCTGCGCTCCCCGGTGAGCCCGCGGTAGACGGTCTCGGTGAGCAGGGGCAGCAACGGCGCGGCCACCTTCGTGAGCGTGACCAGCACGGTGTGGAGCGTGTCGATGGCCGCCTGCTCCCCGGTCCAGAACCGATCGCGGGAGCGGCGGATGTACCAGTTGTTCAACGAGTCGAGGAAGGCGCTCACCGCTGCGCAGGCGCCGGGGACGTCGTAGGCGTCGAGGCGCACACCGACGTCATCGGCCAGCCTGGTGACCTTGGCCACGGCATAGCGGTCCAGCAGGTTCACCGGGGCGTCGATGACCTGGCCTCGAGTCCGGGCCGCGTTGGCGTAGAGACCGAGGAAGTACCACGCGTTCCAGATCGGCATGAGTACGTGGCGCACGGCCTCGTCGAAGCTGCGGCGCTGGACCACCACGTCGCCGCCGCGCAGGACCGAGCTCGACAGCAGGGCCCAGCGCATGGCGTCGGAGCCGACGGCGTCGAACGCCTCCATGGGATCCGGCGCGTTGCCGAGGCGCTTGGACAGCTTCTGGCCGTCGCGGCCCAGCAGCACCCCGTGAGCGACGCAGGTCTCGAAGGCCGGGCAGTCGAACAGCGCGGTGGCCAGTACATGCAGCGTGTAGAACCAGCCCCGGGTCTGCGCTATGTACTCGCAGATGAACTGCGCAGGGAAGTGCGTCTCGAACCACTCCCGGTTCTCGAACGGGTAGTGCACCTGGGCGAAGGGCATCGACCCGGACTCGAACCAGCAGTCGAGCACGTCGTCGATGCGGCGCATGGTGGACTCGCCGGTGGGGTCGTCGGGGTTCGGCCGGGTGAGCGCGTCGATGCCCGGCCGGTGCAGATCGTCGGGTCGCACCCCGAAATCGCGCTCGAGCTCGTCGAGGCTGCCGTACACGTCGACGCGCTCGTAGCGCGGGTCGTCGCTCTTCCACACGGGCAATGGCGAACCCCAGAAGCGGTTGCGGCTGATCGACCAGTCGCGCGCCCCCTCGAGCCAGCGGCCGAAGGCACCGTCGCGCACGTGCTCGGGAACCCAGTTGACCTGCTGGTTCAGCTCGAGCATGCGGTCCTTGATCGCGGTCACCCGGACGAACCACGAGCTGACGGCCCGGTAGATGAGCGGGGTGTCCGTCCGCCAGCAGTGCGGGTAGGCGTGCACGTAGCTGTCGTGGCGCACGACCAGGCCGCGGGCCTTGAGGTCGCGGATGATCCCGGCGTTGGCGTCGAAGACGTGGACGCCCTCGTAGTCGGGCACCTCGGCGGTGAAACGGCCACGTTCGTCGACGGGCACCACCACCGCGATGCCATTGGCCTCGCAGACTCGCTGGTCGTCCTCACCGAACCCGGGGGCGAGGTGCACAGCACCGGTGCCGTCCTCGGTGCTCACGAAGTCGCCCGCGAGGATACGAAAGGCGTTCCCGGTCCGGTCGCCATCTCGGACGGCATCTCGGACGGCATCTCGGACGGCATCTCGGACGGGGTCGTGGAAGTAGTCGAAAAGGGGGGTGTACCGCAGGCCCACCAGCTCGGCGCCTTGCCGGGCCCCGACCCGGGTGGCGCCGGCCAGCTCGCGCTCGTAGGCGGCGACCGTGGCCTCGCCGAGCACGTAGCGGGTACCCGCCTCCTCGAACACGGCGTAGGTGATGTCGGGGCCGACGGCGATGGCCAGGTTCGACGGCAGGGTCCAGGGCGTGGTGGTCCACACCAGCAGGCGTTCGCCGGTCTCGAGCGCGAAGGTCACCGTGAGGGCGGGGTCCTGGCGGTCCCGGTAGGCGTCGTCGAGACGGGTCTCGAAGTTCGAAAGCGGCGTCTCGCACTCCCAGCAGTACGGCAGCACGCGAAAGCCCTCGTAGAGCAGACCCTTGTCCCACAGGGACTTGAGCGCCCACATCACGCTCTCCATGTAGGGCAGGTCCATGGTCTTGTAGTCGTCGGCCATGTCGACCCACCGGGCCTGGCGGGTGACGTAGGCGTCCCAGTCCTGGGCGGTGGTGCCGACGAGGGAGCGGCAGTAGGCGTTGAACTCGGCCACCCCCCGCTCGAGGATGGCGGCCCGGCCGGTGACGCCGAGCGCCTTTTCGGCGGCCATCTCGATGGGTAGCCCGTGACAGTCCCAGCCGAAGCGGCGTTCGACCCGCTGGCCCCGCATGGTCTGGAACCGGGGGATGGTGTCCTTGACGTACCCGGTGATGAGGTGGCCGTAATGGGGGGGGCCGTTGGCGAACGGGGGCCCGTCGTAGAACACCGACTCGTCCTCGTGCGACCGTTGGTCGATGGAGGCCCGGAAGGTGCCGTCGGCTCGCCAGAAGTCGATCACCGCCTGCTCCAGCGCAGGGAACGACGGCTGGCGTTGCACCTCGGGGTACGGGGCGTCGGGCTCGGCTGGCATGACCAGATCGTACGTGGGCGGTCCTAGGAGGCTGGTGTTGAACACGTTCGCAGATCGGCGAGCTGCTCGGCGTCGCCTCGCAAGGACGCAGGAGTGAAGGAAATGCCGTGGCATTTTCGAGCGACGAGGACGCCGCGAACGGCGTCGACAGCCGGCGAGATGCCAACGGCCCGTTTGACACCAGCTTCCT
>Ga0187893_10012339_pt1 | contig 12141 bp, 12 predicted proteins | sample MA1701074metaG_FD_139574 | JGI IMG/M metagenome (GOLD analysis project Ga0187893, IMG submission 139574) | White microbial mat communities from a basaltic lava cave in the Kipuka Kanohina Cave System on the Island of Hawaii, USA - MA170107-4 metaG ... | reverse complement strand
GGCCTGCGCTGAACACCTGACCAAGGGAGACGGCGTGTATGTGGAAGGCCGCCTCCAGGTGCGCGAGTACGAAGACAAGGACGGCAACCAGCGCACCTCGGTCGAAGTGGTCGCGGCCAAGGTCCGGTTTCTCGGCCGCGGAAACAACAACGGCGACGAGAAGCGGCCGGTTCCCGGCCAACCAAAGGCCAAAAAGGCGCAGACTTCGGCTCCCGCGGATGATTTCAACCAAGGGGAGGCTGACGATAGTGTGCCGTTTTAGGGCACGGGCGGGCGGCTGGCAACCGACCGTTCTCCTCCGAAAACACGAAGGAAAACGACCATGAACACATCAGAGACAGGAATTGCGGGCGGCTTTTTCGCCCAACTGATGCCGATGCTCGCCGACCGCACGGTGATGATGATCGTGTCGAGGGCCGACGAGCAACACCTGACGGTTTCCGTCATTCCGAAACGGATGAAGGACAGCGAAAACGCGGCGCTGGCAACACCGCTCTGCTGCACGGGAACCCCTGAAGAACTGGACCGCGAACTCCCGACGCAGGTCCGCGAATTCGTATCCGGCCACGTCGCGCTGAGCGCCAACCTCGCCGAGATCCAACGGGAGCGGGAAGACGCCGAGAAGGCCGCGAGGGAGGAACTCAAGAAGAAACAAAAGACGGTGGGGAACGGTGGAGCAAGAAGCAAGGCGGCCGAACCGACACCCAAGCAGGAAGACAAGCCAGCTCCTACACCGGCGCCATCGCCAATGCTGAGCCTCTTCGATTCACCAGCTCAAGAGGAGGCAGCCCCGCGCCCGGCTGCGGGAGAAGAAGAAGAACAACAACAACAAGAGGAGGTGAGCCATGCAGGCCAGAGCGATGCGCCGTGAATTTTCGTTCCTGGGAATTAAGTTGCCCGATCCGGACAGTCGGATGACAGTAGAGGATGTCCGAGGCGTCCTTTCCATGCAATACCCGGAGCTTGCGACGGCGGCGATCAGTGGACCGGAAGCCGTAGGCGACACGATGAGGTATACGTTCGAGCGCGCGATCGGCTCGAAGGGCTGAAAGTCAGAGGCACAGGGAGCGGAGCAACCGCCGGAAAGGTCGGTTGCGTCCGCTCTCGCGCATCGGAGTCATCGGCAATGAAGCCTAAGAATCGATGTGAAAACAAGAGCCGCAGAGAAGAGGTTCTGACGGAGTTAGAACTCCTTGCCCAGGGGCAGCACGCTTCGCAGCAAACAGTGTTAGAGAGGTACCGGCGATGTTCAGAGTGGAAGCAGGCAAGCGTAATCCTTTCACGGGCGTTGGACAGTGGGCAGCGGAGGGGACAGGGCAGTTACTTGACGCCGCCGCCAGGGTGGCTGCCCCCGACGGTTTGATTGCCTCCGGTTGCCACTGGAGTGTTCCATCGCTGGAAGGAATTCCAACCGAGGATCAATTCCTTGGAGGACTGGATGCGGCCGCGCGGCTGGGGAAGACGCTTCTCCTCAGCGGTGTCGCGACGGCGGACGCATGGGTTCCGGCTGGCAAGGATCCGTTCCGGTTCATCGAGCAGGCGCTGAAGGATTGGATCGAGGCCCACGGTGGTAAGGAGATCGACAGCGATCTGTTCCTGCGCTTGGGCCTGGTCTCCGATCTGGACCCGTACGGCCAAGGCGGTAGCGAGCAAAACGCCGGCGACGAGATGTATTTGGTCTTGGAGCCGGACAGCGCGGGCTACGTGGTTTTGGGGCCAACACTGCGATTGCTGGAAACTGTCCACCCAAAATTGCCGGTCACGTTCTTCGACCTCTTCACCCACGCTCTGAATCGGTGGGTGCGAGTCTATGACTACCGCGATGCAGACGAGCGAGTGCAGCAACTGCGGGAGTGGTACGAAGGCGATCCGGAGGGCGAGACCGTGGAACTGCCGGACGTGGAGGGTGCCACTCCAAAGTGCTTACACAGGAAATGGAATCCGCTGAAAGAGCGGTCTATCGAGCAGCTTCTCGGAACGGTCCGAAACCGGAAGGCACGTGCGCTGCTTGGGGGAGTGCTGGAGCTCAACGCAGTCTCACGGAAAGGGGCGAGACCTGAGATCGCAGAGTCAGTGCGAGAACGGTTGATGGATTCAAATCCTCCGGTGCCAGCCTTGCTTGCAGTGTTTGAGAAGCACGATGCGATTGAAGGCTGTTTCGATGAGGAGGCCCAGGGAATGCTGGAGTGTGCTCCAGAACCGAACCTGATCGTGCCGCTTCTATCGGGTGAGGTCGAAAGCGTGCGCGCAGCTTTTCGAACGCTGGATGTAGCGTGCAATGTCTTCCAGCAAGGCGTGCGTCTCATCAAGCTCATGATGGAACTCGTGGAGTAGGGGAGAAGGATTCTCATGGAGGCCAACGTAACCATTGGTGGCGGACACAAGATGACGCTGACCGGAGCAGTTTTGGTGTATCGCGGCGGCAACGACGCATTCGCGGTGTGGCATCCGGCGAAGCCGGGGCCAGGAGGTGGAACCCCGTACCTGGGCGAGGCAGAATCGCTGACCACCGAGTTTTTGCGAACGCTGTCGGCAGGGCTGGGGACCTACATTGCGCCGGAGATCTTACCGGCGAGTGTGCTGGTTCGCACGTCAGAACTGTTGGTTTGGTGGACAGCGGCTCAACATCGCACGCTGTTCTTCGGTGAACAGAGTGAAGCGGGAAAGGACCTCAACGGCAAACGCTACCCGGTGCCTCCCCTGGTGTTCAAGGTGTCGGGCGGGTGCCTATGGGTCCGTGCCCTGGAAGGGAACGAGCGGCCGACGGCGAGAACGAAACTGAAGACTGCGCCGTTTTGGAACGGAAACGAAGCCGGCGAGATCTGCATTGGCACCATGCGGATTCCAGAATCGTCGGGTGTCGATGGACTTGAAGGCTGGGAGCGAGGGTTCTTTCAGAGCGAGTTCACGCATGCCAACGGGGCCGCACGTTTGACGTCCTTTCCGGGCGGTTTCCTTGCCCTGTATCGTCACTTGGCTGGCAACCGGAGGCCCTTCCCTGTGGAGTACCTGACGGACGCGCGCGAAACTTTGCAGCAATTTGTGGAACGGCGGTGATCCATGGCGCACAATCTGTCGCCGGAATTGATCCGTCGGCCCGTGCGTCTGCTGGTCGTCGGCTGTGGCGGAAACGGCAGCGCAATCACGGCTGGCTTACCGTATTTGCACCAGGCGATGCTCGTTCACGGTCACCGCGGCGGGCTCGAAGTGACGTTGATGGACGGTGACGTTGTCTCATCGACGAACTGTGTACGGCAGCCTTTAGCCAGGCCGAGATCGGACATTCGAAGGCTGTGGTGCTTGTCTCGCGCTTGAACCTCTTCTGGGGCCTGAAGTGGCACGCCGTACCGGAACACTTCTCAACACAGACGAACGTAGACCGGGTGGACATCCTGATCGGGTGCGTGGATAGTCGAGCGGCGCGGAAAGCGATTGCTCAAAAGGTCACCGGGCGGCGGAGCGACACTTCATACTGGCTCGACCTCGGAAATCACGCGACGGGCGGGCAGTTCGTGCTTGGTCAGCCCTGGAATTGGCGGAACAAGCGCTCTGCCAGCCGGCTGCGAACTGTCGCTGAATTGTTCCCCGAACTGGTTGAGCCATCAAGCGACAACGATGGGTTGCCGAGCTGCAGTGCCGTGGAGGCCCTGCAAAAACAAGAGCCATTCGTAAATCCGACGCTCGCCAACCATGCATTGGCGCTCCTGGCACGACTGTTCCGGCATGGCTCGATCAGCTACCATGGCGCTTTCGTTAACGTGGCCGGGAGCCGGGTGCAGCCGCTCGCGGCCGATCCGGTCGTGTGGCGCGCCCTTCAAAGACGGGGAAGACGGCGTGTTATTTAAGAGCTGTGGACGGCGAGGATCTGATGAGCATCGAAAGAGGTCTTGGCTGAAACGGATCTCCACAGTCCCCGCGCTCGGGGACCGTGCTGAGCCGCTCGCGAACACTAGCCTGTTCGCCGGGAATCCGCCGCTAGCCGACCGCTAGCCGGTTCGCTGCGGCAGTTCCACGGGTAGGCGACAATACGTCAACTGGACAGTAAACGCTACGCCGTTAGCGGCGGGTAATTGGCTTCGTCTCCGGAAGGCTGGAAAGGAATAGCACCCTAAAGGGCGGGTCGCCTAACCATCAGCCTGGGTTCACTGCCTGGGTTCACTCACTCGTGTCGGAGGGCCGTCATTGGGTCCACGCGCGCTGCCTTCAATGCTGGATAAGCCATCGCAAGGAATGCTGAGCTCATGATCAGTGCAATGCTCACCGTAAAGGTTGTCGGGTCCGATGGGGTAACGCCGTAGAGTTGCGTTGCAACAATCCGGCCAGCCGCGATCGCCAAAGCGACCCCCGTGACGCCGCCGATAAGCACAGGCACGAATCCCTGTCGCAGGACCAGAAGTAGCACGGATAGAGGGCTCGCCCCCACAGCCATACGAATACCGATTTCGGCCGTGCGGTCGCCCACAATGCGGATCATCAGCCCGTAGATGCCCGCCAGCGCCAGCACCAGACTGAGGGCCGCGAATGCGGTGAGGACAACAGCATTCAAACGGGGCTGCCAGACGGAGTCGGCCAGGACCCGGGTCATCGGCTTCATATTCGGTAGAGGTTGATTCTTGTCCACTGCCCAAACTGCTTTCTTCACCTCTGGGATCAGAGCAGCCGGATTCGCCGTCGCAGTACGAACTATGAGATGCATCACCGGCCAATCATCCTGCCCCAGTGGGACATAGACTTGATCTCTCGCATCAAGCCGCAGCCCGCTGTGTCTCACGTCACCGACAACGCCTACAATTTCCCGTGGGGGCGCGCTCGCTACCGTTGCTTGCGTACCCAGCCTGAGATACTGCCCAACCGGGTTCTGGTTTGGCCAGTGGCGGCGCGCCATCGTTTCGCTGATGACGACGGTTTGGCGTTCTGAACGCATGTCCATTTCCTGAAAGTTGCGCCCTGACCTCAACGGAATCCGCATCGCATGAAAGTAGTCGGGAGTAACGATGTGTCGTTGAACGATCGGCTCGCCGCCGGGCTCCGGACCCGGACGGCCCACCACCAGCATGCGTCTTGTGACGCCGCTTCCACTGAGCGGCAGGTATTCAATCGCGGCCACTCCATCTACACCGGGTATCGCCCGCACCCTCTCCTCGACCTGCTGGAAGAAAGCTGTCTGCTGGTCCGGCATTTGCAGTTGTGCCGTGAGGATCTGCTCCGCCCGAAACCCGGGTTCTACGTTCATCAGCTTTGTGAAACTGCGCAGGATGAGTCCCGCCCCGAGTAGCAGCACCAGTGAAAGAGCCACTTCGATCGCCAGCAGTGCGCTTCGGACGCGGTATCGTCCGACCCCGGTTGACGTGGCCGATCGTTCGCCTAGAGCGCCGGGTGTGCCTCTGAATAGTTGCCAGGCGGGCATGCAGGCAAAGAATGCGCTGATGGCCGCCGCCAAAACGACTTGCATGAGCAGGACGGGCCCATCAACTACGATCTGGCCAAGACCAGCGAGCCACGAGCCTGCCGGCACCAGGGAAGGCAGCGTGCGCAATGCCAGATATGCGACCAACAGCCCGACCCCAATACCGAGCACCGCAAGCATGAGACCCTCGGTCAGAAGCTGCTGAAGAAGCCGCGTGGCGCTGGCTCCCAAAGCCAGCCTGACTCCGATCTCTCTGCGCCGCGAAAGAGCCCGCGCCAACAGCAGATTCACCACGTTCATGCAAGCTATCAGCAGAACCAGGCTGACAGCTCCCATCAGGAGAATCAAGACAGGTCGCGTTTCGCCGACCAGTTCGTCACGCAGTGGTGCCGCTCGCAATCCGCGACCGGTGTTTTCTTTGGGATACTGCTGCTCGAGACTGCTACCGAGGGTATCGAGCTCGGCTTGTGCTTGTTTTAGTGTGACTCCCGGCTTCAAGCGACCGACGGCAAAGAGATAATGCGAGACTCGATCGCTCCGCTCCTTCGGAGTCAGCTGCATAGGTATCCACACCTCGTGATCGCGGGAGAGTGCCTGAAACCCGCGCGGCATGATTCCGACGACGGTGTGCGCGCGGCCATTGAGATTGGTAACCTTGCCAAGGATGTCATCATCGCCCCCAAAGCGTCGCTGCCACAGTTCGTGGCTTAGCACGACGACGCTTGGCGCACTTGGGATGTCGTCCTCGGGTCGAAAGGCTCGGCCGCGCGCCGGGGAAACTCCGAAGACAGTGAAGAAAGTTAGCGAAACGAGGGCTCCGTAGATTCGTTCGGCAGAATCGTCACCGGTCAATGTAAAACTCCGGCCGGAGTGCATCGCCATCGCTACAAAGCTTTGATTTCGTTGCTGAATGTCATAGAAGTTCGCGGCGCAGAGGTCGACGCGGTTCACCCCCCGGCTGGGAATCTTCTCGGTCACGACCATCACCCGGTCCGGATCATGGAATGACAACGGGCGGAGCAAAACAGCATGAAAGATGCTGAAGATCGCTGTGTTGGCGCCTGTGCCTAGGGCCAGCACCAGAATGGCAGCTGCAAAGCCCGGACTCTTGCGCAACACACGGAATGCGAAGCGGAGATCCTGGGTGAATGTGTCGATGCGGTTCCAGACGGACATGCCCCTCCTCCCTAATCGCGCGCACCGACGGACAGCAAGTACGCGACCACCTCCGCGTGGCGGCCCTTCCGAGCCATGCTCAACGGGCTGCGCCACTCGCCGGTGCCGGCCTGCGAAGTCTCCTCCACCCAAACTCGTGCACCCACGTTGGCGCCTCGTGAGACCAGAAGCTTGACTGCGGTCAACTGGCCGCTACCGCTCGCCTGGATCAGGGCATTCTCATCCCCCGGAACTACTTCCTCGATGCGCGCGCCTCGGTCAAGGAGCAGGGCAACGACGGCTGCGTGTCCCTCTCGGGCAGCCATGATAAGCGGATTGCCGTCACCTCGCACGGGCAGGTTCGGATCGGCGCCGCGATCCAGCAGGAAACGCACCGCTTCCAGACGCCCCTGGCGTGCCGCCCCGATCAACGGGCTGCCGTCGCCCGCGAGGACACTGTTGATGTTCGCGCCGGCGTTGAGGAGCCGCTCGACATCTGAGACCTCACCGCTTTCAGCTGCTTCGTACAGCGCCCGGTCGAGCGGACTCGATCGCCGCCCTTGCGTCTGCTTCGAGGTCGACCCAGATTGCTGTGCCACCGCATGCAAAGGTGCGATCGCAAAGACGATAATGCCCGCAACAGCCAGGGTGCTGGCGACGGCCAATATTCCGGCACGGCCACGATGCTGCCTACCGTCAAGTACTGCATGGATGCGCCTTGAGAGATCGCTGCGGTTGGCCATGCCGAGCGCCGGTTGAGCGTGCGCTTTCGAAATTCGCCGGGCCAGCGAAACTAACTGCTCGGCATATTCGGTGCGCTCCTCGTTCTGAATCACGGCATCATCGCAGGCACGCTCGGCCTCCAGGCACAACCGCCGCCACGCGACCCAGACCAGTGGATGGAACCAATACAACGCGCAGATCGTACGAGCCATCAACTGCATGGCCCAGTCGCCACGCCGCACATGCTCCAGTTCGTGAACGACAGCGCATCGAAGCTCGCCGTCATTCCAATCGCGTGCATCGCACGGCAAAACGATCGTCGGGGACCAGAGCCCGCACATCAATGGTGTCGGAGTCTCCTCGTGAAGCAACACCTCGACCCGATGGCGAACGCCGCATTCGGCGGCGAGCAATGCTGTTCGCCGCTGCAATTCCGGCCAGGGCAACCCATTGCGACGGAGCCGGCGCAGCCACCAGAGGTTAACTGCGAGCGGCAGTAGGAACGTCAGTGCTCCGGCGATCCAGATGAAACCGACGGCGGTTCGCCATGATGGAACCCACGAGCCCTCGACCTCCGCTCCCAACGGACCAGCATTCCTGAAATTGGACGGAGTGGCATTCTGTGAAGCGGGCGTAGTAGTGACAGCGGCCGGCGGCTCACTTCTGGTTGCTATTGGAACTTCAACCACGAGTCCGCGACCACTGGCCACGATGAGCGGCAGGATGACCAAGGTGCCGAAGGTCGCAGCCAGGACAATGTGACGCAGGGCTGCCCGGCTTCGTCCCGCCAGCCAGGCAAATGTCAAACCCAGCGCCAGCATGACTGTTGCCTTGAATAGGATCGAAACCGGGAGCCACCGGCTGAGAAACAGCACGGCCTCGGAAATGATCGCCGTCATGATCGTCTCCTCTCTTTGCGTACGCGTTCAATCTCGGCGCTCAATCCATCGAGTTCCTCGTCCGTCCATTTCTCCTGGTTGAGCAATGCTGCCGCCGTCTGGCTTGGTGATCCTCGGAAAAACACGCGTACAAGCTTCTCGAGCGCGTTATGCTGCGCGGAGGCGCGCGATTTGGTTGGACTGTACACGTACCGAAGCCCTTGCTCAATGTGCCGAATGTAACCCTTGGCTTCGAGCCTTACGAGCATGGCTCGCACGGCCGAATAACTCGGCGGATCGGTAAGCCGTTCACGAATGTCCTCCCCGGAGGCCCGGTCTCCGAGAGCGAAGAGCGCATCCATGATTTCGCGCTCACGGCGGGTGAGTTTCTCATGTGGTGGTGAAGTCATCTGGCGTGCTCCAGCTTCGATGCTACAACCGTAGCATACATGCTACACCCGTAGCATGTCAAGCAGCAAAAACGCAACCGCGAAAACGGCCATCACGTAACGGCTTGTCGCCCAGCGTTTACCTTCGGGCTGCCAACTTGACGAGAAACGCCCGACTCGTAGATGTGACCCAGTCCAAAGCTGGCCCATAGTTCCGCTCGGGGAAGTTGAGTCGGATTAATCGCGAGCAACGCCGCTCTGTTTAGAAGCGCCTTCATGAGGTGTTGCGCCACGGGGCTTCATCGGGGGAGGCGTCCGACCAGGCCGCTTAGTCGAGTGCCTCGTGGCAGACGGTTCGATAGCCGCAGGCACGACAGCGACCCACGTGCTCGTGGTCTCGGTGGACGGTCCGCGAGTCGCGCGCTTCGCGCATTTCGTCGACGATCTGAAGAATTCGCTTGCGACCCTCAAAGGTGTATCGGATAGGCCAGCCCCGATCAGCATACTGAATGATTCCGTGAGATGGTGTCTCCCCGAGGGAGTCCTCGACGAGCAGACAGTATGCAGTCAACTGAGCCGCGTCACTCACGTGCGGCCCGGCGGGCGGGCAGCCTCGCGATTTTAGTTCGACAGGGATCAGGCCACCGGCCGCTTGCACCAGATAGTCTGGCTTCCCAGTCAAGCCATAGCGGAAGGACACCAGAGGACGCTCGATAGCGCGGCGACCGTCGGCGTCCTGGGAGACAACTCGGCCGCCTGGAACCCCGCTTTGAAGGATTCTTCGACGGGCGTTCGCCCACACGAGGAGAGCCAGTAGAAAAACCACGCCGAGGATAAGTGTCAGCGGGGCCATAGATTGGCGATCTCAACCAGGATGAAGATCAGAAGACAGAGAAGCATGACAATGCGCGCCACTGCGCGCTGTTGGCGGGCAACTCGCAGGTCGTGGTTGTGGGACTCGTGATATCGCGTTCCGGCCGCTCGCTCTTCCGCGAGTGAGGAAACATACCCGCGCTGACTCAGGTGCCACGCTTTCTTGCACTAGCACCAAGTGCCAATCTCGGAAGCGGAAATGACGCGATCGTCGCGGCGCACCAGTACTCCGTTAGGGCGTCTCCACGGCGAGTGAGTAATCCACCGGTTCGCCAATCCTCGATCGGAGTTCCCGTAACCAGGTCCGGGGATTACGTCCGTGCATGACGCGACCCAGGAAGCCGAGTTGCTCAGCCACATTGCCCCGATTCTGACGGATGTCATCCTTCATAGTTCGGGCGTAGCCGCGGACCCATTGATCAAGGTCTGCCGGCCGCGAGAAAACGTAGGTCGCATGTCCTTGTTGTGGAACTTCGACTACAGTGGCGCGCTCCATCTCGAAGATGTATTCGTCCCGAAAGAGAAACATCTTGCGGGTGCGCTTCCGTAGTTGGTTGTAATAGAACGAATCGTAGTCCGCCCTCCACGACACCTGCGCGACGTCGAAATCGGGAGGGATGCGGAGTTCGTCGCAGATGCGGGCCAGTTCCGCCCGTTCGAGCGGTTCACGTTCCAGCCGGAGGCGGATTCGCTGGATGGCGTCGAAGAACTGCCCGAATCGGTGGTACGTCTTGCGTGCACTCGCCAAGGTTTCCTGCACGTCAGCAGGGATGGTGATTTTGACCCGACTGGGTAGAGCCGTCTCCCAGTTGACCAAGTGCCATTCGCCGCCGCGAAGCCGGTATTTTCCGCTCTTCACAAAGGTCGCGGCGATACCAAATTTCGTACCGACTAGATGCCTCCACTGGTTCCAGGTCGAGTCAAACGCAAGAGGGAGCGCAATCGGGTCCAGTATCACTTCCGCCTTTCGCCGGCTGTCACGATAAACGGCATGGTCATCGAAGAACTCGATCTTCCGGAGAGGAGCCCGGAACCGCCACTCCCGACGGTCCGGGAGGAACGACAGGATTTTCTTGGCGAAAAAGGTCTCGCGGTCCGATGAGAGTTCGCCAGCGGCGAGCAGCGCGCCAAATCCGCCGTAAGGGAATAGCGCGGGCGCATCGGGGTCGAGAAGCAGCGCCTGATAGCACGATCGGAGATTCGGCTGTGCGAGGAGATTGAAGGCGCGCTCGGCGGCCTGCAACTGGTCTTTGGACGCAGCGTTCGTCTGAAGCTCGAGCAGGCGCACCTTTAGAGCAAGCCGGAGGTCCGCCAGCGCGGCCGAGGGAACGGTGCGCAATAGGTCGTAGAGAGTTTGCTCTTCACAACCGGGACGCCTTCGATTGCTGAAGTAAAAGTAGTCGCGGACAGCTTCGTTGAGAAGGTGGACATGCTTGACGCCGAGCCGGCTGTCGGTGACTGCCGCGCGGACAAAGTATTGGTCTCGCTTGTCAGGCTTCGGCGTTGTCACATAGCCGATCGGCACGAAGTATAGCTCCCTCGGCCGCCGCGATGTGTTTTGAACAACGCGAAGTTCTCGATTCGGATCGACGGCCGTAGGGTCGAACTCGATTTGGTCTGAGAGATGGATAAAACCCGCAAGGAAGCGGGAAATCGTCAGAGAGGTCTCGTCAGAAAACAGGCACTTGATCGACGAACCGTCCGGCTGCAGTTTTGCAACCCGTTGGGACACGAGGGGCGCCGATGCGGGGGCCGGGCGTGTGACAACAGCTGACATGGCGAACTGACCTCACATGATCCGCTCTGTCGGAAGCGGAAACATTCGAAACCCTTCCGGCAGATCGAATGTGGCATGGCCGGTGGCCAGTAACAGCGATTCGGCATCATCCCGGGCTTCCTGCAGATCCGGTGGCATCCGGACCGGTTCGTCCTGCTCGTCCAGGCCCGGCCCAGCATCAGCATCTTCAGTCTCGCCAGGGTCGGTGGAAAGCAGCGCCGCGTCATCCAAAAGGGCGCAGACGTCCTCATCATCCCGGCCCATGCCGGGAGGCGCTCCGCAAGCCGGGCAGACCGGCTGCGACTCGTTCAGTTCGTCAGACTCAGCACCGCACTCCAAGCAAGGCATGATTCATACTCCGGCCTCAGTGTAAACGGGAAGCACGGGTTTCTCCAAAAGTCTCGAAAATCGGACGCAGGGAAGCAAGGGTGAGCAGGCGCTGATGTGACTGGAAGTATCTCTTTTTCTGCACTTTATAGATGCTCTGGAGGAGGGATGTCCCATGCAGCTCTGTCTGTTTAGCCAACGATGGCGAGATCGCCGTGAGAGCTACCGGTCGGCGGGAGAGCCGATCAATCCACGGCTCTACGAGGTGGCGGAACTGGCGGGAGACCGGGAGGCCAAAGCGTTCATTCTGGCGCACCATTACTCGCTTTCCTATCCGAGTGCGCGTGTCCGTTTCGGGCTGTTCACAAAAGGCTGCCTGGTCGGCGTCGCCGTCTTCAGCCACCCATGCAACGACCGGGTTCTCACCTCCGTGTTCCCTCGGAGCCCTTTGGACAGCGTGGGAGTGGGACGGTTCGTGATGCTCGACAGCGTGCCGGCGAATGGAGAGGGCTGGTTTCTGGCTAGAACGTTCGAGTGCCTGCGACGCAAGGGCTTGTCAGGCGTGGTGAGCTTCAGCGACCCCGTGCCACGGACGAAGACGGATGGCACGAT
>Ga0187893_10012338_pt1 | contig 12143 bp, 7 predicted proteins | sample MA1701074metaG_FD_139574 | JGI IMG/M metagenome (GOLD analysis project Ga0187893, IMG submission 139574) | White microbial mat communities from a basaltic lava cave in the Kipuka Kanohina Cave System on the Island of Hawaii, USA - MA170107-4 metaG ... | reverse complement strand
TCCTCACTGGTTCGTTCGGGCGTATACAGATTCACTCGAAACCCGATGTACCTCGGTCTTTGTTTCCTGCTTGTAGCCTGGGCTGTGTTCCTGGCGTGCCCCTGGTCATTGCTCGGGCCGTTGGCTTTTGTGCTCTACATGAACAGATTTCAGATCGGCCCGGAGGAGCGAGCGCTTTCGGCGATGTTCGGTGAGGAGTACTCGGCGTACAAAGCAACGGTTCGTCGATGGCTGTGAGCGACAATCCAGGCGCCCTGCTCCAGGGCGGTTGCTACTGCGGAAACCTGCGATACGAGGCGACGGGTGCCCCGTCGCATCAAGCAGGGCCGGCCGGCGGCTTCAATGGGCCTGGTCCCAGTTGAGGCCCGCTCCGACGTCGACCACCAGCGGCACGCTCAACTGCGCCACGCCGCTCATCAGCCCCGGCAGGGCTTGTTGGATCCGCGCCAGTTCCGCGTCGGGCGCTTCCAGCACCAGTTCGTCGTGCACCTGCAGGATCAGCCTGGTCCGCAGCTTTTCCTGCTGCAGCCAGCGATGCACCGCGATCATCGCCAGCTTGATCAGATCGGCGGCCGTGCCCTGCATCGGCGCGTTGATCGCCGCACGCTCGGCGGCGGCGCGTCGCTGGTTGTTGGAAGCGCGGATGTCCAGCATGTACAGGCGGCGGCCGAACACCGTTTCGACGTATCCCTTCTCGCGCGCGCCGGCACGGGTCTGGTCCATGTACGCCTTCACCCCGGGATAGCGCGCGAAGTAGCGGTCCATGTACTGCTGCGCTGCGCTGCGCTCGATGCCGAGCTGCGAGGCGAGCCCGAATGCCGACATGCCGTAGATCAGCCCGAAGTTGATGGTCTTGGCGTAGCGCCGCTGCTCGCTGCTCACTTCGGCCCCCGGCACACCGAAGATCTCCGAGGCGGTGCGCCGATGCACGTCTTCTCCCGAGTGGAACGCGGCGAGCAGCGTAGGGTCCTGCGACAGATGCGCCATGATGCGCAGCTCGACCTGCGAATAGTCCGCCGACACCAGGTGATACCCGGGGGCGGCGATGAACGCCTCGCGGATGCGGCGCCCTTCGGCGTTGCGTATCGGGATGTTCTGCAGGTTGGGGTCGTTGCTGGCCAAGCGACCGGTCACCGCGGTGGTCTGGCTGAAGTTGGTGTGCACGCGCCCGGTGCGTGGATTGACCATCCGCGGCAGCTTGTCGGTGTACGTGGACTTGAGCTTGGACAGCATGCGGAAGTCGAGGATCAGCTGGGCGATGGGATAGTCGAGCGCCAGCTCCTGCAGCACGTCCTCGTCGGTGCGCGGCTGGCCGGTGGGGGTCTTGCGGGTGATCGGGATGCCGAGCTTGTCGTGCAGGATCTCCTGGATCTGCTTGGGTGAGTTCAGGTTGAAGGGTTGCCCGGCCGCGGCGCGCGCCTGCTGCTCGATGTCGAACATGCGCCGGCCGAGCTCCTGGCTCTGGGCCTCGAGCAGGCCGGTGTCGACCAGCACGCCGCTGCGCTCGATGTCGAACAGCACCCCCATCACCGGGATCTCGATCTTGTCGTAGATGAACGCCAGCTTCGCGTCGCGTGCGATGTCCGGGTGCAGCGCGCGGTGCAGTTGCAGCGTGACGTCGGCGTCCTCGGCCGAGTACTCGGTGGCGCGCTCCACGCTCACCTGGTCGAAGTCGATCTGACCCGCGCCCTTGCCGGCCACCTCTTCGTAGGCGATGGTCTTGACGCGCAGATGGCGCTGCGCCAGGCTGTCCATGTCGTGCGGCCTGTGGCTCTCCAGCACGTAGGACTGCACGCAGGTGTCGTGCTGCACCCCGCGCACGCGCACCCCGTGATTGGCGAGGATGTGCATGTCGTACTTGGCGTTCTGCCCCACTTTGGGGCGCGCCGGATTCTCCAACCACGGCCGCAGGCGCGCCAGCGTGCGCTCGAAGTCGAGCTGCGCGGGCGCGCCCGCGTACCGGTGGGCGAGCGGCAGGTAGGCGGCGCGGTGCGGCTCGACGCTGAAGGAGACGCCGACCAGGCGCGCGAGTTGCGGATCGAGGCCGGTGGTCTCGGTGTCCACCGCCGCCAGGTCCGCCGTCTCGAGGCGGCGCACCCAGGCGTCGAGCTGCTGCTCGGTCAGGATGGTTTCGTAGGTTTGCTCGGGCCGCGGCGTGTCGACGGCCGTCTCGCTGTGCAGTTCCGCCACGCCCTCCTCGCCCAGCTCGCGGCGCCAGCTGCGGAATTCGTAGCGGTCGAACAGCGCGGCGAGCCGCGCCCGGTCGGGCGGCCGCTGCACCAGCTCGTCCAGTTGCGCGGGCAGGGCCACATCGCGCCGCACCGTGAGGAGCTGCCGTGCGGTGGGCAGCCAGTCGCGGGCCTTGCGCAGGTTGTCGCCCACCGCGCCGCCGATCTCGTCGGCGTGCGCCAGCAAGTGGTCCAGGGTGCCGTACTGCTGCAGCCACTTGGCGGCGGTCTTCGGCCCCACCTTCTCCACCCCCGGGACGTTGTCCACGCTGTCGCCGATCAACGTGAGGTAGTCGACGATCTGGTCCGGCCGCACGCCGAATTTCGCCAGCACCGCGGTCTCGTCGAAAGTCTCGTTCGACATGGTGTTGACCATGGTCACCGCCGGGTCCACCAGCTGCGTGAGGTCCTTGTCGCTGGACGAGATCACGGTGCGCATGCGCTGCGCCTCGGCCCGGGTGGCGAGCGTGGCGATGACGTCGTCGGCCTCCACGCCTTCCACCTCCAGCAGCGGCCAGCCCATGGCGCGGATGCATTCGTGCAGCGGTTCGACCTGCGCGCCCAGCTCGTTCGGCATCGGCGGGCGGTTGGCCTTGTAGCGATCGTAGATCTCGTCGCGGAACGTCTTGCCCTTGGCGTCGAAGATGCAAGCGCTATAATCCGCGCTCACGTCCTTGTGCAGGCGGCGCAGCATGTTCAGCACGCCGAAGATCGCGCCGGTGGGCTCGCCCGCCTTGTTGCGCAGGTCGGGCAGCGCGTGGAAAGCGCGGTACAGGTAGGACGAAGCGTCAACCAGCAAAAGGGTCTTCATCTCTCGAACGGACGCGGGGGAACGGGCGCGGAATATGCTCTGGCCGGCGCGCGGGCGGCCTCCGGCCGCCGTCGCGTGGTGTGCACCGGACGGCCGATCGCGCCGCCATGAACCATGTATCACGAGCATTGTAGATCCTGACATGTCGGTCTTCACCACGGTCACGTCCGAACAGCTCGCCGCCTGGCTGCGCAACTACTCGATCGGGGTGCTCACCGACCTGCAGGGCATCCTGGCGGGGATCGAGAACACCAACTACTTCGTCACCACCACGCACGGGCGCTACGTCCTGACGCTGTTCGAGAAGCTGCAACCGCATGAGCTGCCCTTCTACCTGAACTTGATGGCGCACCTGTCGGCGCACGGCATCCCTTCGCCGCAGCCCATCGCCAACCTGCGCAACGCCTACCTGGGCGAACTCAACGGCAAGCCTGCCACCATCGTCACCTTCCTGGAGGGCAAGCCGGTGCTCGATCCTTCGCCCGAGCATTGCGCCCGGGTGGGCGAGGTGTTGGCCGAGATGCACCTCGCGGGGCAGACTTACAAAGGGAAGCTCGAGAACCTGCGCGGGCCGAAGTGGTGGGCCGGCGTCGCGCCCGAGATCTATCCGTTCCTCCCATCCGAGGATGCGGACCTGCTCAAGTCGGAGATCCGGTTCCAGGCGCAGCACCGCCACGATCGGCTGCCGCGCGGCGTGATCCACGCCGACCTGTTCCGCGACAACGTCTTGTTCCACGACGGCACGGGTTCCCGCCGGTTGGTGGTGGGCGGGCTGATCGACTTCTACTTTGCGTGCGTGGACGTGCTGATCTACGACGTGGCGATCACGGTGAATGACTGGTGCACGAGCGAGGACTGCGCGCTCGGGTCGGCGCGCGCCGAGGCGCTGCTGAAGGCCTATCAGGCGGTGCGGCCGTTCACCGAAGCCGAGTGCGAGGCCTGGCCGCTGATGTTGCGCGCCGGCGCGCTGCGCTTCTGGGTATCGCGGCTGTACGACTACCATCTGCCTCGCGACGGCGAGCTGACCCACAGGCACGATCCCGAGCGCTTCCGCCGCATCTTGCTGCATCACGTGGGCAACGCGCGCCAGCCGCTGCGCCTGACGTAGCCGAGCTCGGCATGCCGTTGCGGCGTGTCCCCTTCTCTCACGGCTGGCGCTGGATTGCGCAGGCGTTTGCGCTGTTCCGGCGCAATCCCCTGATCTGGATCGTGCTCAACCTGGCGCTGCTCATGATCGTGCTCGGCGCCGACCTGCTGCCGGTGATCGGCACCTACCTGATGTACCTGCTGATGCCCCTGTTCTTCGGCGGGTTGATGACCGCCTGCCGGGACGCGCAAGCCGGCCAGGAGATCGAGATCGCGCACCTGTTCGCGGGCTTTCGCAAGGAAGCGAGCCAGCTGGTGACCGTCGGTGGCGTGTACCTGGTCGGCAACGTGGCGATCACCGGGGTGGCGATGTACGTCGGCGGAACCGAGCTGCGGGAGGCGCTGCAAGCCGGCGCCGAGGGCACGCCGGAGCGCATCGACCCGGAGGTCGCCCACCAAGCCTTGCTCGCCGTGCTGCTGGCCGCGGCGCTGTTCGTGCCGCTGGCGATGGCGGTGTGGTTCGCGCCTGCGCTGGTGATCCTGGAGCGCGTGCCGGCGCCGCGCGCGTTGCTGCTGAGCATGCAGGCCTGCCTCGCCAACATGCTGCCGTTTCTGCTCTACGGGGTGCTGATGTCGGCGCTGCTCGTCGTGGCGCTGCTGCCGCTATTCCTCGGGCTCGCGGTGTGGATGCCGATCGCGGTGATCAGCGCCTACACCAGCTACCGGGACGTGTTCGCCCCGGCTCCTACGCCGGCGTGAGCTTGGCGTATTCCAGCGCCAGCCACTTCAACCCCTCGCTGCGGAAGTTCACCTGCACGCGGGCATCGGCACCGCGCCCCTCGGCGCTGACGATCACGCCAGGGCCGAACTTGGGATGGATCACGTTCTGGCCGATCCGCCAGGGCGAGTCGGGCGGCGCCCGGTACGACCCGGCGCTCGCAGTGCCCATGGAGCGTGCCGTACCGGGCGCAAACGGATGTGCGGCGCGGCCGCGGTTCAGCCGCCTGACCAGCTGCGCAGGCACTTCCTCCAGGAAGCGCGAGGCGATGCCCCAGCGCGTCTGGCCGTGCAGCATCCGGCTCTGGGCGAAGCTCAGGTATAGTCGGCGGCGCGCGCGCGTCAGCGCCACGTACATCAGCCGCCGCTCCTCCTCCAGGCTCTCCGGGTCGTTGCGGCTGTTGTCGTGGGGGAACAGCCCTTCCTCCAGACCGCTGATGAACACCGCGTGGAACTCCAGCCCCTTGGCCGCGTGCACCGTCATCAGCTGCAGCGCGTCGGCACCCGCGCCGGCCTGGTGCTCGCCCGCTTCCAGCGCCGCATGGGCCAGAAAGTCTTCGAGCGCGCGCAGGCGCGGATCGGCCTCGGTCTGGGCGCCGCCCACCGGTTCGGCGTGCGCGGCGAACCCGCCCTCGGCGTGGAAGCTGGCGGCGGCGGTGACCAGCTCGTTCAGGTTTTCGATGCGATCGGCGCCGTCGCGCTCGGTCTCGTAATACGCCTTGAGGCCGCTGCGCTCGATGGTGAGTTCCACCATCTCGGGCAGCGACAGACCGAGGCAGGCGCGTCGCAGGTCCTCGATACCCCGCACGAAGGCGCTGACGCCGGCCCCCGCCTTGCCGCCGAGCGGCGTGGTACACGCCGCCTGCCACAGGCTGATCCGGCGCATGTGCGCCGACTCCTGCATCTGTTCGAGCGTGCGCGCGCCGATGCCGCGCGCGGGGAAATTGATCACGCGCAGCAGGGCGCCGTCGTCCTCGGGATTGGACACCAGCCGCAGATAGGCGAGCGCGTGCTTGATCTCCTGGCGCTCGAAGAAGCGCAACCCGCCGTACACGCGGTACGGCAGCCCGGCGTTGAACAGCGCGTGCTCCAGCACCCGCGACTGCGCGTTGGAGCGGTACAGCAGCGCGATGTCGGAGAGCTGCACACTGTCGCTGCGCAGCCCGGTCACCTCCTCCAGGATGAAGGCCGCCTCCTCGATGTCAGTGGCGGCTTCGTACAAGCGCAGCGGCTCGCCCTTGCCCTCGGCGGTCCACAGCTCCTTGCCCAGGCGGCGCTGGTTGTGGCGGATCAGGGCGTTGGCCGCATCCAGGATGTTGGCGTGGCTGCGGTAGTTCTGCTCGAGCTTGATCACGCGTCCCCCGGCGAAGTCGCGCTCGAACTCCGCCATGTTCTGCGCCGACGCACCGCGGAAGGCGTAAATCGACTGGTCATCGTCGCCCACGGCGAAGACGGCGCCGCCGCCGCCGGCCAGCAGCGCGAGCCAGCGGTACTGCAGGCGGTTGGTGTCCTGGAATTCGTCCACCAGGATGTGCACGAAGCGCTGCTGGTAGTGGCGGCGCAGCAACTCGTTGCGGCCGAGCAGCTCGTCACAGCGCAGCAGCAGCTCGGCGAAGTCCACCACGCCCTCGCGATTGCACTGCCGGTCGTACTCGGCGTACAGCTCGTTGAGCTTGCGGCCGTAATCGTCGAACACCTCCACCTGGCCGGCGCGCAGGCCCTGCTCCTTGTTGCCGTTGACGAAGTACTGCAGGTCGCGGGGCGGGACCTTCTCCTCGTCCACGCCCAGGGACTTGAGCAAGCGCTTGATCAGAGAGGCCTGGTCCTGCGTGTCCAGGATCTGAAACGTCTGCGGCAGGCCGGCGTCGCGCCAATGCGCGCGCAGCATGCGGTTGCACAGGCCGTGGAAGGTGCCCACCCACATGCCGCGGGTGTTGATCGGCAGCATGGCCGAGATGCGGGTCAGCATCTCGCGCGCGGCCTTGTTGGTGAACGTCACCGCCAGCAGCGACTGCGGTCCGATCTGACCGGTCTGGATCAGCCAGGCGATGCGGGTGGTGAGCACGCGCGTCTTGCCGCTGCCGGCGCCAGCGAGGATGAGCGCGGATTCGTGCGGCAGGGTGACGGCGGCGCGCTGCCGTTCGTTGAGACCTTCGAGGAGGTTGCTCGGCACGAAACCTGGAGACGTGAAAGCGTGCCGGGATTATACGGCAGCGGCAAGCCGGTCCACTTCTGTCACTCGCACTCAAATCAGCGACACGCTCACCTCGGTGAGGCCGAGCTCGGACTTGAGCCTGATCGCCACCGCCACGCCGTCGGCCTCGCTCAGCAGCCCGCCGATGCGCACCTGGTAGACGGTGGCCCCGTCCTTCTGGGTCGGATGGATCGTCGCCGGATAGCCGGCCTCGCGCAGCCGGTCGTACGCCGCCAGCGCTTCGTCCTGGGTGCGCACGCGCGCTGCGTACACGCGCCACTTGCCGCCCTTGCCGGCGGCGCCCTGACCCGGCGCGATCTCGGTCTCGGCGGCGTAGACGGCGAGCGCCTCGTCGGAGATCTGTTCCACCGGCAACACGCCGGCGTTGCGCAGCGCCTGGTACAGGCTCCTGGGCTGATCCAGGTCGAGCGGTGGCGTGCCGCGGCGCGTGACCGTGATCCTGCCCTCGATCAATGCGACGATCTCGCGCTCCGCCGTGGCCTTGCCCCAGAGGTCGGTGCCGCGGATGCCGGCGGTGACGGTGGGAAAGCGCACTTCGACCTCGCGCCTGCCGCGGAACTTGTACAGCGCCGTGGTGGTGAAGCGGAACGCCCCCTCCAGCACGTTCAGCGTGGCTTTGAACACTCCATCGGCACAGCAGCGCCCGGCGGGAATGCCGTCCAGCCGGAAGTGCGCCTTCTCGCCCAGCTTGACCATGCTGCCGTCGTGCAGGCGCAGCAGCGCGCGCGCGCCCGTGCCGGTGTCGATGCGATCCCCGCTACGCAGGCGAACACCGGGCGCGAGCGGCGTGCGCTGCCCATCGCGTGTGAGCCAGGCGGGCATCTGCAGCGCCTCGACCTCGGCATCCGGCGGCGCGGCCAGGGCCGGCAAGGCGATCGCCGCCAGGAGCAGCGTCAGGCGCGCGGCCGAGCGTAGCGACATTGTCATTGCATCTCTCCGTGACGTTGCAGCCGAAGGTGCCGGAAATACGGGCCGGACGGCGCACTGGATGCGGTGCTGCATGGCGGTTCCGGGAGCGCGAGCCCCCTGGGTATAATCCCGCCCTTGCCCTCACTTCGCGCAGTGTAGACGAATGCAACCGCAGTATCGCCCGGCAGACATCGAGAAGCGGGCGCAGGCCGAATGGGACGAGAAGCGCGCCGCGCGGGCGGTCGAGGACCCGGCGCGGCCCAAGTACTACTGCCTGTCCATGTTTCCCTACCCCTCCGGCAAGCTGCACATGGGGCACGTGCGCAACTACACCATCGGCGACGTGCTGGCGCGCTACTACCGCATGCGCGGCCATAACGTGCTGCAGCCGATGGGATGGGACGCGTTCGGCCTGCCCGCCGAGAACGCGGCCATCGCCAACGGCGTGCCGCCGGCGAAGTGGACCTACGACAACATCGCGTACATGAAGCAGCAGCTCAAGTCGCTGGGCTTTGCCATCGACTGGGAACGGGAACTGGCCACCTGCCGGCCGGAGTACTACCGCTGGAACCAGTGGCTGTTCCTGCGCATGCTGGAGAAGGGGCTCGCCTACAAGACCACCGGCGTGGTGAACTGGGACCCGGTCGACCAGACCGTGCTCGCCAACGAGCAGGTGATCGACGGGCGCGGCTGGCGCACCGGCGCGCCGGTGGAAAAGCGCGAGATCCCGATGTACTACCTGAGGATCACCGCCTACACCGACGAGCTGCTGCAGGCCCTGGACGGGATGCCGGAATGGCCCGAGCGCGTGCGCCTGATGCAGTCGAACTGGATCGGGCGCAGCGAAGGCGTGGAGGTCGCGTTTCCCTACGCCCACGATCCGGCGCAGTCGCTCAAGGTGTTCACCACCCGCGCCGACACGCTGCTCGGCGCCACCTATTGCGCGGTGGCGGCGGAGCATCCGCTCGCGGCGCAGGCCGCGCGCGGCAATCCCAAGCTGGCCGCGTTCGTCGAGGAATGCAAGCGCGGGGCGGTGATGGAAGCCGAGCTCGCCACCCAGGAAAAGAAAGGTATGCCCACCGGGCTGCACGTGCTGCACGCGCTCACCGGCGACAGGCTGCCTTTATGGGTGGCGAACTATGTGCTGATGGGCTACGGCGAGGGTGCGGTGATGGCGGTGCCGGCACACGACGAGCGCGACTTCGAGTTCGCGACCCGCTACGGACTGCCGATCAAGCCGGTCATCCGTACCAGCGCCGGCGAGACCACGCCCGCGCCGTGGCGCGACGCGTACGCCGAGCACGGCACGCTGATCAACTCGGGCAAGTACGACGGGCTCACCTTCCAGCCCGCGGTGGACGCCATCGCGTCCGACCTGGCGGCGAAGGGCCTGGGGCGCAAGCGCGTCCAGTACCGCCTGCGCGATTGGGGCATCTCGCGCCAGCGCTACTGGGGCTGCCCGATCCCCGTCGTGCACTGCCCCCGGTGCGGCGACGTGCCGCTGCCCGACGCGCAGTTGCCGGTGGTGCTCCCCGAGGACTGCGTTCCCGACGGCACCGGCAATCCGCTCAACCGGCGCGCGGACTTCGTCGACACCCGCTGCCCCAAGTGCGGTCAGCCGGCGCGGCGCGAGACCGACACCATGGACACCTTCGTGGACTCGTCCTGGTACTACATCCGCTATGCCTGCCCGGACAACGAGCGCGCCATGGTCGACGAGCGCGTGCGCTACTGGCTGCCGGTGGACCAATACATCGGCGGCATCGAGCACGCGATCCTGCACTTGCTGTATTCGCGCTTCTGGACGCGCGTGATGCGCGATCTCTTGCTGGTGCGCTTCGACGAACCGTTCTCGCGCCTGCTCACCCAGGGCATGGTGCTCAACGAGATCTTCTTCCGCAAGCAGGACAACGGGCGCATCACCTACTACAACCCGGCGGACGTGGAGATACGCAGCGACGATCGCGGCAACCGGATCGGCGCCGCGCTCAAGGCCGACGGCTTGCCGCTGGAATCGGGCGGCATCGGCACCATGTCCAAGTCCAAGAACAACGGCGTCGACCCGCAGGCGCTGATCGATCAGTACGGCGCCGACACCGCGCGCTTCTTCATGATGTTCGCCAGCCCGCCGGAGCAGACGCTGGCGTGGTCCGATTCCGGCGTGGAGGGCTCGTATCGCTTCCTGCGCCGGCTATGGGCATTCGCCGCCGACTACCAGGGCAGCGTACGGCCGCAGGTCCGGCCCGGCGCGTTGGCGCAGACCGCGCTCGACGCAAAGCTGGCCGCAGCGCGCCGGGAGGTGCACCTGAACGTCAAGCAGGCCAATTACGACATGCAGCGCCAGCAGTTCAACACGGTGGCCTCGGCCTGCATGAAGATCCTGAACGCGCTGGAGGGCGTGCCGCGGAATCCCCCTCCGATCGCACCCGGCGCCGCCGCGGTGGTCGAGGAAGGGCTGTCGATCCTGCTGCGCCTGCAGGCGCCGATCACGCCGCATCTCAGCCACCACCTGTGGCGCGAGCTGGGATTCGGTGAGGACGTGTTCGCCGCGCCCTGGCCCCGGGCCGAGGAAGGCGCGCTGGAGCAGAAGGAGGTCGAGCTGGTGCTGCAGATCAACGGCAAGACGCGCGGCAGCATACGCGTGCCGAGCGACGCCACCCGGGAAGCGATCGAGCAGGCCGCGCTGGCCAGCCCTATCACGCAGAAACACATCGCCGGCGCCCCGGTGAAGAAGGTGGTGGTGGTACCCGGCCGCCTGGTGAACGTGGTCGCTCAATGAAACCGACCTCGGGCGTGCGACTGCTGGCCCTCGTCGCCCTGGCTGCGCTCGCGGGCGGCTGCGGCTTCAAGCCGGTGGCGCCGCTGAACGTGCCGTTCCACAATCTGTACGTGGTGGCGCCGGACTATTCGTCGTTCGGGGCGCAGTTCAAGCGCTACGTGGAGAGCTACAGCAAGACGCGCCTGGCTTCCAGCCCGGAGGCGGCGCAGGCGGTGCTGGAGATCCTGAGCGAGACGCGGGAGAAGCAGATCCTGTCGCTGTCCACCGCCGGGCGCGTGAGCGAATTCCTGCTGCGCTACCAGGTGACCTTCCGGGTGCGCGACAAGAGCAGCCGCGACCTGGTGCCGGCGAGCACCATCGCGCTGGAGCGCGATCTCACCTACAGCGACGAGGCCACGCTCGGCAAGGAGAACGAGGAAGTCTTCCTCTACGACGACATGCGCAACGAAGCGATCCAGCAGGTGCTGGGGCGCTTGTCGGCGGCGCAGATTCCCGCGTGAGCGCGCGATGCCGGACGTCCTCGCCGCCGTCACGCCAGCGCCCGCCGGAGCCGAGCCCGGCTCGGTCGGGGTGGTCCGCGCACAGCGCGCCGCGTTCGACGCGCCGCTGCGGCTGCGCAGCGGCGCCTCCATCGCGGCGTACGAGCTCGCCTACGAGACCTACGGCACGCTGAACGCGAACCGCAGCAATGCGGTGCTGGTGTGCCACGCGTTGAATGCCGCGCACCACGTTGCCGGCGTCTACGCCGACGATCCGAAGAACGTCGGCTGGTGGGACAACCTGGTGGGCCCGGGCAAGCCGCTCGACACCGACCGCTTCTTCGTGGTCGGGGTCAACAACCTGGGCGGCTGCCACGGCTCCACCGGTCCGGCGTCGGTCAATCCGGCCACCGGCCGGCGCTGGGGCGCCGATTTCCCGCTGGTGACGGTGGAGGACTGGGTCGAGGTGCAGGCGCGTCTGGCCGACCGGCTGGGGATCGAGCGCTTTGCGGCCGCCATCGGCGGCAGCCTGGGCGCGATGCAGGCGCTGCAGTGGACGCTGAGCTACCCGGACCGCATCGGCCACGCGCTGGTGATCGCGGCGGCGCCCAAGCTCTCCGCGCAGAACATCGCCTTCAACGAGGTCGCGCGCCAGGCGATCACCACCGACCCCGACTTCCACGGCGGCCACTACTACGAGCACGGCGTGGTGCCGCGGCGCGGGCTGCGCCTGGCGCGGATGCTGGGCCACATCACCTACCTGTCCGACGACGCGATGGCGGAGAAGTTCGGCCGCGCGCTGCGCACCGGCGCGATCAAGTTCAACTTCGACGTCGAGTTCGAGATCGAGTCCTATCTG
>Ga0187893_10012337_pt1 | contig 12145 bp, 8 predicted proteins | sample MA1701074metaG_FD_139574 | JGI IMG/M metagenome (GOLD analysis project Ga0187893, IMG submission 139574) | White microbial mat communities from a basaltic lava cave in the Kipuka Kanohina Cave System on the Island of Hawaii, USA - MA170107-4 metaG ... | reverse complement strand
GCTCGAACGCCTGAACAAATTCTCTGACGAGACACCGGTGCTGCTGGATCTCAAACCCACCGGCAGCCACTACATGCAGGATTTCCATGCAGCGGGTGGCATGAGCGCGCTGCTCGCGGAACTGGAGGAACGTCTGCACCTGGACTGCATGACAGTCTCCGGGGAAACACTGCGCAGCCGTATTGCCCGCGGCGTGCCGTTCGTGGACCGCAGTGTCATCCGGTCCAGGAGCGACCCGATTTCCGCGGTCGGCGGGCTGGTGGCGCTGTTCGGCAGCCTCGCGCCACGCGGAGCAATCCTCAAACGTGCCGCAGCCGACTCCGGTCTGTTCGAGAAGGAGGGGAGGGCGGTCGTGTTCGATTCGCTCGAAGACCTGTCCGCCCGCATTGACAGGCCGGACCTCGAAGTAACGGAGCATGACTTCCTGGTGCTCAAGAATGCCGGGCCTAGCAGTGTTTCCGGAATGCCCGAGGCCGGTTATCTGCCGATTCCAAAGAAGCTGGCGAAGGCCGGCGTCAAGGACATGGTGCGGATTTCGGACGCGCGCATGAGCGGAACTGCGTTCGGCACGGTCGTGTTACACGTCGCGCCGGATGCGGCATCCGGCGGACCGCTGGGGCTGGTAAAAAACGGTGATCGAATCCGCATGTCGGTCAGGCACCGGCGTCTGGACCTGCTGGTTACCGAGGGCGAACTGGCGAAACGGCGCGAGGGGTACAGGACGCCGCCTGTTCCAAAACGGGGTTACGCCCGACTTTACAATGAGCACATCCTGCAGGCAGACGCGGGTTGCGACTTCGATTTCCTGCGCGGCGCCTGAGAATGGCGTTTTGCGCCTTCGGTGTTGCCCGGTCAATGCCTGGCCCCGGAGAAATTCGCAACGATTCGGTCAGGAGTTGCTGGGCGGAATCTTGTTCATCAGCGACCAGTAGAATCCCACCTGCGAAACCGTTTCCAGGAATTTCTCGAAGTCCACAGGCTTGACGATGTAACTGTTCACGCCGAGCCGGTAGCTTTTCACCAAATCGCGTTCCTCCTCCGATGATGTCAGCATGACGACCGGTATGACTTTTGTCTTGCTATCGGTCTTGAGCTCGCGCAAAACCTCTATGCCGTCAATCTTGGGCAGTTTCAGGTCCAGAAGAATCAGCTTCGGGGTCCCATCCGCGCGATCGGCGTACTTTCCCCTGCTGTAAACGAAGTCGAGCGCCTCTGCGCCGTCCTTGACCCAGACGACATTGTTGGCGAGGTTGGTCCGGCGCAACGCGCGCATCGTGAGCTCCGCGTCGGTCGGATTGTCTTCCACAAGAAGTATTTCGACGAGTTCAAGTCCGGTCATCTTTTGTCTTCCCCCGGCAGCGAAAAATAAAACGTGGAGCCCTCATTGACTGCGGCCTCAGCCCATACCCGGCCGCCATGGCGTGTTATCAACCTATGGACCAGCGCGAGGCCGACCCCGGTGCCGGAAAACTCGGTTGCGCTGTGCAGTCTCTGAAAAACGCCAAACAACTTCTCGTAGTAGCGCATGTCGAATCCTACGCCGTTGTCACGAACGAAATATGTGACCCCGGGGCGTCCGGGTGAACCGGATTCGGTGGATCCGACTTCGATTTTCGCGTCGGGATTCTTCCCGCTGTACTTGATCGCGTTCGACAACAGGTTTACCCATGCCTGCTTGAGAAGCGCTGCATCGCCCCATGCAGGACGCAACCGGCCGATGACAATCTCGGTGCGCGTTGTATCGGTACTCGCCCGGACATCGGCAAGCGCCTCTTCGACTATCTTGTGCATGTCAATGCGCGCGGCCTCGATGGCCTTGCGACCGAGCCTCGAGAACGACAGCAGATCGTCGATGAGCTGGCCCATCTTCTGGCTGTTGTCGCGTATTATCTGAAGCAGCCTGCGCGCCTCGTCGTCGAGTGTGTCCCCGTAGTCCTCCTCGAAGATGCGGGCGAATCCGTCAATCGCCCGAAGCGGCGAGCGCAAGTCGTGGGAGACCGAGTAGGTGAAGCTTTCCAGTTCCTTGTTCGCCGCCTCAAGCTGGTCAGCTCGCGTCGCCAGATCGTTGTTGAGCGCCTGGATCCTCTCTTCGGCCCGCTTGCGCTCGGTAATGTCCTCGGAAATGCCGAGCAGGTAACGCGGCTCTCCCTGCTGGTCGCGCAGCGCGATTTTGCGGGTATGCAGTATGCGCAGGCCGTGCGCCGTGGTCAGCTGCTCTTCGGCGATATCGATCGTCCCGGATTTTCCCAGCACCTCTCGATCCTTCGCGGTAAATGAATCCGCCTGCTCCGCCGGAAACAGTTCATGGTCGCTCTTGCCGAGCAGCGCTTCACGGGGAATTCCGAGCAATTCTTCTTCAGCCCTGTTGATGCGGGCAAACCTGAGGCTCGCGGCTTCCTTGACGAAAATCATGCTGGGAATGTTTTCGACGATGGCGTCGAGAAAGACATTGGTCTCCTGCAACGCGCCCTGGGCGGCTTTCAACCTGCTGATGTCGAAAACCGTGGTGCGGCTCATGACGTAATTGCCGTCCCGGTCACGGAGGGCTGTGGCGCTCACCGTAACGGGAAACGTCGATCCGTTCTTGCGAACGAAGTCGAAGTCGACGTTGTCGAGTTTTCCTTCGATCTTGAAGCGCGGAAAAGTTTCTCTCAGCATTTCCCTGCCCGCAGGCGTGATGATGTCCGAGAACCGCAATTTTCCGATAACTTCGTCCCTGGAGTAACCCAGCCACGAAAGTTCAGTATCGTTGATGCGTACGAAAATGCCGTCCTTGTCCACCGAGTGATAGCCGCAGGGTGCATTGTTGTACAGGTCCTCCATCTCGGCGGCGCTCTTCTGGGCCGAATGTTCGGCCCGGGTGCGCTCTGAAATTTCCATGCGCAGCAGTACGAAAGCGATGATGAGAATCGAGAAACTGGCAACATTGCCGGACATGATGACGCCAATCGCCCGGAGGGAACTGCGCTTGGATTCTTCGGAGCGGATCCGCAAGAGCGCCTCTTCTTCGATGCGCATTTCCCTGGTAAGAGCACGGATGTTGTCCATGATCGACTTGGCCACGACAATGCGGTCGTAGACGGCATCTTCGCCGATCGGCCTGGGCTGTTGGCGCAATCGCAGGAGATTCGATGCTTCGGACAAGCTCGTGTCGACCAGAGTCCGAAGCTCGGCGAGACGCTGCCGCTGGCGGGCGCTGTTGGCGGTGAGCTCCGACAGGCGGGCCATGCGCCCGGGAATGCTGACAAGTGATTCGCGGTATACGTCCAGGAAGGCATCCTGTCCGGAGATGATAAAGCCTCGCAGCCCGGTCTGAACGTCGATCATGTCGGATAGCACGGCCTCGGTTTCGCGCAGGACCTCCTGAGTGTGCTCAACCATGCTGGCGTGCTCGTTGGAGCCTTTGATGCTGGTGTACGAGAACGCGGCGATTCCCGCCAGGATAGCCAGGGCAAGCGCAAATCCGGTGTTGATCGCGTGTCGGCGCAGGAACCTGCCGATGTGCTCAGTTACCGATTGCATTCGCGGCGCGCAGCGGCGCGCGTTGACGTCGTACCTGGAAAGGCAGTGATGGCATGTTAATACCGGAGTCGCCGTGGGAATCGCGGCCGGACCGAAGGCGTGTCCGCGTGGGGAATAAAGCCGCTTTCATAGTGTAGGAATCGCGCCGCTTCGCACCCGCCTCCGGGCGTAGAGATTCAAGAAGCGGAAATCCATTCATGCGTTGTTGCATCCTGCCTGGCGCGGTCTCCTGCTGAAAGGCGATTATGACACCGCAATCGCGAAAGCATTGGCCCTGCAGACCCCTGGACCAATCAGGGAAAGCCTGATACTTCTGTAACGGCTTATCCTACAGAGTTTCTCCTTGTTGCGTCCGCCCGAGGATCAGAAAACGAGGCGGTTGGAGATCGCGTAGTGGGTGAGCTCGGCGTTATGGCGCATTCCCATTTTATGCAGCAGGCGCGTGCGGTAAGTGCTGATGGTCTTGACGCTCAACGACAGGTGCCCTGCGATTTCCGTGGGAGTCCTGCCCGAGGCAATCAGCCTCAGCACCTCGAACTCGCGGTCCGACAGGCTCTCGTGCGGCAGCGCCGGCGGTCCCCCTGCCAGCTCCCTCGCCATGTGCTCTGCCAGTTCCGGTGTAATGAACCGGCCGCCTCCGGAGACTTTGCGCACGGCGGCCAGCAACTGCTCGGGCGCGCTTTCCTTGGTGAGATAACCTGCACCTCCGGCCTTGAGCACACGCAGCGCATACTGGTCCACCGGATACATACTGAGAACGAGTACGGGAATCGCCGGGCGCTCCTTCTTGACGCTCTTGAGCACGTCAAGCCCGCTTTTGTCCGGCAACGAGATGTCCAGCAGCACCAGGTCCCATTCGTCTTTGCGCACCATGGAAAGCGTCTGTGCCGCGTTGCCAGCATTGCCGACGTGTACGGGTTCCGGATAGTCCGTGAGAATGCGCTTGAGTCCTTCACGGGTTATGGCGTGATCATCGGCGATCAGCACGCGCAACATGTCAGGCCGGCTCCCCGGGTATGGGTGCCGGTTCGCGCGCTTTCTCTTTCAGCGGGAAGCGGGCGCTGACACAGGTACCCGAATTTACTTCCGTGAGAAACTGAACCTCCCCCTGGAAGGCACGGGCGCGCTCACGCATTCCATGAATTCCGGATGAAGCCGGATCCAGCAGCTTGGCCGGGGGGACACCGACGCCGTTGTCGTGGATATCCACCACGACGTGATCCCCGGAGTTGCGCACGCGCACCCGGATCTGCGTCGCCCGGGCGTGCTGAACAACGTTCGTTAGCGCCTCCTGGACGATGCGGAACAGCGCCGTCTGCGCCTGCGCATCGAGATCGACAGGTGGTGAGTCGAAGGTCAATTCGCATGCAATGCGATGGTGCTTGTGCAGTTCCTGAACCTGCCACTCGAGTGCGTGCCAGAGACCGAGGTGGTCGAGGATACTGGGACGCAGTTCGGTGGCAATGCGCTTGACGGACTGGATCGCCGAATCGACCAGCACGCCGGTGTCGATGAGTTTGTCATTGGAGACGTGCTTGCCGTTTGCCAGCATCTTGGCGTACCAATGCAAGTCCATCTTTACCGCGGTCAGCGTTGCCCCCAGTTCATCGTGGATTTCGCGGGCAACCGCAGCTCGCTCTGACTCGCGCGCCGATTGCAGGTGCGTTGAGAGCTTGCGCAGATTTTCCTGCGAGGCGCGAAGTGCCTTTTCTGACTGTTTGTGCTCGGCGATTTCGTTGAGCAGGGCATTATTGACGGTTACCAGATCCCGCGTCCGCAGTTCAACGGCCGCCTCGAGCTGCGCGCGCGATTCCTGCAGGATCGTCTCCAGTCTTTTTTGCCCATCTATGTCGGTTCCCGTGCCCACCCAGAACATGATCACCCCGTCGGCATCGCGTACCGGAAGCGCACGCATCAGGTGCCACCGGTAAGTCGAATCCGAGCCGCGCAGGACTCGCAGACTGAACTCATAGGCATCTCCGGTCGCCAGGCTGTGCAGCCAGTGGGCCCGGCACGCCGGCAAATCTTCCGGATGCACGATCTTGTCCCATCCCCAGCCTTCGATGTGTGCGAGCGCACATCCGAAATACTCGAGTGCAGGACGATTGACGTAATCAACGTAACCGTCCAGGCGCGCAGTCCAGACCATGCTGGGAACCGCTTCCGCAAGCAGCCTGAAATGCTCTGCAGCGGCGGCCGCATGCGCGTAAGAGGCGAGTTCCTTTACCAGCTTGGCCTGGCGCCGCTCGAGCGCCTTGCGTTCGGAAATGTCCCGGGCGACGACGTGTGCCGAAGGACGCCCCTGGTAATCGCACGGCGAGGCAATGGACTCCACTTCGACTACCGACCCGTCGCGGCGTATCAGTTTCATTTCCAGCGGCGGCAACTCGCAGCGTTCCTCGTCGAGTTTGCGTATGCGTTCCCGCACCATCTCTACATAATCCGGGTGGATAAACGGCTCGATCGGCCGCCCAATCAGTTCTTCGACGCTAGCTGTCCCATACAGGCGCGCGGTGGCGGCGTTGGCGAACACGATTGCACCCCCGGCGCGGATGTAGATGGCATCGCGGGAAAGTTCAACCAGGCTGCGGTAACGCGCTTCACTCGCCAGAAGCCGCCCTTCGCCACGCACCTGCTCGTCGATATCAGTCGCGGTGACGATCCATTTCAGAATGGCCCCCACGCGATCGCGTACCGCTTTCGCGCGTCCAAGGTGCCAGCGATAATCGCCGCCAGACGCGCGCAGTATGCGAAAACGAATATCGTGGCAAGACCCGCCGCTTACGGCGGCGTCCCACCATTGCCGGGCGCGTTCCAGGTCGTCCGGGTGCAGCGCCTTGACCCACCCGCCGTCAAGGCTGTCTTCGCGGGAAAGGCCCGCATACTCGATCCAGAAGCGATTGCAGAAATCGACCGCTCCGTCGGGCCCGGCGGTCCACACCATCTGCGGCAGGAAATCGGAGACGAACCCCTGCCAGAACATCGCCTCCGTCGCCGCATTGCGCCCTCCATGCTCGCTGAAAACGCCGCGCTGGCGATGTGCGCCGGCGGACACGGTCGCGCGCCACGCGTTCTCGTACCCCGATTCGGGAACGTTGTCGGCCCTGATTTTGGCGCCGTCCGGCGCCGGGATCGGCTCGGGATCGCTGCTGCGATGACGTTTCCGTACTGGTGAAGTGCGCGTCGGCATCGGTGCTCCTCCGTTGAGAAACAGGAACGGGACGGCCAGGCCGTTCCGCGGTAACCACGGGGAGGGCGTCAACCCCGCCGGGGCTGACTTGAGGATACTACAAGCCGCTTCTCAGGCCTTCATGCTCGAATCGTAGAACCGGTAGGTATTCCGGCCCGATTGCTTGGCGTGATACATCGCCTTGTCGGCGATGCGGATCAGCGTGCTGGCATCGTCTGCATGATCGGGGTAAATGCTGATTCCCAGGCTGGGTGTGATCAACAGCCTTTCCCCGGAGACAATGTATTCACCGTCCACCGCCCGCAGCAGTTTCTGGCCGATGATGCGAGCGTCCTCGATCTGGTGCAACTCAGGCAGTACCACCACGAATTCGTCGCCGCCCAATCGCGAAACCGTGTCCACCTCGCGCAGGCTCGCGCGGATGCGCTCGGAGACCTGCTGCAGCAGCATGTCGCCGACGTGATGGCCGAGGTTATCGTTGACCTCCTTGAAGTTGTCCAGATCCATGAAGATGACGCCTGTCTTGGATTGGTTGCGCTGTGAGATCGCCAGGGCCTGTTCGAGACGGTCCATAAGCAGGATCCGGTTCGGCAGGCTGGTGAGCGAGTCGAAGTGCGCCATGCGCCGGATCTGTTCTTCCATGTTGCGGCGGGCAGTGATGTCGATGAACGTGCCCACCGCGCCGTAAACCTTCCCGGAAGAGTCGCGCAGCGGCGCGGCATTGCCAATCAAATGCTTGATGGAACCGTCGTCGAAGACTACATCCTCCTCGAAGTCGCGCACCTCGATGCCGCGGAAAGCCGCCATTTGCACCGGTAATTCGTGCGGTTCCAGCGCGCGCCCGTTGCGGAAAACGCGGAAATGCGCCGGGGGCATTTCGTCGGGCCCCGAGAACGAGATGTTGCTGCCCTGGGGCAGACGCAGCATGTCGTAAGAGGTGCGATTGCCGGTGATCATCTTGCATTCGGCATCATGGGCGATCCACACGGCCGCGGGCACCGCATCGAGAACCGTCCTGAGTTCGGCCGTGCGTTGCCGCTGCTTGCGCTCGCTTTCAACGAGCGCCCGCTCCGATCGCTTGCGATCAGTAATGTCGGTGGCGACGAGGGACAGACGCAGCACCTTGTCGTTCTCGACGACTGGCGACAGGCTGAGCGCAACGTCGATGAACTTGCCGTCCTTGTGCTGCCACACGGTTTCGCAATGAATGGTCGCCTTGCCATCGATGACCTGACGCATGATCTTGGCGTCCTCGTTCTTGAGGAACTCGGGAATCAGGTCGGCGCGGCTCTTGCCCACAACTTCGTCGGCGCTGTACCCGAACATGCGCTCGGCACCCCGGTTCCAGGTGAGCACGACGCCATTCCACGTCTCGCTAATGATGGCCGCGTCCGCTGTTTCCACGACGGCGGCCAGCAGTTGCGGATGCGAGGCAATATGGGGTTGGGCTGCGCGCTCGGCCTGCTGACGCGAGAGGGCGGACTCGAGCATCGAGGGCTTGCCATCCACGGCTTGCAATTGCTGGCGCACCCGCTTCTCTGTGAGGGATGCCTGCAGTGCACGTACGATCTCCAGCAACTCCGGACTTAGGTCGGAGTAATCCCGCGAACGGTCCTCTTTTGGCACCTCGGCCTCCCCGAACTGCCTACTACTTGCGCTTTTAGACACAAACAAAGGTGAATCTTATCTGTCTTATTGGTTTTTCTAGTTTTTATTAGTTCTTTTTGTTTTATGGGTTTATCGTTTTTTTGATCTTATGGGTCTTAATTGGTCTTATGACGGCCAATTGAGCCATGATTTCCATCTTGCCGCAACTATCCGCGCCAGACGTGGGGTTCCGGGGTGTTCGGCCGTTCCCGCCCACGCAATTCCACGCTCCGGAATCGTTAACCGGCCTTGGACGGGCATAGCCGGTAGCTGTTCCGGCCTGACTGCTTGGCGTCGTACATGGCCTTGTCAGCAAGACGGATCAGCAGGCCCGGATCGCGGCCGTGATCCGGGTAGATACTGATTCCAAGACTCGATGTAACAACGATTTTCTGGCCCGCGACGATATATTCGCCGGCGATGACCGAGAGCATCTTGCGTGCTATCGTCGCTGCGTCCTCGGGCTGGCGCACCTCCGGCAGTACGATGACGAATTCGTCGCCGCCGACCCGTGACACGGTATCCGCTTCACGGATCGAATCCTGCACGCGCCCCGCGACCTGCTGCAGCAACTGGTCCCCGACGTGATGGCCGAGGCGGTCATTGACCTCCTTGAAATGGTCGAGGTCCATGAACATGACCCCGGTACGCGAACGGTTGCGCTGGGAGACCGCCAGCGCCTGTTCCAATCGGTCGAAGAGCAGTATGCGATTCGGCAGACCGGTGAGCGGATCGAAGTGCGCCATGCGCCGGATCTGCTGTTCGGCGTTCCTGCGCGCGGTGATGTCGCGGGCAATCGAGCAGATGCGTACAACGCGACCCTTTTCGACCAACGGCGCGATGCTGACCGAGACGTGCACCAACGAACCGTCCTTGCGCTTTCCCACCGATTCCATGTCAAAGATGCTTTCTCCGCGCAACAGGCGTGCGTTGACATCCGCCGCTTCTTCCTCGCCGGACTCGGTCAGGAGCATCAGGTAGTTGCGACCGATCGCCTCTTCGGCGGCATAGCCATAGACCTTCTCCGCCCCCCTGTTCCAGGTGAGGAGCGTCCCGTCGGGCGTCCGGCTGCTGATCGCGTCGGCCGAGGCTTCTACAATGGCGGCAAGGAGCTGCGGATGGGGAACCACGCGCTGCGGCTCTGCGCGGCGCGCCTGCTGATCGTAAAGCGCCGATTCAAGCTTGGAAGGTCCGAGCCCGGCCGCCCGGGGCGATGGCGGCAATTCGTGCTCTCTGAGCATACCCTGGAGATCCTCGAGAATTTCCAGAAGCTGGGTTCGGCTCAGTTTCGAGTAATCCGTGCTTGGCATTGCGCTCCCCGTTCGTGGCAGGTCCCGTGCACGCACACTCCGAGCGTTGGCCGCCATTCTTGTGACATCAAATTTAGCCGCTTTTTTTGGAATGCTGCAAGCGGCCCATCTGGAAACGACCGCCGCGAGGCTGCGACTGTAGCCGATGTCATAATCGCGCGACATGGAAATCAACCCGTTTGCCCCGGCCACCGAACTGCTGCACCGCCTGCGTGGTGGCAAGGTGTCCTGCCGTGAACTTCTGGAAGCCTGTTTGGAACGGATCGAAAGGCACAATCCGGGACTCAACGCCGTCGTGACGCTCGATGCGGCACGCGCCCGCGGTCGCGCTGACGCGGCCGATGTTCGTCGCGGCGGTGGGGGCGCAGTGGGTGCGCTTCACGGGCTGCCGGCAACCATCAAGGATAGTTTCGAGACGGCGGGAATGCGCACTACCTGCGGAGCCCCGATTTATTCGCAGCATCTGCCAGTGGAGAACGCGGACGCGGTGCATAGACTGGAGGGCGCTGGCACCGTGATTTTTGGCAAGACCAACGTTCCGATCCACGCCGGCGATCTGCAGAGCTACAACGTGCTTTTCGGCGTTACCAACAATCCCTGGGATGCCTCGCGCACCTGCGGCGGCTCATCGGGCGGTGCCTGCGCCGCGGTCTCTGCCGGATTGACGACCTTCGAACTTGGCAGCGACATCGGCGGCTCGATCCGGATTCCCGCACATTTTTGCGGCGTTTACGGCCACAAACCATCGTACGGAGCCATTCCCCTGCGTGGGCACATCCCGCCGGCGCCTGGCTCGTTATCCGTCACCGACATGGCGGTCGCGGGGCCAATCGCGCGGTCGGCTGACGATCTGGCGTTGCTTTTCGGCGTCCTCACCGATGCGAGGGGCCGGATTGTTCCGGGCTGGAAACCCGTCCTGCCGGAACCCCGCGCGCGGCGGTTGCAGGATTTTCGGGTGGCGCTGTGGTTGGACGATTCGGCATTACCGGTCGACGACGAGGTAACTGCGGCAATCCATAGAACTGTTCATGGACTGCGACAGGCCGGCGCCAGGGTGGACGAGACCGCCCGGCCCGAAATTACGCTGGCGGAGAACTTCGACGATTATCTTGGGCTGCTGTGGCCGGCGACGACCGCGCAGCTCGGCGAAAGGGCGTTCGCGCGTGTGCAGGAGGCCGGCCGTGGCACCGATGCGGACAGCGTGCACGCCCGGCTCGCACGTTACAGCGGCGCCCGACACCGCGATTGGCTGCGGCTGAACGAGAAGCGCGAGGGCATTCGCGCCAAGTGGCGCGATTTCTTCGAACGCTACGACGTGTTGATCTGTCCGGTCGGACCGGTGTGTGCGTTCGTGCACGATCAAAGCGACGAACTGATTGCACGCTCCATTGTCGTCAACGGAAAGCGCCGCTGGTATTGGGAGCAACTCGCCTGGATTGCCCTCGCCACGCTGGCCTATCTGCCGGCGACGGTGGCGCCGATCGGGCGTTCGCCCGGGGAGCTGCCCGTCGGAATGCAGATCATCGGTCCTTACTTCGAGGACCGCACCTGCATCGAGTTCGCAAAATTGCTGGCCGACGTGGCGGGGGGGTTCGAGGCGCCGCCTGGTTTTGCCTGAGTCGCGGGGCGTGCAACCTCACAACGGGATCCGGCGCGCCTCGTTGAAATGCAGGCGCCAGTACGTGACGTCCATGTTGTCCGCGCGCACTCTGCCGCCCGTGGATGGCGCATGCACGAATCTCCCATCACCGAGGTAGATGCCGACGTGGGAGGATTTCTTTCCTTCCTGGTCGAAGAACACCAGATCGCCTCTGGCAAGTTCATCAAATGCGATGCCGATGCCGATTCTGCGCAGTGAACGTGTGTCACGCGGCAACGTGATCCCGATCTTGCGGAAGCTGTAATGGACCAGGCCACTACAATCGAATCCGGCGGGATCGAAGCCGCCGTAACGATACGGTGCGCCGAGCATCGACAGCGCGTGGTCTGCCGCGCCGCCCGCGGCCACGTTATCGGAGCGTGCCTGGGAGGCCACGGATGTCGCGCGCAACGGCGAGCCCGCGCAGGCCCCCAGTGCCAACACGACACTCAACATCGAGACAAGACTCCATGTTTGGCTGGTCAAGGCGACGCCTCCTTTTCGGGTAGTCGACGCAAAGTCCATGCCGGGCAGAAAATGTGATTCCGTGAAGCAATCGTGCTCTCGTCTGACGATCCGCGACACCTGAGTGCCGTCCGGCGGCGCGCAAGATTGTCGTTTGCGGGCGACGTAATCAGAAGCTGCGTCGTTTCCCGGGATTCCCCGAACCCGAGGAAGTCCGCAACACGGCCTTGTCTTTGGAGTTGCAAAAAGAACGCGCCGCGGTTCGCGGCGCCCTCGGATACCGGACTTCTATGCGATCAGCCGATCTGTACCGGCACGTAGATTCGTGCCTCATCGCGTTGGACCAGCAACGCCACGCTCCTGGAGGACTTC
>Ga0187893_10012335_pt1 | contig 12146 bp, 12 predicted proteins | sample MA1701074metaG_FD_139574 | JGI IMG/M metagenome (GOLD analysis project Ga0187893, IMG submission 139574) | White microbial mat communities from a basaltic lava cave in the Kipuka Kanohina Cave System on the Island of Hawaii, USA - MA170107-4 metaG ... | reverse complement strand
TATACTGCCGGGGTTTGCCCGAACGCGGTCGGTCCACCAGTCCGGCGATCCCCTCTTGATCAAAACGCCGCCGCCAGTCAATGACGGTATCAAGTATCTATTACTTATGCAATTAAGCACTAGTAGTAGCCTTAATCGAGTATTCATAGTGGCTCCTTTCATCACGAGAGGGATAACGCAACGCCTGTGCCATGTGATCTCATGGCGTTAGGCATAACAATATTCCCCCCATCGCCAAGATTGAGGCGTTATTTGCGAAGGGTAATCGGTAACGATTACCGGTTTAGCGTGTAAGATTTACCCAGCCGACTCCTGAGCAAACAGGAAAGTCCGACTCGCCCGAGCACGGACAAAAATACCCGTCCAGAAGTTACCCCGCGCAGCGTGCCTTGGCCGGTGCCTTTAGTATTCTATTCTCGATCCTGCGGTTTGGGTACAATGCTTGCGGCCGCCACGTGGCGCATTAGCCAATCCCGATATCCGAGGAGCTAAAGACCATGCCCGAGAAAAAGACTATCGAGCGAGTCAAGCAGGCCAACCGCAGAGGGAAGGCCCCGAGCGCTCAAGCCGGCGAGTTTGTGCGCGAGGAAATGCATCACATCCGTGAAGGCAAACACGGGGCGCGATCGACTAAGCAGGCCGTCGCCATTGGTCTATCCAAAGCCCGCCGCGCTGGTGTCGATCTTCCGCCGCCGAAGAAAGGTAAGAGCTCCGAGAAGACGCGCCGCAGCGCCGAGCGCGCTTATGAGGCGGGCCAAAAAGGCAAGGCGCAGCCCTCCCGCACTCGCTCGCAAGCGACGGAGAAAGCGCTCAAGCATGAAGGCGGAGCTGCCGCTTCATCAAAGGCGCTCTCCGAGCAGGCGCGTTCGGCGGCGAACAAGCGCACGCCCGCCGAGCGCTCGGCGGCGGCTCGAAAAGCAGCGCAGACAAAGGGGCCCAAGGACCGTTCCGCTGCCGCCCGCACTCGCAAGGAGTCTGAAAAATGATGGCGGAGCGAAGCGCGGAGCAGGCTTTTCAGACCAGGATCGCCTCCTCACACCATAGCGCTCGCGCACGAGCTGGCGCACCCTAAACTCGGTCGCCTCACCCATCGCCGTGGCTCGGACGTCACCGACGCAAGAGTTGTAGGTCCAGACGACCTTAGATTAGTTGCACAGCTTTGGCGCTCGAAGTGTGCAACCACCGCCTCTACGGTCTGAGCCCTGTGCCGATCACGTAGATTCCACGACGACACGAGCGGGCGAACAGGTCCACCTCGGCATGGCGCACAAGTGGCCAGCTGACTCACCGGTCGTGCTGCTGCATTGGACCACTACCGCTCCGCGGCATCTTCGACGCCCTCTGTGAGGTCGGCGAGTAAGGTGTCAGGTGAAAACGCGTGGCCGGTATGGCATCTAAATCGCTGGCGCCCACCTTCTTTCACTCGCAACAAAACCCCATGACACTCCGGACAAGTGTAGGACGATTTCTCCCACAACTCCCGCACGTCCAGATTGATGGCCGGATCCTGCTTAGCGATTTTAACTTCGATATCCAAATGCTCGGGCATCTCACAAGCACCTTTCTCTTCAACGCCCGTCTGCGTCAACTTAACCAACAACGGGGCGATCTCGGCCAACGGGACAGTGTGATCTACGTCCACATGCCTCAGTGCGCTCAATGGCATCGAAGGGACAAACGCATCGTTCGGGTCCTGCACGACGGCGATACCACCGAGTCGCTTCACGGCCCAAAGGCCGGCCGTTCCATCGTCGAGTCCGCCCGTAAGAATCACACCAATGACGCGTGGACCATAGACCTGCGCCGCTGAGCGAAAAAGCGGATCGATGGCGGGACGAAAACGATTCTCCTTTGGCCCGCGCGTGAGACGAATCCTTCCCGGTTCGATCACCAGGTGAAGATCCGGGGGCGCAACGTAAATATAACCGTCCTCAATTGGCTTCTTGTCCTTTGCAGTGATCGCAGGCAGTGGTCCTGCGCGGCGCAGCAGCTCGTCGAGAATCCCGGGGGAGCCAGGCCCTGTATGCATAACGACAAAGACGGAAGCCGAAAGATGGTTCGGCAATCCCGCGACGATCGCCCTCAGTGCGTCGATACCTCCGGCGGACGCGCCTATCACGATAATGTCGGGTGTCGGCATAAGCCTTCCTCCAGGTGTGACTATAGGGGGGCGAATATGGTAATGGCAATGCTCATATCACACAGCTTACGGATAACACGACCCCGAGGATTTATACTGGCTGACTACTAGGGCCATCGGTGGCGCTCAGATCGTGGCTCACTGTTCGCATGACAACGGTGGAAAGGCTATGGATATATGGCGCGTGCCACGCCCGCACCGGGGACATGCTGCCTGCCCTTGATGCGATTATCTCGCCGCCCGTCACGCCCTGTCCAGTCCCACGGGGATCGGTTAAATTTGCATATGAGATCAGCGGCCAGGAAAAGCTGCGCCTTCGCGCGCGCTCTTCACCCGTATGCCGTTGGACCTATTCGGAGCCGTCAGCACGGGTCACAGCAACGCGCCGGTTTTCGCCGTCAAACCACACTTGCAATTGCCAGGGGTTGCAGCATACCTCGCAGTCCTGGACGAGACTGCCCTCGATATCCGGTTCAAGGTAGATCTCTACTGCCTCGCAGCAATAGGGACAGGTTATGGGAAAGTGATCCGCCAAACCCAAGCTCTAGACCTCACATGACCTTGAGTTTCACAATCTTCGATGGTCGTAATGGGCCGACCTCACGCATCCCCTAAATCCCCGCGTTTTGTTCTTTCCGCGTTTTCCCTCCACTTCGTCGACAGCGGCTTCGTCGACAGCGGCTTCGTCGGACGAGAAACCACCGATTGCTCAGCACGGATCAGGGGTCGAGTGCTACCGATGCTGTTCATTCAACGCTGGGCCGCGAGAAGGATGCCGCAACTTTGGCGTTGAAATCTCCCACGCACTAGTCAGCGGAAAATTTCATGCCGCTGGCCTGGCCCGTTCCGTGACCCTTTCCTTTTGCCTTCTCTGCGCGATCACGTCTTTTCAACCGTGATCTCAACGCGCCGGTTCTGTTGTCGGCCTTGCGGGTTGTCGCTACCGTCGGGATTTGTGTTTGGCGTAACCGGCTTCGTCTCACCGAAGCCGTGGGTCGTGATGACCGATTCGGGAATGCCTTTCTTTTTCACCAGCCATTCTTTCACCGCCTCCGCGCGCCGTTTTGAAAGCTCCAGGTTTAGGTCCGGCGACCCTTTGGAATCGGTGTGCCCTTCGATGAGCACCTTGCCCTCGGGAAACTGCGCGATCACACTCCCGACCTTGTCGAGAGTTTGCTCCGCTTCGGACTTGATCTCGGCTTGGTCGAAATCAAAAAGCACGTCGCCCTCGAGTTTCATTGTGACGGCCTTTTCGGTTTCCTTGAACTGAAGCTCCTTGCGCGCGGTTTCCTCTATCTGTAGTTGCTTGCGTTGCAACTCCAACTGTTTTTTCTCCAGCTCAAGCTTCCGTCTCTCCAGCTCGAGCTGCTTCTGCTCTGTCTCAAGCGGATTTTTGGTTTCCTGTGCAGGCGCAGGGACCAACCACGCCCACGCCAGCACCAGTATGCAGATTGATAATCCGGTAAACGGACGAAATTGTAATGAGCTCATAACTTCTACCTCTTCGGTATTCCATAATGGCATTGATGCTGAAGGTCAGCGTTTTCAGTGTTTTCTTCCCTGGGGCCCACTTTTGGCTTTGGTCCCCGAACCGAAGCCGCCGAAAACGAAGCCACTGGTGCTGGCGCCTCTCTTCTACTGCACGGCGCCCTCTTTTTTGGCCGCGGTGATTAGATCCCTGCATTCGCTGTCCTCACCCAGGCCCAACTCTACCATAGGGATGATCGCCGCAATCGGGGTCAATAGCACGCCCAGGGCGACGGCGGCTGCACCACGCGCCGCCAGTGCTGCGGGATCTGGATAGGCCGAGAGATCTTTGAAGGGGCCTTTGATAGTCAACGGTGAGCGCGCACTGACCAGGCTGGGGTCCTTGGGGTAAGGAGTAAGATGGGGCTCCGCCGTCTCGGTGCGCAGATCGATCTGACCCTCGCCTATGACATTGGTATCGGTAGTGTCGATCACCAAGATCTTGGTCGTCATCTTGCCCCTGGAAACTATGAAGTCGCTGACGATACAGCGGATTGGGATACTTTGGTCTTTAGTCAACAAAAAACCCCGTGACTCCGCTACATCCATCCCGATAAGCTCCATCACAAGGTTACTAATGCGGCCGCCTCCCATGATCGCCGTGATGCCGCCATCCGCAGCGCCCAACAGCTCGCTCAACGAGTTGCCGGTGGTTCTAAGGTTCGCGCTGCCTACGAACACGCCGGCGCTTTGCGTGGAGAAGCGAGTATTGGCCAATAACCTCTTAAGCTGCACCCTGTTAATCTGGACATCGGCTATCGTGAGTAGAGTATTCTGCTCCTGCGCATCGAGCGTGATATTGGCCGTGATCTTACCGATGCCAATGCCAAAGTTAAGCGGCTTCAGGGTCAGCTTACCGTACTCCAATTGCAAATTAGCAGTCAAGTTATCGATCGGCACCTTGGGGGTAACAATCTCCTGGCCGTGGAATTTAACCTTGGCATCGCCCGCTCGCAAGGCTTTAAGATCATAGGGCTCATCAGGAAACACCCGACTGCGCGGGGCTGGCCCATTGGCCTGCCGCTGCTCTTTTTGTGAGGCCGCTTTTTTCCTCTTGTCAGGAGGCTCTGCGCCGATGAAACCCGCCAGATCGGCAAAATCGAGCTTGCGGGAAACCAGATCGCCCTCTAGGTAGGGCCGCTTGCCTGTGCTAGTAAACGCGATGTCACCCGCTAGGTCGCTACCGCCGACAGTGCCTTTGAAGTCGTTAAATATCCAGGTCTCACCCCGCCGGATCAGATGGCCAGCGAGCCTGTAGGGCAGGGTCTCGGGCAGCGCCACGCCGAGGAGCGGAAAGAGTTTCGAGAGATCGGGGCCCTGCAGACTGAGGGTGAGTTTGGGTCCCTGCAATTGCAGCGGCTCCGCGAATATGCCTTTTGCTGTAGCCCGTGCCTCACCGATCCTGGCCTTGAAATCGATCGGGTAGGGCTTGTCCTTATCCCATAGGGTCAATAGTGAGCCGCCCTGCACCTGCAGCATTAACTTCTCCCCTTCAAAGCGACCTTGCCCTTCCAACCGGACCGTCTGCTCCTTGGCGGCCCCCATGGCACTCGATACATGCATGGTGATATCCGTACCTGCAACCCGGTCGCGATAGCTAAGCTTGCCCTCCTTGAGGGTAAGGAGGCCGATCTTCGGAAATTCGGTGCGCTGTGCCGGCACACTCTCGGTTTGAGTATCGAGCTTCCAGTTGCCTTCGCCTTCCTGATTCTTCTCAAGGAGTAGGCGGGGCTGCAATACTTTGATTTCTGGCAGTACTACCCGGCCCCTCAAAAGCTCCAGGAGCTGGAGACTAAACTCTAGGCGCTCGACATCAAGCATCTCAGGCTTGCTGCCCCACGGCGCATTCGCAAGCCGGATCTGATGGGCTGTGATCCGTGGTGTTAATGATAGATCGACCTCGAGATCACCCTGAATAGCAAGAGGGCGTCCCGTGGCTTCGCTGACCTGATCCGATACGAAGTCCTTGAGGCTGTTCCAGTCGAAAAAGGCGACCACTACGACAATAGCGACGACCAATATCGCAGCGGCGATCCCGGTCCATTTCAAGATACTCCGCACGCACATCTCCCTCTTGTGGACAAATATCTATTTGCCTCGGATCGGCACATCACCCCCTATGCCCTTGCTGGTTGTGCGCTCCCGTCGGGATTTCAGTAGAGCCGGGGTTGGCTCAACTGGCGCTTCACGCCCACCCTTAATCCTCTGGTGCCAACTGCTCCTGGGGCAAGCGAGACGCAGGGACCTCGTCTTTGCTAATGCGCGAACCATAGTGATGCGCATAAAGATAGGTAAATTCTGCGCCGAGGAGGAAAATCTGAGCCGAGTAATACATCCAGATAAGGAGGATGACTACTGCTCCGGCCGCTCCATAGGAGGAGGCAACAGCGCTTTTCCCGAGGTACAGCCCGATCAAAAATTTTCCTAAGGTAAACAGGAGTGCGGTTGCAAACGCGCCAATCCATACGTCGTCCCATTCGATTTTCAGATTGGGAAGGATCTTGTAGATCATGGCAAATAGAGCGGTAACGACGCCAAAAGATAGGAGAAAGTTGATGAGGTGAAGCAACCACTCCGTCCCCTCCAATATGCCTCCCCAGTACTTTTCGAGCGCCGCAAGCGCCGCATGCACAACAAGGGCGACCAACAGCAGGAAACCGATGGCGAGGATCATACCGAAGGTGAGTAATCGGGCTCGGATGAAATTTACTATTCCAGCGCCCACTCTAGGTGGCGCTTTCCAAATCCGATCCAGATCATCTTGTAGCTCCACGAAAACACCCGATGCACCGACGAGTAAAGTAACCGCCCCGACTATCGTCGCGACGAGGCCAGTTCCTGTTTTGCCCGCGTTCTCAATCAGTGCGTTAATTGCGCTGGCACCTTCGTCACCCATTAAGCCCTGTAGTTGCCCTACGATAGCTCCGCGTGCGGCTTCCTCGCCAAAGACGAGGCCCGCGATCCCAATCACGATGACTAGGAGCGGCGCGAGCGAAAACACGGTGTAATAGGAAAGAGCCGCTCCCATGCTCGGTGCTCGATCCTCACTCCAACGGGAAATAGACCCTTTGATTAAACCCCCTATGGCCTCCGGTCTTATTCGCACGACAGTACACTCCGCCGACTGTTCTTCTTTCAACGCTTCAAGACAAATTTTACGTTAGTTAGTTCTCATTCAGAAACGGCCCTATTTTATTAAAAAAATCACCCCCTTCTGAAGATCGCGAAGCGTATCGAACTGCTTCGTGCCAGAAAGGCGCGAGCGTCATAGATTCGATGGGCGTTGCGAAGCCGCCAGCCCACGCGGACATCTCTACCGCAGCCGTGCCGCCACCTTCAAGTCTTCTATGAATTGCTCCATCTCGCGGCGCCGTTCGGCCTCGGTCTGCTGGCGTAGAATCGAGGAGGGATGGATCGTCGCCACCGCGTGCTTCGCGAGCGGCGTTGGCAGAATCTGTCCGCGTTGACGGGTGACTTTGAAATCGCGACCGAGAAGCGCCTGGGCGGCGGTGGCGCCGAGGCACACCAGCACTTCGGGCTCGATGAGCTCGATCTCCTTTTCGAGCCACGGTAGGCAGGCAGCGATCTCACGCGCGCTCGGCTTCTTGTGGAGGCGGCGCTTGCCGCTCGGCGTCCACTTGAAATGCTTGACGACGTTGGTCACGTAGGTGTCGGCCCGATCGATGCCCGCCGCGGCGAGCCCCTCGTCCAACACTCGGCCGGCCGGACCCACGAACGGGGCGCCTTGCAGGTCCTCATCATTTCCCGGTTGCTCTCCGACGACGATCATGCGTGCCGATCGCGGGCCAGCGCCGAACACAGTCTGCGTCGCATCTCTGTATAGCGGGCAACCTTGGCACGTTTCTGCCGCCTCCCGCAACGATTCCATGGAGATACGCCTAGGCAGAAACTCCAAGGCGCTGATGCGGGTCTGATTGCGTTGGGCCATGATGCCTTCTAGACAAGGTGCCCACGATGTTCGTTCCCCTGCACGTCAAAAGTGAGTTTTCCCCTGGCTACGGCACTGCCTCGGTAGAAGAACTGGTGCGGCGCGCGAGCGCGTTTGGACTTCCTGCTCTGGCACTGACTGACGTCGAAAACCTGTATGGCCAGGTGCGGTTCCACCGCGCGGCGCACGCTTACGGCGTGAAGCCCGTCACCGGCCTCGAGCTGCGGGCTGGTTACCGCGCGGGCACGCTGGGACACAAGGCTGGGCGACTCATTCTGCTGGCGCGCGATCGGATGGGCTACGAGAGTCTGTGCCGAATTATAACCCGCCGACGCGGAAAGCTCCGGCAGAGCGAGGACGATCCGCTCGATTGCCTTGAGGCCGATCCGCGTGGCGTGTTTTTCTTAACGGATGATGGATCCGTGATCAAAACGCTGCTGCGAGCAGGGGTTGCCGTCGCAGACGTGCGCTTCCTACTCATCCGGCCGGGCACAGGCCCCGCGCCGCGTGCGCGCCGTCGCCGATCCGGATGTTGTCATGGTGGATTCGGCCGATGTTGATCTGCATGTGCTGAGGGTCGCTATCCGCCGACGTCAGAAGGTCACAGAAGTGGGCGATGTGGAGCCATCGGAACGCAGCCTGCCAACGCCGGAGCAGCTTCGCGCGATGTACGGCGATGTACCAGAGGCGTTGGCGGAAACTCTGCGCGTGGCCGAGCAATGCAATCTTAATCTCAGCGATGCATGTCCGCTCCTTCCCTCGTTCGACTTAGTGACCGGGGAGACAGCGCAGGAACGGCTCGCAGCCATGTGCCGGGCGAGCCTTCAGGCGGGGCAGCGCGCAGGCCGATGACAACGACCCGAATACGAGGCGCGTCTGCGCTCCGAGCTCACCGTTGTTGCAGAGTTAAACTTTGCCGGTTACTTTCTCATCGTGGGAGAGATTGCCGACCACGCGCGGCAGCGGGACATCGCTGTCGCGGGACGCGGCTCGGCGGCAGGTTCACTCATGGCGCATGTCTTGGGGATCACGGCGGTGGACCCGGTCGAGCGTGGGCTCTACTTCGAGCGATTCCTGAACGCCAAACGGAACCAGCTACCCGACATCGATCTCGATGTCGCGACAGGCCGACGTGATGAGCTCATCGACTGGGTCTTTACTCGCTTCGGCGAGGAGCGGGTAGCCATGGTGTCGGCGCACCAGACATTTCGGCGGCGCGGGACATTGCGCGAAGGCCTTAAGGCGGTCGGCATGCGGTCGGGCGACGTGGCGCGATTTTGTCAGCGCATGCCCCCAGACGAACTCGAAGGGGAGCCGCTAGCGCCGCTGCCGCTTCATATCCTGTCGGATCGCTATCGTGCTGCTGTGCCGTTGATCGAACGATTGATTGGCAGGTTTCAGCATCTATCTGTCCACGCCGGCGCTGTGGTGATCGCCGAGCCGCGCCTCGATTGTCATGTGCCACTCGAACGGGCGCCGAAGGGCGTGCGCGTGACGCAGTTCGACAAGAGCGCGCTCGCGCACATAGGGCTTGTGAAGTTCGATCTTCTTGGCAATCGAGCGTTAAATGCGATTGCAGAGGCCCGCGCGGACGTCGGCACACTGCTGGTCATGTCGGATGGCGATCGGGCGACGCTTGAAACTTTGCGTGCAGCCCATACGGTCGGCTGCTTCCAGATCGAAACGCCGGCGTTGCGCGCAACTTTGTGCAGGCTGCCGGTGAGCGGGATCCGCGATCTAACCGCTGCGCTCGCCATCGTGCGTCCTGGCCCCGCTTCAGGGCAGGCGAAGGCCGCCTACCTTCGGCGCGCGAATGGTACCGAGGCGCCTGAGCCGCCGCACCTTCGGCTCGCACCGATCTTGAGTGAAACGCACGGGATGATGCTCTACGCGGAAGATTTAATCGCGTCCATCGCCGCGATGACAGGCGGCTCGCTTGAGGATGCGGATGAAATGCGCGCCCCGATCGGGCGGGCCGACGACGTTGCTCTGCTCAACGCTTTCAAGCGAGACTTCGTGACTGCGTCCGTCCGGAACGCTGTGGCGGCGAGGGAAGCCCTGCCAGTATGGCGGGTGCTCGCGCGCTTCGCGGCCTACTCGTTCAACAAGGCGCATGCCGCAAGCTATGCCGAGCTCGCGTGGCAGACGGCCTATCTGAAGACACACCATCCTGTTGCGTTTGCCGCTGCCGTGCTCAACAGCTATGGGGGTCACTATCCGTTACGTACGGTGGCAGCGGAGTTCGCACGCGGCGGGGTGCGGCTGCTCGCTCCGCACGTCAACTCCTCAGAGACGGCATGCACCGTAGAGGCCGGGGCAGTGCGGGTTGGCCTTGCGGCGGTGAAGCGACTGACGGCCAAGAATCGGAAACGGCTACTCGATCAACGCCCGTTCAACGATATGTCTGATCTGCTGGCTCGTGTGGTGATGAGTCACCGGGAGCTGGAGGCGCTGATACTGTGCGGCGCGTGCGACGGTCTCACCCGGCTGGCCGAGGAGTGTTATCCGCTCGCGCACCGAGACTTGTTGGAGCGGCTGGAGAGAGAGCGGCCTGCAGACGCACTCGCCGGTTTCGTGCCCCGACAGGCACCCCGTAAACGCGCTCACGCATATCGCTCTCTAGAAAAGATCAAAAACGAGCTCAAGTTCCTGGAGATGCATCTCACCGACCATCCAATGCATGTGCTGCGCGATGAGGCTACGCGCGTCGGCTGCATCCCGACTAGCGAGCTGGCTGGGCTGCGCGGCGAGTTAGTGCGCATCGCCGGAGTGGTGGCGGCGGCCCGCCGGCTCGTCACGCGCGGTGGCCGCATCATGCAGTTCGTCACCTTGGAAGATGAATATGGTCTCATAGAGACAATATTGTTTCCGGATGTCTACGCATCGCTTCAGGACCCGGTGACCAATCCCGGGCCGTTTCTAGTGAGTGGGCGAGTGGAGGAGGGGAATGGCGATGGGCAACTGCGCGTCTCTGAAGTGATGCCGTTCTATCTGCGTCCTCAGCCCTAGTTCTCCTCTTCCACGAGGTCCCCGAGGGAGGAGGGAGTACCTCGGCGGCGTGCTAATGAATCTGGTTTACTATGGTTCAGCCGAGAGCTTGCTGAGTCTCCTCGATACCTGGCGCAACATCCGCAACGATTTGAAACGCATCAAACTCGCACAATGGTTGAGCCCCAATTGGACCGTTTGGCCGGTGACCGAACCACCGCAATAATCTGCGCGCGATGGTGTGTAGTGCCGCGCGAAGCCTTTGGCGGGAATGCCCAACAGCACAGTTGATTGTAGGGCCGGCGCCGCGCACTCTACGATCCGCATCGCTTCAAGCTGGCCGCCATCGCCAGCCGCCTGCTTCATCGGCGATCGCCTGAAGGGCGCCAAACGTGAAAACCTGGGGCCCGTGGAGGGAGTATTGTCGATAGCAGGGGCTGCCGCCTGGTCAACTGGAATGCCGCGGAACAACGCTGGGCCTGGTGCCTTCATTGCTCGCCGAGTAGATAATTCGAAGTACCCAAACGCACGTATCTCGACCCAAACGGTTTTCAGGCTTCACAACAAGTGCCCGCATTGCTGTTTGCTTTACCGAATTGCCACTAGGACGAAATAGGGAAAGACATTTCTCGGCTGGAAAAAAAGTGGACCTGGCCAAAGTAATACCGCAAGATACCTTTCATCTTCAGCGAGTTTTGATACACGATAAAGCGGCCCTCATTCCTTAACGCAATCATTGAAAGCCGTTTATGCGGAATGTGTTGCAACTGAGGAATAAACTGTTCAGATTGGACCAAAAGGAGGATTCTGACAATCCCAAAGGAAGCATCTCTCCTAAAAAACCAGCAAGTTTAGGACGTCACCAAAGAAAGCGAATCGTAGAAAGCAAGGTACTCCAATTGACCCTCGCCATGCTTGCCCGCTGCATCTGCTATTCGACCGCCTGCAGGATGCTTTCCGTCCAGTTTTCGCCGCCGTCTACCTGAGCTCGAGCGTGATTGGAGGCTTGCTTGTCACATTAGTGATTCTGTCCTGCCCTGGGACTTTGGCCTTTGTCTCCAGCCTCTTGTTCCATCGTCTGATACTGTTCTGGCGATAACTCGGGAAGGCGCTTTACGAAAGCTGCGAGCGCCCACAAATCCTCTTCCTTATGCCCGGATCCCCATTCAGGCATTCCAGTCATTTTGATTCCATGCTTGATGATCCAATAGAGTTCAGCGGGCGTCCATTTTTCAGCTGATTTCGCAAGATCGGGAGGTTCAGGCATAAGCCCCTTCCCAATGTCGGACGGTTTAACTCCGGGTGCTCCGTGGCACGTTACGCATGCCTCCCGGTAGTGCACAAAGCCTTTCTTCATCAGAGAAGGATCCAAGAGCGGAGGCACTTTGATCTCGTCCGCCCGAGATTGCACCGAGTTCTGAAGTGGTCCCCATCCGTTGAACAACTCGGCAGCGAAAATAAGGTGTAGTCATGGTATGGTTGGATGATACTGCCGGATGTTGGGATCGCGAACGCGTGTGGTCGTGTATGCGCGGGCGCCGG
>Ga0187893_10012334_pt1 | contig 12146 bp, 10 predicted proteins | sample MA1701074metaG_FD_139574 | JGI IMG/M metagenome (GOLD analysis project Ga0187893, IMG submission 139574) | White microbial mat communities from a basaltic lava cave in the Kipuka Kanohina Cave System on the Island of Hawaii, USA - MA170107-4 metaG ... | reverse complement strand
GACTCGAATCCCGGCCAATTCGCCAAGTAGCTCTCGCCGGGCGGCGTCACGGCCAGGCCGCCAGGGACGCCGCCCAAGGTGTAATGCGGATGTCTCGGTTGCGTCGAAGCACTGGAGGCCCCGGAAAATGTCATCGCATTCGCACGATCACACAGCCGTCGCGCCCGCCGAGGTGCGCGACCCCGTTTGCGGGATGACCATCTCTCCAGACGACGCTGTGGGGCACGTCGACCACAAGGGCCGAACGTACTACCTCTGCAGTCAGAGTTGTCTCGAACAGTTCCGCGCCAATCCTGACGCGTTTCTCACCGAGCGGCCGGGACCAGGCGCCACGCCTGCGGAGATGGAACGCGAATACACGTGCCCGATGGATCCGGAGGTGCGCCAGAAAGGGCCCGGCGCCTGCCCGAAATGCGGCATGGCGCTGGAGCCCGTCGATGTCGCGCCGGTCACAAAGGTCGAGTGGACGTGCCCGATGCATCCCGAGATCGTCCGCGACGGGCCCGGCTCATGCCCAATCTGCGGAATGGCGCTCGAACCGCGCACCGTGACGCTCGAAGAAAGGAATCCAGAACTCGATGACATGACACGACGGTTCCGGTGGTCCGCAGGGATCACCGTGCCGATCCTCGCATTCATGGTTTCTGAATTCGTGCCCGGACAGCCGCTGCAACGCCTGCTGCCTCACGATTGGCTGAACTGGATTTTGCTGGCACTGGCGAGCCCCGTTGTTCTGTGGGGCGGGTGGCCGTTCTTCGTTCGTGGCTGGGCGTCGGTGGTGAACCGTCACCTCAACATGTTCACGCTGATCGCCCTTGGCGTCGGCGCAGCCTACGCCTACAGCATCGTCGCAACTCTCGCACCAGGACTGTTCCCAGACTCGTTCCGCTCAATGGGCAAGGTCGCCGTCTATTTCGAGCCGGCGGCGGTGATCGTCGTGCTCGTGCTTCTCGGTCAGGTCCTCGAACTGCGCGCTCGATCACGAACGAGCACCGCCATTCGTAACCTGCTGGGCCTCGCACCGAAGACCGCACGCCGCATCGAGTCTGACGGTTCTGAGCGTGAATTTCCTCTGGAGCAGGTTCAGGTCGGCGACCATTTGCGGGTTAAGCCTGGCGAGCGGGTGCCAGTGGACGGCGTCGTCACCGACGGAACGACGACGATTGACGAATCCATGGTGACCGGCGAGCCGATTCCGGTGGAGAAGGTGAAGGAATCAACCGTCACTGGTGGAACGGTCAATGGGACGGGCACGTTCGTGATGGAAGCGCGGCGGGTCGGCAGCGATACGTTGCTCGCGCAGATTGTCCGTATGGTGAGCGAAGCGCAACGGTCGCGAGCGCCGATCCAGCGTCTCGCGGATACCGTGTCGGCGTGGTTCGTTCCGATCGTCATCGCAGTAGCCGTGATCACCTTCGTTGTGTGGTCGCAGTACGGACCGGAGCCGCGGCTTGCACACGCGCTTGTGAACGCGGTGGCCGTGCTCATCATCGCGTGCCCATGTGCGCTTGGTTTGGCCACACCCATGTCGATCATGGTGGGGACCGGCCGAGGCGCCGAAGCAGGCGTGCTGATTCGCAATGCCGAGGCGCTCGAGATCTTCGAGAAGGTCACCACGATCGTCGTGGACAAGACTGGGACTCTGACGGAAGGGAAGCCGAAGTTAGTGACCGTGGAACCGCAAGCACCCATCAATTCGGCAACGCTGCTGCGTCTTGTCGCAAGTCTCGAGAACGTGAGTGAGCATCCGCTCGCCGCAGCGATCGTTGGTGGTGCGCGAGAACGCAGCATCACGTTGTCGGAGGTGCGTGACTTCCAGTCGGCGACCGGCAAGGGCGTTACGGGCACAGTCGATGGCCGGAGTGTTGCGGTCGGGAATCTTCGGCACCTCGAAACGTTGAGCATCGATCCTGGGCCACTGCGCGACCGCGCAGAAGCGTTGCGCCGTGATGGACAGACAGTGATGTTCGTCGCCGTCGATCGGCAACCCGCAGGACTCGTTGGCGTCGCGGATCCGATCAAGGCGACCACGTCGGAGGCGATTGAGGCGCTGCACCGCGACGGCATCAAGGTCGTCATGCTGACCGGCGACAATCGCACGACCGCTGAAGCTGTCGCTCGGTCGGTCGGGATCGATCACATCGACGCCGACGTGTTGCCGGACCAGAAGGCGGCCGTCGTCAAGCGTCTGCAGGAGCGCGGTGAGCGTGTCGCGATGGCAGGCGACGGCATCAACGATGCGCCGGCATTGGCTGCTGCTGACGTGGGTATCGCGATGGGCACCGGAACGGACGTGGCGATGGAAAGCGCCGGCGTAACCCTGGTCAAAGGCGACCTGCGCGGGATCGTGCGAGCGCGCCGGCTTAGTCGGTCCACGATGAGCAACATCCGTCAGAATCTGTTCTTCGCGTTCGTTTACAACGTGCTCGGCGTGCCTGTGGCTGCTGGCGTGCTCTATCCATTCGTAGGCCTGCTTCTCAGCCCCATGATCGCGAGCGCCGCGATGACCTTCAGCTCCGTCTCGGTCATTGGCAATGCCCTGCGGTTGCGACGGGTTTCCTTGTGAAATGAGCGGTACTTCTGTCGAGCCTGCGCCCCCTGGCGGATCGCGGTATACTCGAACGGTGAGTTGGAGGCACCGCATCAGCTTCGTCGTCCTGATCGTCCTTGCGGCGCTACCCGTGTCGTCCGCACTGTGCGCCGTGGTCTGCGATGCGTCCGCGACGATGTCAGGGCATCATCATGGGGCCGGGAAGGCATCTGAGGAAACGGCTCCTCCTTCGAGCCAGGTGCAACTCCGCAGTGTGTCGGAGCACGATTGCAACACGCACGATGCCGTTATTCGGCAGACGACAACCACGGCTGCGGAACGGGCCGATGCGGCGGCGGGTTCAGCCCCGCTAATGGTGTCGGTTTCACACGCGACGGTCACAGTTCCTGTCGTTGCCTCATCGACCGCCGAATACAACGCTCCTCCAGGCACACCTCCGCCCACCGCTACTCCGCTCGTCCTCCGGGTCTGATCCCACTCCCATAAGCGCGTAACCGCGCCCGTTTGTGCGGCCCCTGTTTTGGGCCCACACATGTATCCCAATGTCGTCGCTCGTACGAACGTGCGTTGGGAAGGGATCTTCATGAAAGCGCAACGACGTCGTCCCGGTCGAGGGATGCCGTTCAGAAACTCGTCTCCATCTGGACCAGGAAAGGCTGGCGTCGTGAAGCCTACGCTCCGAGCACTGCTCGTACTGATTGCAATCCTGCTAGCGGTCGGCGGTCTCGTCGCGTACTCGATCGTGAGCCGTGGGCTGAGTGCGCACGAAGAACCTAGTCGCGTCGAGGAGATGATGGCGCGCGCGATGCGTCGGTGGGCAACGCCTGACGCCGTACGCACTCACACTAATCCGGTGCAGCCAACCGAACAGGTGCTCGAACAGGCGCTGGAACATTACGCAGACCATTGCGCGACCTGCCACGCCAACAACGGAAGCGGCGACACGGAGATCGGTCGCGGCCTCTACCCGAAGGCTCCCGACATGCGCGCGACCGCCACGCAGTCGCTGACTGACGGTGAGCTGTTCTCGATCATCGAACACGGCATTCGACTCACCGGCATGCCGGCGTGGGGAAACGGAACGCCCGAAGGCGAGCGCGAAAGCTGGGGGTTGGTACACGTCATTCGTCGCCTGCCGAAGCTGACGCCAGAGGACATCGAGCGAATGGAATCGCTTAATCCGAAGAGCCCGGCGCAATTTAAGGAAGAGGAAGAGTCACGGCGCTTCTTGCGAGGCGAGTCGAGCGAACCTCCAGCAGCTTCACCCAAGAAGGGCCATCAGGACTGACACCATGAGTTCCCAAAGGGTTTCATCATCGCGCGCATCAGACGGACATGTTTCTCGCCGGACGTTCGTCAAGGGGCTAGCCATCGGCGGCGCCCTGGCGGGCCTTGGATTGTGGCGGACGTCGGCACTGGCGCAAGGCAATTCGGCGAGTGCCTGGACCACCTTAGCCGGAACCGACTTCGACCTGCGCATCGGTGAGACGCCGATGAACTTTACAGGCAGTCCCAAAGTCGCGTTGACGGTGAACGGCTCCGTTCCGGCGCCGATCCTCCGCTGGAAGGAAGGCGATACGGTCACGCTCCGTGTGGCGAACGCGCTCGATGAGGAGGCGTCCATTCACTGGCACGGCATTCTGCTGCCAGCGAACATGGACGGAGTGCCGGGTCTCAGCTTCCACGGCATTCGTCCTGGCGAAACCTACGTCTACCGTTTCAAGGTTCGTCAAGCCGGAACGTACTGGTATCACAGCCATTCGGGATTTCAGGAACAACGGGGCCTGTACGGCCCTCTCGTGATTGAGCCTCGAGAACCAACCCCCTTTAAGTACGACCGCGAGCACGTTGTCATGCTCACAGACTGGACCGACGAGAGCCCTGACCGTGTGTTTGCGAAATTGAAGAAGCGATCGGACTACTACAACTTCCATCAGCGAACGGTAGGCGACTTCTTCCACGACGTTAGAAAGCAAGGTCTCAAAAAAACGCTCGCAGACCGCGAGATGTGGGGCGGGATGCGGATGAACCCCACGGATCTCGGCGACGTGTCTGGCTACACGTACACGTACCTGATGAACGGAGTAGCGCCTGCAGGTAATTGGACCGGCATGTTCAAGCCTGGAGAACGAGTGCGTCTGCGCTTCATCAACGGTTCGTCGATGTCCTACTTCGACGTGCGAATTCCGGGCCTGAAGATGACGGTGGTGGCGGCAGACGGTCAGTATGTGCACCCAATCACTGTCGACGAATTCCGGATCGCGACAGCGGAGACCTACGACGTCATCGTAGAGCCCTCCGGGCAGGACGCATTCACGATCTTTGCGCAGTCCTTAGACCGAACAGGCTTCGCCGCGGGCACGCTCGCGGTTCGCGAAGGACTGCGAGCGGGCGTGCCTGAACTCGACGTCAGGCCAATGGTGACCATGGCGGACATGGGGCATGGCGCGATGGGGCATGACATGAATGCCATGACCCAACAGAAGCCAGCGGATGCGGGTGCCGCGGCGGGCGGTCAGCCAGCTGCTCCCGATCCCCATGCCGGTCACGGTGCACCGGCAAAACCTGCGTCGCCCGATCCTCATGCTGGGCACCAAATGCCCGCGCAGGCGGCACCGCCGACGGCCCCGGATCCGCGCGCGGGTCACAACATGGCGGCCATGAGCGGTGGAATGCAACAGCATCCGTCGACGGAGAAGGGCAATCCGCTCGTGGACATGCAGACGATGATGCCTACCTCTCGACTCGACGATCCGGGCATTGGGCTTCGTGACAACGGAAGACGCGTGCTGACCTACGCGGATCTGAAAAACGTGTTCGAGGACCCGGACGGCCGTGAACCTGGACGAACGATTGAACTGCATTTGACCGGCCACATGGAGCGGTTCGCGTGGTCGTTTAACGGCGTCAAATTTTCGGACGCGGAGCCCCTGCGGCTCAACTACGGCGAACGCCTCCGCATCGTACTGGTGAACGACACGATGATGACCCATCCGATTCACCTACACGGCATGTGGAGCGACGTTGAGGACGACGATGGAAAGTTTCATGTGCGTAAGCACACCGTCGACATGCCGCCAGGCACCAAACGATCGTATCGAGTGACCGCGGACGCGTTAGGACGCTGGGCGTATCACTGCCACCTGCTGTTCCACATGGAAGCGGGAATGTTCCGAGAAGTGCGGGTGGAAGAATGACGCGGCTCAGTGGCTTTCGCATCGTTGCAACGGTGGGCCTGCTGCTGGCAGCTAGTTCTCCGGTCCTCGCGCAGGCCGACGCCCAGGCCGGACACCAGCAGGAGCAACCCAAGCCCAGCTCCCAAGCCAACGAGCCTGCTAAGAAGGTCGACCAGCTTCCCCCGTTTATACCGCCCGTCACCGACGAGGTCCGAAAGGCGGCGTTCCCAGATGTCGAGGGCCATGCGGTCCACGACCGAGCGGTGAGCTACTTCGTCCTCTTCGATCAGCTCGAGTGGCAGGCGGCTAAGGGCGCGAATGGCTTGAGTATCGACAGCCGAGGATGGATTGGTCGCGATCGCGATCGTTTGTGGTTCCGCGCTGAAGGCGACGGTGATGGTGGGCGCGTCGGTGAAGCGCAAACGCACCTGCTGTACGGCCGCCAGTTCGCGCGCTATTGGGATCTCGTCGGCGGCATCCGTCAGGACTTCCGTCCTGGACCAGCCCAGACCTGGGCAGCGTTTGGTGTGCAGGGATTAGCTCCGTACTGGTTCGACATTGAGGCCACCGGCTACGTCGGCGCCTCAGGTCGCACGCACGCCCGGTTCGAAGTCGAATACGAGCTGCTCTTCACGAATCGCCTGGTTCTGCAGCCTCTATTCGAAGCTGAGATCGTCGGGAAATCGGATCCCGAACGCGGGGTGGGTGCCGGGTTGAGTACCACCGACCTCGGTTTCCGCGTGCGATACGAGATCAGACGCGAGATCGCGCCGTATCTCGGCGTCACCTGGAGCAACAAATGGGGGAGGACCGCCGACTTCGCCGCAGCCGCCGGCGAAGACAAGGGCGGAGCACGATTCGTAACTGGCCTGTGGCTGTGGTTCTAAACCGTAACAACTATGGAGGACACGAAGATGAATCGCTTTTTCGCAACCGTTCTCGCTCTTGCCGTGCTGGCCCTGGGTTCTGGTGCGCGGCTACGCGCCCATGAGGGCCACGAACACAAGGTGATGGGAACAGTGACAATGGCCGCCGCCGATCACGTGATGCTGAAAGACAAGGACGGCAAGGACGTGATGGTCAAGGTCACGAAGGACACGAAGGTCAAGGCCACGCCGGCGGTCAAGGTCGCGGACATCAAGGTTGGGTCGCGAGTCGTAGTGACAGCTGTCGAGGGGAAGGACGAAAGCCTGACCGCGAAGTCAATCGAGGTGGGTGCCGCTTCCGCCGCGAGCAAGTAGCGGGAGGGCGAGAACGCAACACGTCATGGACGTGAAGCAATTCCTGGAGAGCGCTTGTGCTCATCGCTCCGACGCTCTCGACTACACACGTCAGCGTCCGGCCTCGAGAGTTGAGAGGCCGGACGCTGAGCGCGTGCCACGGCGCGAGGCGCGGATGGCTCGCGCGGCGCAGCTGGTTGTCGCGACCGTTGGCCTCTTATCACTGGGCGGTTGTGTGCACGTCCCACCCTCTGGACGAGCAACATTTCGGCTCGAGCGCTACTTCAGTACTCCTCGGGAGCTCCGTCCATCCATACGCGACGCGATGCTCAGGGGACATGTCGTCAAAGGCATGGATGCGGAACAAGTCCGTGCCGTGCTCGGCGACCCGACGCGGAACACGCGTTTCAATCGCGCCACTGACGTCATCGACGTCTGGCTGTTCCCTGGCTATCGGTTTCATCAGGAGCGGATGCATGGAAGCGGATCAACTCTGTACCGGTTGGTGCTCATCAACGGTGTGCTGGTACTCGTGGAACCGCTTTAACCGACACATGCGGTACGGGCTGGCGCTCGTTTTCGCAGTGATGTCATGGCCAGCCTTCGCGCAATCGCTGCCCGCAGGAGCTTCATCACAACAGCCCGAAAGCGTCGAGCAACGCGTTCGCTTCCTGGAGGAGCAGGTCAAAGCGTTGCAGGCCGAGCTTGCAGCGATCCGGTCCGGCCAGTTAGTGGCGCCGGCGACAGCGCAGCAGCCGCCCGCTCCAAGAGAGGCAGCGCCGAGCGCAGCTTCCAAGGGAGACGAGCAGCAGCCGTCCACGCTGCCCGTCTATGGGACCCCTTCGACAAAAGTATTCAACCCAGACATCGGCATCATCGGCAATTTCCTCAACGCCAACGGCGAGAGTCGCGGCGGCAGCCCCACCTTGGCTCCCACTCCGTTTGCGACGTTGCAGGAGAGTGAGGTGAGCCTGCAGGCGATCGTCGATCCCTTTGCGCGTGCGGATTTCTTTCTGGCCGTCGGTGAGGAGGGCATCGAAGTTGAGGAAGGTTTCGTGACGTTCCCCTCCGTGCCTGGCGGTTTCCTCGTAAAGGTCGGCAAGATGCGCGCGAATTTCGGACGGCTAAACGCATTCCACAATCACACGCTGCCTTGGACCGACCGTCCGCTCGTCATGTACAACCTGCTCGGCGGAGCAACTCAAGATCCTGACACTGGAATCAAGGACGCTGGCGTATCGGTCAGCCGGCTGATTCCGGCGCGCGGTCTGTTTCTCGAGGCAACTGGCGAAGTGTACCGAGGCGATTCGGGCACTCTCTTCCAATCGCATCGGCGCCAGGACTTCAGCACCATCGCACATTTGCGCGGATATGGTGACCTCACTGAAAGCAGCAACCTTGAGATCGGCAGCTCATACGCTCGCGGCCACAACGAGCTCGGGAGTGACTTCCTCACGGAGCTATACGGCGCCGACATCACCTACCGTTGGAGGCCTCTCCGACGCGCGATTTATCGATCGTTTACTGGCCGCGCGGAGATGATCTGGAGCCGCCGCGAGGAGCTCGACCACACGGGCGCGGCATTTGGCACGTTCTTGTCCGCCGACTACAAGTTTTCCCGACGATGGATCGCGGGCGGCAGATACGACTGGTCCGAACGTGCTCAGCAGCCAGACATCAGGGACCGAGGTGTGTCTGCAGTGTTGACTTTCTGGCCCAGCGAATTCAGCCAGTTGCGCGGTCAATACCGTCGAACGCGGTACGGGGATAAGGAACAACCGGCGAACGAATTGATTTTTCAGGTGCTCTTTACGATTGGCGCCCACGGCGCCCACGCGTTTTGACGGAACCCTTGAACAGACAGGAGTGCGATATGCGACGACTGACTGCGCTGACTCTGCTCGTGCTCGCCATTCCCGCTCTCGCCTTGGCCCACATCAGCGTCCGGCCTCGCGAGTCGAAGCCAGGCGCTGAGGAGCACTATACGATTCGCGTCCCAACGGAAGGCGCTGTCGCGACGACACACGTGATGCTGGAGATTCCGACCGACGTGACTGTGCTCGAAGTCTTGCCGGCCGAGGGCGCGACCTTCGAGACAGCGAAGCAGGGCGATCGCATCATGTCGATCACGTGGAGGAAATCGATTCCGCCGAAGGCGTCGGCAGAGTTTGCCTTCCGCGCCCGGAATCCGTCCGCGGCGGAGATCGCCTGGAAGGCGCATCAGCATTTCAGCGATGGCACCGTTGCGGATTGGGTCGGTGCAGCGGGCGACAGGCGCCCAGCTGCCGTCACGAAGCTAAGTGCCTCAGCTGTTGACGCACAGTCAAATGATGCGGCGACCGTCGAGGCCTGGTTGAAGGGCTACGACGCCGCCTTCAACGCAAAGGATCTCGACAAGCTCGAGACGTTCTATCACCCAGATGTCACCATCTACGAGGGGGGCGGCATCAACAACGGCTGGATCGACTACCGCGATCGTCATCTCGGCCCAGAGCTCAAGTCTTTCCAGAACCTTCAGTTTGGCCACAACGGCGTGAAGGTAACGATTCTGCCAGGTGGACAGTCCGCGTACGCAACATCCGAATACGCGATCAAAGCGAAGAGTGGTGAACGGGACATCGATTCTGGAGGCCTCGAAACGCTCGTGCTCGTGAAGGGTGGGGATGGAGCCTGGAAGATCCACCACTCCCACACATCAAGCCGTGCACGTCGTCCACCGGCGTAGAGGCTCAGGGCCGAGACCTCGCACTTGGCAGGATCACCATGCAACACAACCAACAAGGCGAACACAGTCACTACCTCCGCCTGCTCGTCATGATCGGGCTGTCGTTCATCTCGATGTACGTCTTCATGTACTCGATGGTGAACGCGTTCGGTGACGTCTACAACAGCGTGAACCAGTGTTACATGGCTGGACTGATGACCGCACCGATGGTGGTCATTGAGTTGTTGTTGATGTCCAGCATGTACAAGAACACGAAACTGAACGCGCTCGTCATCGGTGCGAGTTGCGTGGTCGGCGTCGCGTTCTTCCTCTTCATCAGGCAACAAACAGCGATCGGAGATCAGCAGTTCTTGAGATCGATGATCCCGCATCATTCGGGAGCAATCCTGATGTGCGAGAACGCCTCGATAGAGGATCAGAGGGTCAAAGACCTCTGCAAGACGATCATCGCTGGCCAGCAAGCCGAGATCGATCAGATGCGCGCGTGGCTGCAAGAGAGGGGAGGCAGCCGGTAGGCGAGTCGAGCGCATTCTGACGAGGCGCCATGCTCACCGCGCAACGCTGTGACAAATGTATCCCGTTCTGTTTCGAATCGGCGGTTTCGAAGTCACCAGCTTTGGCGTGCTGGTCGCCATCGGCGCCCTGGTTGGCATCTGGATGTTTCGCCGAGAGCTGCGGCGCTCTGGCCTGCCTGACGATGGAATAGACGCAGCTGTCGCCGGAGTCATCGGTGGGTTGGCCGGTGCGAAGCTGCTATGGGTTTTCGAGCACATCGGTGAGCAACCGGCCACGGAGCTTCTTCTCAGTCGCGGCGGACTGAGCTGGTTCGGGGGCGTTGCCGGTGGCGTGCTCGCCGGCGTAATCGTCATGCACCGGAAGCGGCTTCCCATCGTGCCGATGCTCGCAGCGGCGACACCCGGAATCGCCGTTGGGCATGCGATCGGCAGAATCGGATGCTTTCTCGTTGGCGACGACTATGGGAGGCCGTCCAACCTCCCCTGGGCGGTCGCGTTTCCACAGGGGCTGCCTCCTACCACTGTTCCCGTCCATCCGACGCAACTCTACGAGGCTGCTGCCTTGGTCCCGCTCGTCTTCTTGTTACTGAGATGGCGCAGACAAGGTCGGTCAGATCCGTTCGTGCTTGGCGCCTATCTCATGCTGGCTGGTGCGATCAGGTTCGTGATCGAGTTTTTGCGGGTGAACCCGCGAGTGGTCGGCAACCTGTCGGTGGCGCACCTCGCCTCGATCGCAGCCATGGCTGTCGGTGCAGCCGTCGCGTATCGTAGCCGTCACGGTGGGCTTCGGGGTGAATTGCGGTCGCAAGAACGCCGAGCGTAGCGGTTCAGGAGACCGCTGCGTGCCCGCGCGTGAGGTCGTGAGCCGGATCCCGTGCGCTTCACATCTCGAGGCCCTCTCTACGAGAACAAATGACGGCGGCTCATGCGAGTAACGCTATGTGGGCCAATCAGTTGCGAGCATGGTGTCGGCAAAAAGAACCGCTGCCTTCGGACGAGCGCTGTGGACCCGCTGGTCTGGCACCGTTCGGCGTCGATTCTGACAACTAGCAGGGACAATTTCAGGGACATTTGCCGGAGCGACTGCCGGGGGCGTAAGTCCCGATCTCGTTTATACTTAGCTTCTCGCCGCGGTGAGGTGGCCGAGTGGCTGAAGGCGATGGTTTGCTAAACCGATCGGGGCCGGATCACTCTCTCGCGAAACGCGCCCAATCTTGCAGTTTCCGGCCGAAAACCTCCCGATCGCGCCTCTGTCCCGGCTTGCCCTGATCTCCCGTTTGTCGACCCGCTCACTGCACTATTTGCTGCACCATCGGAATTCACTGAACCGCGAGCTTCCTGGGCACACGTTCGCCGCCTAGTGGACCGTACTCGCTGAAGTACTACTAATTCGATGCGCCGGTTTGCAATAGGCCCAGCGGATCGGTTTCGGCGCTTTGTTGTAGCAATGAATGTATCGACGAATCTTGCGAGCCAAATCGGCGACGGACGTGAAGATGCCCCGCGCAAGCACGTCTCGCTCGATCTTCGAGAACCAGAGCTCGACTTGGTTGAGCCACGACGAATAGGTCGGCGTGAAATGCAGCCGCACGTTCGAATGTGCAAGCAAGAAGGTTCGGACGGCCTGGGTTTTGTGGGTCGAGAGATTGTCCGCGATGACGTGGATCTCGCGGCGCTTCGGCTGACTGGCCACGATCTCGCTGAGGAAGTCGACGAAGGCGGCGCTGGTATGGCGCGGCACCGTCTGACCCAGGACTTCGCCCGACTGGGTGTTGAGCGCGGCAAACAGCGACAGCGTGCCGTGCCGGTAATACTCAAACCCGTGTCGCTCAGCGCGTCCCGGCGACAGCGGCAGCACCGGATCCAGACGGTCGAGTGCCTGAATGGCCGTTTTCTCATCAACGGCGAAGACAGCGGCATGGTCAGGCGGATTGACGTACAGGCCGATCACGTCGGCGG
>Ga0187893_10012333_pt1 | contig 12147 bp, 13 predicted proteins | sample MA1701074metaG_FD_139574 | JGI IMG/M metagenome (GOLD analysis project Ga0187893, IMG submission 139574) | White microbial mat communities from a basaltic lava cave in the Kipuka Kanohina Cave System on the Island of Hawaii, USA - MA170107-4 metaG ... | reverse complement strand
CGTCCAAACTTCGAGGCGATAAGGATCCAGGCCGTTGCGGTCGTCGCCGCGGAAGAAGATCAGCTGCTTGCCCCCAGTGATTGCATCCAGACGAATCCACGCTTCAATCGTCAGGGATTCCGTGAGCGCAAGATTGCTAGCGTCCGGAAGCTGCGCCCTATCATCGACACCATCAAAACTGAACGCCTGACGAACTTCGCCACCGGCAAAGGTGGTGCCGTTGATGAGTGTGGCGTCATTGCCACCGATGAGGTCGGCGGCTGTGTTATCCGCAGTCCACCAGCTAATCAGACCGGGCGGTGGGGCAACGGCTGTCGGTACTGTTCGATCCTCCAGCACCTCCAGTGTGGGGCGAGTCCGACGGCGGCCAGAGGATTGTCTGCGTGACCCAGAAAGCGACGCGAAGAGGGGGCTCATAGTTTTCTCCTTCACATGATCTGCGGTTTGGGACAACCCATCTCGGCGCGCAGACCGGACGCCGTGGGGCGAAGCCTACTTGTGATGTTCAACAGTCGTGTGTCTTGTGTTAACGCGATTGGCTCACGGGTGAGCCAGCAGGTACAATGAAGACGGCGAGCGGTCTCCTTTCCATGGAGTGCAAGTCATGACTATCACCGTCGAAGCCGTCTACGAGAACGGCGTATTGAAGCCGAGCGAGCCGTTGCCATTGGAGGAAAAGCAGCGCATCAAGCTGACTATTCAAGATTCTCAGCCACCAGTTCGGGCTGGCTATGGCCTGGTATCCTGGAGTGGATCCATGGAAGATCTCGACGCCCTCATCGAGGATGTTGAGAACGACCCCGTGGAGGGAGCATGACGTTTGCAGCCATCCAAGCAGGATTGTCCTTTTTCATGGACGCCAACCCTCTCCTTTACTACTTCACTGCCCATCCCCGATTCGGTACCGCCAGCCAGAGCTTGCTCGATCGGATCGAACGCCAGGATGTCACGGGGTTTACCTCGGCGCACATACTCAATGAGGTTGTCCACCGACTCATGACGATCGAGGCCTGTCAACGCTTCGGTTGGCCAATTCGGGGGATAGCACGTCGCTTGCGCCACCATCCCGCTGAAGTCAAGCAGCTCGATCAAGCTCGGCAAGCCATGGATGAGATCACTCTCATTGGCCTTCAAGTCCTGGCGGTTGAGAAAAGCCATGTGTCCCGCGCCTGCGATATCAGTAGGCAGACCGGGCTCCTCTCGTCCGATGCTGTCCTCGTCGCCGTGATGCAAGCCAACGGTCTTACACACCTCGCCAGTGCCGACCCTGACTTCGACCGCGTGCCGGGCATCACCCGCTACTCACCGGTCTAAACTCCCACGCCAGGGTCAGTTCGGTACTCCTTTCATCCCGAGTTTCTCGCGCCACATGATCGCTTTCTCAAGCTGCTGGATAACCTCATAGAGGCGAACGACTCGTTCTCCAGCTTCTATCAGCCGAAATCTCTGGTCTGCAGGCATATCCAATTCCCGCCGCTTCAAGCCCTCATACCCCTGCAGCAAGAGTAACTCTGCTTCCTCGTATCTTTGTTGGCCTAGTAACGTACCTCCGAGCACACTCCGCCAAAAGGGGAGCCGGCGGTCATTGGGGGACTCATGCTCGAAAACCTCGATTGCCTCTCGGGCCAGCCGCTCGCCATCAACGAACTGTTCTTGCAGCAGGAGATTCCGAGCCAGCCATCCCAGCACAACCGCTCTACTAATCCGACTACGTTGGTCGGGGCGAGCTCGACACCTGCGTAGCGCCTCGCGTAGCAGGTCCTCGCCTTGCTTGAGTCTGTTGGCACGCTCGCAGACGTACGCATAAGACACCATGCACCAAATGGCCCCACCTCGTTCAGGTCCAGTCATTGCATAAAAACCCTGTAGAGCCTCCGCGTGTAAGGCCATCGATTCGGCTATGCGATCCATGTCCCGGTAGGTCATCGCGAGAGAATGAACCGTTCCCACCGTTTCGGGGTGGGTTGGGCCGAGGACGGCCCGCCTTTCTTCAAGAAGGTCCTTCTTGAGTTGCAACGCGGTGTCCCACTGGCCCGCAAATGAATAAGATCCGGCGAGGTTTCCGAGGCTACCCAGCGTCTCTGGATGGCTTGGTCCGAGTTGGGTTTTGAAGCCGGCCAGGACCTGTTCCTGGAGAGCGATTGCCTCCTGGATTCTTGCCACCCATTGGTAGGCGACGGCAAGACTCCGCATGCTCCTGAGCGTCTCCTGGTTGGCGGAGCCGAGTTCAGCCCGGTGCAGAGCAACTGCACGTTCAAGGTGAGGAACAGCGAGTCGGTTTTCGGCCAGGTCGTTGTATGCTTCGCCAATCGTCCTGCGAATCGCCGCTTCCACGAGGGGCTGATCCCGGAACCGGCTTCCAATCCTCGCAGCAGCCCGGTCGAGCGTTTCGCGCACCGTGAGATTCGGCACGCCAAGATGATCGTAGGCTGGTTCTGGTAGGCTCGTGACTTGCCCAAGCAAATCCTGTTGCACAAACGCGTTCACCGCCTTGGCGATCGCCGCTTCGGTCGTCGCTCGCTTCTCCGCCACGCCAGCCCGAGCACTTTCCGCCTCAGCGTGCTTGAGCCGCTCAGCCGCCAGGTCGCGTGCCTTCGTCGCCTCCACCGCCTGCCAAATGCTCACCCCGGTGCCGGCCAGCAAAGTCGCGGCGATGATCATCGCCGTGGCCACTACCGGCCGGTTCCGCCGCACCCACTTGGCGGCGCGGGTTCGGAGCGTGGGCGGCTTCGCTTGCAGGGGCTTGTGGGCCAGCCAGCGTTTCAGGTCGTCAGCGAGGTCCTGAGCGCTGGCGTAGCGGAAGTCGGGGCTCTTGTCGAGGCACTTGAGCACCACGGTCTCCAGGTCGCGCGGCAACCTGGCATCGAGCCTGTGCGGAGCGGTCGGCTCCTCGAACGCGAGCTGCCGGAGAATCTCCTGCTTGTCCTCCCCCACGACGGCCGGCCGGCCCAGCAGCAGTTCGTAGAGCGTGGCGCCGAGCGAGTAGATGTCGGTGCGGTGGTCCACCAGGCCGTGGCGGGCCAGGGCCTGCTCCGGCGACATGTAACGCAGCGTGCCCAGGACGTCGCCGCTCATGGTCAGGCCGGCGTCGCGTCGTTCCTGGTAAGAAGAACGGCCTGACGAGGCTGCTTCCTTCATCAAATCCCTCTCACCCCCTCGCCGGCTGGAAGTGAACGAGGAACCGCGGGAGGAAGCTTGCAGGCCGAACGTTCCGGATCAGTTGCCGGGCCGGCTGCAACGACGTTGTCTCTCGAAAAACCTTAATGCCGGCCCGGTCAACTGCATCCGGTGGTTCGGCCCGGACCTGATCAGTTTATTTGTCGGGTAGAGGAATCGGAGTTTCTCCGTCGATCCGAAGGCGGATCTTGTTTGCCTTTGCCGCTTCGGGAATCGCGAAAATGAACCGATACTCGACCGTTTGTTCTACTTTTTGCAACGCTGTGAAATCGCCTAGGGCCACTTGGACGGACGCCTCTAATCCCTTTCCCGCGCCCGGAGTTTCCCAACGAATGCCCTCGGCGTGAGTGACGAATGCGGCAGGCAACTCGTTGTAAAGCGTGACGTATGGCTTATCGTCCTCGCCGATCAGGACAATCTGCTTCATATCGACGAGGCGGTACTTGCCGGGGAATTTCATCGGGTCGATGGGTTCCACCTTATCGCGTTGGCGGATGGCTTCGAGCTTCTCGACGGCCTTCGGGTCCGCTTTTGACGCGGTCATCGTGAAGGTGACGCGCAACAACCGTTGGCCAGATTTGGCCGAAAACGTGGAGCCGCCGATGACGTTCACTTCTCCATCAACTTTACTCCAACTAACCTTCTCGATCTTCCAACCATTCTCCGCAAGCAGTTTCTTTTCCTGAGCCGCGCAAGGGATCGAACCGATCGGGGTGAGCGCCAGGCATCCGCAAATCAAGCAGAGACGTGGGAACATATGACGACCTCATTCTCATGACAGAGGGCCGAACGACCAAGCTCACCCGCGGCGGCCGCTGGTGAAACGTGGACTCTGAATAACTGTAATGCGGCCGCCGTCGGGTGCAGCGACTGGTTAGCGGGCGGTCCTCACCGGTTCATCGCCGCCTTGATGCCTGCGACTTGCGAGGAAGTACAGCCGAACTCCCGCGCTAGCGCGTAAATGTCGGCATCCCCACGTTCGATCCTCTCCCGAAGCTGCCGTTTCTCGTCTTCGGTCAGTTCCCGCTCCTTCGGTTCAGGATACTGGCGCGTCGGGAGCTCGTAGCCATCCTGCGCGGCGAGCTGGACCAGCCCCGCAATGACCGCCTCGTCTTTGACCTCATGCACTCCAAAGCCGAAGTGGCCCGTCACACGCAGCACTTCTGCAAACCAAGGCATCTCCTTGATCGGAATGGTCGCCTGGAACACGTGGCCAGGGCCGGTCGCGAATCTCTTGAACCCGGCGTCGGCGGCGTCGCCGACCTCTGCAACGTTGAACACACTACCGAGTGAGTACTGTCGGACGCCAGGCCCTTCGCCGGTAACGAACCACACCATGTTGTGCAACAGATGATTGACGTGCTTGTTCGTCAGTAGGCGAAGCGGCTGGCCTTCGTGCAGGCTGCGGCCCATCTTCTCAGTGTTGTGGTACGCGATGAAGTGACGCATCATCTGACCCTCGCCAAGCCCGCTAACCATTGATTAGCATGCACGCTTGCATTCTAACACGCCAGCGCCGTAGCGGTTTAGCCGTCGCCAGCCTATGGCTGGCTAGGCTAACCTGCCCGTGAACGCATGTCAAATCCATCGCGCACACCAAAAGTCCGCCTACGGGTATTGACCCGCTATCCTGATCTTTTGTACATTGCAGCTTGACGGCCGATTTTGCGGCATCACGGGCATCTTTCAACCCTTGCCCGCCGTGCGTCAGCTGTCGCGTGTTCCTTCCCACCCCACGGTGTGTGGCTGGCCTTGCAAGGTGTGAGCTTTTGCTCTGCTGCATTAGTGCTCGGCTTCGCACCCACGTCTTTCTAAAGGGCGCAGGCTCCAGGCCTGCGGCCACGGAGGTCGCCTCATGGAATCCTTTCAGCACAACCAGGTCAAGCTCGCGGTCGCCTGTGCGTTGCAGGCGAAGGCGGGGCGGGAGAAGCGGGGGGTGTACTTTACGGACGGCATGCTCCTGTCTCTGCCCGGCTGCGAGCGGGCGTACATGCCGGACGGGTTCTTCGTCAGCTACCGGCAGTTGCGAAACTACTGCCGGTTCCGCCGCAGCGCCCGCAGCCGAGTCTACGGCATCCTCGGCGTGCCCAGCATCATCATCGAAGTCGCCAGCCCCAGCCGCCTCGCCGAGGACTACGACGACAAGCGCGAAGAGTACCAGCGGGCCGGCGTCAAGGAGTTCTGGCTCTTCCGCCCAGACGGGGCCGGCTACCACTTTGACCTGCTGACGCTCGACCGGCTGCGGGGCACGCCCGCCTACTACCGCCAACGTCCCGAAGGCCAGGGCGGCTATTCCAAGGTGCTGCGACAGTATGTGCGGCTCCTGGTGCAACCGACGGGCATCGCCAACTTGCCGCGGTATGTCATCCAGCTCTCGGACAGACGATCCCCCCCTTTCATACCCCCTAAGAGAGGTATTTGATGAAGGAACCTCTCTGAGGGGGATGGGAGGACGAATCAGCACAGGCAGAAATGCCTGTGCCACCGGTGGGCCAGACATTTCTGTCTGGCCTGCACAGGCAGAAATGCCTGTGCAGGGATCCGTCCGATGGTCCTGTTCCTTCATCAAATCTCTTTGCCTGTCCAAAGGAATTGCAGACCGACACGAGGAGAATGCCCATGAATGCCACGTCTGTACTCGACAGCCCTGCATCGTTTCACGTCAACATCCCGGTGGTCGATGCCCAGGTTCCCGGCGTGCTGCACCCGCCGGTCAGGTTCCGCGACATCCAGAAGTACATCCCGGCCGAGCAGAGCTGGGTCTGGGAAGGCTACCTGGGAGCCGGCATCCGCACCATGTTGACGAGCCTGTGGAAAGCGGGCAAGACCACGCTGGTCGCCAACCTGCTGCGGGCCATGTTCCACAAGCGGCCGACGTTCCTGGAAATCCCGATCCTGCCCGTGCCAACGCTGGTCATCACCGAGGAGACGCTGCAACTGTGGTGTGACCGGCTGAGCGATATCCCAGCCGAGAGCCCGCTCTACTTCGCCAGTCGCCCCTTCCTGGGCCGCCCTTCGCCGGCGGAGTGGAAGAACTATGCGGTGCAGCTCGGCTTCTGGTGCAAGCAGGCCGGCATCAAGCTGGTCATCGTCGACCCCATCGCCAATCTGATTCCCGGCGAGGAAAACTCCGCGGGAGCGATGCTCGACTTCCTCGGCCCGCTCGAAGCCTTGTCGAATGCACGGGCCGCGGTGTTGCTGCTGCACCATCCCCGCAAGAGCGATGGCTCGGAAGGCCGAGCCGCCCGCGGCTCCGGGGCTCTGCCCGGCTACGTCGATGTCATCCTGGAGATGCGTCGGCATCCCGGCTCGGAGTATAGCCGGGTCCGCTACCTGACCAGCTACTCGCGTTACGGCGAGACACCCCCGGAGGTCGTCCTGGAGCTTAACGAGGACGGCCTTGATTATCGCCGCATTGCCTCACGCCTGGCCGCCGAGCTCAGCCACATGGGCCGGACGATTCTGACCCTGCTCGGCGACAAAGGCGAAGCCATGACGGTGCAGGAGATTCTCGCCGTCTGGCCGATGACGGAGGAGTGCCCCAAGCTCCGCTCGCTGCACAACCTGCTCAAGGCCGGTCTCAACATCTACTGGAAGCGCGAGGGCCAGGGCACGCGGCCGAGCCCCTACCGCTACCGGGCATTGCCGCGTGCGGAGCTGGGCGTTCCGCCGCCTGCAGCGGAGCCGGACCTGGTCAGCGAAGGAGCGGACTAACCCTGCAACCGTAGCCGCAGGTCTTCATCCTGCGGCGTCCAACCCCATTGGTGGGAGGGCGAGGCTCCCGCGGAGCCGGCTCCCGCCGAGCCGGCTCCGCGGGAGCGTCGCCCTCCCACGAAGGAGTGCAGCCATGCACATGTCCCCAGAGGAGGTTCCCATGAGTCACCTATGTTGGCCCGTTGTCGCCTTGCGTATCCCAGTCGGCCATTACTTCACGCTCCACGGCCGGGTGTTTCGCAACGTTGGACCGAAGCACCTGGACTTCGTGATCGGCCCGAAGCCGAACGTCCAGGGCATGATCGAGGAGTTCTACCAGATGTCGCCGGCCGAGTTACACGAAGAGGCGGTTAGCCCGATTGCGGAACCGTGGTCGCAGGACTTGGAGCCGGGCCGGGTTCTTAACATCGAGAGCTGGTGGGTCCTGGTCGCCCAGGGCGGCCCGTCACGGCTGCTGATCGAAGCCTGGACGGTGCAGACCACGGCCCCAGCGAATCGTGGTCGTGCGGCGATTGTCGCCCCACACGATCCCTTGCCGACCCCTGGCCGGAACGGCGTTGTTCAAGAGTCACGCTAGCTTGTTTATTGAGCGTCAGATGGACTGAGTAGCGGGTCTGTTTGAGATCGAATTTGGTTGGAGTCCCGGCCTTAGCCGGCTAAAGCCGGGACTCCAACCAACGATTGCAAGCAAACTGACCCACTACCATTGGCCGTGTCCGGTGGCACAGGCATTTCTGCCTGTGCCGGCCAGACAGAAATGTCTGGCCCACCGGACTTCACTTTCCTGACGATCAATGGTGGGAGGGCGAGGCTCCCGCCGAGCCGGCACCCGCCGAGCCGGCTCCCGCCGAGCCGGCACCCGGCGAGCCGGCTCTTTCCTGACGATCAATGGTGGGAGGGCGAGGCTCCCGCCGAGCCGGCACCCGGCGAGCCGGCACCCGGCGAGCCGGCACCCGCCGAGCCGGCTCTTTCCTGACGATCAATGGTGGGAGGGCGAGGCTCCCGCCGAGCTCCCGCCGAGCCGGCTCCCGCCGAGCCGGCACCCGGCGAGCCGGCTCCGCGGGAGCGTCGCCCTCCCACGAAGGAGTGCAGCCATGCACATGGAACGCAAACCCCTCGCCGAGCTGATCCCCGCCCCTTACAACCCGCGGGTGGAGCTGCACCCCGGCGACCCTCGCTATCGCAAGCTCCGCCATAGCCTGCAGCAGTTCGGCCTGGTCGAGCCCTTGATCTGGAATCAGCGGACCAATCACGTGGTCGGCGGCCATCAACGCCTGAAGATTCTCCGCGAGCTGGGCGTCACCGAAGTCGATGTCTCGGTCGTCGATCTGGACGAAGAACGCGAGAAGGCGTTGAACATCGTCCTCAACAACCGCGAGGCCCAGTCCGACTTCGACATCACGCGCCTGACGGAGCTGTTGGGCGACCTGCAAAGCACCGGCGGTCTGAAAGCCACCGGCTTCGATCCGTCGCACCTGGAGATTCTCCGCAGGGAGCTAACGCCCGTGGCGATGCCGCCGCTGGACCTCCCCGGTGGGACAGGCATTCCTGCCTGTCCTCTTGAAGAGTCATACTTGGAGATCACCATCCGCATTCCGACGGACAAGGTCGCCGCGATTCGCCCGCAACTCGACAAGCTCATCGCGGAGCATGGGCTAGAGGTGCATGTCCGGCAGTGTTGATTTCCTTCTTCATCCTTCATCGCCCTTTCGGGAAGGGCAGAGAGAGATTTGACGAATGAACCAGCGACACATCCTTGATGTCTGGTTGCGGATACTCTTCACCATCGTGGAGAAGCAACGTCTCGTACCCAAGGGGGGCACTTACCGCAGCACGCCGGGCGAGTTCGCGGATGCGGTGCAACACTGCCTGTTGGACTGGCGTCGTGGGATTGGAGGTCCGGAGCGGCTTGCTCACGCTCTGGTCAATCTGGTGGAGCTGATCTGGACGGAGGAGCAGGGCGTTCGACGCTAGCGCCAAGTAAAGCCCGGCGGCAGGCGCGGTCCACGGCCTGCCATCATGCGTCTCCCTTCTCTGGCTCCTCTCCGGCGCTGACGATGATTTGCGAGACGGCAACGAAGAGCAGGAGTGCGCCGATGGGGACCAGCAGGATGCCAACCCAGGGGTCGCCTTCACTGGGGGCCAAGCCTCCCAGGAAGAAGCCGAGGGGGATCAACAGAGCGGCATCGAGCAGGAAGAACGAGGCCAGCTTGAGGCGTGCGGGCGTCCAGCGACCAAAGCGGGTCAGACTGACTGCAAAGGCGATCTGGACCAGGGCCAGGAGCGTGCCGTGGGCGTGGGCCAGCGTCCACATCTCGCGACGAATCCGGCTGTCCGGATCGAGATAGAAGCCAACCTTGAAGGCGTGCAGCACCTCCAGAAACGCTCCCATGCTCAGATACAGTAGCAGCAAGGACCAGCCATAGCGGTGCTGGCGGCGGGCCACTTCGCGGCGAAGCGTTGCCATATCGTTATTCGTTGACGAAGACATCCGGGTCTTTCCGATGTCGCCGCAGGCGGTCGAAGACATCGTCCGCGAAGGCGCCTGTGGCGGTGAAAGGAAGATGGGAGTAGCGGTTCGGATCGGGGCGCGCCGCCGGCTCCAGTTGTTGTCGCAGGACACTGAGCTGGGCTGCGCGCTCCGCCATGGTTCCCTGATAGTTGTAAGCGCTCGCTTGCTGTCCGTGCAGTGAACGAAGTGAGCGATGCGCGAGATAACGCACTGCGGGAAAGCGTTCGTGTTCTAGCGTGCGCGTGAGCACCAGCACGGGCCAATCGCGGCCGCTTGCCTCCTGGGCCGGCGTCCAACCAAAAGCGCCCGCAACGATGGCCCGGGATCGGGCATCGCTGGAGGCCAGGTGGATCAGGCTTGATGCCAGATTCTTCTCATCGTCGCTCAACGGTTCGGGCTTCGTGCCGTACCACCTGGTCAGGTAATCCTGCGTCCAGCCCAGCGACTTGTCCAGGTGACACAGGTTGCAGGCGTGCGGCTTCCCCGTGCCCAGGCTGTCGCGGATGCGCGGATTCGCAATGCGATGCGAGCGCCGCGTGTCCAGCATCGAATACACCTGGTGCGGCATGTGACAGTTATGGCACAGGCTGCCCGTTGAATCCGCCGCGTGATGCGTGTGCTCCCACAGGCGCTCGCGGTACGTTTCGTGGCATGAGTAGCAGGCCGCGTTCGTCCGCATGCCCGCTTTCACTTGATGGTTGGGGTCGCTGTCGTGCATCGAGTGGCAGGTGAGGCAAGTCATTCGCCCCTGCCCTTTCTCGTAACACGCGGACATGGTCATCGCCTGGTATTCCACCGCTGTGGTCAGCGGCGTCCCGTCGCCCCAGAACCGGCCATCGAGCATCTGCGAACCCACCCCCTGCCCCGAGAGCAACTTGACCCCTTGCGACTGGGCATGCCGGCGCATTTCTTCTTCCGACCAGGCCAGGTACCAGAAGCGTGACAGGTCGCGCCCGGCGAGGAACGGATCTGCGTAGGTGTATTGATTCCACGCTTCGAACCGAGGGATCGGCCCGCCGTGGCAGCGGGCGCACACGTCCACCGAGCGCTTCACGGAGAGCTTGGCGGGATTGACGATGGTCGGGTCGGGTTCACCGGAATAGCGCTGAGCGATTCTCCGCGCCGGGTTGCTGTGGGCGCGGACGTGGGTTTCGCCAGCGCCGTGGCAGGCTTCACAGGAGATGCCCAACTCGGCCACCTGCGTGCGATAGCCAGGGATGGCGCCAGGGGCGGAATCGCCCAGCGGCACCGGGTTCTTGATGGGACGCGTGTTGTGGCAGAACACGCAGCTCTCGTTCCACACGGCCAGCTTGGAGTAATAGCTGTCCGTGTCGGGCGCAAGGAATGCATTGTTGATGTGAATCCACTGCCCCTCGACAATGTGATAGGCCATGGGCAACCGGAGGTAGCGGCCATGCTCGTCCCGATGGAGCAACTGCTGGAACCAGTGCGACCCAACCAGGCGATCCACGGAGAGTCGGCGCTGAGGCCCCGGCCCCGCGGGATCAACCGGCGGATCGGGACGTGACGAAGGATTCACCGGCTGATCGGCCTCGATTTGCAGAAAGAACTGCTCGCCTTCGCGAATCATGCGTGCCGTGAGGCCGAGGTGCGTGTGCGGCGTTCCGTCGAACGGACCCTTAACGTATTCCTCCGTCGCTTCGCGGGTCATCGTGCGATGGAAGGTGCGGCGCCAGCTGGTGTAGTGCGGCTCGTGGCACTTGGCGCAGGCCTGCGACGGGATCGGCGGTGAGCCGGTCTGATCTTCCGGAGGCGGCGGCTGCTGTCGGTGGCTGTATTCCAGGGCGAACCACGGCCCGCCCAGTGCCATGACCAAGAGGGCGCCGTTCTGCGTCCCCCGCCGCCCGCCCAGCGCCCGGCGCATCTGCCACACCACGGCCCCGGCCAGCAGCACCGCCGTCAACAACACTCCGCCCGCCAGCATGACGCACCCCTGACCGATCAGACCTTCCACGCCGGTTCGACTCTAACGGGCCACCGGAGTGGGGTCAAGGACGCGGCATCCATAGAATCGCTGTCAGCGGCTGGAGGCGGCCTGCGTTGGACCGCTTCGTTTCCACTAATTCTCGGAGGCGATCATGAAGGCGATGCTCTCAATGGCGTTGGTACTCGGGGTCTGCGGACTCGCGGGGGCGGCGGACAAGGTAGACCCGGTCGGGACGTGGAAGTGTGAATATGAAATTGGCGGGCAGAAGCGAATGGCCACCTTGGCGATCAAGAAGGACGGCGACAAACTTGCTGGGACGATGGACTGGCCGGACCAGAAGGATGAGAAGCTCAAGGACGTGAAGCTGAAGGACGGGACTCTCACGTTCTCCGCCGTGCGGAAGTTCATGGGCAACGAGATCGCCATCGACTACACGCTGACGATTGACGGGGACAAGCTCAAGGGGAAAGGCGAGGCGGAATTCGGGGGGCAGAAGCAGGAGTTCGACATCGAGGGAAAGCGGGAAAAGAAGGACAAGTAGCGGTTGAGCAGTCTCGAGAGACGGGGCGGTAGCGAAGTGCCGACAAAACGGACGTAGCTCTTTTTGTCGACAATCAGCTGCCTCCCCTCCTATCCCCGTGCGCTGTCGAACACCTGAGACACGAGCCAACGCAGGGGCAGGTGCACAAAGCCGCGGTAGTGGGTCAGTTTGCTTGCAATCGTTGGTTGGAGTCCCGGCTTTAGCCGGCTAAAGCCGGGACTCCAACCAAATTCGATCTCAAACAGACCCACTACT
>Ga0187893_10012332_pt1 | contig 12147 bp, 14 predicted proteins | sample MA1701074metaG_FD_139574 | JGI IMG/M metagenome (GOLD analysis project Ga0187893, IMG submission 139574) | White microbial mat communities from a basaltic lava cave in the Kipuka Kanohina Cave System on the Island of Hawaii, USA - MA170107-4 metaG ... | reverse complement strand
CTTGTCACGATAGTGCGGCACGGGAACGATATCCTGCTCAATAAGGCTGCCGTTGAGAGTTACTTGGCTCAGGTGGCTCCGATTCCATTCGCACCCGGTTTCAGATTTGGGCCCGAGATAGAGGCGCTCATACGTCCCGAGGTCAACTTAGGCAACATCGACATCCATATCAACGGGAGCGAGCGACCAATCTATCGGCCCCACGGAAATGAGTTCGACGTACGGAAGAAGGTTGTAGACAGATTCAGTAAGCTGGAAGCGCTAACGATTCCCGGATCGGATGGAAATGTTGCCGCGCTTGGGTGGATTCTGCACCATTCCTACTTCGGCTCCATCCCCTTGGACGCTGGCATTCATGGGCTGCGTCTTCGCAGCGGAAATATGCAGGTGGGCGAAGCAGATGTTCTAGAGGAGTTTTTTCCTGAGCCTCGCTTCAATTCCTGGATGGTAGGAGAAATCCACATCCTTGACCCACGTGTACTGCCTAATGGCCGTCGTGACCACTTTGAGCACAGCGTCCATTTTCGGTCTATTTTGAATTTCGTCTCGAATAAGACAAAGGAAATTGCACGTCTCTGTCGAGTTAGCTCCCTCAGACGCAATCGTATCCGTCACTTTGAACAAGCGACGAACTTGGTTCATGCAGACCTCGCTGTCTTGAAACAGGGGGCAATAACCCGAACCAAGCGTCTGAAGGTTAAGAACGTAGTCGTTGAGCGCATCGACGTACTCCAACGGATTGTTGATTCACCGGCACTTGACTCTGACTTACGTGAGTCCTTCCGCAAACGGTTTGCCAGCCTTAAGACCAAGTCGGCTGAAATCATGGCCGCCGAGACACACCATCGCAAGCTTGCGCGCTTCCGCAATCCTAAGCGCCTCTTAATCCAAAAACTCTGCGACCTCATTTATCAAAACTCGGACAAGCACGCGTCAGCCCGAAAGCTGGTGGACAAAATCTTGCGTGGCTTGTGACCAACACGTTCGAATGATTTACTTCACAATATTGGTGTCGGGTAGATCTAACAGTTGAACTAGCCGGGGCACAGAATTCTTGGAGTCGTACACGCAACACGGCTCAATTAGTAGACGTCTTGGATCTCCCAAAGGAAGAGAACATTGGGAATCGGGTCCCCTACTGAATACAACAATCATTGTGTTCATTATTCGTTTATACAGCGCATGCTGAAAGAGGTTAATCTGCAGATTATGCTCTCTGCACTGCTGCATCAAGAGCAACCGCAATGCCGCGGAACGGCAGTTGACGCCTTCAGTGCGTCTTAGCAATTCCATTTCATCTGCTGGTAGGATCTGAGACAGCGTATCAATGTACTTCTGTCGACCTCTGTCGCGAGGCATATAGGTCCATGCAAGTACAAAGGCCTTTGCCGGATGCCGAGCATGTTTAGAGAAATAATTTCGCAGTCCGTTTATCTCAAAAGCGAAGGGGTCTTCGTTGTGAAGGCCACCGCCGTAGAAATCGAGGAACGTTACATCAGCAAGGAGCGTTTCCGTCGGATAATCCTGCCGGAGATATTCCCATATGTCGGCTACCACAAATCTCTTAGTCTTCAGCGTCAATCCTGCGATATTTCTTCGAGTTTCATCCAGAACGACTGATTTCTCATCGATGCAGATGACATTCTGTAGTAGCGGCTTCAGGGTGAAAATGTCGTAGGCATTTTCCGCTGGCATACCAAGATATGTTAATGAGGCACGCTGTAAGTGTTTGGCGGCATCGAAAATCAGGTCTCGCGTAGCCTGCTTCGCGGCACTTTCTTGGTGCGCCGCCATGCGCTATGCCTCCCCATTAACGACTTCCGTAATAATGCGGAGGAGCTGGTCGATTTGTTCATTCGAAATTCCGATCTCACGAATTCGTGGTAACGCTCGTCCAAGGCGAGCTTGGAACTCGTCAAGATTAACGGTCCGTGGTTTATCACCATTGCGGGTGCTGGGTGTTGTCTTTTGTTTTTGACCCGCGCCATGACGATGCGTTTTGGCACTACCAAAACGTTGAAGGAACCCTCCAGCATGGAATATGCGTCGCGCTTCTGCACGTGCCTTCCTAACGGTGGGTGTCTTCGCCGCTTCTTTTGTTCGTTTGCCAGTTACTGAGACAGACTTTCCGGTGCCTGAGCTCTCCCGAATCACTTCCACTGCTTTGGCGATTGCGGACTCGGCGTGAGCTCGCTCGGTAGCCGAAAGTGTTCCTTCAAGTTTCTTTGCCGCTTCAATTCCTTTTCGCAGCTTTCGCTCCATGCTGATTCGAACAGACTTTGTCTCAGCGGACTGCTCGAGCTCTTGATAAAAGCTCTGAACCGCTTCTATGAAGAGCTCCCTCGCGGAACCAGCGCGTAGATTTTGACCACTCGCATCGGGCAAAACATCCTCCAAGACAATGTGAATTTCACCGACAAACCAGCGCAAGATGCCCGATCTCACGACACCGTCGCTAAACAGATTCTTAGGGCCAATGGGAACATTGAACCGCATGAGCTGGATTCCAGGGCCACCCAGCAGGTGTCTTGCATCGTCAATATGGTGAATCTCACCCGTGTCTTTCGGATTGCTGGCAACCCACACTTTCGCGGCTAGTCTTCCACCGACCCTAATATCGTGGACCACAACTTCGGTCAGTTCAACCGGAAGGCGCCTCTCCAGTTCATCGCCGTCCAAGGTTATTCTCGTAGGAACATAGCCAATTTTTTCGTAAAGCTGATGAATCTTTTCATGTGCTCCACCTTCTGCTGAAAACGGAAGCGGGCAGCTTTGTGTCAAGATTTCCCGAAGCTGTTTATCAGTGGGATTGGTGTAACGATGCAGCCGATTAATCTCATAGTCTTGAATTTTGTTCGGCGGACCATCGCACACGATTTCCACAGTTGTACCATGTCTATCTTGGTCGTACTCTTGTTCCTCGAACAAAATGCAGGTCGAATCGTTCAAGATGTCATCCAGCGTCCTCTCCGGGCTAATTTTGGAATAGATTTTCTTAACGTCCATAGTGAGACGACTTTGTTTTCGACCTCCCTTCTTTGAGGAGGTTACGACGACTTTCGAACCGGCTCCGAGAACTGCCCAGGAACCCAAGCCACGAAAACCAGTGGCGTTATCCAGTTCATCTGGTTTCCTGCTTATGCTGATTTGAACATTCGCCTTCAATTCTTCCAAAGTTTGACCAACACCATTGTCGGCGATGATCAGTCGACCTTTGCCGCCATTGTTCTCCCGAGATATTACGATCGCTCGTGGAAGCGCCTCATCTTCCAGTTCATCAGGGTCGACTGGCAAATAGGCATCGTAGGCGTTCTTCGCCAGCTCCCGAATGATCGATCCTGGGCCTGAGTAAATGTCACTTGAAAGCTGGTCGATAACTTTTGAACCGATGTCACGCAGCGTGAACTTGATTTGCTTACGCACAAACGCCATTCCCTCTCTCCTCTCGTGAACAATTTCGGATCACATTAAGAGTGTTCGAGCAGAGACTTGCGTTGTTCTGCCAACAGGTTTCGCGGTCCAGTTTTGATTCAAGGTGCCTAGATGGTCGCGCAATACAGCGTTTATGAATGCCGTCCTGTCAGTTATCAGGCTACGTGCTTCAGCAAGCTTCAGGGCCTCCCAAAGCTCCCTGTCGATGCGAAATGTAACGGAGATGCGATCGGACACCTTGGAACCGCGAGGACGCCCAACGCCCCGTTTTGGCATATGTCGCCATGCTGATCTAGCGGCTAGGCTAAGATTCGTAACATCACCTTCCGGCACGGTGATGAGTAGGCCCTGTGATAAGCGAAGCCTCAGCTTCCCGCGTTTAATGCACTCGACAACGCCCCTCTTGCAAGCCCATTGCTTGCACGCTTTCTTAACCCTTACCTTGTCCCATCGTCGATGTCTCAACATACACTGAGCCTAGCATTCGACCTAAATAAATGCAATAATTCAATTAGAAGGAGAGGAGGGCGGAGAGACTGTGTCAGGAACAACGTCAATAGAATGGACCGATGCAACATGGAATCCGGTCAGAGGATGCACCAAAATTAGCCCGGGGTGTAGTCACTGCTACGCTGAAACATTCGCTGAGCGATTTCGAGGCGTGCCAGGCCATCCCTACGAACAAGGATTTGACCTTCGCCTAGTCCCCGAGAAACTTCTGGAACCCTTGCGCTGGGGGGCACCCAAAGCAGTCTTCGTAAACTCGATGAGTGACCTGTTTCAAGAAGGAGTGCCTGATCGCTACGTCGAGGCGGTCGCGCGCGTTATGCAGGAGTCTGCCTGGCATATCTATCAAGTCTTAACCAAGAGAGCCGCACGAATGTGCGGGATGCTCAAGAATGAACTATTGTGGGCCTCGCAATCACAGCACATCTGGTGGGGTGTCAGTGTAGAGAATCGCAAGCACGGTCTGCCAAGGTTAGAACAGCTCAGGAATACTCCAGCCCGAGTTCGTTTCGTGTCCATTGAACCTCTTTTGGAAGATTTGGGAGAGATTGATCTGACGGGAATTCACTGGGTGATTGTAGGTGGTGAGAGTGGCCCAGGTGCGCGACCCATGAAAGAAGAGTGGGTGCTATCTATCCTTCAGCAATGCAGGGCAGCCAATGTGCCATTCTTTTTCAAACAATGGGGTGGGGTCCATAAGAAGAACACTGGCCGAGTCTTGAGAGGTCAGACCTATGAAGAGTGTCCTCAAGTATTTCGATCTCCTTTTCCAAACCGCCAAGAACGACAGGCAATAGCAACGACTCTTTCCGCACGGCTGTCGCAAGAGAATTACGGGTTCAAAGAGCCTATCGTGAAAACGATTTGGACCCACCAAGGAGCTATGACAGAGTCAGCGAAATTGCTGCCTTAACCTGTGCCCAAACCGCTGTGGGGCATCAGCGGTTTTTGTCAGATACGTAATCGTTGACTGGAGGACAAGAGATGCCAGTAAGTAGGAGTCTATCAGAATGGCAAAGAGAATTCGGCGAGGCGGCAAGGAGGAAGTTCCGGAATACTAAGAAGTGGGACCAGCAGGACAGGGTGCTGTCCATACTTCGGCAACTTGCCGATGTTGGAGGCGCTATTCAAAAGGAGCAAAGCATCTTCCCAAGCAGGGATCACGGTCATGAGAGACCAAATCACAGAATCGCTGCGCTAATTGCGGACATCCTCATTCTTTGCGATGAACGGCGCCTTGATCTTTACGCTGAACTTGAAGAGGTGCTGGAGTGGTTCCGCTGTCAGCGCGTATTCGTGTTTGGTTCGAATATGTCCTCTGGCCGGTTCCGAGCTTATGGAGTTTCCCCAACGCGCCCAGGGGTTGCCACGGTGCTTTCAGACCATCAGTTAACCTTCAACAAGAAGAGTACTGACGGCTCGGGAAAGGCAACCGTCGTCCCTCGCGCCAGTTCAGAAGTGTGGGGGGTTCTGTATACAGTTCATGCCGAGGATTTGAAGAGGCTCGATAAAGGTGAGATCGGATATCGTCGAAAGTTATTGAAAATTCGACTACCCAACGACGGAAACATTGACGCGTGGGTTTATGTTGCGTAAAACCGAGCCGTGACCCAGCACTGCGCCCGTACACTTGGTACAAGAGGTTCCTGGTCGAGGGAGCCAAGGAACATTCTCTTCCGCGGCATTACATCAAGGGATTGGAACGGATAGAAGCCATCACAGACGCAAAAAGCCAAAGGGACCGCAAAATGAGATCTCTTGTGCCTAGCACGAGGAATTGAGGGCATCCTTGCGAGGCCGCGCCTGCCTGGCTGCCCTCTCAACTTGCCCCGGCGACCATACGGTCCGACCGGGGCGTAGTCATGTCACGTCCACCAAAGATCGCGATTCGGTCACCTTCAGTGCTGATGACCCACGAGCCCGGAGAGACCTCCCTAAATCGGCCGTCTGCGCGGAGCAAGCGCTGCAAATACTTTGTGAAGTAGGGAGACCTTGAAACGTAGCCCTCAATTCGCATCCTGCGTTCAATCTCCGGAAGCGACAGTGGTGCCCGGTTGACAAGGCATATCGAACGAGCGAGAGCCAGAGCTGAGGGCCTCTTGGGTGGCGGTAGCGTCGCCCTAATCGCGGCGGCAGACCGGCTAGCGTCCTGTTGTGCCGCAACAAATTGCCGAGCAACCTCCGCAAGGATTTTCCTCACGGGAGAGGATGGTTGTTTGAGCTGCGACCAAGTTGACCTGACAAGGACAACGAGCCGCCTTCTGCTGACAGGATGTGCTAGAAACAAGGCAACAGCCGATACAATCAAAACTCTAGCCACTGGCGGCAGACGTCGGAAGGCTTGGATGCAGAACTTCACAAACGTCACCACCATCTCCAAGCTGACTGTAAGGGTGAAGCCCGAACCGAGCGTTATTCCAACCTCGATGCTGGCCGCCCGCGCATAGTCACGGCAAAGCAAGTCGATATTGAGATTGACCCGGGGCTCACCCATTGCATCGAAATCCGCGTCTGCCGAGTAAATTGCATGTGCGCCCAATTGCTCGCGCACCAATTTGTAGGGCAAATCATCGGGATCGACATGCGCCGTGTGCTTTTGCAGAGTGTTCCCGACGTTTGGCTCATAGAAGTGGATGCACCCGGCAAAAGAATGCCACTCCTCAAGAACACGCTGCTCACTCACGCCAGTGTCGGCGGCTAAATCTGCACCATGTTTCTCGATTTCGCGCCCTAGCCAGGTTGGTGCAAACAGGACCAGAGTCCCAGCATCGATAGCCTCTTGCATAGACGAGCGCGCATTTGGCTTCTGCCTCCCACCTAGCCGCCACCTCAACTCCCTTTGAACCATACACGCGTCGATGACCAACCTAACCCGGATGAACCTGCGGTACACCGGATCAAACGCTTGAATCTGAGAAAGCAACTCATGGAAGCTCTGCAATGCATCGGAGCGGAAGAGCGGTTCGAGTCGGTGCTGTTGAGTCATTGGTGGCCAACTGCTACCACAATTCTACACTAGGGCAATCGTGCCAGTTCCTAGATGGAGCTGGATTGCACGTCGATCCTCAGAGAGATGCAGCAACATCCGAATGCAGCCACTGCACACTCGCCCGTAGCCGATAGACCGATTCCTGTCCAGCGGTTTTTTCTGAGATGAGGATCTGCTTGGGGTCGATACTCTGGTTAAGAACCTGATAAGCTTGCCCGATGGCATTCCGAATCCGCTTTACATATTCTTTGACGCTAGAGCGCCTGATGCGCCGGGTCTGTCTCCTGCCAGCATTTGCACCGTGCCTCACATAGAAACTATCACTTCGCAATCCCGCCTCGATCTGAGCGGCGCTCTGCGGCAGGCCGCGGTGCTTAGCCAGGTAGTCAAAAAGGATACGAAGTGCTAGTGGTAGTAGCAGCGGGTACTCACGTCCTTTGTGGACAAGCACAACAACCGCGATCTCCTCGCCGGGAAGGCAGACGGTTCCTGGTTCACGAAACCGATGAACAATCCTGAAGAGCGGTCCAGTAGTAACAAGCTTCCGGAGTTCGGCAAGCTGTACGTTAACACCGTGCAAGACGAGAGCTAGCCTATCCCTCATAGACGACGCGCGCTCCTAGTGCTTCGATTTCCAATTCAAGATGAGGATCAAGAAGATGGTCTACCGCACAAATGACCCTTGGCCCGAGAAAGCAGTTTGGGTTCCAGCGCAGGTGGCAGATTGCCCGGACGCACTCAAGACCTTTTTGGGGGCTCAAGGAAAGATTGAGGACGACGAGCTCGAACGGATCGGAAGTCCCGGTAAGGACGCGAACCGCCGCATCCCAGCGAGGGCAAGTAACCACTTGTAGGCTTTCGGCCCTGAGCCTATTCGCGAGTAGCGTGCTGTGGTCCTGGTCTTCGTCAACTAGTAAGATATGGGACATAATGCTGGTCCTTGGGCCTTGGGCCTTGTGCGTTGGATTCGATCTCGGTTGTCAGGACGCAACTGCTGTTGAGACACCTCAAGCGGTCTAGAAACGACCCTGCTTTTGCGACAGGGGCCTTGACATCGAAATACGGCTGGATTTGACTGAAAGGGCTTAGTCGCGAGAGAGGAGCATCATTTCGCTGTCTGATGGTCCCGCGCGGAGTGTGGGCCATAGCTACTCCTATGGTTCATGCTCCCCCGCGAAATCGCAGGGGTGGCCAGGATGGCGGCAACCGTCCTGGCCTTTTCTTTCTCCGAGTTTCCCTCGCCAAGTTCAACGCATTCTGGCAAGAATTTCATCGGTCAGACTCTTTTGCGCATCATGGTAGGATTACATTTGAGGACTGAGGGGGTGTCAAAGGACAACTTGTCATACGGTGGATCGATGAAAAACCTGGGCAGCATACTGAAGTCTTACCGATCGGCCCACGCATTGACCCAAACCGAACTAGCCGCTCGACTGAATTGCGACCAAACCTACATCTCGAAAATCGAAAATTGCCACCGAACGATTGGCAATATGGTTGACCTCAGCCGTATTGCTGAACGGCTAGGCCTGCCCCCTCAAGTACTGGGGTTGGCAAGACATAAGGATTGTGGCCAATCTATAGACGAAGTTTTGGAACTCGCCCCTTCGATGATCGAGTTGTGTGACCGGGCGAGGAATGCTGGTTGCGCCTCAGAAGCTATTCGAAGTTTGGCTCCCCTCGTCGTGAAGTTAGACTTGCGATCTAGTGAGAATCGCTGTGACCCAAACTTGCTCGCGACGCTAGCCTTGGCAGAGAACGCCCTTGCGACCGCGCTCGGCGAACGGCTCCCGAGTACCAGACTCGCGAGTTCGGTTGCTCTCTTTCGTAGAGCATGGCATAGAGTTACTCTGCTTACGAATAACGACGGTTTGAAAAATCTAGTCTTGCGGCGTTATGGCAACGAGCTTCGAAAAGTCGGGAAGCTAGGCCTCGCGGTAAGCTCGCTCAAAAGCGCGCTCGCCTTTGCTTCAGACACTTCTGCAAGAGGAGCATCCTTCATGGGGCTCGCACGGGCGTTTGCCAGAATGGGGAACTATCGGGAGTTCGCTGCTGCAGTGGCCAGCGCGGGGCGGTTGGTATTTTCCCTTCGAGAACCCAGACCCACCTTCAATCGGTTGGTTGTTGAGGAGATTAGGCTACGCGGGCTTCACATGTTGGGACGCGTTGATGAGATTCGTTCTGTGTTGAGAAGCGAAACCCGTCACAGGGAAGAGCCGGTCTTGGCCGCCCAATGGCGAGCGATGTCGTCTATCACCCAGGGTGCGGCACGGTTAGCAACTGGTGAAAGAGAGCTTGGGCTTACCTTAATCGATCATGGGGTCGATTCCGCCTCCCAATACCAGTTGCCGCAACAGATTCACCGAGCCATTCGCTACTTGAAACCATTGAAGACGTCTTTGCATGCTCGTAGGCTTGCGTCCCGCGCATACGAAGCTCTCCGTGAGCTATCGAGGGAGCAAACAGCAATCGCGGTCGTAACCCCTTGACGCCGACTCCGAGACTACTCTGAACTGGTCTTGAAACCATTCCGGCGACCCCTCTTGAAACTGGCGGACCCGTCGATAGGTCTATTCGTCAGTGAGGGGCCGGCGGAAGGGTTTCAACTCATCGGGTCACCCGTGGTCTCTCGCGCAATGCCAGGCCAGTGCCAGCGCCGCGGCGTCGAAGATAGTCATCTGGCAGGCCTCGGTCTGCCACAATCTCCTTCTGGCGGGGAGCTTCCACGCAAGATCCGGAAAGCGCCGAGAAATGGCGGTTGCTATATCGTGTTTGTTCTTGCAGCCATCCTTCCCGAAGTGCTCCTTCACCACCCGGTGGTCAACCAAACGCACGTGAATTCTGCGCTTGGCGCATTCCTCTTCGACGCCTGATCGGAGGGTTCGACCCCCAGTCCGGTGACTACTTCGCCCGGAGAGGACCACGATCGACGGCTGATACATGTCCAAGAGCTGCGCGATCCTTGGTCGAACGGCGCTCGCCCGGAGATTGCGAAATCCTCGTATGCCCCAATCCAGGAGTCGGGCTGCGCTCTCTACGCGCTCTAGGGCAACAAAACCGAACCGCTTGGCGCGAAGATCAAACGCAACTACCCGCAATGGGCCGCGGCCAGGTTTCATTCGTTCAAACCTTCGTCGCCGCGTCGCCGCACCGTAAGCCATTCGAGCTTTAGAGCCGTAAGGGACGCGAGGGGCCCCTTGCCGCTTTTACTCTGCAGATGCCTTTTCAACTCCTCCAGGGCCGCCTCCACATCGGCCTGAACGGTTTCGTGCAAGCCCCCAAAGAGAATGGATACCGGCACACAAAACAGCGCCTCGTAGGCGAGAGCGTGTCGAAGTGGGGGCACATGACGTGAGCGTTCATGCCGGGATATGAGTCCGCCATCTTTGAAACCAAGTACGGCAGCAACTTCCCTCTGACTCAACCCTGACTTCTTGCGATGAGTCTTTAAGTAATTGGCAAGCTTTGGTCCTGTCATAACGCCAGAATTGCTGGTAGCCGACCTTTCGATGATCAGAATGCTCTACGGGGCGGGTGTGAGGTAGGCGCGGGAATTTGCATGATTTGCAAGATGCATTTGTAAGGTGGAGAGGGAATCGTGCAAAGCGGCGCGGTGTCCCACCGTTCCTCCCCACGATTCCAACAGGGAATTAACCGAGTCAGTCTTACGGATTCTTTCGCGGTTTGCCTGCCAAGATCTCTCGTGCGGCAATCTTCGCGAGACTCAAAACCTTGCCCGAGTTGGTCATCACCGCGTCGGGCCACGCTTTCTCCGCCGCCTTCATGAGGAGGGCAAGGTCTTCCTGGCTCATCTTGACGTTCACTTGGACGGTCCGTTTCATGCCCTCTGTATGAGGGTTTTGGCCTTGACACGCAACTGTACTTATGGTAGTATTAGTACCTTTCGTAGAGCACCGTCCCATGCGGCGCCGCGAGGTCCATAGCGCGTTGTGCGGCGTTCCTTTCACGCTCCTCTCCTTGCGGCCTTCAGCGGAGCCTCCCTCTGGGGAACGGGTTGGGTTCCACCTGCACCGTCCCTTGAAGGTTGTCTTGATTGAAATGAAGGTGAACGGGAAGCTCTGCACGTTCATCGTGGACACCGGGGCGGCCATCACGGTTGTGGATATGAAAATCCTGGGAGGTGCCTTGGATCTCCCTCCGAGTCGGATGCAGGGCTCGGAAGCAGGCTTAGTCGGCACTGCCGAGGGGAGGCCGGCGAATTTGGAGTTAGGACCGCTCCGGTGGCCGAACCATATCGTGGCGGTCATGAACCTGGCCCATGTGGAGAAGTTCTATCGCCAGCAAATCGACGGCTTGCTGGGTCAGGACCTCATGCTGAAATTCCGGCAAGTCACCTTCGACTACGAAACCAGCCAATTGATCCTCGTTCGCTAAATCTCTCGAGCTTCCCGCAAATTCATTATAGCAACTCGCCCGACTTGTCATCGGGCGCAAAAGAGCGCGCCTTTTCCCCCTGGAAGTGGCGTGGGAACCTTGGAGGCCATGTTGTCTATCGAGCGCTGTCGTGAACTCCTTGGCGAAGACGGCAAAGATATGCCCGATGCCGAAGTGGAAGCGTTGTGCAAGGAACTCTATGCCCTCGCCAACGTGCTTTTCGACCATTGGGCCTATGTGCGGGGCTATTCGTTCGCTGAGCTTCCGCAAGGGTCCTCGCCGGATTTGACGAGCGATAAGCGGCCCATACAATTAGATCCACAGAAAGGTCCACTCAAGGAGAAACCCAACCTACATCACTCGAAGAAATGAACGGCATCATCTACTGCCGCGTCTCGACGAAAGAGCAAACGGAAGGCATCAGCTTGGAGTTGCAGCGTGAGCGGTGCGAGGAGTACGCCCGGAACAAAGGTATCCAGGTTCTTCAGGTCTATGTGGAGGAGGGCGAGTCTGCCAAATTCGCCGACCGTCCCAAACTCTTGGAGGCCCTCGAATTTTGTCGCAAGCAGCGGGGGCGAGTGCAGTGGTTCATTGTGTTCAAGCTCGATCGCTTCTCTCGAAATACGGCGGACCACTATGCGGTGACAAGCGCGCTTGCGAAGCAGGGAATCCGCTTGCTCTCCGTAACCGAACCAATCGACAACACGCCCGCGGGTCGCTTCCTTGAGGCGGTCTTTGCTGCGAACGCCCAGCTCGACAACGACATCAAGGCGGACCGGACGAAGGAATACATGCGCAGGAGGCTCAGGGAGGGTATCTGGGTG
>Ga0187893_10012331_pt1 | contig 12150 bp, 10 predicted proteins | sample MA1701074metaG_FD_139574 | JGI IMG/M metagenome (GOLD analysis project Ga0187893, IMG submission 139574) | White microbial mat communities from a basaltic lava cave in the Kipuka Kanohina Cave System on the Island of Hawaii, USA - MA170107-4 metaG ... | reverse complement strand
GCCATAGATGACCGCCACGATGACGTAGTAGGCGAGTCCCGCGAGCAGCAAGCGGCCGATCATAGGCCGGTCGGCGCGTCTTACGTTGACGACCGCGAAGATGAACCACGGCAGCACGAACAACAGCCAGATGATGTTGAGATTCTGAATCAGAAGAAGCGCGAAATGCTCGTCGAGGAAGCGAGTGCTCCAGAAATTGAACGGAAGCAGGCTCTGGAGCATGGTGGGAATCGGAAACAGGGCGATCTTCACCGGAAATGGCAGACGGATGTAGGCGCCGCCGACCTGACCGGCGATGCCCGAAACGTCGAGATCGCCCTGCTCCAGGCGGCTCTCGATCACCGTGCTGCGGGTGACTTCCTGGGTGATGCGCTCCGGGCTGAGCTCGAAGATCGTGAAATTCTGGGCGATCGGCACGCTGATCGCCAGCAGGGCGATGAGCGCGACGAAAATATGCGCCCGGCGCCGGATCAAGGTGCTGCCGACAAAGGCGAACAACACGACAAGGAACAGCAGCACCGTCGAGCGCATCGTCACGATGATCGCGAGCGCCGCTACGAGCTGCAGCATCCCGCCGAGGCCCACCCGCCCCGCGATGACGGTTTTGGTCAGCACCAGCAGAACGAGCGCGAAGGCCAGGCCCAGCGCGGGCTCCTTGAGCAATACGAGCGAGTAGAAGATGTTCGCCGTCGTCAGCATCAGCGCGGCACAGGCCAGCATCGCCGCGCGCTGCGAGCCCGTCAGCAGGAGGGCGGCGCGATACAGGCAAACGATGGTCAGCAGCAGCAGGACGTTATTGGCGATGACCCCGACGGCAACGCTCGCGCCGAAGATCGAAAAGAGGAATCCCAGGAAGATCTGGTAGCCGAGATAGTTGGAGCGAATGAGAGTCTGGAAATCGAGAATGCCCTCCTCGGCGAGGAGCTGGGCCTGGAGGAAATAGCCTTCGCCGTCGCTGTTGCCGAACTCGGGAGCGTTCCACGAGCCGTGGACCACCGAATCGTTGAGGGAGAAGATCGTGGCGACCGACAGCACGATCCCGTAAACAAGCATGAGGTTCGTGAACGCGACGTCGCGCTGCACCCGGCCAAGCAGGAAGGCGGCGCCGGTTATGACGATCAGGGTAACGATCGATTCAGCCAGCATCGGCGGATCTTTCCCGACGGCCCAGACGCCGTCTGATCAGGGCTGCGACCGTGCGTCGCTCTTCCGCGTCCAGCAGCACGAACCAACCCATGACGACGAGGAAAGCCGCCCCGACCAGGGGGATCAGGCTGACCCCGCTCAGCTCGAAACGGCCGAAGGTCGCCTGATGCGCGATGCCGATGCCGACGGTCAGGAAAGCCAGGATGAGCGTGGCGCGATAGTGCCAGGCGATCGGATAGGCGCGCTGGGCGAGGCGCGTCTCGACGAGGGTTTTCGCGGCGAAGGCCGCTGCGCTTCCCCAAGCGGCGCCGGCGATGCCGTAGAGCGACGCCAGCACCGGTATCGCGACCATCGCGACGAGCAGGAGCACGGCATAGCTGTAGAGTTTCAAGTGAGCCTGCTTGGAAAAGACGATGCCGACCCCGGTCACCGAGCAGATCGCATGGACCGCGAGTCCGAAACAGAGTGGAAAGGTGACGATGCCGGCGCCGCTGTAGCGCGACGAGCCGAGCAGGGAAACGATATAATCCGAAAAGGCGGCAAGCCCCAAAACGATCGAGAACAGCAGCAGGCAGACCGCCTTCAGGACGTGATTGTAGGTCCGCGTCGCATTCTCCTCGCGGTACATCGCCAGTGAAAACGGCCCCCACGAGGTTTCGATCGCGTTGATCGCCAGGCTGAGCAGCATCGCCACCTTGGCGCCGGCCGCGTAGAGCCCCAGGCCCTCCGCGCTTACCAGAGAACCGACGAGCCAGCGCTCGAGCACCGGCATCGCGCTCGCGATCACGCAGATGATGCCGAAGGAGACCGCGAAGGGCAGCAACTGCCGCAGCTGCCTGGTATCGGCGGGGATCGCCAGCCATTCGCGAACGAACCAGAGGCCGAGCAGGCCGAAGGTCGCGCGCACCGCGAAATAGACGATGAACACGCCGACAATGTCGAGCTCGAAGAAGAGAAGGGAGATGGCGAGCCCCGCCAGCGTGCAGACCGCGGTGCCGACCGCCATGAACAGGAACAGCCAGCGCCGGAAGGTCCATTTCAGCAGGGCCTGCGACAGGTTGACCAAGACGAAGAACGGCGCCTGGAGAATGATCAGCCGTACCAGCAACGCGCCATTGGCGGTGGGCAGGCCAAGCAGATCGGCGATCGGGCCCGCGAAGATCCACAGCGGCGGCAAGATCATCAGCATGACCGCGATCTCGAAGGCGAACGATTGGCTGATCACCTGTCTTCGGGTCGCCGGATCGTCGGTCTCGTAAAAGTAACGCACGGACGCTGAATCCTGGCCAAAGACCAGGAGCACGACCAGCAGCACCACGCAGGTGGTCAGGAGATCGATGATACCGAACTCGGCGACCGAAAAGTGCCGCGCGAGCAGCGGGAAGGTGATCAGCGCGAGCCCCCGGTTGAGGGCCTCGCCGACACCGTAGACGGCGGTGTCCCTGGCAAGGAACAGCAAGCGCCCCTTCGGCGACAGCTGCTGGGGCAGCCTCATATCTCGGCGCGCTCCCGGCGGTCGAGCACGTCCAGCCAGCGCCGCGCGAGCCCGATCCCGCCATGCTCCTCGAACCATTGGAGCGACGCGCGGCCTATCGCCCTGCCTTTATCCTCCAGGTCGGCAATCCGTGCCATTTGCCGGGCGACGTCGGAGGGTGAGCGGGCATCCAACATCTCAGGGGGACGATGGCCGAATTCAGCTTTGTAGCCTTCGTCCGTAAAATTGAAGGCCTGCAGGAGGGGCCTCCCCGCCGCCAGCGCCTCCCAGCCGGTGCCGCCCCAAAGCAGGCCGGCGTCAGTGTAGAATTCGCCCACGCCGATATGACAGGCTTGCAACAGCAGCATGATCTCGCGCCGCGGCATAATCGGCAGCCATTGCACATAATCGCCGACGCCGAGCTCGCCGACCAGCCGCTTGGTCGCGTCTACATCCGGGCCGTATTCGACGATGGCAAGCAGCGGCCTGGCGTGCGGGCGATTGCGAGTGAATTCGGCCAGACCCCTGATCAGCCAGTCGCTGTTCTTGGTCCGCAAAGACCATTCTTCCCGGGGGATGTGGGAAGGTCGAATCCACATCTGGCGCGCGGCGCCGAACATGGCGACGTCGGCCAAGGACATTCGATGCAGGATCTGGCGCAGTCGCGAGGAAGGGTCGGCGCAATCGGAAGGATCGCGATTATAGACGATCGGCATGCCAATCCGTTCGAATGCCTTGCCGATCTCGTCGAAGGATTGGCGCGTCAGGCTCAGCTCTGCATTCAGGCAATGGCTGGCCGAGCGGATCCCGCGGGCCTGCATAAGGCGAACGCGCGTGTGAAGAAGCCGCCTGATGCGCGAGGCCGCCATCCGCGCGCGGAACTCGACCGTGCCGTAGAACTCGATCCCGACGCTGTAGGGATAAAAAATGTCGAGTCGACGCCCGATCCGCTCGAACAGCGCAGGGGCGACGCCCGATCCGATAAACGCGTCATAGCCGGCGAGAACCTCGCGAATCCGAGTCTTGGACGGCGGCCGCCGGAACCCGGGCGGGTGTCCGATGATTGCCGCCGTCGTGTTCGGGACCGGTAGCGGACTGATGAACCGCCGCCACTTTGCGAGGTGCCACGTGTCGGCTTGCGGCGCGAAATGGTCGAGCGACCCCGTCCCGTCAGTGGCAAAGGGAAGCAGCCAGGCATCGGCGCCAAGATCGCGGAAATAGCGCATCAAGGCGAAGCCGTTGTTGTTCATGTTGCCGATGATGGCGATGCGCATGCGCCGTCAGCCGCGCGAGTCCAGCGCCGCGGACTCGGGCTGCAGCCCCATCGCCCGCTGCTCGGCTTCGGTCGGGAAGTTGACCAGCACCCCCATCCCCCGCTTCTGATAGACCACCATCGCGCCGAGAGCGACGGCGGAGGCGCCTCCGTCGCGCACCGCGGCGGCGATATCGGCATGGCTGCCGGCACCGCCATGGGCGATGACCGGAATCGACACCGCTTCGGCCACGCCGCGGATCAAATCGATGTCGAACCCGCTCCAGGTCCCTTCGCGGTCGATCGCGGTCAGCAGTATCTCGCCAGCGCCGCGCCGCTCCAGCTCGCGCGCCCACTCGACCGGATCGAGGCCGCGGCGCCGCCGGCCGTCGTGCGAGAAGACCCGCATGCCGCCGAGCCAGTTCCGCTTGACGTCGATCGAGGCGACGACCGCCTGGGTTCCGTAGATCTCCGCGATCTCGGTGATGAGCTCCGGCCGTTCGGTCGCCTGGCTGTTGACGATCACCTTTTCAAAGCCGATCTCAAAAACCTGCTGCGCGTTTTCCAATGTCCGCAAGCCCCCTCCGTAGGACAGGGGCATGAAGCATTCCGAGGCGATATCCTGCAGCAGCCGAAAGTTCGGCCCCCTGCCTTCGCGGGTGGCGGTGATATCGAGGAAGGCCAACTCGTCGACCTCGAGCTCGTTGAAGATGCGAACCGTGTTGCACGGGTCGCCGATGTAGCGAAACCGGCCGAACCGCTCGGTTTTCACCAGGCTCTCGTCGCGCAGCAGCAGCGCCGGGATGAGGCGAGTTCTCAACATGGCAAGTCGGCGAAGGCCTTGAGGAACGCCATGCCGAAGCGATGGCTCTTCTCGGGATGGAATTGCGCGCCGAAGATGTTGCCGTGCTGGATCGCGGCATCGAAGCGCGCACCGTAGCGCGCCTTGAGGATGCTGTCGCGCTGGTCGGCGACCTCTACGTAGTAGCTGTGGACGAAATAGAAGCGCGCGTCGTCGCTCAGAGGCGTGGTAAGCGAGATTGGGTTCGTCTTTTCCACCAGGGTCGAGCCCATGTGCGGCACCTTGAGACCGGTTTCGCGCGGAAACCGGCGCGCCCGTGCCGAGATCAGGCCGAGACCGGGGAGCGCGCCTTCATCGCTGCCCTCGGTCAGCAACTGCATTCCCAGGCACACGCCGAGCGTTGGCACGTGGTCGCTCATCGCGCGCCGCCGGATGACCTCGCCAAGCCCCGTCGCGTTGATCCGCGCCATGGCCGCGTCGAACGCACCGACGCCCGGCAGCAGCAGCTTCTTCGCGCGGGCGACGCTGTCCGGATCGGCGCAGACATCGGTCGCCACGCCGATCCGCCGAAACATGTTCCGAAGCGAGCCGATATTGCCCATTCCATAATCGATGATCAGGATCGGTGTCATAAAGATCGAGGCGGCCGCGTTGCCGGGGAGTCGCCCGGACGCGGCGCTAGCGGCCGGCCGTCCCCGCCTCGCTTCGCCGGGCGATGCGCGTGTCCGCCCAGCCGGAAAGAACCACCTCGCCGTCCTGATTGCGACATTCGACATCCAGGCGGATGGCGCCTTTCTCGTCATCGATTTCCGATACGGCAACCGCGGCCGTGACGGCGTCGCCCACGAACACCGGACGAAGGAACCGATATTCCTGGCGGGCGAGGATCGTGCCCGGTCCCGGGCAGATCGTGCCGAGCACTGTTCCGATCAGGCTCGCGTAAAGCGGACCATGAACGATGCACCGGCCGAACAGCGTCGTCGCGGCAAAAGCCTCGTCGAGATGAACCGGATTGCGATCGCCGATCAGCTCGGCGAACGCAGCGACCTCCTTTTTCCCGAACCGGCGGGTCAGCTCCCCGGTGTCTCCAAGGCGGATGTCCTCGAAGGCTCTCGGGGCAGAAATCGGGCCCGAAAGCCCAGCGCGAAGTGATGCCATGACACCTCCAATGGAGTCCGTTGCTTCAGATAGGTCTTGGTCGCGAGGTCGAAAACCGAGTGGCCGGTTGCGCCGGCCGCGTTCCAATCGTCCATCCGGCGGGTGAAAATCAGCCCTGAGCCTTTCATCGCCAGCGCCTGATCGAGAGCGGCGCCGTCTTCCGCCAGGACGACATCGTCTTTGGCGTGAGGATGGCCGTCGAGGAACTCCACGACAAAGCCCTTCAGCTTTTCCCATTTCTCCTGCTCGGTCGGCCGGTCCCATGCGGGCAGCTTATCGGTGACATCCCTCGCCGGAATCCCGGAATAGGTGTGGTAGGCCTCCGTCGATCTGGCGATGACCGAGCCGGCCATCACCACCGTTCCGCGCGCAAGCGTGACGCCAGGCGAGATCAGATGGCCGAAGCCCATCAGCCACACATCGTCCTCGATCGTGACCGGGGCTTCATTGTAGAACCGCGAACCTTCGAGAAGCTCGCCGCTCGCGACATGCGTCCAGATCTGCGAGCCTCCCATGCGTACATTGTTGCCGATCGCCAGGGTTTCGGCGCTGTTCAGGATGGCGCCCTGTCCGACCCAGCAATTATGGCCCAGGGTCACCGGCTTGTAGCCGCTGACCAGGGCGTCGCGGAAAATCCTCGTGTAATCGCCACACTGGAAACGCGGGACCATGACGTTGCAGCCCTCGTCGAGGAGCGATTGGTCGCCCATCTGGAACAGCTCGGTGACGCCCCGAATGGCTCGCACCACCGTGCTCGCGCCGATCCGCGCTCCGGCGCCAAGCACTATCCGCTCGGCCTCGATCGTTGCTCCATCGCCGATCGTGAAATCGCCGACCGCCTCGAACTGGCGACAGCGAATGGTAACGCCTGCATCCACCTTGCCCTTGGCAAGCGCGTCAGGGGGAAGGAGTCCGAATTCATCGCTCATCGCGCGCGCGTCCTCGAGATACGCAGCCGAGTCATCACTCGCGGTGGGCCGCCTTCGAGCGTATCAACTTGGCCGGAACCCCTGCGTAGGTGCCGGGCTCCTCAAGCGACCTGGTGACGAGCGCGCCCATGCCGACGAGGATGTCCGGGCCTATCGATACGCCGTCTCGGATTGTGGCATTCGGCCCTATCCAGCTATTTCGGCCGATGCGCACGCTTCCCGAAATCTCGGCACAGGCGATGATGCAAACATTTTCCCCGATATCGCAATTGTGTGCGACAAAAACATGGTCATCGAGTTTCGCGCCCCGACGCACCCGCGTTGGCTCGATAGTGCCGGCCGCGATGGTCGTGACGGCGCCGATCTCGACTTCGTCGCCGATGACCACGCTTCCGACATGCGGTATCCGCAGCAGCTCGTTCTCGCCGGCGGTCACCAGCCCGAACCCCACTTCGCCGATCACGCAGCCGCTGCCGATCACGCACCGCTCGCCTACAGTGACGTTTGGGCCCAGCACTACATTGTGCCCGATCACCGTCTTGTCGCCGATCCGAACTGAATGATCGATCACGCAATGGGCGCCAATGGCGACGTCGGCGCCGATATGCGCGGTATCATCGATCACCGCCGAGGGGTGGACCGCTCTTACACGAGCGGGCGCGAAGAAGGTACTCATCGCCACCGCGAATGCCTGGCGAGGCCTCTCGACCTCGATCCATGTGCCGATCGGGTCGCTACCGTCGCCGCCCCTTGCCAGCATGATTGCGCCCTTGGCCGTCGGGTCGACCGCAATGGCCGCTAAATCATTGGCGAAACAGATTTTTCCCTCCCCCGGCCTGTCGATCGTGCAGGCACCCTCGACGACGATCGAGCCGTCTCCATGCACTTGCCCGCCAACTCTTTCCGCAATTTCGCCGACCGAAACCATTCGCGTTCAATCCTTCCATTCCGCAACATCCTGGCCGAGCCGTTCGAAGAAGGAGTCGCCCACCTCGCTTTGATAAGTCGAATTCTGCCGGAATTGCTCGTCGAGCTCCACGGCCGATCGATGGAGGTAGTTCAGATGCGGCCTCGGATAGCGCGGCTCCTCGTCGGCATAATGCATCGGGTGAAGGGTAAGCTGGTGGACGTGCTCTCGCGCCTTTTCGAAGAAAGTCGCCGGATCGGACTGGAAGCGCATGCGCGAATCCGAAAGGTAGACCTCGGGGCTGAAGAGCGGCTCCTCATAGGCGTTCATCCAGCCGGGGAGCAACGGATACCGGTTGGAGATGCCGGGATTGTGCAGGCTCACCGAAACGATGCGCGATCCCGTCACGTCTTCCAGCATCCGGGCCTCCGCCGACGCAAACCGCGACAGGTCGCTCACGTCATCCGTTTGATAGATACTCGGATCGAAATGCAACGCGACCTCCATTCCCGCGGCATCGATCTCGCGGATTAGCGCCCGGTTTCGGCCGGAGAGACAGTTATAGGTGTCGGCGCTGGTCAAGAAATAATAGGTTCCGCGCAGGCCGCGCTCGGCTTCATGCAGGGCAAGGCGGTGCGCCGGGTCGATATCGAGGTCGACATCGTGGCGCAGGACGATGCCGGGCTGGCCCTTCCAGGCCCGCAACGGGAACAGACCGTAAGCGGCATCGAGCTTTCGGAGGAGTTCGAGTATCGCGTGATAGGTGAAATAGCTCATCGGCTCCGTTCCTATGCCGCCTTCGCCGGAAAGCAGTATTTGAGGTAGAAGCTCATCGGGACGCGGTTCGCTTTCGCGAGGAAATGGAAAAGCGGACGGAGCCGCTCGAACCGCCGCTTATAGGTCGGAAAATCCTGCCATCTTTTGGGCGGCTCGGCCATCGTCCGATCATATTCCGCATCGCTCAATGCGAGGCGCTTCTTGAAAAGGGCGATCAGGTCCTCCTCGACATGCGGAGGCTCGACATAGCGTTCCCATGCCTCTTTACGCGAAATCTTTCCACTGCGCGCGAGCGCAGCGAGCGTGTTGTTGCGGAAATCCGTATGGAATTTTTGCGGCAGATAGACCGAATGCGCGAAGCTCGTAATCCGGTTCTCGAGGTGGTGCCCGCCGTAATAAATCCAGCCATATTCCCGTTCCAGAACGGCGCGGGCCGCTTCCTTCGAATAGTCCAGAAACCAGAACGGGCGGACGCGTTTGATTCCGGAAAAAGCGGTCCACCAAATGAAGCGGTTGAAGGTCATCAGCGGATAGGTCGCCATTTTCATCCGACCGTACCGGCCGTGGATTTCGCTTATATAGCGTCCATCGAAATAATTCTTGCCGAGCGGAGTTATCCCCTCGGTCACGAAGCTATGACCCTCGACGATATATTCGATGCCGTTCCGCCGGGCCGCTCGATAGAGCGTTTCGACCAGCGCCAGGTCCGTCGCGCAGTCGAACTCAGGCACCCCCGCCAGAAAGAACGCACGAAAAATATCGTCGGCTTCCTTATTGTTGATCACCCAGGTGTAAAGGTCGATCCCGCTCGCGGCGAGAACCCTATGGATGTTCATCGTGGCGATCGCGCTGTTCCAGGTGTTGTCGTAGTGAACCGCCAGCGGCCTGAGCCCCCATTCGCGCGCGAGATGAATCAGATAGCTGGAATCGGTGCCGCCCGACACGCCGATCACGCAGTCGTACCGCTTGCCCCGGCCTGCTTCGCGCATTTCCTCGACCAGCCGGTTGAAGCGTCGCCCGCCTTTCTCGCTTCCGGTGCCGTATTCGTCGACCAAGCGGTCGATTTGATGGCAGTAGTTGCACACGCCATGGTCGTCGAAATTGATCGCCGACACGCGTTCATCATAGATGCAGCGGGTGCAGACCTGATAATTGGTCGGCAGGCTCACAGGATCTGCTCCATCCACTCGTTGACGTTGAGCAACGACCAGATCAGCAGGCGCCGGTTCTCCTCGCCCTTCAGATGCTGGCCGATCAGCTCGCTGACCGCGCCGCGATCGAGCACGTCGTAGATCGGCGCGCCGTTGCCGAGCAGGCGGTTGCGCACGAAATCGATGCTCTCGCCCTTGAACCAGCTCGCGTCGGGCGACGAGAAGCCCTGCTTTTCGGCCTTGACGATGTCGTCGGGAATGTAGTGCGCCATCATGTCGCGCAGGATCTGCTTGCCGTCGTTCGTCTTCTTGAAATATTCCCCCTGCTTGTCGCCCGCCTCGTTCTCGTTGAGGCGGATCACCTCCTTCAGCCGGTTGAGCTTCAGGCCGACCGGGCATTGCATCGCGAAGTCGACCAGGTCGTTGTCCATGAAGGGAACCCGCGTCTCCAGGCTGTGCGCCATCGAAAGCTTGTCCTCGACCACGAACAGCCCGTGGAGGAAGGTCTTCGCCTCCAGGTAGAGGGAGTGGTTGACGTAATCTTCGGGCGTCCGAAGATCGTTGGCGTGAGTGGTGAACACGTCATGGAAAATGTCACGCGTCCAGACGTCGGCCACGTCCGCCGCGATCGGCGCGAACATGCTCTTGAGGTGGGTGTTGTCGACCAGCCGTTGCCAATAGCCGTAATATTTGTCGACATAATGGTCGAAATCGTCGTTCACGGCGGCGCGGTAATAGCGCCACGGATAGCCGCCGAAGAGCTCGTCGCCGCCGGCGCCCGACAGCACCACCTTGACGAAGCGGCTGGCGAGCTGGGCGGCGTAGAAATTGGGATAGCTCTGGCCGACGCGCGGCTCCTCCAGGTGCCAGGCGAGCTTCGGCAGCGAACGCTCCATATCGCCGGCCTTGAGCACCATCTCATAATGCTCTGTGCGGAAGCGGGCAGACATCGCCTCCGCCTTAACCCGTTCGTCGAAGGCGAGCTCGATGCCGGAGGCGGAGCTCAGATCGAAGCCGCAGGTGAAGGTCTTGAGATTGGGGAAATGCTGGGCGGCGATCGCGGTGATCGAGCCCGAATCCATGCCGCCGCTGAGATAGGAGCCGAGCTCGACGTCGCTGACGAGCTGGCGCGTCACCGCCTGGCGGAACAGCCGGTCGAGCTCTTCGCGATATCCCTCGGCCTGCCCCGGCCTGGCGGGCTCGCGGAAGTGATAATCCCAGTAGCGGCTGAGCTGGAGCTCGGGCTCGGCCTTGCCGAGGTCGAGGATCGCATAGTGGCCGGCCGGGATGAGGCTGACGTCCTCGAGCAGAGTCCGGTCGGTAAACAGGTTCTGGAAGGTGAAATATTCGAGCAAAGCGCGCTTATCGAGCTTCCGCACGAAGCGGGGATCGGCGAGAAAGGCTTTCTGCTCCGAGGCGAAGGCGAAGCGGTCGCCTTGCCGCGCGACGTAGAGCGGCTTGACGCCGTAACGGTCGCGGGCGAGCAGCAGGGTCCGCTCCTTGCGGTCCCAGAGCGCAAAGGCGAACATCCCGTTGAGCCTGAGCAGTGCGTCCGTGCCCCAATGGCCGAGCGCGGTGAGGAGAACCTCGCTGTCCGATTGCGAGCGGAACCGGCAGCCCGCTGCCTCAAGCTCGGCGCGCAGCTCGCGGAAATTGTAGATTTCGCCATTATAGGTGAGTACGTAGCGATGCTCGACGCTCACCATCGGCTGATGGGCGAGCGGCGAAAGGTCGATGATCGCCAGCCGGCGGTGGCCCAGGGCGACATCGCCCTCGATCCAATGTCCTTCGCCGTCCGGCCCGCGATGTGCGATCGCGTCCGTCATCGCCTGCAGCAGCGCCGGAGGGGCCGGCGCGCCGGAGAGCTCGATAAAGCCTGCTATGCCGCACATGGAATCAGGTCAGCTTTGGTGATTGGCCGCTCAGGCCGGTCCCTGGCGAACGACGGCGATGACATGGTGCTGCTCGGCCTCTGTCATGCCGTGGAACAGTGGCAGCGAGATCGAGCAATCGTTCGCCCCGTAGGCGTTCGGGAAGTCCTCCGGCTCGAGGCCGTATTTTTCCCGGTAGTAAGCCAGCATGTGGACCGCATGCGTCGCCGGCCGGGTCGAGATCCCGTGTTGCAGAAGCCGGTCCATCCAGGCGTTGCGCCGCGCGTTGATCGCGGGGACCGAGGGAAGCGTCACCGCCTCCGGCTGGAATAGGCAGGCATAGCTTTGATAGCCGTGACCGCAGGCGTTGATCCGGGGCGGCGTGCGCAGCCAGTCGAGATCGGCGAAGGCGTCGTCGTAGCGGGCGGCGAGCCGCCGGCGCTCGGCGATGATCGCTTCCGCGCGCTTCATCTGCGCCGATCCCAGCGCCGCCTGGAAATCGGTCATCCGCTGGTTGTAGCCGGCGAGCGGGTGATCGGCGAGGAGATAGGGGCGCGGGCCCAGATGGCGCTGGTGGTCGGAGATCGCGGCGCCATGATCGCGCAGCCGGCGGATCTGCTCCGCAAGCGCCTCGTCGTTCAGCGTGACCATGCCGCCCTCGCCGGTGGTGATCGCCTTGCGCG
>Ga0187893_10012330_pt1 | contig 12152 bp, 10 predicted proteins | sample MA1701074metaG_FD_139574 | JGI IMG/M metagenome (GOLD analysis project Ga0187893, IMG submission 139574) | White microbial mat communities from a basaltic lava cave in the Kipuka Kanohina Cave System on the Island of Hawaii, USA - MA170107-4 metaG ... | reverse complement strand
GGATACGCAAGTGCAGGAACACGCGGCAGAGGCCGCGACCGAAGGGTTCAACGCCGGGGTCGTGATCATCGAGCACGTCGCCAACAGCCCGATCGATCATCCCCTCATACATTTACCAACCATCGCCGGCGTCGACTTCTCGGTCACCAAGCACGTCTTCATGCTGTGGGTAGTCGCCGCGGTGGTCTGCTTCGGCGTGACCACGGCCGTTCGCCGGTATCTGCGGCAGGACCGCCTCGTGCCGGCTGGCTTCATGAACGCACTCGAGGCCGTCGTCGAGTTCATCCGCGACAACGTGGTCCGGCCGAGTGTCGGCGACAAGTGGGCGGCCACGTGGATGCCGCTGGTGCTGACGCTCTTCGTCTTCATTCTGACCGCGAACGCCATCGGCCTCATCCCGGTGTTCGAGGTGCTCGGGCTGTTCAATCACTATGTGCTCCATGCCGGTGAGGAATCGTTCTTCGCGCGGCTCCTGCACGGAGGGTCGACGGCCACATCGAACTTCAACGTGACGGCGGCGCTCGCGCTGGTGACGTTCTGCTCGATCATCGTCGCGGGCTCGAAAGCCCACGGCGCCTTGCAGCACTGGAAGAACCTCGTGCCCCACGGCGTGTCGCCGTTTCTCGCGGTGGCGCTCATCCCGATCGAGATTCTGGGCATGCTCGTGCGCCCCTTCGCGCTGACCATGCGGCTTGCGGCGAACATGACGGGTGGCCACATCGCGATCCTGGCGATCCTGTCGTTCGTCTTCATCTTCACGGAGATGGCGGGCTCGCTCGTCGGCATGGGCATCGGCCTCGCGTTCTCGGTGCCGCTCGCCGTCGCCATCACGGCGCTCGAGATCATCGTGGTCCTGGTCCAGGCCTACGTCTTCACGCTGCTGACGGCCGTGTTCATCGGCATGGCCATACACGCTCATCACTGAGCCACGACTGAGGGAGGAAACGACGCATGGAAGGTTTTGCGCTTGCATATATGGGTGCCGGCATCGGCCTCGGGCTGGCGGTCATCGGGGCGGGACTCGGGATCGGCCGGCTGGCGGCGGGAATGGCCGAAGGGATCGCCCGGCAGCCGAGCGCAGTGTCTCAGATCACCGGCGCCGTGAACCTGCCGCTGTTCCTGCTCGAAGGGGTCGCGATTCTCGCTGAAGTGTTCGCGCTGTTGATCGTGCTGCTGAAGTAGTCATGAATCCCTTGGTCCAGCCCGACCCGGGCCTGTTCATCTGGACGATTCTGACGTTCCTCGTCCTTGTGGGCTTGCTCGCGCGGTTTGCATGGCGACCGCTGATGGAAGCGCTCGATCGGCGCCAGGCGACGATCGCGCAATCGCTCGAGGACGCGCAGCGCGCGCGGCAAGAGCTCGAGCGGCTGCAGCGGGAGTCGGTGCAGATGATGGCCAGCGCCCGCGCCGAGGCGGAAGCAATTGTGTCGCGGAGCCGGTCCGATGCCGAGGCGCTGCGCGAGGAGCTGAAACAGAAGGCGCGCGCCGAAGCGGCCGGCATCGTGAAAAACGCCGAGCGGCAGATTCAGCTCGAAACCGCGCGCGCGGTGCAGCAGATCCGCCAGGAAGCGGTCGACCTGTCGGTCGCCATCGCCTCGAAGATCCTGCGGCGGCAGGTCTCGAAGGAGGACAACGAGGGACTGATTGAAGAGACGCTGAAGCAGGTCGAGTCGCGCCGGCACGTGTGAGCACCGCCGCCCGCCCTTCGGCGCACGCGGGGCGGCCTGAGCGGGTCGAAGGGCGGCGTCATTTCCTGACCCTCGCGTACACCCTCGGCGGCGCGGCGCTGTTCGCCTATGTCGTCCGGCGCGCCGGCGTCGCCGAAGTCCTCGACGGCATCCAGCGGGTCGGCTGGGGCCTCGTCCTCATCCTGGCGCTTGCCGGCCTGCGCTTCATGGTCCGGGCGGCGTGCTGGCGGCTGTGCATGCCCGCCGAGGCCCGGGTCACCTATCCGCGCGCTTTCAGCGCGTTCCTCGCCGGCGATGCAGTCGGCAGCGTCACCCCGCTCGGCCTGCTGGCGAGTGAGCCCACCAAGATCTTTCTGACCCGGCACGATCTCGCCCCGCGCGACTCGCTCGCGTCGCTCGCGACCGAAAACCTGATCTACGGCGGGTCGATCGTGACGATGCTCGCCGTCGCGGCAGGCATTGTCCTGGCCACCGTCGCGCTGCCAGGGTCGTGGCGCTGGGCCATCGCAGGCGGGCTCGTCGCAGTCGTTGCGGCCCCCTTTCTCCTGCTCCGTCTGCTGCGCGGGACGTGGGACGACCGTCGCGGTGCGCGTCCCCGGTGGCGCGCGTCGCTCGCCGAGTTGCGCGAGGCGGTGATCAACTTCTCGGCCGGCCACCCCGCGCGTCTGTGGGGGGCGTTCGGACTGGAAATGACCTTCCACGCGCTCGGGACCCTCGAGGTGTTCTTCACACTGCTATGGCTGGTGCCCGACCGGGCGCCGTCGTTCACGCAGGCGATCGTCTTCGAGGGACTCAATCGGCTCGTCACGGTGGCGTTCAAGTTCGTGCCGTTTCGGATTGGTGTGGACGAGGCGCTCTCGGGAGTCGTGGCGCCGGCGCTCGCCGTCGCGCCGGCGGCCGGCGTCGCGCTCGCGGTGGTGCGGAAGGTTCGGAACCTGTTCTGGAGCGGCGTGGGACTGGCGATTATCGCCGCACATCCGGCGCGCACACGGGCGGTGCAATCCTCCTGACGTGGTCGGTGTAATCCAACGAGCGAAAGAGAGGTTGCACCCGACGGCGAAGAGGGCCCTCTACCGCCGAAACCGCGTGCGCGCCTGGGCTCTGAGCTCCGTGGCCTTCGCCGGCTCGCCCATGATCGTCCACAGGCGCGCGGCCGTCTCGTACCCGTCAGGGGTACGCGTGGTGGTGACGAGAGCGTCGAGCGTTTCCTCCACGGCGCTCGTCCGGTTGGACGCGCGATAGAGCAGCGCCAGACTCGAGTACGCGCGGATGTTGCGGGGAAACGCACGCAGCTCGGCGCGGAACTGCTGTTCCGCCGCCTCGAACTGCTCGAGGCGCGCCAGCGTTTCACCGAGGCTCCAGTGCAGCTCTTCCAGCGCGCTGCCGTTTTCATCGAGCCAGGCCACGGCCTTCTCGAGCAGCGCACGCGCCTGTTCGTGCTGGCCGGCCGCGAAGAGGAGTCGGCCGCGCACGAAACCGCGCACGGGCACGCGCGGCTCCTCACGTTCGACCGCATCGGCATGCCTCTCGGCGGCTTCTGCATCGTCCAGGGCGAGGGCGACGCGTGCGGCCACCTGATGCGCCGCCGCGCGCGCGCGGCTGTCCGTCCGCTCGGCCAGCGCGACGCCCAGCGCCGCCGCGTCCCGCGCCGCCTCCGGACGTCCGGCGCGCAGCCGCAAACGAGCGACCGCGATCGGCACGCTCGGATCGTCAGCGTTCACCGCTGCAGCCGCGCGGAACGCGCGTTCGGCCTCCTCATTCCGGCCGATCCGCGCCAGCAGTATCCCGAGCTGATACTGGACGACCGCGAGCCGCGGATGCCTTCGCACGATCTCCCGGAGGTGGCTGATGGCCGCTGCATACTGCTTCCGGCCCGCAAGCGCCGCCGCCTCCCGATGCGCGCTGTCGACGCGGGTTTCATCGTCCGGGTTCAGGGGAGACGGTTCGGAGCCGGCAAGGCTCGACCCGCCGAGATAGCCGAGCATCGCGAACTGGTCCTCTTCAGCCGGGTCGATCTCTCCAGGCGCCGCTACGACGTAATCGGCGAGGAGCCGCTCGAGCTCGCCGCCCAAGTCGACGGTCGGCCCTGGATGTGCTGACTCATCGTCGTTTCTACGGACGTACCGGTGGTCCCCGCTGACAAGTGCGAATGTGGCGGCGCCGCCGAACCGGAAGCGGGGAGCCAGCGACTCCGCGTAGATGACCGGATCGCCGAGACCCTCCTCGTCGCCGCTCAAGACTGCCCGGAGCGATCGCCCGCGCAGTCCAGACGGCCTGGGTGCGCGAACGAAATCGAGGATGGTGGGAAGCAGGTCGATGTGCTGCACGGGCACCTCGATGCGACGTCCGGCGCCTTCACCCTCGGGCTGTTTCACGAGAAGCGGCACGTGCAGCGCCTCGACATCGAACGACGGCTTCGCGGCGGCGGCCGCGCGGTCGGCAGTGAGGACGATGGTCGCTTGGTCGTAGAGATTGCGCGTCTTGAGTTCGGCGACGAGCCGCGCGACGGCCTCCTCGGCCGCGTCGTGCTGCACCTGCACGAAGAGGAAGAAGCGGTGACCGCGCCGGGCGCGCAGCCATGTCTCGGCGGCTTCCACGGTCTGTGCGCCGTCGCGTTCGACGGCAGGAGCCTCGCTCGCACTCTCTGTGTCCGGGAGCTCGGCATCGAAGAACGAAAAGCCCCGCGCCAAGCCAGACTCGGCTCGCAGCAAGAACGACGAGACAGCTCCGCCCGTTTCGAAGCCGCGGCTGCGCAGCAGCTCCGCGATTGACGGCGACTCGCGACCGAGCGTAAAGCCCGCTTCGTCGCGTACGCCGTGCTCGAACGGCAGCTGCCCGGCGAATAGCGATGCGTGCGCTGGACGCGTCAGCGGCGAGTGGGCGTACGCGCGCTCGAAGACGACCGCGTCGGCCGCCAGCGCGTCGAGGGCGCGCGGCGGATTGGCCGATCCGCCGTACGCCTGCAGCGACGCAGGGCGGAGGCCGTCGATCGACATGAGGATGATGGGCCCCTGGTGCGGCGTCGACTCGCGCGCGTACCACCAGCCGGCACCCGCTGCGGCGGCGACGGCGACGGCGAAGATGGTGAAGATGAGCGTGACCTGCCAGCGGCGGGCGGCGGCGGTCGCAGCGGGGCGTCTCATACCTCGTCCCCTATTTTAGGCAGAGTCCCCAGCGCGCGGACTGTGCGCGCTGGGGTGCTCTTGTGCTCCGCGATCCCGCAGCTTGGCCTCGTACATCTGGCGATCGGCTTCGCGAATCGCGTCCATGAGGCTGTCCGCGTCGTTCGAGACGGGCGCGATACCGATGCTCAGGCCAGTCCAGTCGGGCAGCCCGGCGCTCGCCCGCTCGCGCGCGAAAGCCGCCTGCAGCTCGCCTGCTTTCCGCTCCGCCTCGGCCAGTCCGCACGTGAGGAGCAGCAGGAACTCGTCGCCGCCCCAGCGGATGACGTAGTCCGACTCGCGGACGTTCTGACGGAGGAGCGTGCCGATCGCCGTCAGTGTCTGGTCGCCGACGGCGTGGCCGAGCGTGTCGTTGAGCCGCTTGAAGTGGTCGAGGTCGACGAAGACGACCGACAGGGGGGCCTGGTAGCGGCGGTGCCGCTGCAGCTCGCGCCGTTTGATCTCCTCGAAGAAGCGCCGGTTGTGGCAGCCGGTCAGCGGGTCGGTGATCACGAGCCGCTTCACTTCCTGGTGCGCCTGCGCCAGCTCGCCGTGCGCGTGCCGCAGCGCGTCGGTCATGTCCTCGAACACCAGGACGTGCATGGCGAGCGCGACGAACAGGTAGACGATCATGTTGAACACGAGTAGTTGGTTGAACGCCTGCGGGTTCCAGATCGCGTTCAGCGACACGCCTGTTTCCGCGACGCTGCTGCTGCTGAGCAGCACCATTCCCACCGCGATGACGAAGACGCCGATGTACCGCGTCCGGATGCCCAGCCGGAAATATCGCATCCCGGCCCATCCGAGCAGGAAGGCGGACGTCGCGGGCCCCGTGGCGAGCACCACAATCAGCGGCAGAACGAAGGGCGCCGCCAGAAACCAGACGCCCGTCGCTGCAGCCGACTTGAGCGGGACAGTCCAACGAAGGGGCTCGTCGGGAAACGCTGCGGCGGCCAGCCAGAGCAGACCGGCCGACCAGACCCCGAGCAGCTGCGCGAGTCCCAACATCACGCTGCCGAGCCGCAGGTCGCCGTATCCGCGCGCCAGGAGCGCCAATGATCCCGCGAAGAGCAGCCAGCTGCCAATCCAGTACAAGATGAACGCTCGCCCCCGATACAGATAGAGCGTCACGAGCGTTGCGGTGGTGACGAGCGCGCCGTACGCGGCAAAGGCGCGCGGGCGAATGAGCATCGGCACCGGCGGGGGGATGCCGCGGAGCGCGTCGATATCGCCGAGCAGCTGAGGGCCGGGCTGCGCCAGCAGCGCGGCAACGGGCATGGCCGCGAGAGCGATGACGACGAGCGCACCACGCGGTTGGCCCATAAGCGTCAGTAGAGCTGATAGAGCATCAGATAGATCAGCACACCGGTGACTGACACGTACAGCCAGATCGGCAACGTCCAGCGCGCGATGCGCACATGCCGCTCGTACCGGCCGGCGAGGCCGCGCGAGGCGGTGATGAGCGCCAGCGGGAGGATCGCGGCGGCGAGCACCACGTGAGTGCTCAAGATGCCGAAGTATATGAAGCGCGTGGCACCCTGTCCGGGAAACGGCCGCGAACCAACGTTGAAGTGATAGATGAGGTACGACATCAGAAAGACCGCTGAGGTCCCCAGTGCCGCGAGCATGCAACGCTTGTGCTGCTCGATTCGTCCGCGGCGAATCAGCACGTAACCCGCGGTAAGCAGCGCCGCCGCCGTACCGTTCAGGACGGCATTGAGCGCAGGAAGGTCCTGAATCTCCACAAATCACACATCACAAGATCACAAATCAGAAATCACAAGGCCCCAAATTGTGACTTGAGCGTTCTGACGTTGTGCCTTGTGATTTCATTCAGATCCAGAGCCGGTCGGCGACGAGCGCACCCCAGAGCAGCGGCAGATAGACGATCGTGAACAGGAACAGCCGCCGGGCTGCGATCGTGGAGCGCTCGCGTGCGAACCGCGCGGCAAGCGCGACGAGGGCGCAGCCGAGCAGCGTTGCGACGGCGAGATAGAACCCATCCGCCAGCCCCACGAGCGTCGGCATCAGGCTGACCGGCCAGAGGGCGGCCGCGTACAGCAGCGCCTGCCGCCCCGTGCGACGGCCGCCGGGCTCGAGGACCGGCAGCAGCGGGATACCGGCTGCCGCGTACTCGTCGCGATAGAGCCACGCAATCGCGAGGAAGTGCGGCATCTGCCAGAAGAAGACGATTCCGAAGAGCACCAGCGCCGGCAGCGTGAGGCCTTCGCCTGCGGCCGTCCAGCCGATCACCGGCGGCAGCGCACCCGGCACGGCGCCGACGAGCGTCGCGAGCGACGTGCGGCGCTTGAGCGGCGTGTAAGCGAAGATATACGTGACGAGCGTCAGCGCGGCCACCGCCGCGCAGCGCGCGTTGACGCCGGCCGCGAGCTCCACGAGTCCGGCAGCCGACAGGCCGAGCGCGAACCACAGGCTCTCGCCGACGCGCAGGCGGCCGCCGGGCACCGGACGCGTACGCGTGCGCGCCATCAACGCGTCGGTGTCGCGCTCCCAGATCTGGTTGAGCGCGGCGGCGCCGCCCGCCACGAACGCCGTGCCGACGAGCGTGTGCACGATGATGACCGCCGGCAGCCCGTCGGGCGCAGCCAGGTACACGCCGGCCAGCGTCGTCACGAGCACGAGCAGGTTGAGCCGCGGCTTGGTGAGCGTCACGAAGTCGGCCATCCGTGACGTCAGCTTGATCGCTGGGGCGTCCCAGGCCGTGGGCGCCGAGACCGAAGCGGCTGCGGGCTTCATGCGCCAGCTCCCCGGACGGCGGGAATCCGGGATCCGGGATCCGGGATCCGGAGATTCTGAAGGGCGAGTCGTCCGAGTTCGGGTCGATAGGCGCGCAGCGTGAGCACCAGGGACGTGCCGAGCACGAACGCGCCAATCACCACGTGGAGCGAATTGATCATGTACTGCTTGCCGCTCAGCACGGTAAGCGCGCCAAGCGTGATCTGCGTGATGAGCAGTGCGACGAGGAGCAGCGCCGGGCGCCACAGCTCGGAGCGCGTTCGGTGGTGGTAGACCACGTGGCCGGCGGTGGCGATCACGAGCGCCGTCACGAGTACTGCACCGACGCGATGCGCGTAATGCGTCGCAATTGCCGGAGTCCACATTGGTGGCACGAGTGCACCAAACGCGAGCGGGAAGTCGGGAATCGCAAGCCCTGCCTCAGTGTGCCGCATCGTCGCGCCTACCAGAATCTGCAGGTAAATGGCGCCGGTCGTCCCCGCGGCGATCCGCTGGAGGATACGATCGGTGGGTGGTGCGCTGCGCGTCCAGCCCGGTGAGGTGACCAGCGCGATGGTCACCGTCAGGCAGAAGACAATCTGCGCGAGCCCCGCGTGAGCTATTGAGATGGGGTCGGGCAGGAGCCAGAGCACCGTGATCCCGCCCAGAATCCCCTGCGTGACGACCGCGGCGAGAGCCAGATAGCCGAGGCGGCGCACCCAGCGCCGTGGCTCGACGCGCCAGAGCCAGACGGCCAGGCTCATGATCAGCAAGCCCACCGTGCTCGCAATCAGCCGGTGGCTGTGCTCGTAGTAGATGCCGCCGACCCACTTGTCGAGTGGAAAGGTGAACATCGACCAGCCGTACGTCGTGGGCCAATCCGGAACCGCGAGACCGGAACCGGTGCTGGTGACGAGACCGCCCGCGAAGATCAGCAGGGCGGTGGCCGCCGCGACGGACGCGGCGAAGAGGTGAAGCAACATCCCGGGACCCAAACCCTTAGGTGGTCGACTTGAACGAGAACTCGGCAGTGGTGGTTTCCTGGGCGCCCACCGTCACCATCTGCGTCTGGGTCCCCAGCGTCTCGTGCCATGCCTCGACGGTGTAAGTCCCCGGTGGCAGGCCCTTGAGCTCGAAGCTCCCGTTGCCGCCCGTCACGGAAAAGAACGGGTGATCGAGGACGCCGATGTACGCGTGCATCCACGGATGGACGTCGCATTTGAACGGAACCATCACTTCGCGCGCGGTGAACAGGTGTGTGTGCTTCATGCCGGGAAGCGGCTGCCCGGTGTTGAATTCGCGGTTGCTCGTCGGGACCGCGTGAATGTTGTGCAACGTCGGATCGCTGTTGACGATCTCCACCCTCTGGCCTACCTGCGCGCCGAGGACGTGCGGCACGTAGCGGCAGCCCTTCTGATCGAGCACGACTGCCGTTGACGGGAGGGGGAACCGAAGGCTGCCGAGACCGTCCTTCACATACACGAAGACGTTCTGCAGCGTGCCGTCGGCGCCCAGAACAACCGATTCGTTGGGAGCGGTGCCGCCCTGCTGGGCGCAAGCCGGATCCGAATCCATGCGCAGGGGCGGGAGCGACGGTGCCGTGCCAGCAAACGTCACGCGACCGGTGATGCTGCCGGCGGTGGCGGGATCCACGGGATTCTCAGTGGGCGGCGGCGTGGCCGACTCCTGCGTTCCCCCTCCACACGCGCCGGCGAACGAGCCGCTCGCCAGCACCAGAACCACCATCAGCGCCCGTCGCGTCATCAACCGTCTCCAACTCTTGATTATCACATGCCGCCTGCCTCGACGATCTTCCGGAGCACGCGGTCCTGCATCCACTTCGAATCCCACCATTCCACCGGGTTCACCGCATGGCCGCCAACGAGCATCGTGAAATGCAGGTGATCGCCGGCGGCGAGCCCCGTCATGCCGCTTCGTCCGAGCTGGCGCCCTTTCTCCACGCGATCGCCCACCTTCACGTCGATAGACGACAGATGCGCGGAGAGCGACTGCACGCCGAGCCCGTGATCGAGGATGACCGTGTTGCCGTAGATGCCAAGGTCGCCCGCATGGACGACGATCCCGTTGTGCGCGGCCAGCACGGGGATGCGCTGCGTGACAGCGAGATCGAACCCGAGGTGCACCTGCCGGTCGACCTCCTTGCCCCGATAGACGTACGTGCGGTTGTCCGCGAAGCGCGATTCGACGGCGGCGTTCGTCAACGGCTGGAAGGCGTCCCTCCAGAGCATCTGCGCGGTTGTCTTGCGCGTCAGCTCCGCGATCGTGTGGTTGTTGCGCATGCGCAGCTCGCCGTTGATGCGCAAGAAGGAGTCGAGCAGCTGATCGGGCGCGGTCGAGACGCCGAGATCCGGCGTGGTCGCGGCGATGGCCGGGACCACCTGTTGCAGGAAACGGTCGTCGATGGCGATGCGGCTCCGCGCGAACAGCTTCGGGAACGGCCGATGATCCAGCGGCACAGTCACTTCGTTGTCCGCCGGGTCGCGGGCGTACAGCGCGATCGGAGTATTCAGATCCTGGTCGTGGAGCAGCGCGAAGAAGGCCACGCGCGTCGACTCGTCACCTGTGATGCCGGAGCCGGACGCAGGGAAGCCGGGATATGTTTGATCGCCGACGCGGACGCCCGACTCGACATCGGATGGCGTCGCGCGATACACGACGAACTCGGCGCCGCCGTGATTGACGTAATGAAACGTCGAGAGCACGGCCACGCGCGGCGGCTCGAGACGGACGTCCAGGTCACGCGTTTCCACCGTCTCGGCTTCCCGCAGACCAAACAAGAGCGGACGCGCGGCGCGCACCACCAGGCGCGCCGGGCCTGCTTGCAGTTCCGGAACGTCGCGCTTGCCGACCGTGCGCATGATGAAGAGACGCTCCGCGCTCTCCTGGCGCACGTCCGCCGCTGGTTGCTCGAGCGCAAAGACCGGAAAGGTGCGTCCATTCTGTTCGATCGTGACCTCGACGCGGGAGAACTGGCCGCCTGGTGCCTCCACGCGCAGGTCGAGCGGCGTGGCTTGGCCGATGACGCGCGCGGGCTGGCGGAGGTCGATGCGCGGGCCCTCGGCGCGCGAGCTCCAGACCCACGCGGCCGCGCCAGCGACGACCGCGAGCAGCACCAGCAAGACGAGGAATCGCAATAGGCCGCGCATCACCTCATCATACTGAAGCGGCACCGCCCGGGCTTTACGGGTCGGGAGCCATTCGGTAACATGAGCTGGTCAGCCCTTCCGCGGAGACCCGCATCGGGCGCGTTCGCGCAACCCAGGGCCGGTATCGTCTAGGGGTCAGGACACGTGGTTCTCAGCCACGGGACCGGGGTTCGAATCCCCGTACCGGTACCAACTTCCCAACCCGAAAGGTTTCAGTTACTTCTGAAGATTTCTTTCGAGGAGTCAGAGCCTTCGGCGAGGCTCTGTGCGGCCGGATCTTGAAAGATTCTTGAAACTTCCGCCTTCGCAGAGGCGCGCGAGACTGCTTCGGCGGACACGTTGTCCGTGGCTTCTTCGTACGTAGTGTCCGGCTTCAGCCGGACCGCATCGAACGTCTTCCCCTCCTCGAGCCGCGCGACAGCTGCCTGCAGCGCTTCGAGTTTCTGGTTGTCGTAGCGCTCGGTCGTCACGATCGACGCATGACCGAGCAGATCGCGGACCTGGGCAAGCGGTACGTTCCGCTCGACCAGCCGTGAGGCGTATTCGTGCCTCAGGTCGTGCCAGTGCAGGTTGATCTCCTTGAACCGTCGCTGGCAATCCGCTGTGAGGTCCTTGTAGCTGCCCTTCCGCCACTTCGGATCGATTCCGTGTGCTTTCAGGACAGCCACCAACGATGCCTTCTTGAACGTCTTGAGCGGCTCCCCGGCTTCGTTGCTGAAGACCGGAACCTCGTCGCCTTTCTCCTCACCAGTACTGTCGAGCCGTAGCCACTTCAGTACCGCAAGGAGCCGAGACGTTCCAATCGGCACGACCCGCGTGCGGCGACTCTTCGTTGTCGCGCCGCGCAGTACGATCAACTGCCGCTTCCAATCGATGTCGCCGAACCGGAGCGCCAGCATCTCACCCCGTCGCATGCCGGTGTCCAGGGCAGCGATGATCATCGACCGCAAGTGTGGTGATGCAACCGCAAGCAATGCGGTTTCTTCCTCCTCGGGCGCTCGCCGGCGGCGCTTGTTGTCCTCGAGTTCGAGCCGGATGAGGACTTCGGTGCCCCGCCGGAACGGTGTCCGATCGAGGTACTCACGCCCGACCGCCCAGTTCAGCATGTGCCGCAACAGGCCGAGCGTTCGGTTGATTGACGCTGGAGTGAACGTGCGCCCCTCCAGGCTGTTGACGACCCGCGGCTTCTTCATGTCCGCGACGAAGTCTTCGATGTCCGCCGTCTTGATCTCCGAAAGCAGACGGTCACCGAAGCGCTCAATCAACGGCTTGAGCCGGTAGTCGACTTGTCCTTCCTGGCCGGGCGACGTCGGGATGACGACGCGCGCCCCGAGCGGAGTGGCGCCGCGAAGCGCCGCCACGAATCGCCGCACGCTGGCGTACCGGGCCGGGAACCGGTG
>Ga0187893_10012329_pt1 | contig 12153 bp, 12 predicted proteins | sample MA1701074metaG_FD_139574 | JGI IMG/M metagenome (GOLD analysis project Ga0187893, IMG submission 139574) | White microbial mat communities from a basaltic lava cave in the Kipuka Kanohina Cave System on the Island of Hawaii, USA - MA170107-4 metaG ... | reverse complement strand
GGAGCCGATCGAATGACGGAACAGGACACCGACGCCAAGACGGCCGATCCCGAAGCCAAGATCGCGAGGCTTGAGGCCGACCTGAAGGAGAAGGGCACCGAGATCGAGGCCCTCAACGACCGCCTCCTGCGCCTTCACGCGGAGTTCGAGAACTACAAGAAACGGATGGCGCGCGACCGTAGCGAGTTCATGAAGTTCGCCAACGAAGGACTGATCCTCGAGTGTCTGCCGGTCCTCGACAACCTGGAGCGGGCGGTTGCGACCGCGAGGTCCGGGGCGGATGCCCAGGGCGTCGCCGAGGGGCTCGAGATCATTCTCCGGCTCTTTCAGACAACCCTGGAGAAGGCGGGCGTGAAGCCTATTGTCGCGCTGGAGCATGAGTTCGATCCGAACCTCCACCAGGCTGTGGTTCAAGTGGACTCTACTGATGGGCGCGACAACATCGTGGTGGAGGAGGTCCGGAGAGGCTATCTGCTGGAAGGTCGCGTCCTCCGACCGTCGCTGGTCAAGGTGTCGAAAGCGACCGTTCCACGTTCCGGACCCCGGGCGCCTCGCGCTCATGAGGACCAACCCGGACCCCGGGACCTGTGAGCCATGAGTAGGCGCGACTACTACGAAGTCCTGGGGATCGACCGGGAGGCCACGGCCGAGGAGATCAAGCGGGCCTACCGGCGCCTCGCGCACCAGTACCATCCGGATAAGAACCTGGGAGATAAGGCGTCGGAGGACCGGTTCAAGGAGGTCTCGGAGGCCTACGAGGTCCTGAGCAGTCCCGAGAAGCGGGCGGCGTACGATCAGTTCGGCGTGGCCGGCGCGGGCTTCCAGGGGTTTGGCGACATCGGGTTCGGCACAGTCTTCGAGGATCTGTTCGAGGGCTTCTTCGGAGGGTCCTCTCGAACCCGCGCCTCCCGCGGCGCCGATCTCCGCTACAATCTCGAGATCAGCCTCGAGGAAGCCGCGCTCGGGGTGGAGAAAGAGATCACCATACCCCGGCATGAGCCTTGCGGGACCTGTAAGGGGAACGGGGCGAAGCCAGGGACCTCCCCAACCACATGTCCGTCCTGCCGCGGAACCGGTCAGGTGCGGTACTCCCAGGGATTCCTCACCATCAGTCAAACCTGCTCGGCCTGCCGGGGCGTCGGCCGCGTGATCGAGCAGCGGTGTCGCGACTGTCGGGGGACAGGGCGATCCCGCGCCGAACGGTCGCTGACCGTCAAGGTGCCTGCGGGTGTGGAGAGCGGGACCCGCCTGAAGCTGACCAACGAGGGAGAGGCTGGCCTCAACTCTGGCGATCGAGGCGATCTGTACGTTGTCATTAGTGTTCAGGAGCACCCGCTGTTTTCGCGCCAGGGAGACGACCTGTACTGCGAAGTCCCGGTCACCTTCAGCCAGGCGGCCCTCGGCGCCGAGATCGAGGTTCCGAGCCTCGCCGGCATGGTCAAGTTGAAGCTGCCGGCCGGGACCCAGCCGGGTTCCGAATTTCGCCTTCGCGGGAAGGGGATCGCCAGGTTGCGTGGGCATGGCCGGGGCGATCTCGTGGTAAAGGTCGCGGTCGAGGTGCCGACCCGGCTGACCCCGAAGCAGCGCGAGCTGCTCGAAGCGTACGCCCGCTTGGACAACGGGGACCAAAGCCCCTTGACCCAGGGCTTTTTTGAGAAGGTCAAGAACCTCTTCGGTTAGCCTCGCGGCTGACTCCACTCAACCTGCCTCTATTGAGGTCTCCCTGACCCTTTCGCCCGTCGCGGCCGACCTCGTCTCCTCCCTCCTGTTCGAGTCCGGAGCTACCGCGATTGTTGTCCACGAGGGCGCCGACTGTTCCCTCCGCACCCATCTCCCGGCCGATGGTGGGCTCGACGGAACGCTGAGACGAGTCAGGAGATATCTGACCGCTCTGCGATTCCAGGGCGTGAACGTCGGTCCGGCGACGATCGCGACCCGTCGCTGGCGCGATCCCGGGTGGGCGACCCGATGGCAGGAGTTCTTTCGACCGGTCCGGATCGGGAAGCGGTTAATGATCAGGCCGTCCTGGGACGCGTCTCCCGCGGGAATAGGGGAGAGTGTGGTCGTGCTTGACCCGGGGATGGCCTTTGGCACCGGACAGCATCCGACGACCCGACTCTGTCTTGAACTGCTCGAAGAGGGCTTCGACAAGTTCAGGGTTCATGGTTCAGAGTTCAGAGATGGTCGTTCTCGTGTGCCGGGCCGCGATGTGAATGCTATGAACCATGAACTCCGAACTATGAACAGGGCGCCTTCGGTGCTCGACCTCGGGACAGGGTCGGGCGTGCTCGCGATCGCCGCCTCTCGGTTCGGCGCGGGCGCGGTGCTCGCCCTGGATACGGACAGCATCGCCTGTCGAGCGGCGGCGGAGAACATCAGGCGCAACGGTGTGGATGGCCGAATCGTTGTTGCCCACGGTTCTCTCGAGCGCTCCGGCAGGCGGACCTTCGATCTGATCCTCGCCAATCTCACTGCCACCGCGCTCCTTCGTCTCGCATCCCGTCTCGTGCGGTCGTTGCGACCGGGCGGCCGCTTGATTGTTTCCGGGGTTCTCGCAGATCAGGAGGCGCTCCTCACGGCCGAGCTCGTCCGGCGTGGGGTGATTCGAGAGCGGGTGCGGAGGCGTCGCGGATGGGTGGGCCTCATGTACCGGCGGCCTACCCAGAGCCGTCGCGGCGTCTGCTGATGCGGCCGGGATCGGTCCACCGTTTCTACGTGGCGCCGGGTCAGGTATCGAAGGGCCAGGTCCGCTTCACCCCTGAGCAGGCCCAACAGATCGGTCGTGTATTGAGGCTCAAGCGCGGCGATACGCTGACCGTCTTTGATGGGACCGGCGTCGAATACGCGGCGGAGCTGATCGAACTCGGGGCCGGCAAGGCCACCGCGCGTCTCGGAGAACGTCGTCCGACCACCGCGGAGCCCGCGCTTCGTCTGATCCTCTTGCAGGGGGTCGTCAAGGGGGAGAAAATGGACCTGATCGTCCAGAAGGCGACCGAACTCGGCGTGGGCCGCGTCGTTCCCGTCCTGTGTGAGCGAAGCGTGCCCAGAGGCGTCGGCCGTCCGGCCCGGTGGCGCATCATCGCGCGGGAGGCCGCGGAACAGTGCGGCCGGACACTCCTTCCCGAGATCGACGATCCGGTCTCTCTTTCCGCGTTCTTCGCGGCTGAACGAAGCGCCGGGCTCGCCGGGATCACGCTCTGGGAAGACGAACGTTGCAGGGGCCTCAGGGAGGCGGTACAGCTCGTGGCCAAGGCGGAGCGTCTCCACCTGTTCGTGGGACCTGAGGGCGGTCTGGCCGCGCACGAGGTCAGGTTGGCCGAAGAGACCGGGCTGCACGCCGCTTCACTGGGCCGGTGGACGCTGCGGGCTGAGACCGCCGCCCTGGCCGCACTCGGCATTATTCAGTACGAGCTGGGCGATCTGGGATTGCCATCAACAGGTTAATCCGGTGCTGGCCCAACTAACTTCGCCTAGCGGCGTTGCTGGCTCCCGGGGCACTCCCTGCGACGTACCCAGAAATGTACGCCGGGTACCCGCGAAGCGGGTGCGGCCCCGGTGGCCGCGCCTGCACCCATCTGCGATGGGTTCCCGGCTCGTTTCTTGGCCCAGCACAGCGGCCACCAACCGTGGCTGGAATGGTTTGGAGGCGCGCTAGTGGCAGGGAAGTCGCTCTATCTCATCGACGGCAGCTCCTACCTGTTCCGAGCCTATCATGCGCTCCCGCCTCTCACCACAAGTCATGGCCTGCCCACCGGAGCTGTGTACGGATTCACCACGATGCTCCTTAAGATCCTTCGCGACAAGCATCCCGACGCCGTTGTCGTGGTCTTCGACCCGCGGGGGCCGACCGAACGGCATGAGCGGTTCGCCGAGTACAAGGCGAATCGCGCGGAGATGCCGGAGGAGCTTGCCCGGCAGATTCCCTACATCCATCGCGTCGTGGAGTCGATGCGCATCCCGCTGTTGGTGCAGCCGGGACAGGAGGCGGACGATCTGCTCGGGTCGCTCTCCGGACAGGCCGGGGCGGCCGGCTGGCAGGTGACCATCGTGACCTCCGATAAGGATATGCTTCAACTTGTCGGGCCGCGGGTCCAGGTCTACGACTCCATGAAAGAGAAGGTCTACGGAGAGCGTGAGGTCGTTGAGCGCCTGGGGGTGAGTCCTGGTCAGGTCGTGGAGATGATGGGGCTGATGGGGGACCCGATCGACAACATCCCGGGGGTGCGCGGGATCGGCGAGAAGACGGCCAGAAGCCTGGTGCAACAGTTCGGGACGATCGAAGAGGTACTGGCTCGACTCCCCGAGGTGAAGTCGTTCAAGGTGCGTCAGCTCTTGAGCGAACAGGCCGATCAGGCCCGCCTGAGTCGAGATCTCGCGTCGATCAGGACCGATCTAGGGGTCGGCCTGGACCTCGACCGGATGGCTCTGGAGCAGCCCGACGAGGCGGCGCTCCGAGCCCTCTTTCGAGAGCTGGAGTTTACCGGCCTTCAGGGAGCCTTCGCCGCCCCCGCTTCGCCCGGCTCGATCCGCGTCGTCGGTCCCGATCGCAAGGAGGAGTTCGATCAGATCGCCGGGGTTTTGCTCGCCTCTGGGGACGTGGCGATCGCGGTGGCCGCCCCCGAGGGGGGGCCGGGTCACGGGCTGCCGTCTGCCCTTGGCGTCTGCGCGGAACCTGGCGTGGCAGCGTGCCTCGTTCCGGAATCGGCAGGCTTCGAGGCACTCGATCGGCTAGGCCCTATCCTCGCGGCGGAGCGGCCGTCGAAGACAGGACATGACCTGAAGCGAGCCATCATCCTCCTGCGCAAGGCGGGGATTCATGTCGGCGGAGTCGCTTTTGACACGATGGTCGCCTCCTATCTCCTGAACCCCAACCGCTCGGACCACTCCCTTCACACGGTGTCACTGGAGCAGCTAGGCGTGAAGACGCAGTTGGGGGCGGCCGGTCCTGGCATGGGCGACAACCGCGAGGAGCTGATGACGCAGGCGGCATCAGAAGCCAGCCTGGCGCGAGACCTGCGCGTGGTCCTGGCCCCGAAGCTTGAGGCGGCAGGGCTCCTCTCGCTGTTTGAGGCGATCGAGATGCCGCTGGTCGAGGTCCTGGCGTCGATGGAACTGGCAGGGTTCAGGGTCGATGCCGACCAGCTCCGCGAGTTTGGCAAGGAGCTGGGGGCTCAGCTCGGACAGATCGAATCGCGGATCTTCGCCTTGGCCGGCGGCCGGTTCAACATTCAGTCGCCCAAGCAGTTGGCCGAGGTGCTGTTCCAGCAACTTCAGCTCAAGCCGCTCAAGCGCACGAAGACCGGCTACTCGACCGATATGGATGTGCTTCAACAGTTGGCCGGGAGTCACGAGCTTCCCGCTGAGGTCCTCAACTTCCGGAGCCTGTCGAAACTGAAGTCCACCTACGTCGATGTCCTCCCCGAGCTGGTCGATCCCCGGACGGGCCGGATCCACACATCGTTGAATCAGACCGTCGCCGCAACCGGCCGCCTGAGCTCCAGCGAGCCCAACCTTCAGAACATCCCGGTGCGGACCGAGGTGGGGCGCCGGATCCGACGGGCCTTCATCGCTGACGAGGGGCACAGCCTCCTGTCGGCTGACTATTCCCAGATCGAGCTGCGTATCCTGGCGCACCTCTCCGAGGACGAGACGCTGATCGCCGGCTTTTCGGCAGGGGACGATGTCCACCGGCGCACCGCGTCCGAGGTCTTCGGGGTCTCGCCTCAGGAGGTGACGGCGGAGATGCGGCGCCGGGCCAAGGCGATCAACTTCGGCATCATCTATGGGATGAGCCCCTTCGGCCTGGCGTCAGACCTGGGGATCTCACAGGAGGAGGCGGCGCTGTACATCAGTCGCTACTTTCAGATCCATCAGGGGGTCAAGGCGTTTGTCGATCGGACGATCCAGGAGGCCAGGGAGCGCGGCTTCGTGACGACCCTCTGGGGTCGTCGTCGGGCCATCCCGGAGTTGCAGAGCTCCACGCCGGCGGTCCGGCAGCTCGGGGAGCGGCTGGCGGTGAACAGCCCGATCCAAGGGTCGGCCGCCGATCTCATCAAGCTGGCGATGATCGGGGTCTTCCGGCGCCTGAAGACCGAAGGTCTGAGAAGCAGGATGATCCTGCAGATCCACGATGAGTTGCTCTTCGAAGTTCCTGAATCCGAGCTCCCGGCGGCGAGGGCCCTTGCCACCCAGGAGATGGAACGGGCCGCGACTCTTCGGGTTTCACTAAAGGTGGAGATCGGCGTGGGCGCGAGCTGGGCCGAGGCCCACGGACACTGAGGGACCGGCGAAGCCATGTTGGTCATCGGCCTCACCGGCGGCATCTGCTCGGGGAAGAGCACGGTGGCCGCCATGTTCGGGCGCTTGGGAGCCGTGATCATCGACGCCGATCGGGTCGCCCACGAGCTGCAAGCGCCGGGGCAGCCGCTCTTCGAGGCGATTATGTCGGCGTTCGGACGCGAGGTCGTTGGGAACGATGGCCGCATCGACCGCCGCACGCTCGGTGCCCGAGTCTTCGCCGATCCCGAGCTCCGAGCCCGCCTGGAGGCGATCACCCATCCGGCCATTATCGCCGAGTGCGAGGAGCGGATCAGACAGGGGGCCTCCTCGGGGGCAACCGTGTGTCTCCTCGACGCCGCCTTGCTGATCGAAAGCGGCAGGCAGTCTCGCTTCGATGCGATCATCCTCGTCGAGGCGAGCGAAGTCGTTCAGCTCGATCGGCTCATGGCCCGAATGGGTCTGCCACGGGAGGAAGCGATGCAACGCATCAGGTCCCAGATGCCGTGGGCGGAGAAGCGTCGCCACGCCGACTTCGTCATTCGAAACGACGGCTCCCACGAAGACACCGGGCGTCAGGTCGCGGCCGTGTGGGAGCAGCTTCGGGGTCTGAGATCATAGTTCAGAGTTCAGAGACAGCAAACCTCAACGTCAACACTATGAACCACGAACCATGAACGACGAACTCGGCAGGTTGACGTACACACCGATGGTGTGTATACTTTCGTGAGCATGAATGGAGGCGCATCAACAATGCATAGGCGGGCCAACATCACCTTGCCGGAGGAGACGCTCCGGTTGATCGATCGCCTGGTGGAGAGGGGAGCACGGAGCCGCTTCATCGATGAAGCGGTGCGGCACTACGTGCGAACAGTCGGTCGCGCAAATCTCCGGAAGCGCTTGCAAGAGGGCGCACGGCGCCGGGCGGAGCGAGATCTGGGCCTCGCCGAGGAGTGGTTTGCTCTTGAGGACGCATGACGCAGCCACCGAAGGTAGCGCACCCGAGACGGGGTGAGGTCTACGTGGTGAATTTCGATCCGACGATTGGGGCAGAGATCAAGAAAACGCGACCTGCACTGATCCTCCAGAACGACGTGGCGAATCGTTACAGCCCGATCACGATTGTCGCCGCGATCACGTCCCGGGTGGACGAGGCGCTCTACCCGTCAGAGGTTCTCGTGAGGGCTCCCGAAGGAGGCCTCGGGGTTGATTCGGTTGTGCTGTTGAATCAAGTCCGTTCAATCGATAAGCGAAGGCTCATCAAACGGATCGGCGTATTGAAACACGACACGATGAGAAAGGTCGAGCAAGCGCTCCTCATCAGTTTTGGTGTGATCCGACTGTAGCCTCACACGTACGAGGCCCACGTGTGAACGTAGTCAAGAGGGTCGAACCAAAAAAGGCTTGACAAAGATCATGGGCCTCTCTAGACTGGCTTCGATCATCTCGCAAAGGACCTGACTTCAAGAGGGCGTTTGTGTTCGATCTGCCCCGCTAACGGGTGTGCAACAGGGCGATCGGAGATAGCGCCGCCCGAGAACTAACCCATCTTGCTGTCCGATTCAGACCGCTGCTTCCCAAGTTTCCGGCAGGGTGTGTACGAGATCTGACGGTGTCCTCGCCCTTCTGTGCGCGGGCCGGCAGATCGGGGAGAGATAGATAAAGGCAGTCGCGACGCCGAGGTCGCGGACCTGGATCGAAACGGACATGCTCACGTTCAAGGAAGGGGAGTACGCATAGATGGCCTCACCACCGTCTGAATCGTCGAAACGAAACGCCACGGCAGAAGCGAAAGCAGAGGTCAAGGAGACCGCCTCGGGTTCTTCCCGCGGGGGGGCGATGAATATCGTTGATCTCAAGGAGAAAAACATCTCCGAGTTGACGTCCATCGCCAGGAACCTGAACGTGGTGGGGGCCAGCGGACTCCGCAAGCAGGAGCTGATCTTCAAGATCCTTGAGGCGCAAACCGAGAAGAGCGGCCTGATCTTCGCCGAGGGGGTCCTGGAGGTCCTGCCGGATGGGTTCGGATTCCTTCGAGCCCCCGACTATAACTACCTGCCGGGACCCGACGATATTTACGTCTCCCCGTCGCAGATCCGTCGCTTCGACCTCAGGACAGGGGACACGGTCTCGGGACAGGTCCGACCGCCGAAGGAGGGAGAGCGGTACTTCGCGCTGCTGAAGGTCGAGGCGGTCAACTTCGAAAATCCCGAGCTGATCAAGGAGAAGATCCTTTTCGACAATCTGACCCCCCTCTTCCCGAATCAACGGCTCCGTCTGGAGACCACCCACGACGAGTTGAATATGCGGGTGATGGATCTGCTGACCCCGATCGGGAAGGGACAGCGGGCGTTGATCGTCGCGCCGCCAAGGACCGGCAAGACCATCCTGCTCCAGAAGATCGCCAACGCCGTTACGAAAAACCACCCGGAGGCGATCCTGATCGTGCTCCTGATCGACGAGCGGCCGGAGGAGGTGACCGACTTCCAGCGCTCGGTCAAGGCTGAGGTGGTCAGCTCGACGTTCGACGAGCCGGCGACGCGGCACGTCCAGGTGGCCGAGATGGTGATCGAGAAGGCCAAGCGGCTGGTGGAGCACAGGCGGGACGTCGTGATTCTGTTGGACTCCATCACCAGGTTGGGCCGAGCCTACAACACCATCGTCCCGCCGAGCGGAAAGGTCCTGTCGGGAGGCGTGGACAGCAACGCGCTGCAGCGCCCGAAGCGGTTCTTCGGCGCGGCGCGAAACATCGAGGAGGGCGGGAGTCTCACGATCGTGGCGACGGCCCTGATCGACACCGGCAGCCGGATGGACGACGTGATCTTCGAAGAGTTCAAGGGGACCGGCAACTGCGAGCTCGTCCTGGATCGCAGGCTGGTGGACAAGCGGGTCTTCCCCGCCATCGACATCAACCGATCGGGCACGCGGAAAGAGGAGTTGCTGCTGAGCCAGGAGGAGTTGAATCGGATGTGGGTCCTCCGCAAGGTCCTCCATACGATGGGGGTGGTGGAGGCCATGGAACTCCTTCTGGAGAAGTTGAAGGAGAGCAAGAGCAACGAGGAGTTCCTGAGGGCGATGAACTCGTAGAACCTGTCCTCCATAGTACGAACACCCCGCAGCCCGCCGACGGACGGGCTGTTTTTTTATTGAGAGGTCGGAAGACTCGGACGTATAATAGGAAGTCTCGTCGATCCCAGAAAAATCCGGCGTTTGCGAGAAGCGCCCAACTGGTTCTCCAGATGAATGGCGCGAGACGTGCCGGACCAAGAAACGAGCCGGGAACCCATCGAAGATGGGTGCAGGCACGGCCCCAGGGCACGATCGAGGCGTACGTTTCCGGGTACGTCGCAGGGAGTGCCCCGGGGGCCAGCAACGCCGCTAGGCGAAGTTAATTGGACTGGCAAGAGGAGGGATGATCATGAAGCCAGGAATCCACCCCAACTATCAGCCGACCACCATCACCTGCGCGTGCGGCGAGGTGGTCCACACCCGCTCCACCGTGCCAGCGCTCCGAGTGGAGATCTGCTCCAAGTGCCACCCTCTTTTTACCGGCCGTCAGAAGTTGATCGACACCGAAGGGCGGGTGGAGCGATTCCAAAGGAGGTATCGGCGCAAGCCGAAGCCGGCCGCGCCCGGCGAGGAGGTTCAAGCCGAGCCCTCGGCCGCGGCGCCTGACAAACCGACCTCGTGACGTACCGTAGGGGTCGCGTATTGAGGAGGAACTGATCGGTGCTGGACGTGCTGGAGCGGCTGAAAGACGTCGAGCGGCGGCTTCAGGAGATCGCGGAGCAGCTCGGGGACCCGGGCGTGATCGGCGATCAGTCGCGGTTCAAGCGGCTGGCGAAGTCGCATGCCGACCTGGAGCCGCTGGTCGAGGCGTACCGGCGGTACCGAAAGCTCCTTGCCGACACAGAGGAGGCCAAGACGCTGCTTCAGGCCGGGGCCGGCATTCGCGAGCTGGCGGAAGCGGAGCTGCACGATCTGGCCGTGAAGCGAGAGAAGCTGGAGGAGGAGTTGAAGCGTCTCCTGCTCCCGCGCGACCCGTCCGGCGAGAAGGACATCATCTTGGAGGTGAGGGCCGGCGCCGGCGGGGACGAGGCCGCGCTGTTCGCCGCGGAGCTGACCCGCATGTACAGCCGCTTCGCCGAGTCTCAGGGATGGAGGGTGGAGATCCTCTCGCTGAATCAGACGGGTGTGGGCGGGGTCAAGGAAGCGATCCTCAGCGTTCAGGGGCGGGGGGCGTATAGCCGCCTCAAGTTCGAGAGCGGCGTCCATCGCGTGCAGCGGGTGCCCATCACCGAATCGAGCGGCAGGATCCACACGTCCACCGTCACCGTGGCCGTGCTGCCGGAGGCGGAGGAGGTGGAGGTGGCGATCGACCCGAAGGACCTCCGGATCGACGTCTTCCGCTCCACCGGCCCCGGAGGGCAGTCGGTCAATACCACCGATTCGGCCGTGCGCATCACCCACTTGCCGAGCGGGATGGTGGTGACCTGCCAGGATGAGAAGTCGCAGCACAAGAACCGCGCGAAAGCGATGAAGGTCTTGCGGGCGCGGCTCCTCGATCTCGCGAGGGCGGAGCAGGAGGCGGAGATCTCTGAGGCGCGCCGTCAACAGGTCGGGACGGGTGACCGGAGCGAGCGGATCCGCACCTATAACTTTCCGCAGGGTCGGGTCACCGATCATCGGATCGGGCTCACCCTCCATAACCTGCAGCGCGTGCTGGAGGGTGGGCTGGAGGAGCTGATCGGCTCGCTCACGGCGCGGGATCAGACTGAACGACTGAAGGCGGCGATCTAGGGATGGGGCTCGATCTCAGCTATCGCCGCGCGGTGGAGCGCCTGACGCTGGCCGGGGTGGAGAGCGCTCCCCTCGATGCCGCCTGCCTTCTCGAGGCTGCCTTCGGCATCCCTCGTTGGCGGATCGTCGTGAATCCGTGGGGGCCGGTCAGTTGCGCGCAATCGGACCGCTTCGAGTCGATGCTGGCACGCCGGGAGGCAAGGGAGCCGATCGCGTACATCGTCGGGGTGAAAGAGTTCTGGTCCCTTCCCCTCGCCATCGGCCCGAGGGTCTTGATCCCGAGGCCGGAGACCGAAACCCTGGTCGAGGCGGCCCTCGACGCGATCAGATCGGGCGTCAGAGCCCCCAGGATTCTGGACCTGGGGACCGGGTGCGGCGCGATCGCCCTGGCTCTGGCCAGCGAGCTCCCTCGTGCGCGGATCTGGGCGGTCGATCGATCGGGGGACGCGCTGCGGATCGCTGGGCGCAACGCCGGGAAGTTGGGGTTTGAGCGCCGAGTTCACTTCCTGGCGGGTGACCTGTTCGGGCCGCTCCGCACGATCTGGCAGGGAGGCGGGTTCGACCTGATCGTCTCGAATCCGCCGTATGTCCCCTCGAGCGTGTTCCCCTCGCTCCCTACGGAGATTGTCGCCTATGAGCCGCATGAGGCGCTTGATGGCGGGCCTGACGGTCTACACTATCATCGGCGGATCATCGAAGCGGCGCCGGGCTTTCTCAATGAGGGCGGGTGGTTGGCCCTCGAGGTTGGCGAGGGTCAGGCGCCCGCTGTCCGGAGCCTGATCGAGACGACCCGGGCGTTCGGGGCGCCCGAGGTGCGGCAGGATCTGGCGGGCCGGGATCGAGTCATGCTCGCGCAGCGGAGCATCAGGGCGAATGGATAAGCTGATCATCAGAGGAGGGGTCCCCCTTCGGGGCAAGGTGGCGATCGGTGGCGCAAAGAACGCCACCCTTCCCGCCATGGCTGCCTCACTCCTCACGGGCGAGCCGGTCCGCCTCCGGCGCGTCCCCCGACTGGGCGACGTGAGGACGACGATCGCCCTGCTCGGCCACATGGGCGTCGAGGTCGATGCATCCGAG
>Ga0187893_10012328_pt1 | contig 12154 bp, 7 predicted proteins | sample MA1701074metaG_FD_139574 | JGI IMG/M metagenome (GOLD analysis project Ga0187893, IMG submission 139574) | White microbial mat communities from a basaltic lava cave in the Kipuka Kanohina Cave System on the Island of Hawaii, USA - MA170107-4 metaG ... | reverse complement strand
GGGCCTGGTTGGCTTGCGTTTCAAGGAGTTCGCCGCTCCGACGACGCAGTTCCACGCGCAGTTGATCAACCTTCGGGCCGTTGACGTTCAGTGATAGATCGAAGGTTTTCCGGACCGTGTCTCGCGGGATGAGCGTGACTGATGCCGTATATGCGCCAAACCGCCTGTCAAAACTCCATGGCTGGCCAAGCTGGAGAATATCGGCGCTCTCCTCTTCCGAGGGGGTAGCGCCCCTCAGGCGAACGCGCGGAGCAGCGTGCTGGAGTGTCACTCGCACCGCGGCACCCACCCAGAGCAACAGAATCCGCAACCTCTGTGCCTGTAACAGACCCCAAACACGATCTACCGCTGAGGAAGACTCAGGAATCACTGGAACCTCGGGTTCTGAGGGTTGGGTCAACACCTCACGGCACCTACGAAGACGTTGAAAGCAGGAGCGACATCGCAACACGTGTTCCCATAGCCCACGTTCATGTTCGGGCCGGACTTCGTTTTCCGTATCCGCGAGAAGCCAAAGGTCTGCATCCGGGGCATGCGGTTGTTCACCCTCGTCGAGTGCAGCCCCGACGTCGGTAACTGATAAGGTCTCGGCAAACTTTCGGAGCGATTCCCACTCGAGCCGACAAGCAGCACACGTATGCAGATGCTTGTCGGCCTGAGCTGCTTCAACCGGGTCTAGTACGTCGTTCCGCCCCATTAGCAGAACTTCAAGAACTCTATCGTGCATCGCCTCAGGTTCCATCAGATAGCCCATCCTCCACACGCTTCAGCGGAGAGCTTTCTTTCAAATGCGATTCGAGCGGGGCAGTAGCGGGTTGGTCTAGACAGTCCCTCAACCCCTGTAGCCCTCGATAAACCCAGTTCCTGGTCGTGGCCACTGGGCGCGCCAGCGCCGCCGCAATCTCCTTCTCGGTGTAACCCTCCGACCACAGAACAAAGGCAGCACGTTGATCCGCCGATAAGCGTTTCATACACTCCTTGAGGGCAAGCGTCGTGACGTTGCGGTCCGACACCGGATCGAGCGGCGGCTCAACCGGCTCAATACCTTGACGTACGAAACGTCCACTCCTTCGCAAATCGTCTATCGCTCGCCTAAGCGCTACCCGATGCACCCAATTCAAGAAATGGTGCTGGTCTGAAACATTTCCGGCCAAGTCGTGCAGATTCAAGAAGACCCTCAGGCAGCAATCCTGGGCTACATCCTCGGCACGATCGCGATCTTTGAGAACCCGATACGCCGCCCAATACGCTGGCTTCCAAGCTAAGCCAAAGAGGACGTCAAACGCGCCTCGATCTCCATTCATGGCAGCCAGGATCATCTGCCGGAACTCGGAAGGGGGAGGTTCTGACACCGGCGCCTCCTTAGCGCACGACTCCACGCCGCTGGGGTGGTCACCCATTCGGCTAGGCAAAATAGTATACTCCATCCCGAGCTGAAAGAGTTCAGTCGCTCGCCGCGTATGAAGAGAGACGGACCGAGAGTTCTGGTCCCTTCCGGGAGGGGTTGTAATCTGGAGACTTGCTCGCTGCACTGGATCCACACTCGTCGGCGGGCGCCATGTTGGATGGCGTATCGTGAGATCGTATTCGTGGTCCATTGTGCAGCCCGCTGGGGGACAGCGCCCGGTGACAGGGTCGCCACGGCATCCGGGTGTATACCGAACTCTTTCCCGCTGTCCTGGATCTCGCGCGGCGCGTTTTTCAAGGAGATAGCCTGATGGCCTCGGATGCCATTCCGATTGGAGATTTACCTATGACCGTCTCAGAATCTGGGGCACGGACGTACAAGCCCGACAGCTCAGGCGTTCACTACTATTGGAGCCTGGGCCTATTCGCAGTTGGAACAACTGGTCTGATAGGCTTCCACGACTCCTGGGTCCAGATTGGTGCATCGCTTATGCCAGTCTTGTGGGGCGTTTGGATGGCGATTTGTACGAGGGCCGTGTTGACCAGCTGGTTCGTTATCACGCCCGACCAGATTATCAGCGTGCAGACACGTTACCAGATCGGCTTGCGGTGGCAGGACGTCAGGGAAATCAACATCCGTCAGCGCGCGCAGGGCCGCGTGCCAGGTCGGGCAGATCGGCAGGTCGTTGTCGTCGGACCCGATGGCGTTAAGTGGCCCTTTAACTCCTCCGTTTTGTCGGTTGAGGATGAAAAAGATTTCCTGAGGCAGATCCGGATGAGAGCCAGGTGCCCGATTAAAACCCTGACGCTGGGCATGTCTTGAGTCATGAAACCGACGATAGCGAAAATGAAGCTCTGGGCCCGTATGACACTTACAATTCTCATGTGCGCAGGCCTGGGGTTCGTGGGAGTGAAGTTGTCATTCGGGTTATGGATTTTAGGACTCTTCATGTGCTTCGCTGCATGGAAGATCACTCGCGATGTGTATCTTTCGCGGTTTCACATCCTGTCTGATAACGATGCAATCACCCTCCTGATGAACGGTAAGGTGGGATCATCCATCCTCTATCGCGATATCGTGCGTGTTCAGAGCATTGGTCCTTTGAAATCCGTTGTGTTTCTTATGATGAATCGATTCCGCTCGGTACCGCCCACGATGCGTCGGCCATTCTATACGGGGATGCAAGACCGCGAAATCCTTCGGCGGTTCTGGACACTGTCGTCAGATATGCTCGTCATAGCAGCATCTGGTGAATTCCTGCTTATCCCCCTAGGGGCGCTTAGCGGAAAGCAGATCCTAGCCTTCCACGCGAAGCGGCTCGAGAATGTGCGGGCGGGAGCCTTGCGCCTGGATCAAGGTGAGTTTGCGCGCGCTCATGATGCGTACGATAGGGGCGCGGAGTGTTTTCAAGGGGGACGGTGGCAAGAAGCGCTCGAACACAATAAGGCTGCTGCTGGAGCCTTCCAGCGATTGGGATTCCCCGACTACCAGGCAGACTGCCTGAGCAAAGTAGTCATCTGTCTTATTCAGCTTGGGCGCTATACCGAGGCTGCGAATCAGGGGTTTGAGGCCCTTGCGGTGGCAGAAAAGATCGGAGACGACGGGCAAGTTGCCTATATCCTAAGCGAGTTACCAAGAGTTTGGGATGCCGTCGGCGAGCCAGACGAGCTTGAAATCGCGTTCGGCCACTTTGAGAGGGCGGCGGCCATTTACGGAAGGTTGGGCCAACACTTTTTCCGGGGTCGAATGGTCAGCAATCAGGCCATGAATCGTGAGCGGATGTATATCCTGACCAAGGGCGTGAGGTATCTCGAAAGCAGTGAGCGACTTGCGACATTCGGCCTGGAAATACTGCGGGAATCCACAATCGACCAAAAGGAGAAAGAGGTAAGACTTCAACGGGCGAGACTCCACGGTTGCCTGGCCAGGGCGGCGTACCACCAAGGTCAGTGGCAACGTTGTGTGAAGTGCTTTGAGAAAGCCTTTGACGAGAACACGAGCTCGGAGCGCGTTATCGTCAGTGATCTCGGCATGTGGGCGCGCGCACTATTCGAATTGAGCGAAGAACTGGACCAACCGGAGCCCCTACGACTAAAACATCGCCACGAGGCCATGGAGAACATTGATCGAGCGATGAAGCTCGTGAGCTTGCACGCCAATATGACGGAGGATATTGAGCTTTTCGCGATGCGCGGTGAGATGTTCTGGAAAGATGGCAACTTCGGCGCCGCGGCTCGGGACTACGAGGCTGCTATCGAACTGCTTGAGAAGCGCAGCTTTCTCTTATCCCGTCCCAACGAACGGAACGCCCTGCAGCGGCGCTATAACAAGCTTTATCCGCGCGTGATCGAGGCACACTTGAAAGCCGGTGATGCCGTCTCTGTGGATCGTGCCTTTCAGTACTCAGAACGGGCGAAGGCCAGAACCTTAGATGAGCTACTCAGTCTATCCAAGGGTCTTCTTCACAAAGTACCGAGCCACCTCCGGGCGGAACTGGAGGAGGCGCTGCGGGCCCAGCGCGAGGCGTATCTGCGGCGCGAAGTGCGCCGGCACATCGAGGCAGAACGTCTTCCTCAAGTCGATTCCGAATGGGCCGAAGAATGGCGGTCCCTTGGGGTAGCGGAAGAACGGCTGTCGGACGTATGGACGCGCGCTGTGGAGCATGCGCCTCATTTGGCTGAGTTCGCACCTGGTACTTCGCTGTCGATCGAGGCCGTGCGCTCACAGCTCCCTCATGATAATCACACGGCAATTCTCGAGTTCGCTGTGTGTGAGAGCGGATTGGGAGTCTTCTTGATCACGCGGAAGGACGATCCGGCGCAAACCAGCTTCTTCATTCCCGGCCTTGGCTCGAAAGATTTGGAAGAGATCTTCAATCAGCAAGGCTTCCTAACAGCCTACAACGCCTTCGCTGAGGGAAACGACATGCTGCTCTGGAGCGGATGGGTCAACCTTCTGACGGACTTGATCTACGTCATACAGCGCAAGATACTGCGGGCGCGCGGATCTCACGGTAAGTGTATTAGTAGCGTCTTGAGCCGCTTCAGTATCACGCGATTGGCGATCGTTCCCGAGGGCATCCTGAACCGATTGCCATTGCACGCGGCACTTCCTCAACACATCACAGTGACGCTCTCTCCGAGCAGCTCGATTCTGTTGCAAACAGCCAATCGGGCGACGAGGACTCCTCGGGATATCCTCATCGTAGATATCCCCGACAAGGAGCTCCCAGAACCCGAAATCGAAGCGGGCGTGGTCGAGAGACAATTCACTCGCGCCGGCCTGAAGGTAGCGCGACTGAGCCGGTCAGACGCGACTGCGGACACGATACTTTCCGCGCTGCCAAGATCCTACTGGGTCCACTATGCCGGACATGCCTTTAGCAACTACCGATCTCCATGGGAATCTCGCCTGTGTCTGGTAGACGACTTCCTGACAGCGGAGAAAATCATGGCGTCAGGTTCGGTGAAGGCAGGGGCCGTCGCTGTTGTAAACGGGTGTAGCAGCGGAGTTTCCTCGCCGGAGGCGACCGGAGAGTTTGTGGGCTTGCCCGCGGCGTTCCTGGCAGCAGGCTACACCACCGTGATTTCCACGCTTTGGGAGATCCATGCTGGAACACCCGTCATCTTGATGGATCGGATGTATAACAATCTGCTGGAAGGCCATCAGCCGGTCGACAAGGCTCTCCGGGAAGCCAGCGTCTGGCTTTCCCGGCAGACTGCCGACAGCGTCCGCCGATTCGAAAAGGAGAACGGTATTGCGGAGAACACCTTGCTCGAGCCTGGGCTTGCGACGTCGTTCTCACCTCGCCACCCACTTCACTGGGCCGCGTTTGTGATTTGGGGCGCGGCGTGGTCTCAAGAGGAGGTACCAAAGACAGCAGACCTTTCCAGGCAGGCGAGGTCCGTTACGGTTAAGTTACCCGTCTCGCTTGCTGCTGATGCCGCCCCGGCGATGCTGGAGGCCCTCCGGTGTGCGGAGGCACTTGTTACGGAGAAGCGATTCGCGGAGGCTGCCGCTACGCTCGAAGATGCGCAGAGTAGATGGGGCGCGAGTTTCTTCACTCATTCCAAGCTTGCCACCGTATATCTGGAGTTGGGTGATCTGGCGAAGGCCTGCCACAATCAACGCGAGGCCGTGGATTGCGATCCGAACAGCCAGACGGCTCACTACAACTTGGGCTGCATTTACAGGGATATGGCTAAGGTCACCGAAGCTCGGGAATGCTTTGAACAGGCATTGAAACTGAATCCCGCGTATTGGCGAGCCATGATTAACCTCGCCCAGGTGATCAACGATCCCCAGGAGATCGTCGCGCTTTTAAAGAAGGCTGCCCTCATCGGCCGTGACGACGAGCATTCTAGGCGAGTTATACGAAACTGGGCGCGGATTGCTGCGGACAACTCAGCCGACATTGGGTACTTGCGTTTTACGTGGGCACTGCAAGAGTTTAAAAGAGGGAATCTGAGACTCTGCAAACTGCACCTCGAGCTCGCAAAGCGGGTACCCCTAAGTCCGAGCAATCACGCGGAGGCTCTCGGCCTCGAATCGGAGATTCTGAAGGCGGAAGGCCACCTTTCAGAAAGCGTTCGCGCCCTCGCGGAGGCCGCAAAGTTCGACCCCTCCCGAATCTCCGTGTGGAATTCCCTGGCCGCGCGGAGACTGCTGCTGATCCGTCAGTTCGAGGGAGACCGCTCCGAAAGTGAATCTCACCTGCGAAAAGCAGTTGAGGAGTGCAACACTGCGATCCGGTTGGGCGATTATGCTATGCCGCATCAGAACCTCGCGTCCGCGTACGTGACTTTAGGTGACCTGCGCCAAGCTGCTCAACATGGAAGAATTGCCTTGGAAATGGCGCAGCAGCAGATGTCTGGCCCGCCCTCACGGCCCTGTGTGGGGTGCCCGACTGAAGGGTTAGTGTTGGAGGAATGCCGGGCCTGTCTCCGGAAAGCTGAAGAGGTTCTCAGGGTTATCGAGGTGGCTGGCAATGTCGGCTAGTAATCAGGGTGGAAAAGTGACAAATGCGGGTCAGGAGAAATGGAGTATGCGTGTAGATCAGAGACGTCTCTGTGCGGTTGAAGGTGCAGTAATGGACGACACTCTTATAGCCAGCGCTAATGCAGAGCACGTCGCCTGGGTTGCGGCGGGGCGAAGATTCGACATGGGTGGGGACCACGTGGTTGTGGAGCCAAGTGGAGGTTTCCGAGTTGTAGTAGACGGTAGTGCGGGGCCCGTCTACAAGGAGATCCTTAAGGATAGCCTCGTCCTGAGCCAAGACGGGAGCCACTTCGCGTATGCAGCGAGGAAAAAGAAGTGGTTGGGCGGCACAGCCTGCGTCGTGGTGCATGATGGTTCGGAGCACCAGAAGTACCAAGCCGTCTCGGGCCTCGCAATGAACCGGACGGGCTCGCAGGTTGCATACGTGGCCAAAGCTCCCGAGACCTATGTCGTCTGCGGGAATCAGCGTTTCGGACCATTCGATGGGGCTACCCGCCCGGTGTTCAGTAGCGACGGGACGCATGCAGCGTTCCCAGCAAAAAGGTCCGGACACTTTGAGATTTTCCTAGACGGGCGATCGATCGGCCAGTATGATGACTGCCTCCATACCTCGTTGACCTTTAGCGAAGACGGTGGGCGATTCGCATTCGTTGCCGCGCGCTCGGGTAGGCGATTCGTAGTTGTGGATGGCCGCGAATGGAAAGGTTACGACTCGCTTCTGGGTGCCCCCGTCTTCTCAGCCGATGGCCGCCGCCTGACATACGTGGCGAAACGGGGGTCGAAGTGCTGTGTCGTTGTAGACGACCGGGAAGGCAGTTGGTACGACGCCGTGGGCGATCCGGTCTTCAGTCGGGATGGTAAACACATAGCTTTCCCCGCCAGGGTCGGAGCTGAATGGGTTGTCGTCGAGGACGGCTCTGAGGGTCCGAGATTTTCGGGCCTGGCAAAGGCATCGATTCGGTTCAATCCGGGCGGCACGAGACTCGCATATGTGGCGGGTTGGCAAGGCAAGCTGGCAGTCATTGTTGATGGGAAGCCGACCAAGCCATACGACGTAATATCGACCGAGACGCTCACCTTTATGCCGGATGGCGAGGAGCTGGCACATGTAGCTGTCGAGACAGGCGGTAAGGTTCTAAGGGAGGGTGGCTTTTTGGGGACCTACCACATCGTGGTTGGAGGAGTCGAGAAGTGGAGCTTTCCGGGCTTCGCAGAGGGTTCGTTTGCTATCAGTCCGGACGGAAAGACCATCGTATGGGCAGCACCCGAGCAAGATGAGTGGTGCTTTTATGTGAACGGTGAATCTGTGGGTCGACATGCTGCGTTCTTGGGGCGGCCGTTTTTTGAAAATCCGAAAAGACCGCGGTACCTTGCAAAGACCGACGAGGAGATATTTACAATCGCGATCGAACTGGATTCCGGCGCATAACGTTCTGCCGAGAGATGCGATCTGTAACAAGAGGCCGAGGATGTCGGAAGGTTACGAGAGTGGGATATGTCCGAGGTTGTGAAAGCTGCGAATTGATGCGCGTCGCCACAAGAGCAGATGTTGCGGGCGGAGGGCGACCGAATCTCTTGGCGGCTGGGCGAATCGTCGCCCTCGCGACACCGTTTGGGCTAGTGAGGCATGCGGGCGGATTTGAACTGAGTTCGCTCGTCTGATTTGGCCCACTTCGATACTCTAATTTGGCCCCCCTGGAATCTTAATATTCTGCCTCGCCCAACTGATGCCGATGCTTGTCGATCGCACGGTGATGATGATCGTCTCGAAGGCCGACGAGCAACACCTGACGGTTTCGGTCATTCCGAAACGGATGAAAGACAGCGAAAATGCGGCGCTGGCAACACCACTCTGCTGCACGGGAACCCCTGAAGAACTGGACCGCGAACTCCCAACGCAGGTCCGCGAATTCGTGGCCGGCCACGTCGCGCTAAGCGCCAACCTCGCCGACATCCAACGGGAGCGGGAGGAAGCGGAGAAGGCTGCGAGGGAAGAACTCAAGAAAAAACAAAAGACGGTGGGGAACGGTGGAGCAAAAAGCAAGGCGGCCGAACCGACACCGAAGCAGGAAGACAAGCCAGCTCCTACACCGGCGCCATCGCCAATGCTGAGCCTCTTCGATTCACCAGCTCAAGAGGAGGCAGTCCCGCGCCCGGCTGCGGGAGCAGAAGTAGAACAACAACAACAACTGTAGGTTGACAGAATAGTTGGCAACCCACCGATTGATTCTAAACGGTCGCCGACGATCGTTTGCCAGAACTGCTGACAATTCTTGTCACGATTCGTGGCATAATCCTACATCCTTGACATTGTTCTTGGCAAAATCCTACGTTCACCCTCGATGCCGGACTGGAGAGGCGAGTCGACCTGCACTAGGGAGACGGGCACATCGGCAAACGGTAGCCGCGAGTAATCCGATTAACGTTGGCATTCCTGTCGCCATTCACGCAATCTGCGCCGCAATACTCCTGCCGAAGAGAGGGCTCGAAATCTGAATCCGGTTTAGCCCGCGGCCTGAGCCGTATGCCGCCGCAGAGTGTGCTGGTGCTATTATTATAGGACTTCTATGTTGGAGTCCTATAACAATGGCCGAACGATCCGCCGAACTGCTCAAAGGTACGCTTGACCTGTTGATCCTGCGCGTCCTCGACCTGAACGCGATGCACGGGTCCGCCATCGCGGATCGCGTTGCCCAAGTCACGAAGGGAACCTTCCAGGTAAAGGCCGGCTCGCTCTTCCCGGCCTTACACCGCCTGGAACAGAAAGGTTGGATACAAGGAGAATGGCTGGTCTCCGCCGAGGGGCGGCGGGCCCGGTCGTATACGCTCACCCGCGCCGGGCGGCGCCAACTGGCGGCGGAAAAGGACAACTGGACGCGCATCGTGCAAGCGATGAACAGGGTCCTCGAATCCGCATAGCTCGGGAAAGGAGATGCAAATGTGGCTCGCAGCCAAAGTCAAACGGCTTGTCGGGAATCTCTTCCAGCGACAGCGCCTCGAAACTACACTGGATACGGAATTGCGCGCCTACCTGGACGAGATGGCCGAACGCAAGATGCGTAAAGGCATAGCTCCGGCGGAAGCTCGGCGCCAGGCGTTGCTCGAAGCCGGTGGCCTGGATCAGGTGAAAGAGGAGGTGCGCGACACTTGGATCGGCAGTGGAATCGAAACCACGATTCGCGACGTTCATTACGCCTTCCGTACCTTGCGCCGGAGTCCCGGGTTCGCAACGGTAGCTGTCTTATCGCTCGGTCTTGGTATTGGAGGCAACACCGCCATCTTCAGCCTCCTTGATACGGTGTTGTTAAAGTCGCTTCCGGTAAAAAATCCCGAACAACTGGTCTTGCTTAGCAGGACGGGAGGACGATCGCCAGTCCGTAATTTTCCCTCCCCGGTTTTTGAGGGAGTTCGGGAGCACAAGAAACTGTTTACGGAAATGCTTGCCTGCTTCGATGCGGCGGGCACGCTGCAAGTGAGCAGCGCGACAGATGAGTCCAGAGGCCCGGCCGAGATGATCAGGGCTCAACTCGTGAGTGGAAACTACTACTCCGTTCTGGGCGTTCCGGCTATAGTGGGCCGGACGCTGACACCGGATGATGACCGGGCGCCAGACGCGCATCCAGTGGCTGTGATCAGCTATGGCTATTGGCGTCGGCATTTCGCGGGCGACGCGGCCGTGGTCGGCAAGAGTATTCGGTTAAACGGCAACACGTTTACGATTGTCGGCGTCACAGGCCCGGAGTTCTTCGGTATCGCCACAGGCTCGCCCCCGGACGTTACCGTTCCTCTTATGATGCAGTCCCAAATCTGGCTTGATCCAGGACGTTCCATCGTGAAGGACCCCAGGGTGGGTTGGCTGCGCCTCCTAGCGCGGCTTCGTACAGACGTGCCTGAGGAGAAAGCACGAGCCGGATTGACCCTCCTCTTTCAACAGATTGAGGCCGAACGCACCGGTCAAACTACCGCAGCAGTTCGCCAGAATATTCAAAAGCTGCGCATCGAATTTAGTTCCGCATCGAAAGGCCTTGACGCGTTGCGCGTCCGGTTTTCGAAGCCTCTCCTTGTTTTGATGTCCTTGGTAGCTCTTGTGCTCCTGGTCGCCTGTTCGAACCTTGCGGCGCTTCTCTTGGCACGAGCTGGCGCGCGTCAACGGGAAATCGGTACGCGCTTGGCTCTCGGCGCCAGTCGCGCGCGCCTGATCCGCCAGCTGCTGACAGAGAGCATTCTTCTGTCGATGGCCGGGGGCTTACTTGGCCTTCTCTTCGCATATGCCGCAACCAAGTCGCTCTTGAAGATTCTCGCGCAGTCCCCTGTACCGATAGCCTTGCAGTTCACGCTGGATACGCGGCTGCTTGCCTTCACTGGCGGTCTGGCGATCCTGACTGGCTTACTGTTCGGTCTAATTCCCGCGCTGCAGGCGAGTAGCCCGGAGATCTCGCGAACTCTACCGCGTGGAGGCCCGGTCTTCGGTGGTTCTCGGATTGGCGGAACCTGGCGATATTCCGCCAAGCCGCTGGTGGCACTACAAATTGCCTTATCCCTGGTGCTGCTTGTCGGTGCAGGGCTGTTTGTCCGGAGTCTGGAGAACCTGGAATCGCTTGACGCCGGCTTTCAGCGCGACGATTTGTTGCTCGTTACAGTCAATCCTTCACTGGCTGGCTACCGGGAACCGCAACTCAGCAACGCGTATCAGCAAATACTGGGGCGCTTGGCAGTAACCCCCGGCATTCGATCTGTCAGCATGTCTTCGCACAGTCTCCTAAGCCCTGGGATTGATGATTCCGGATTCCTGGTGCCAGGCCGCGCGGATCGTGCTAACGAACCTCGCGGCGTGAATTTGAACCTGGTCGGCCCTAATTTCTTCGAGACCATGGGAATCCCGATTCTGCAGGGTCGTGGTCCAACTGAACAGGATGGCGAAGGCACGCCGCGTGTTGCAGTTATTACTGAAACGCTGGCGCGGCAATACTTCCCGGAAGAAAACCCGGTAGGCAAACGCGTGGGGTTGGGAGGACCGCTCGTCGAGATCATAGGTGTGGCCAAAGATACCAAGTTCAATACACTCCGGGACGCAGCATCGCGCGTGGTCTACTTGCCCTTTCGTCAGAGGCCAATATGGCGTCCGCCGATCGGCCAAATGACATTCGCGATCAGGCCTGAACAGAATCTGCTAGGTATCGCCGCTCTCTCTCGCCGCCAAATCCAGGAATTCGATCGAAGTCTGCCGATCGTCTCCATCAAGACGGCGGAGAAGCAGGTGCAGGAGTCGCTCGTTCAGGAGCGTCTTATTGCCTGGCTTTCTGGCGGCTTCGCGATTCTCGCACTCGTATTAGCATCTGTCGGCTTGGCAGGTACGATGGCCCACGCAGTCGCGCGCAGAACAGGCGAGATCGGTGTCCGCAAGGCATTAGGCGCACAAACAAGCAATGTCATTTGGTTGATGGTCCGAGAAAGCTTGATCCTGGTACTTGCAGGCACAGTGGTCGGCCTAGCTGTCGCATACTCAATTACTCGGATTGCTGAGGCCCTACTTTTTGGCGTTACCGCAAAAGATCCGGCAACGATGTTGGGGGCGGTCGCGATGCTCGCGGCGGTCGCAGCGATCGCGTCGCTCCTACCAGCGTGGAAGGCGGGACGGGTCGACCCGGTCGTGGCTTTGCGCCACGAGTGATAAATGCCGTGCTGAGGAGAGTCGAGTTTCCCTTCTACGAGCTGAGTCGCTGCGAACGGCAGATCATGGAGGCTGTT
>Ga0187893_10012326_pt1 | contig 12154 bp, 14 predicted proteins | sample MA1701074metaG_FD_139574 | JGI IMG/M metagenome (GOLD analysis project Ga0187893, IMG submission 139574) | White microbial mat communities from a basaltic lava cave in the Kipuka Kanohina Cave System on the Island of Hawaii, USA - MA170107-4 metaG ... | reverse complement strand
ACGCGCAGCCTGCCCGAAGTGGTGCGCCGCGCGGACATCGTCGTAGCCGCCATGGGCCGCGCCGCCATGGTCACCGCGGACTACATCCGCCCCGGCGCCACGGTGATTGACGTCGGCCAGAACGTCATCACCGACGCGGCCGAGGCCGAGCGCATCTTCGCCAACTTCCCCGAGAAAATCGAAGCCTTCCGCAAGAAGGGCAGCGTGCTCGTCGGCGACGTGCATCCCGACGTGGTGAACGTGGCCGGCGCGTTCACGCCGGTGCCCGGCGGCGTGGGCCCGCTGACCATCGCCATGCTGATGAGCAACACGGTGCGCGCGGCCCGGCTGCGTCGCGGCGCAAGCGCGGGCAGCGGCTCGGCGCAAGCCGTGGGAGCCACGAGGGCCTGATGCTGCGCGTTGGGCTCACCGGCGGCATCGCCAGCGGCAAATCCACCGTAGCGGGATGGATGCGCGAGTTGGGCTGCGTGCTGATCGAGCTCGACCCCATCGCGCACGCGCTGATCGAACCGGGCCACGCCGCTTACGAACAAATCGTCAAGGAGTTCGGCGGCGACGCAATCCTCGGAGAGGAGCGGCACATTGACCGCGCCAAACTCGGTGCCATCGTCTTTGCCGACCCGGCACGCTTGCAGCGTCTAAACCAGATCGTCCACCCGCCGGTGCTGCAAGTGCTCGACGGCTGGTTCGAAAGCCTGGCAAGTTCCGGCGCGGCGGAGATGGGCGTGGTGGAAGCGGCGTTGCTCGTCGAAGCCGGGTACCACAGCAAACTCGACCGGCTGGTGGTGTGCTGGTGCCGCCCGGAGCAGCAGTTCGAGCGGCTGGCGGCGCGCGGCCTCGCGCGCGAGCAGGCCCAGCGGCGCATCGCCGCGCAGATGCCCGCGGAGGAAAAGCGCAAGCTCGCCAGCGACGTGATTGACTGCTCCGAAAGCATGGAGCAAACCAAGGAGCAAACCGCCCGCGTGGTGGAGACTCTGCGCAAGCTGGCCGGCGCTCCGGCTTCGGCCGACGTCTAATTCATAGAATCACTGGTTCAAAGGAAGGTACGCATCATGGCACACGAAGCAAGCACCGGCCGGGCGGCACGCCTCGTCGCCCTCGGCCTCGTGATCGGCCTCGCCGGCTGGTGGGCCGGCACGCATTGGGGCCCGCGCAATGTGGCGTCGGTCGAGGCGCTGCTGGCGCCCGCCGCGCCCGCGCCGCTTGATAGCGACGAGGAGGTGAACGTCCAAGTCTACAGCCAGGCCTCGCCAGGCGTGGCCAATATCGTCACCACCGTCCTGCAGTACGATTTCTTCTTCAACGTCGCGCCCAGCGAAGGCGCCGGCTCCGGTTTCGTGATCGACGAGCAGGGCCACATCCTCACCAATTACCACGTGGTGGCCGATGCGCAGGATATTCAGGTGATCCTCGGCGACATCAAGTCGCAAAAGCGCTTCACCGCCAAGTTCGTAGGCGGCGACCAGCGCAACGACATTGCGCTGCTGAAAATCGACCCCAAAGGTTACAAGCTTACGCCGCTGCCGCTGGGCGATTCCTCCGCGCTCCGTGTGGGACAGCGCGTGCTTGCCATCGGCAACCCCTTCGGCTTCCAGAGCACGCTTACCACCGGCGTGGTCAGCGCGCTGGGCCGCACCATCCAGACCGGACAGAACCGGCGCACCGGGCAGCCCACTTTCATTGACGAAGCCATTCAGACCGATGCCGCCATCAACCGCGGCAACTCCGGCGGGCCGCTGCTCAACTCCACCGGGCAGGTGATCGGCATGAACACCGCCATCTTCACGCCCACCGGAACCACCGCTGGCATCGGCTTTGCCATCCCCATCAATATGGCGCGGCGCATCGTGGCCGATATCCTCGAAGTCGGCCGCCCGCGGCAGGCCTACATCGGCGTCGAGAGCACGCCGCTGTGGGACGAGCTGGCCGAGTACATCGAAGCGCCGGTCACGCGCGGCATGCTGGTGGAGCGCGTGGTGCGCGGCGGCCCGGGGGAAAAGGCCGGCATCCGCGGCGGCACGCGCGCCGTCAACGCCGGCATGCGCCGCCTGCTGCTGGGCGGCGACGTGATCACGGCGATCGACGGCGAGCCGGTGACCGACCCGCTGAGCCTGAACGTGGTGATGAACCGCAAGCGCCCGGGCGACGTGGTCACCGTCACGCTCTACCGCGGCCGCGAAAAAATGGACGTGAAAGTCACCCTCGGCGAGATGTAGCGCGAATCGCGAAGATCAGCTCCAGCGCCAGCGGCGCGCCGAGCGAGAGGCTCTGCACGCCGGTAATCAGGCGTACGTGGCGCGGGGCATCTGAAAAAATCTGATCCACTACTTGCGAGGCTGCGTCGGCGATTGCCGGATGCTGCGTGAAATCCGCAGTGGTGGCCATCGCAACCCCCAACCGCACCACGCGCTCGATATCCTGCTCGCTTCCCGCAAATTTGCGCGCGACTGCCAGGCCGTTCAGCAGCGCAATGAGCGCGGCCTCACGCCCCTGCGCGATGGAAAGCTCCGCCCCAATTCGGCCTTGCAGCGCCAGCTTGCCCCCGGCCAGCGGCAGCATGCCGCTCAGGAAGAGCAGCTCACCGACCTGCGAGGCCGTGGTGTAGCTGCCGAGCGGCGAAGGCGGCTCGGGCAACGCAAGCTCGAGGCTCTGGAGCCGCCCCTCCCACGAGTCGCGCCGGACGCCTTCACCATTTTCCGGCATGAGCGCCTCCATCCACGCGCAACACTTCGCCGGTGACGAACGCTGCGTCGGTAAGGTACAAAACCGCTGCGGCGACTTCCTCCACCGTGCCGAGCCGTTGGATCGGATGCAGCGTCTTGAGGAAGCCGTGGCTTTCCGGTTTGTGCATCGGCGTATCGATGATGCCCGCGGCGACGGCGTTCACGCGGATGTTCTGCGGGGCGTACTCGATGGCCAGCGCGCGCGTGGCCGCGTTAAGCCCGCCTTTGATCAGAATCGGAATCGCAGCGGGCACTCCGGCGATGGGCTGGTCGGCCAGCGAAGTGGTGATGCTTACGATGTGCCCGGACTTCTGCCGAGCCATCTGCGCCACCGCCGGCTGCGCCGCGTAGAAGAACCCGGCCAGATTTGTGGAGACCAGCCGCTCGAAATCCTCCGTGGTGTACTCGGTGAACGGCTTGGAAATGAAGATGCCTGCATTGTTCACCAGCAAATCCACCGAGCCGAAGCGGCGCACCGCCGTCTCCACCAGTTTGCCGCCGGTTTCGAGCCGGCCAACATCGCCATCCACAAGCGCCAACTGATCGGTTTCCTCGAAAGCGCCCGAGCGGGAAATCTGCCGCGAGTTCGCCACCACGCGGTAGCCTCGCTCAAGCAATGCTCGTGTGACGCCGAGCCCGATCCCGCTGGAAGCGCCGGTTACGATGGCGGCCTTGTTTTCTCTACTCATACCTTCTCCCTTTCGCTCACTACGAGCGCGCACGAATTTGAATCTGTTGGTTGGTCGATGGACAGCCGGCTAGCTACCGCTTTGCGAAGGTGCTCTCGAAGAGCCACCGCGTTGTTCCTCTTGGTATCGCTGGCCGCGAAGAGCAGCGTGACCGTACCATGTTCCTCGACCGCGTCACGAATCCTGCTGAGAAGCTCTTCCTTGGCGCGCAGCTCCTCAGCATACCGTTTCTGAAACTCGGCCCATTTTTGCGGCTCATGGGCGAACCATTTGCGCAGCTCGTTGCTGGGCGCCACCTCGCGTAGCCAGAGGTCAATCCTGGCGCGCTGTTTCCGCAGGCCTCTCGGCCACAGACGGTCGACAAGAATCCGGAAACCGTCCTTCGCGCCGGGAGCTTCGTACACGCGCTTCACACTGAGCATCTGTTTTCACGCCTTCCCGCTCAAGCTGATGCCCGGAGGAAATGGGGCGCCGAGTTCTACGCCCCGTGCACAGCCAGTGGCGCCGGGCACAACTACTTTAGCTCGGCGGGGGCCTTATCGCGGATGCGCGTCCAGTTTTCCTCGGCCTTGCGAATGTTGCCCGCCAAGTCCTTTTCCCATGTCTTCTGGATGTCGGGATTCAGGTTCAGGTACAACTTCCCCTCCACGACGCGGAAAAGGGTTGGGTCGCCATCGAACTTCGCGCCCACCGACGCGCCGAAAGCGCAAAAGCCGCCAAACTCCGGCACGAAACGCTCCGGGCTCTTTTCGAACTTCTCTTTGTTCTCCTGGCTGGCGAAGCTGTAGGCCGCTCCGTTATGGACGGCGCTGATGGCCGCCGTGCCCACGCGCGCGCGTCCCTCCGCGAAATAGGCCACCGGGTCGTACCCGCGCAGGGCAAGCGGCGCCCCAGCGGCAGTCAATCCGGTGCTGGTGTTGATCTGGCTCATAACTTTTTTTCTCCTTCGTACTGCTCCTCTGCGGGAGCGAATTGTCGATTCAAATCATCAGATGAAATGGCCCGTGCACTGGATTGCGGCGCGGGCACGAATCCAGTTTCCGGCCGGTAACCAGGAGGAGAAGGAAAATGGTCCCGCATCGCAAGAGTCGCGTGATTCCCCCGCCGCACGATTGTCCGCTCACGGTGTGCCTGAAAATCATCGCGGGCACATGGACCGGGAACGTCATTTGGTATTTGCGGGGAGGGCCGCGCCGCTTTCTGGAGCTGAAGGCGGATCTTCGCGGGGTGTCCGCAAAAACGCTGGCCGCGCGGTTGCGGCGGCTGGGCGGCGACGGCATCGTCTTTCGCCGCAGCATGCCCACGTCGCCGCCGACGGTCGAGTACGGCCTCACCGAACTCGGCAAGAAACTGGTTCCCGCCGTGGAGGCGATAGCTTCTGTTGGGGTTGAACTGCAAAAGCTGAAGGCGAGTGGAGAATACTCTGCGGGTGCAAACGGCAGCGCGCATGCGCAGGGCGCGGACTTGCCGCGGCTCGAAACGGCTTAACTCCCGAACTGCTGGCGGAGTTGGTCGCGCTGTTCGCCGGACATGGCGAACCAGCCCTCCGCCGCGTCGCGCACGCGCTCCAGCGCGCGTTGCATTTCGGCGTGGCCGCGTTCCAGCTCGGCGCGGTCCGCTTCAGGCAGCACGCCGACCGGCGGTGAAATCACCACCACGGCGCGCGAAAACGGCTTGGGAATCTGAAACTGGTCCCACGTTTTTTCGAACGTCCACGCGTTTTCCAATCCGATGTGGAATGCGAAGATGGAATGCCCCTTGCGCCGCGACAGCATCACCGGCCCGGGCTTGGCCACGTAGCGCGGGCCGCGCGGGCCGTCGATGGTGAAGGCCACGTCGAGGCCTTCGTCGAGCCGCTTGCCCATCGTGACCAGCCCTTTCAGCCCGCCGCGCGAGCTCGAACCCTGCGCCGTCAGGTAGCCCAGCCGCTCGATCACGCGGCGCGTCCATTGGCCGTCGAAGTTCGTGGTGTTCATCACGACGATTTTGCGCGCGCGCCAGAACCACGTCGCGGTGAAGATGCAGCGGTGCCAGAACGCCAGAATCACCGGCCGCCCGGCCGCGTGCGCCTGTTCGATGCCGCGCATGCCCAGCACTTCAAAGCGCAGGGTCGGCCCGATCAGCCGCTGCGCCCAGTACACCGCCCAGGCGATCACCGGAATCTGCATCCGCCGCCCGCGCGAAAGCGGCGGATAGCTGAGATCGTAGTGGAGGCTCACGCCGCCGGCGGCAGCGCTCGCCTCGGCGGCGCCTTCGCCATCGCGCGCTTGCGACTGCGCGGCGGCTTGCGCGTCAGGTGTCGTCACCGGCTCCATCCCGTATAGTATAGGCGAAGGTGTGAGGCGTGCGGTTTGAGGAGTGATGTGCGAACGCTGTTCCCCATTTTCGTTTCTGCGCTGACGTGCGCCGCGGCAGGCGCGCAGGTGCCGGAGACCGTCGGCCGCATCGAGGGCACCACGTTCACCGCTTCGGGGCAAGTGCGCGTGGCGCGCGAGCCGGGCCACAACACCACCACGCTGCTCAGCGGCAGCGAGGTGGTGGTGCACGAGGGCTACGCCCGGCTGGTGCTCACCGACGGCAGCGAAGTGGACGTCTGCGGCCCGGCAAAGCTTTCGCTGCTCAAGTCCGGCGGCGCGGTGACGCTGGCGCTCGACTATGGCCGCCTCCACGGCCGCCTGGCTCCCGCGCTGCCCATCACCGTTTTCACCGCGCTGGCCACCGCCACGCCAGTGAGCATCGCTTCGAATCAGCGCGACATCGTCGTCGGCCTCGAACAGCAAGGCAACCTGTGCATCAACGCGGTGCTGGGCGCGGTGCGCCTCGAACATCAGCTCACCGGCGAGCGCCTGCTCGCCCCGCAAGGCAGCGAACTCACCGTCCCCGCCACCAGCCTCAACTCCATCAGCACTGCGCCTGGCATTTGCCGCTGCGATGCTCCGCCGCAGCCGGTCATTATCGGTGTTTCGAAGGAAGCAGCCGAAGAGGCTGCCGTAAAGCCCAAGCCAACCACTCCGCCGCCTTCCGTGGCGCCGCCGGCAGAATCGCAGCGTCCCCCTGCCGCCGAATCTGCTCAGCCGCCGCGCCCGCGCGAGGAGCCGCGCGTCATCGCCGTGATGCCGCCGCTGACCTTCGACGCGAAGAATCCCGATCCGCCGCGGCCCGCGCGTCCCGAAGTGGTGCAGCTGATTCGCGAAGTGCGCGTGCAACCGGCCACCGTGTTTCACGGTCGCGTCGAGCCGCGCCCGAAGCCTGCGCCGCCGCAGCAGGCCGACAAGCGGGCCAAGGAATCGGCAGCGCAGGAGGCCGCATCGGGCGAGCCCGCAGAGAAGAAACCCGGCTTCGGCACGCGGCTCAAGAATTTTTTCTCGCGCCTCTTCGGCAGAAAACCGAAAGACTGAACCGCGGAGGACGCTGAGGGCGCAGAGGACAATCCAAGGATGGGAAATCAGCCCAAGATAGGACTGGACGGAGCTTCGCTTTCGGCACTGCGGGCCGCCGCGGAGCGCCTCGAAAGCTCATTCTCCGCGCTGCCGCCGCTTGATGCAATGGCCGCAGGCGACACGCAGGCCATCGAGCGCGTGCTCTCCGAAGTGGCTGCGCGGCTCGGCGACAATTTTCCTTATTTCCACCCGCTGTACGCCGGGCAGATGATGAAACCGCCGCACGCGGTGGCGCGCTTGGCCTACGCGCTGGCGATGTGGCTCAACCCCAATAACCACGCGCTCGACGGCGGTCGCGCCAGCTCGCAGATGGAGCGCGAAGCCGTCCGCGAAATCGCCGCGATGTTCGGTTGGCGCGAGCACCTCGGCCACCTGACCGGCGGCGGCACCATGGCCAATCTCGAAGCGCTGTGGGTGGCGGGCCAGCTCCATCCCGGCGCGAAATTGCTGGCCTCTGAGCAGGCGCATTACACGCACAGCCGCATCAGCAGCGTGCTCGGCCTGCAATTTGAAGCGGTCGTGTGCGACAACCGCGGGCGCATGGACGCCAGCGCGCTCGAATGGCGGCTGGCGCAGGGCGGCGTGGGAACCGTGGTCGCGACGATGGGCACCACGGCGACCGGTTCGGTGGATCCGCTGCCGGAGATTCTCGCGCTGCGCGAGAAGCATGGCTTTCGCCTGCACGCCGACGCAGCTTACGGCGGCTACTTCACGCTGGCCGAAAATCTCGCCGAGGAAGCACGGCGCGCGTTCGACCGCATCGGCGAAGCCGATTCGATCGTAATCGACCCGCACAAGCATGGCCTGCAACCCTACGGCTGTGGCTGCGTGCTGTTCCGCGACCCGTCGGTGGGCCGCTTCTACAAGCACGATTCGCCGTACACCTATTTCAGCTCGGCGGAATTGCACCTGGGCGAGATCAGCCTGGAGTGCTCGCGGCCCGGCGCCGCTGCCGTGGCGTTGTGGGCCACGCAGCGGATGCTGCCGCTCGCGCGCGGCGGTGAGTTTGCGCAGTCGCTCGCGCAGTGCCGCAGCGCCGCGCTCGCGCTTTACGAGAGGCTGCGCGCCGACGCGCGCTTCGTGGTGGCGTTTCCGCCGGAGCTCGACATCTTGATTTGGGCGCCGCGCGCAGGATCGGTGAGCGAGATGTCCGCGCTCAGTCGCCGCTTGTTCGACGAGGCCGCGCAGCGCAATCTGCATCTGGCGCTCGCCAATCTGCCCGCGCGATTTTTCCCCGATATCGATGCGAATGTAGCGTCGGCTGTAGCGCCAACCTTTCGGTCGGCATCTGTGGCGTCAAATACCCCAAAGACCACCGCTACGTCTTCGCTTGCCAATGCCGGCCTGAAGGCCGCCGCTACAAACCCTATCGCGCGCGACGCGGATACGCTCACCTGCCTGCGCTCGGTGCTGATGAAGCCCGAGCACCTCGCCTGGCTCGATCGCATCTGGCAAATTCTCGATGCAGCGACGACCGCCGCTATGCAACCGGCGGCAAAAGCGCGAGAATAGAGCAAGATGGCCACGGAGCCACGGCGATGTGTCCGGACATTAAAGAGCCGCGCGACAGCTTGACCGACTACCTGGTATTTCGCTATGCGCCTTTATTCGGGATTCCCGTGGCTGCAGGGGCGACTTGGGCGGCTCAGACGCTTCTCGGGATACGCGACTTCGGTTGGCTCGTGCTGTTTGTCGGGCTCACAACGCTTGCGGTCACCGGGGCCATCGTCTACTGGCTCAGCACCCTCGCCGAACCGCGCTCCGCAAGAAAGAAACGCTGATGTATCCGGACATCAAAGACCGAAACGACACCGCGGAATATGCTGCGGCACATTGGCTGCCAGACTTGATTTGGCTTATCCCAGCGGGACTGTGCGCTTTGGGCTACTACGTGTTCGATCTGCGTGGCTGGATGCTGGGTTTGTTCACTGTCATGGCAATCGGCGCGACAGCTTGCTTTGCGTTCTACGGTTTCACCTCCTACGGCGAACACCGCGCGAAGGCGCGCAAGCAGAAAAAGGCGAGGTGAAGTTGCAAGGGACGCAGCAAGCAGCGCCCCTACACCCTATGCCCTAACCCCTACCCCCTGCTTTCTACATGCCTTCGTAGTTGGGGCCGCCGCCGCCTTCGGGCACCACCCAGTCGATAATCTGGTAGGGATCCATGATGTCGCAGGTCTTGCAGTGGACGCAGTTGGAGAAATTGATTTTCAGCCGCCGCTGGCCTTTTTCTTCCGCCATCTCATACACCGCCGCCGGACAGAAATACTGGCACGGGTTGCCGAATTCGCGCGTGCAGCGGTCGGCGCAGATGTTGGTGTCGGCCACCACCAGGTGGCACGGCTGATCCTCTTCGTGCCGCGTGCCGGAGTGATAGACGTCGGTGAGCCGGTCGAAGGTGAGCTTGCCATCGCCCTTGAAGCGTTCGACTTCAAGCGGTTTGCCATTGAGCTTGTGATAGCGCTCGTGCCCCGGCCCCACGCGCCACGGGTCCTTCAGCCCGCGCCCGCCGCTGATGAACTGCAATCCGGCGTGGAACATGCCCGACCAGAAGCCGCCTTGAAACGCCTGATGGAAATTGCGCGTCTCCCACAGTTCTTTCTTGATCCAGCTCGCGTCTACTTTCTGTTTGAACGCGGCGAGCTTTGCGGCGGAGGTGTCGCCGGCCTTCAGCGCCTCGAAAATTGTTTCCGCGGCGAGCATCCCGCTCTTGATGCCCATGCCGATGCCTTTCAGCCGCTGCGCGTTCAAGAAGCTGCCGGAATCGCCGATCACCAGCCCGCCATCGACGTAATTGCGCGGCATCGAATACCACCCGCCGGCGGGGATGGTCTTCGCGCCGTAGCGCACCAGCTTGCCGCCTTCGATGATGCGGCGCACGAACGGATGCGTCTTGTAGCGCTGAAAGGCGTCGTGCGGATCGAATTGCGGGTCGTGATACTCGAGCCCGATCACCAGCCCCAGCGACACGCGGTTGTCCTGCAGGCCGTACACCCAGCCGCCGCCGTACATGTCGAACGGCACCGGCCAGCCCATGGTGTGCGCCACGAAGCCCGGCTGGATGCACCCCGGCGGCGCCTCCCAAAGCTCCTTGATGCCGATGGAGTAGACCTGCGGGTTGAGGCCGTCGAGTTTGTATTTCGAGACGAGCTGCTTGGTCAGCGAGCCGCGCGGGCCCTCGGCCAGCACCGTGACCTTGGCGCGCAGCTCGTAGCCCGGTGTGAAGTTCGACTTCGGCTTGCCGTCTTTGTCCACGCCTTTGTCTTCGGTGATGACGCCGGCGATGCCGTCACCCTCGTAGAGAAGCGATGCGCCGGCGAACTGCGTGAAAACGTTGACGCCCTTCTGCTCGACCAGCCCGCCGAGCCACTTGACCAGCTTGCTGAGCGACACGACGTAGTTGCCGTGATTCTTGAGCGGCGGCGGCGTGATTGGAAATTTCAGCGAAGATTTCTCGGTGAAGAAATACGCCGCGTCGTCGGTGACCGGCGTATCAATCGCGCCCGCCGGCGCAGCCCTTTCGAAATCGGGGATCAGCTCGGCCAGCCCGCGCGGGTCCATCACCGCGCCGGAAAGCTGATGCGCGCCCAGTTCCCTCCCCTTCTCGAGCACGTAGATATTTTCTGTGGAGAGTTCGGTCGCGCCGCCCGCGGCCGCGGATTTGTTGTGCTGCTCAATCAACCGCGCCAAATGCAGCGCGCAGGCCAGTCCCGCCGGCCCCGCGCCCACAATCAGCACATCCGCATCCAGCCGCTCGCGCTCCATCGTCACGCCGTTATTCTATCAGACAGAGTTTTGCCACAGAGGCACGGAGGCGCTGAGGATTGCCGTGCTGTTCCTCCGTGTCTCCGTGCCTCTGTGGCAGAATCTACGAGGCTTTGGCTTTTTCGACGGCGTCGGTGAGGGCGGGGATGACTTCGAAGATGTCGCCGACGATGCCGTAATCGGCAACTTCGAAGATGGGCGCGTTGGCGTCTTTGTTCACGGCGACGATGCAGCGCGAGCCCTTCATCCCGACCACGTGCTGAATGGCGCCGCTGATGCCCAGCGCGAGATACAGCTTGGGCGCGACGGTCTGCCCCGAGCTGCCGATCTGCCGCTCCATGGGCAGCCAGCCTTCGTCGCAAATCGGGCGTGACGCGGCAATCTCCGCGCCCATCGCTTCGGCGAGTTTCTGCGCCAGCGGGATGTTGGACTGCTCCTTGATGCCGCGGCCGATGGCCACGATGATGGGCGACTGCGTCAGGTCGACGGCCTGCTTGGCTTCGCGGAACAGCTCGAGCGGCTTGGTGCGAATCTGCTCGGCCTTCAGCTCGACGCTCACCGCTTTCACCGGCGCTTTGCCTGAGCCGTCGGCCACCTGGTCGGCGCGAAACGCGCCCGCCTGGAACGTGGCGAACCATGGCCCGGCGCCCTGCATGGACACGTCCGCCGCCGTCCGCCCCTGGAACATTTGCCGCACGAAAATCACCTTGCCGCCCTCGCTGCGGTAGCCGACGCAATCGGCCACCAGCCCCTTGTTCATCTTGGCAGCCAGTTTCGGCGCGAAGTCGCGCACCTGATAGGTGTGCGGCAGCAGCACCAAGTCGGGCTTCGCCTGCTCGATCACCTGCTTCAGCGTGAGCGCGAAGCCGTCGGCGGTGTAATGCTCCAGCAGGTCGTGCTCCACCAGCAGCACTTCTTCGAGCTTCTTCGTGGCCAGCTCGTCGGCCAGCGCTTTCACGCCCTTGCCGATGACCACGGCGCGCAACTGGCTCTTGGCGTCGGCGGCGATTTGCTGCGCGGCGGCCAGCGTTTCAAAGCTAACCTTGTTCCACTTGCCTTCGCGTTGCTCGGTGATCAGCAGGATGTTCATTAGAGCACCCTCGCTTCGAACTTCAGCTTCTCGACCAGCTTGGCCGCGGCTTCCTTGGCTGTGCCTTCGAGCATCTCGGTCTTCTTGGTTTTTTGCGGCACATAGATGCGCTCGACTTTTTGCGTCGGCTCGATGGTGATGCCCAGGTCGCCGCGGCCGACCGCGTCAATCTGCTTCTTCTTCGCGGCCATAATGCCCTTGAGCGACGCGTAGCGCACTTTATTGATGCCCGACTGAATCGAAATCACACCCGGCAGCGGGCACTCCATCCACTGGAACCACCCGGCTTCGAGCTCGCGCTTCAGCTTCATGCGCCCGTCGGTGACTTCGATGGACATGATGATTGTCGCGTGCGGCCGGTCGAGCAATTCCGCCAGCAGCACGCCGGACTGGCCGAAGCCGTGGTCGTCGCTCTGCAAGCCGGTGAGCACCAAGTCGGGATTTTCTT
>Ga0187893_10012325_pt1 | contig 12155 bp, 11 predicted proteins | sample MA1701074metaG_FD_139574 | JGI IMG/M metagenome (GOLD analysis project Ga0187893, IMG submission 139574) | White microbial mat communities from a basaltic lava cave in the Kipuka Kanohina Cave System on the Island of Hawaii, USA - MA170107-4 metaG ... | reverse complement strand
GGCCGCGGCCGCCCGGCGCGCGATCGCACTCGACGTGCGCGTCGCGGAAGGGCACTTCTGGCTGGGCGGGGCGCTGCTGCGCGACTACCTGGGCCGGCGCGGACTGCCGTCCCCCTGGCGGATCATCGGGGCGGTGGAGTTCAACCCGCTGCCGGCCGAGTCGCCGGCCGAGCGCGCGCTGCGCGACGAGATTCGCGAACGCCTCGCGCGGCGGTTCGACGACGCCGAGGGCTGGGTGCAGCCGTGCGCCGAGGGCCTGCTGGCCTTCGTCCATCACGACCACGCCCGCGCGGACGAGATGCTGTCCGCGGCGCGACGCCATCCGTCGAGGCCGCCGGATCGGGACGTCGACTATGTGCATGCGCTGTCGCTCTACTTCCGGAAGCGGTTCGGCGCGGCGCTCGAGTTGCTGGATGCGATGCCGGTGCCGCGTCCGCCCCACGTCGAGATCGCGCGGGCTCGCGCCGCTTCGGGACTGGCGATCGATCTGGAGTTCCGCAAGGGCGACCTGGAGGCGTTCGAACGCATGCGGCAGTCCTGCAGCGAGGTGGCGCGCTACGGCGACGCCGAGTCCGCCGCGGTGCTGGACGCGCTCCTGCGGACGTGGCGCGTCGGCCTGCTCTACGAGGGGGGCGTGCTGGACGGGTTCGCGGAGCTTGCGGCCGCGATCGGGAAGCTGGAGTCGGTGCCGCCGCGCACGGCGGCCGGCTGGCTGGCCCTCGCGCAAGCCCGCTACGTCCGGGGTCGCATCACGGCGCGCGAGGGGCCGTGGGACCGGGGCGTGGAGATGCTCGGCGCGGCGTTCGAGTCGCTCGACCGGTCAGAGTCGCTCGACGCGACGCCGGGGGCGGCGGTCCTGCGCGCGTTCATCCTGGGCGAGCGCGGGCTGCTGCACGCGATGCGCGGGGACATGGTGCGCGCCCGCGCGGACGCCCAAGCGTCCGTCGACGTGCTGCGGGGGCGGCGGGAGGACCTTCCCGACATCGCTGTTTCGCGGGCACGCGCACTGAGCCTGCTCGATCGCGTTCCGGAGGCGCTCGACCTGCTCGAGAGCGCGGCGCGCCGCTGGCCAGAACTGCCGCGCGTGCACCTGGAGCGGGCGGAGATCATCCTGAGCCGGGCGAGCGTCGAGCGCATGCGAGGGAAGGACACCCGGTCCAGCCTGAGGCAGGCGACGGAGTCCTGCGACCGCGTCATGGCGATGGCGCCGGACCAGATGACCGCCGTCAAGCTGCGGGCGGCGTGCGAGCTGGCCATCGCCGCCGCCGAACTGGGCGAGGGCGTGGACCCGTCCGCGCGCCTCCGCGACGTGGAGGAGTGGTGCGCCCGGCTCGAGCGTATCCTGCCGGAGTCGATGGCGCTGCGGCACATGCGTGCGAGCGCGCAGGCGACGCGAGCGAAGGGTGTTGTGCAGGCGGGCCGCGACGGTGGAACCGATGTGGCGAAGGCGATCGCGATGATGGAGGAGTGCCGGATCGGGCGCGCGGGGAACCTGGACCTGCTCCTCGAGCTCGCGGGTCTCCACCAGATGAGCGCGGTGGGCGGCGACGCGGAAGCCGTCGAGCGCATGCGCCGGACCCTCGAGGAGGCGCGGAATCTGGCGCCCAGCGACCGCCGCGTGCGGTTGATGGAGGCGTCGCGGGCGCAGTTCACGCCGACGCGCGAGGCGATCGAAGCGGCGATCCGCGTCTGCACGGAAGTGCTCGAGGACGACCCGGAGGAGTGGCAGGCGAGCCAGATGCGTGCGGTACTCGCGGTGAATCTCGTCGTGGATCGGATGTCGGAGCCGCCGGAGCCGCTCCTCGAGCTGCTCGAGGGCGCGTTGACGGATGCGCAGCGGGCGCTTCGCGTCCGGCCCGACGACGCCGTCGCGTGGCTGGCGCGAGCGCGGGCCCTCGACGCGCGTTCCATGCTGCGACCGTCGAGCGCGGCGACCGATCAGGCGGCGGCCCAGGAGGCCTACGACGTTGCGGTGCGGGCGCGCCCGGCGGACGCGCATGCGCGCGGGGGACGGGCGCTGTTCCTGCACCGGCTCGCGCGTGCGCAGGTCGCGAACGATCCGCACGCGGCCCGAGGCATCTTCGCGCGCAGCGAGGAGGATCTCACGGCGGCGCTGGCCGCGGCGCCCCGGGACGTGAAGCTGCGGCTCCTGCGCGCGATGGTGCGGCTCACGCTCGGGGTGCTCGCCGCGCGGTCGACGCCCGCGGAGGATGTGCCGCGGCTCGCGACGGGATGCCTCGAGGACACGGACGCTCTCATCGCGCAGGGGATGACCGCGGCGGACGTGTACCGCTTTCGCGGGACGGCGCGCTTCCTGCGTGCGGAGCACACGCGCGCGGCGCGGGCGGAGTACGAACTGGCCCGCGCGGAGTTGAAGCAGGCGCTGGAGCGCGAGACGATCCCCGACAACGTGCAGGAGCTGCGCGCGGTGCTCGCCCAGGTGGAGGCCCGGCTGGAGAAGCCGTGAGGCGGTTCAGACGATCGCCGCGACCGGACGGCGCGTGACGCGCGCGAACGCGAGCGAGAGGGCGACCGCCACGGCCGCGAGCCCGAGCGTGAGGCCCCACCAGAGGCCCTGCGGCCCGAGCCCGGCGACGAACGCGAGCGCCGCCCCCGCGGGGAGCGCGAGGAACCAGTAGGCGACGAGGCACACCGCCAGCGACAGGCGCGTCATGCCCGCGCCGCGGAGGGCGCCGCCGGCGACGACCTGCACTCCGTCGAACACCTGGAACGCGGCCGCGATGCGGACGAGCGCGACCGCCAGCGGCACGACCGCCGCGTCGTTCGTCCAGAGCCGCGCGAGCGGTTCCGCCGCGACGAGCATCGCCACGCCGCACGCCGCCATGAACGCGCCGCCGAGCGTGAGTCCCGTCAGCCCCGCGCGCCGCGCCCCGGCGGAATCGCCCGCGCCGATCGCCCGGCCCACGCGGACGGAGGTCGCGGTCGCCACCGCGAGCGGCACCATGAAGGTCATGCTCGCCAGTCCGATCGCCACCTGGTGGGCCGCGACCGCGGACGTGCTGATCCGCGCCATGAGGACGCCGACGAGCCCGAAGACGCCGATCTCCGCCGCGAACTGGAGTCCGAGCGGCACGCCCGTCGCGAAGACGCGCGCGAGGATTTTCGTGTCGAGCGACCGGAGCGGCTCGTCGCCCGGGCCGGGATCGAGCCCGCGCAGCGCGACGGCGAGCACGCCGAGCTCGACGAGCGTGGCCATCGACGTGGCCAGCGCGAGCCCGCGCACCCCCATCGGACCGACGAGCGCGAGCGCCGCCGCGAGGTTGAACGCGTTCGCCGCGATCATCGCGACGACGATCGGCCGCGTCACCTGCGCCGCCTGCAGGTACGTGCGCCCCGCGACGAACGCCAGCAGCGGAAGCAGCGACGGAAGGCGCACGTGGATGTACGCCCGCGTGTCGCCGGCGAGCGCGGGATCGACGCCGAAGCGCTCCAGCCCGGCCGCCAGGCCGAGGACCACGAGCGTGAACGGGACGCAGAGGATGGCCGCGGCCCACACCGCCTGCCACATCGTGCGCCGCGCGCGCCGCGCGTGCCCGGACCCGAAGGCCTGGGCGACGAGCGGGTCCGTGCCGTAGAGGACGCCGAACGCGATGATGGAGCCGGTGAAGAAGATGTCCGCGCCCATGCCGACGGCGCCGATCGCCTGGGGCCCGATGCGGCCCGCGATGATCGTGTCGACGACCCCCATGAGCTTGTTGCCGACGTTCACGAGGATGAGCGGGAACGCCAGGCGGAGGATGTGCGGCAGTTCTTCGCGACTCATGGGATGGAGGATGAACCGCGCCGCGTGCCGGAGGTTCGCGCTATTTGTTCCCCGCGAGCGCTCCGATGAGCGCGAGGATCCCGATCGCGCCGAGGATGACGAGCACGAGGATCGCGATCTTCCAGAACGAGTACGGCCGCTCGCCGTTCACGGCGCCGGACGCGCCGTTCACCTGGAAGCGGTACGTCTTGCCCATGTAGAAGTAGCTCGCGATGTAGAGCGGCAGCAGCAGGTGCTTGAACTTGATCGCGTTGTAGCTCGTCCTGACCGAGTCGACGCGCTGCTCGTCGCCGCCGATGTCCCGGCACACGAGCCCGTAGACGCCGGCGTCCACCTCCTCCTTCGCGACGGGCCAGGCTTTCTCCGGCGGAACGGTGTAGCGCTCCGCCTGCCAGCCCGCGAGGAAGCCGGGATCGTACGGGCAGAGCATGTCGAGGTTGTAGTCGGTGGACCATCCAAGCGGGCGGCCGCCGGGGACGAGGACGTCGTCGAAGAAGCTGGCGACCTGGCCGCTGGCCGGATACCAGCGCGTCTTGCGCACTTCGCGCGTCTTCGTGACCGTCCGCGACTGTCCGTTGACGATCTCCGTGTCGGTGTAGGACTCGGCCACGTAGTAGTACTCGCCGCGCTGGCCGTGGTACCAGCTGTGGGTGGCGGTGTCGAACGTCCAGTACGGCCGGTAGACGCCGAAGATCCGGTCGGTCTCGTTGAGTTTCTTGAGCGCGTTGGGCGCGAACCAGAGGCCGTTCACCCACGTGCGGAAGGACTCGAGGGCCAGCTGCTTCGTGACCTGGAACGGCAGGACGGCCTCGGGCCGCACGACGCCTTCGTCCGGCCCGTCCTCGATGACGACGGGCGACCCGCAGTACGCGCATGCGGCGCTGGCCACCTCGCCCGAGACGCGCGTGGACGCGCCGCAGTCCTTGCACGAGATGTCGCGCGCCCCCGCGGCGCCGTATCCCTGCGGCCCGCGCGGCGCGCGCAGGTACTCCTCGTAGGAGGACTCGCTGATGAGCTGGTCCTCGTTCTGGGGGACGCCGGAGGAGTGGCCGCAGTACGGGCACTTCATGCCGACGCGCGGGACGTACTCCGCGTCCGCGCCGCAGGCTGTGCACGGGAAGCGGTGGGTCTTTTCCGCCTTCGGCGCCTCACCGTCGGTCATGCTACTTCAGCGCTTCGAGGGCCAGCTCGTAGTAGGTGCGCTTCCTGCCCGAGCCGTCGACGACGTACGAGTCGGGGTACTTGTTGAGCTCGTCGAGCTCCCGCTGCGCCTCGTCGCGCTTGCCGAGGAGCAGCCGGCAGTAGAGGCGGCCGAGGTGCGCCTTGGCGGCGGTGCGGCCGAACTCCTGCGCGCCGGGGGTCGCGTGGATGGTCGCTTTCGGGTACTCCTCGATGACGCGGGTGAAGTAGCCGAGCGCCTCGGCGGGCAGGCGCAGCTGGAAGTAGCACAGCCCGATGTTGTAGAGGGCGTCGTCGGCGAGCGCGCCTTTCGCGTCGGCCTCGACGGCCTTTTTGAACGTCATGATCGCGTCCATGGTGAACTGGCCGCTCGCGAACGCGATGGCGCGCTGGAAGAGCGCCGCCGCGTCGTCGCCGCCGCCCTTCGCCGCCGCGGACGGCTTCGCCTTAGGCTTGCCCCTGGGCGCCGGGGCCGCCGCCTTGCGGACGGGAGCCTTGGCCTTCCTGCTCGCGGATGCGCGCTTGCTCTTTGGCATAGTCCTCTCTCTTGAAGAGCGTTCTCTGGTCCGCGCCGATCCATCCGATCTGGACGAGCGCGACGACGAGGAGCCCGGCGAGGGCCCCGTAGACCGACGCCTGCCACTGCATCTTGTAGGCGACGTAGATCATCACCATGCAGACGAGCGCCGCGACCGCGTAGAGGATCGGCAGGCGCATGTTCGCGAGCACGAAGCCGGCGATCGCGACGGTGAAGAAGCCCGCGCTGATCTGGAGGAAGCTCATCTTCCCTTCGATCGAGAGCAGGACGCACCCGAAGAAGATCGCGGCGATCACGACCGCGAAGACGAGCCGCATCGCGCCGGTGTTCATCTAGATCTGCTTGAGCAGCTCCTCTTTCTTCCTGTCGAACTCCTCCTGGGTGATCGCGCCGGCGTCGAGCAGTCCCTTGAGCTGCTTGATCTTCGCGAACGGATCGGGCTTCTGCTCCTCGACGATCTGGACGCCGGGCGTCGGCGTCGCGGGCTTGCCGACGTTCGAGTAGGCGTTGGCCATCATCTGCGGGACCATCATCGCCATGCCGAGCTGCGCCCCCATGTTGAGGCCGCCGCCCATGCCGCCGGGCTGCTTGGCCATGTCCGGGATCGCGTTGCCCATCTGGTACTGCTGGAACTTCGCCATGTCCCCGACCTCGTCCATCTGCAGCTTGGTGGCGCGCGCGGCGGAGACCTTGTTGATGAGGTCCTGCATCTCCTTCGGCGGGGTGATCGCGCCGATCATCATGTCGACGAACTCGAGGCCGGAGGTCGCCATCTCGTCCGCCAGCAGCGCCTTTACGCCGATCGAGATCGCGCGCGTGTGCGCGGGCAGGTCGACGATGCTGACCTTGAGCTCGGCGAGCGTGGTCGTCATCGCCGGCACGATGAGGTCGCGAACGTACGACTGGAGATCGCCCACCCGGTAGACGGGCGCGGTCTTCACCTGCTTGGCGAGGAAGACCACGGGGTCCTTCACCTGGATCGAGCAGCTGCCGTACGCGCGCAGCTGCATGTACTTGAATTCCGGGTCGCGGAAGTTGATGCCGCTGCCGTCGCCGCCGCCGCCCGTGCCCCACTTCAGGTCCTTGAAGAGGCCGGTCGAGATGAAGTAGACGTCGGCGAGGAAGGGCGTGTTGCCGCTGCCGTAGACGAGGCCGGTGAGGAACTTCGTGAGGACCGGGACGTTCTGCGTCGTGAGCGTATAGCGGCCCGGGTCGAAGACGCACATCGCCTTGCCGTCGCGAAGGAAGACCGCCTTCTGGCTCTCCCGCACCGTGAGCGACGAGCCCCACTCGATCGCGGAGTCGCCGCCGGGCGGGACGCGCGCCGCCATCACGTCGCCGACGGGGTCGCGGTAGTCCAGGATCTTCATGAGCTGGGGCATCAGCGCACCTCCGCGATGACGAGGTCGCGCTGGCGGACGAGCGCTTCGAGGTCCTCCAGCGCGGTGATGACGGCGGCGATCGCGGGCGCCGGGTCTTTCGCGGCGCCGAGACCGTTGACGAGCCCGGCGACCTGCGCCGCCTTCTCCTGCACGCCGAGGTCGTGGCGGTAGAGCTTGTCGAGATCCTCGGCCTTGACCTGCAGCGTGTCGAAGAGGCCGGAGTAACCCTGCGGGGCCACGCGGATCAGCGTGGCCGCGTTCTCGATCTTGCGCTTGATCTGGCCGAGCCTCTCCACGTGCGCGATGCGGCCGGAGCGCATGTAGTCGCTCGTGGTCTGGTCGATCCTCGGCTTGGCGTCGCCCAGCTCCTTGACGATCGCCGCGCGCAGGAGCTTGTCGGAGTCGCGGCGCGCCTCCTTGTCGGCGTACCCCTTGTACCCCGGGATGAAGGAGGCGATCTTGGTCAGAAAGTTGCCCTGGAACTCGGACATTCCGTTCCTCCCTGAACGCGGAAATTATAGAACGGGCACGGATATGTTCGACTATTTCCGGAGGGCGGGTGTTACCGGTTTGCGCCGCACGGGCGCGGACCGGGCCTATCAGTCGGGCATGTCGGGCGTCGGCGCCCCGGGCACGACCTCGTAGCCGGAGTCGTGCCAGAACATCATGCCGGGCGCGTTGTAGAGGCGGCGGTACCCCATCTGCGAGAGCAGCTGGCAGGCGAAGCGGCTGCGCTGCCCGCTGTAGCAGATCGCCATGATGGGCCGCTCGCGGTACTGTTCGAGGTCCGCGAGGCGCTGGCCGAACTCCTCGATCCACACGTGGACCGAATTCGGGACGTGCCCTCAGGGGCCGGTGTACTCGGGCGGCGAGCGGACGTCGAGGACGACCAGGTCGGGCGTGTTCTTCCAGAGGTGGTGCGACTGGTCGCTGGTGAGCTCGGTCCACGGGGCCGGCATGCGTAGATCACTATAGCGCCGTCGCCCGGCGCCGTCTACCTGACCGCGGGCTTCTCGGGCTTCCCGCAGCCGTACTTGTCCTTGTACCTCTTCTCGCCGGACTTGAGGCCGGCGTCGGTCGCCAGCCGGTGGAGCCACACGTCGGACGTCTCCTTGAGGTCCGTGCCCTCGAGCGGCAGGCCGAGCATTCTGCGAACCTGGTTGGCCCAGGCGTCGACCGGCTCGACCGCGGATTCGGCCACGGCGCGGTCGCTGCCGCGCGCGGCGGAGACGTAGTACTCGTCCGCGGCGGCGACGGAGCCTGCGAGCAGAAGGGCGATGAGCGTGCGCATGGGCGTGAGTAGGCGCCCCCCCGCGGGCACGCGTCAACGCGCCAGCCGGCGGCCCAGGAGGAGCGCCGCGAGCGTGGCGAGGAACGGCAACGCGCTTCCGGCGGCGCCCGTCGATCCGCACCCTCCGCCGCCGCCCGAGGATCCGCCGTCCGGCGGCGCGGTCGCCGTGAACTCGAGCGCGACGGTCGTCGACGCGGGGCTGTCGATCGAGGCCGCCACGGGCGACGCCGCGCGCACCCAGACGCGCGACTGCCCGCCGCCGACCGGCGACGACGCGACGACGGTCCCGTTGACGGCGACATACGACGGCGCCTGCGGGACCAGGAACTCGATCGTCACCTCGTAGGCGCGGGCGAGCCCGCTCGTGACGGTCGCCTGGCTTCCGGTGACGGCGACGTGCAGGTTCCCCGCGGGGATCGACTGCTCGGAGGCGCCATTATAGAGGAAGGAGGTGACGGCCCCCGAGGTCACCTCGACCAGCGCGTAGCCCCAGTAGCCGGAGCCGCCGGTCGCCGCGTCGGTCACGAGCTTGTAGGTCTGGCCCGCGTAGGTCTCGATCTGGTCGTGGTGCTCGTGGCCGATCCAGATGAAGGGCGCCTTGCCGGCGTACTGCGTCTTGAGGAAGTCGGCGGTGGCCTGGGAGTTCCAGGTCTGGCCCATGTCCTCGATGGAGCCGCCGGTGAGGAACGTGATGATGCGGCTCAGGATGAACCACGTGATGCTGAAGGGGACGTTCGCGCGGTACGGGCCGAGCGGGTTGTGGTGGAGGAAGGGGACGACGAGCGGCACGCCCGCGAGGTCGGAGGCGATCCAGTCCATCTGCGCCTGGGTGAGGTCGCCGCCGTAGTTCTCGACGACGATGAGGAACGTGTCGCGGCGCGCGGCGGAGCCGTCGTACGAGTTCACGCCCTGGAAGTGCAGGCCGCCAAACTCGAACGAGAAGTAGTTGGGTCCGATGTGGCGGCGCCAGTGTTCGAGTCCGTCGCGCTGGGGGCTGGTGATGCCGAAGAGCGTGCGTGTCTCCGTCGAGGCGTAGCCGTCGTGGTTTCCCGGCACCATGAAGATGGGGACGCCGGTGTCCTTCCAGAGGTTCCACGCGCCCTCGTACTCGTAGTCGTAGTCGATGCCGAAGAGGAGGTCGCCGCACAGGATGGCGAAGGTCGGGTTGAGGGCGCGGAGCTCCTTCTTGATCTGCTGGACGATGCCGTAGACGTTGTAGTTGTTCGGGTTGCGGTTGCCGGGGCTCATGACGCCGCGCGGGTCGTTGAACTGCGGGTCGGCGACGACGACGTACGTGAAGGTGCTCGACTCCTCGGCGACGACTCGGAAACAGTTCGGCTGCCCGTCGGCGACGCCCTGGGAGGCGACGGTGACGGACAGGTCGTAGGTGTCGGCGGGGACGTCGGCCGGGACGGCGAAGGTGAGGGTCGTGGTGCCGGTCGCGGCGTCGGGGGTCGCGCCGGTGACGTTGAGCGTGCGCGTGTACGGGTTGGAGTCGCCGGTGGCGGTGATGGTGACGGTGGCGCCGTCGGCGGACGGGAGTTTCAGAATGGCGCGCGCGACGTTCCCCGCGCGGACGATCTCGGGCAGTCCGAGCGTGGGGTAGCGAAGGACGGTGACGTGCCCCCACGCGGAGTCGTTCGCGAGGTAGGCGGGATCGCCGATCGAGACGAGCGAATCCTGCGCGTAAGCCGGGGCCGCCGCGCCGAGGACGGCCGCCATCGACAAGACAAGACGCATCCGTACCCCCGTACCTATGACGCGGCGCATCATAAGAGCCATAACGCACTGCGTCAAGAATCAGCTGGCGGCGCGGGCGACGGCGACGGCGGCCTGGACGGGGCTGCCGCCGGCGGGGGCGGGGACGGCCTCGCGGAAGGGCAGGGCGGCGGCGGACGAGATCAGGCCGACCAGCACGATGGAGAGCGCCGGAATGAGGAAGTACATCATCGCGATCGTGGCGAAGATGCTGCGGGTGCCCGCGTCCTCCATGCCGCCGAACGTGAGAGCCTCGGTCGAGGGTCGCCGCCTCGAGAAGTAGGTCAGAAGGGCCCAGCCGACGGGCCAGAGCTTGACGGACACGAGGAGCTGCGCGAAGCGCACGAGCACGATCCAGCGTCCCGGGAGCAGCGCCCACACGGCCGCGATCGGGAAGAGCCCCAGGAGGAGCATCGTCAGCAGGCCATAGAGTTCCGGACCGAGCATCGTCGCCGTGTAGTGCCGTTGCTTCGCCTCGACGGCGGTTCCGATGGGTTGCGTGAGGTACGTCCACAGGTGCGCCACGCCGCTTCCCGCCACCTGGATCCTGCCGGCGACAGTGTGGTCCCCGTTCCCCCATCGCATCGTATTCTGGCGCTCGTCGAACTGATCCGTCTCGCCGACGGCCAGGCGCGCGATCCGTGCGTCGGAGAAGTCCGGGGTTCCGTGCCACACGTTGTACACGACCTGGTCGAGGTACATCTCCTCGGTGAGGCGATCGTCGTACGCCCGCGCCGTGGTGAAGACGCGGCGGTGGAACGAGGAGCGCCGCACGTAATCGCCCACCTGCCGGGCCAGCGTGCCGCGGGCTTCGGCGCAGGACGCGTCGCGGCCGCGCAGGCGCACGGAGAAGCGCGCGTACGGGAGCCCGGTGTCGGCGCGCAGCGGGTTTCGCTCCGCGGCCTCGGAGGCGGGTCCGTCGAGGGACGCGATCGCGGGGACGGCACAGGCGCCGAGGAAGTCGCGGATGTCCCGGCGAAGCGCGGGATCGAAGATGTCCGCCCGTCCGCACATGGCGGCGATCCGCTCCCATTCGAACGGCTTGTCGAGGAAGTCCCTGTCGATCCCTCGGATGGCGCTGCGCGTGAACGTGTCCGTGCCCGCCGTGAGCCACGCGGCGAAGCGCGGGGCGCGCGCGTCGACGCTGCCGCCCCCGGCGGCGACGCGCGTCGGCGACACGAGCCACCCCACGAGGACGAGCCCGAAGAAGTGGAGGAGGAGCGGTCGCGCGAGGCCGTCCTCCGCGACGCGCATGAAGCGCCACGCGACGCCGCCGAGCGCGACGAGGAGCGGGATGCCGAGCCCGGCGAGCGCGCCCCACAGCGCCAGCGCCGCCTGGTGACCGGCGTATTCGTAGACGGTGTCTATCGATTCCATGTGTCCACGGAGAGAAGGGAGTACACGGAGAAAACCAGGCACGGAGACACGGAGACACGGAGAGTCATCAGAGCACCCCCGGTCCGGTGACGCGGTGGACTTCGATCGACGCTCCGATGATCTGTTCCGTGACTTCGCCGTGAATCAACATCTCTGTGCCTCCGTGCCTCCGTGCTTCATCCGGTCCGTGTTCTCTCCTTCCTCCGTGATCTCCCGCAACGCGACGCGCACATCCCCGCCGCATTCACGGATCTTCGTCGCCAGTCTCTCGTTGTCCGCCGGATCGCTCGTCGCCACCCAGTAGAGGAGCGGGTCCGGCACCAGCCGCGCCACGCCCTTTCCCGCCGTCGACACGACGAGCATCTCGCTGAAGCGGCCTTTCACCGTCGTGAGCCCCGCCAGGAGGCGCTTGTCCTCCGGCGAGAGATCCAGCAGCCGCTCCATCGCCTGCACCGTTTCGGGCGTCTGGCGCAGGAACACCCGGTTCGGCGCGTTCGCGCGGATCGCCTCCCCCGCGCGCCCCTCGAAGTCGCTCACCTGCTGGGTCACCATCACCGCGGCGCAATTCAGCTTCCGGTACGTCCTGAGCACGTCCTCCAGGAACTGCGCCGTGTTCGCCGTCCGCAGGAGCGTCCACGCCTCGTCCACCACGAGGTACTTCTCCAGCGCCACGTGCCGCGCGCAGAAGCCCGTGATGTTGTGGATGAGCGCCATGAGGATCGCGCTCGCGACGTCGCGGCGCTTCGCGATCTCGCCGAGCTCGAAGACCGTCAGCGGGCGCTCGAGGTCGACCGCGCACGGCCGGTCGAAGAAGCCCGCGTACGGCCCGTCGCCGCAGAAGGGCTC